>FWPV01014881.1_pt1 | contig 11303 bp, 8 predicted proteins | sample 2228371 | NCBI WGS metagenome assembly FWPV01 (sample SAMEA103939776, study PRJEB20133) | metagenome | reverse complement strand
TCAAAAGGGGGGGCATTTATCTTTAACGGTATAAGATGTGTTGGCAATACCGGAAAATTAATAAAGATAATCGGCAAAGATCCTGACGAAAAATTTATCTCTTAATATTAAAGAAGAATTTGAAGGATTTTAAATAATTCTTTGGCACAGAGGTGAAATTAAAGAAAAGCATCTGAAAATTATTTTGCTTTGAGAACCGAGATTTGTTATAATTGACTTTAAGGAGAATTTAAATGAAAAGATTTTTTGTGATTTTTTTAATGTTCGCATTAGGACTGACAGTTCTTGCGGGAGCTGAAAAGAGTGCCAAAGACCTCAGTAAAGAAGCAAAGAAAATTTTAAAAGAAGCTGATAAACTCCGTGAAAAAAAGAGTTTTGATGAAGCTCTGGCAAAATATGAAGAAGTTATCAATATGGAACCAGATTTTGCGCTGCCTTATTTTTTTAAGGGAGCAATTCTTAACTATCAGAAAAAAGTAAAAGAAGCAATTGATTCCTACGAAAAAGGACTGCAGCTGATGCCCGGAAACAAACAGGCTCAGCTGGATTATTTACAGCTGCTTCTTGATTATGCTCAGGGTTTAATGCAGGAAGGTGATCTGGAAGAAGCAAACAATATCTATTTAAAGGCTTTAAAAATTCAGAATTTAGAAAAAACCCAGGTTAAGCTTTATCGCTCGCTTATCTATCAGGTAGCTGATAATTACAGCAGGCTGAGCAATTTTGATGCAGCGCTGCAGTATCTTGACCAGTTATTGCAGATCCCCAATCTGGAAAAAGAAAACAATGACCTTTTTGTTAATGCGCATCTGGTTTATGGAGTAATTTATAGTGGTAAAGAAGAGATTGCCAAATCAAATGATTATTTACAAAAATTTTTGCAGTTGATTAACAACGATAAATATAGTCCCTATTATCCGTTTGCCATTTACTATATCGGAGCAAATAGCTACTCAGTGCTTGATAAAGAAATTCAGGAGTTCAATAAAAAAATTCAGAAGATTAATGAAGAGATTGATGCTTTAAGCAACGATACAAAGATAAAGGAGCCTGAAAAAAAGAAAAAGGAAAAAGAAATTGCCGACCGCATGGCGGAATTAAAAAAGGCTAAAAAAGAGCAGGCACTCAAGCACAAGGAAATTGAAACCTATCTCAAAGAAGCAATTGAACTGCAGCCTCAGATCGAGCAGGCTTATGTTTATCTTGGAAATTTTTATTTTTATTGCGAAGATTTTGATAACGCCATTAAATATTATCAACTTTTAATCAACAATTTCCCTTCTTCATCAGATATCGGTCAGTATAAGAAATTTCTGGAAATCATTAAAAAAAGTCAGGAACGGTCTTTGCAGGCTGCTTCGAAAAAATAGAGGAGATGACTACTGTTGTTGACATTTTCAGCCGGTTAGATTTATTTATCAATCAACAGATAACCGTTGCTGGCTGGGTTAAAACTGTTCGCGAGTCGAAAAATGTAAATTTTATTGAGTTGAATGATGGCTCCTGCTTTAAAAACTTGCAGCTGGTGGTGGAAGAAAGCTCCCCGGCAGCTGCTCTGCTTAGTCAACTAAATGTAGGCACATCACTAATTGCTCAGGGGATACTCAGAGAGTCTCCTGCACCAAAGCAACCGGTTGAACTGACAGTTACAAATATCGATATTGTCGGACAATCGCCGGATGACTATCCTTTACAGAAAAAGCGTCACAGCTTCGAATTTTTAAGAACGATTGCTCATCTGCGTCCGAGAAGCAACACCTTTCTGGCTGTTTTTCGGTTGCGCAGCCTTCTTGCTTATGCCATTCACTCATTTTTTCAGCAAGAGAATTTTGTTTATGTACATACACCAATCATTACTTCCAGCGATTGTGAAGGTGCAGGTCAGATGTTTCGGGTTTCCACCCTCGATTTATATAATTTACCGAAAACTGAATCGGGACAAATAGACTTCAGAGAGGATTTTTTCGGAAAAGAGGCATTTTTAACCGTGAGCGGGCAGCTGAATGTGGAATGTTTCTGTCAGGCTTTTGGCCGGGTTTATACCTTCGGGCCAACCTTTCGGGCGGAAAATTCAAATACTCAGCGCCATGCCGCTGAATTCTGGATGATCGAACCTGAAATTGCCTTTGCCACGCTGAAAGAGAATCGGGAACTTGCCGAACGAATGATGAAGTTTATCTGTAGCGAAATGTTAGAAAAAGCTTCTGATGAATTAAAGTTTTTTAATAATTTCATTGAGCCTAATCTGTTGAATCGGCTGGAGAATTTAGTTAACAGCAGCTTTGAGACTATAACTTATACGGAAGCCATTGCGCTGTTGCAAAAAAGCAATCAGAAATTTAATTATCAACCGCAATGGGGTTGCGATCTGCAAACCGAGCATGAGCGTTATCTGACGGAAAATGTTTTTAAAAAACCGGTTTTTGTGATTGACTACCCCAAAGAGATTAAGGCTTTTTATATGCGCCTTAATGATGACGGCAAAACTGTTGCGGCAATGGATCTGCTTGTTCCTGAAGTTGGTGAAATAATCGGTGGCAGTCAGCGTGAAGAGCGCTATGATGTTTTGGTCCAGAGAATCAGAGAGTGCGGACTTAATGAAGAAACCTACTGGTGGTATCTTGATCTGCGTCGTTTCGGGTCGGTTCCTCATGCCGGATTCGGTCTGGGTTTTGAGCGGGCTTTAATGTATCTGAGCGGCATGCCCAATATCCGCGATGTAATTCCGTTCTTTCGCACTCCCAAAAACATCGATTTTTAATAAAAAACAGGAGTAACTATGAATAAATTTTTTATTATTCCCTTGGCAGCTTTTTTAATTTTCAGCGGAACAGATAGCAGCAGGAATAAAGTCGTTTACCTGCAGCAACCCGAGGATCCGGTTCTAAAAGAGCTGGAAGCAGAAAGAGAAGCAATAATCAGCAAAGAAAGAGAAGAGACGGAAAAAATCCTTCAGGCTCAGAAAAGAGATCAGGAACCGGTGCTTTACTCTGATCTTTCCGGTGTTGTTCCTCCGGGAAGCCTGAGTGAGTTTAAGACGGTTTTTCATCATCAGCCTCAGGCTCAATATGCTACCAATACCTGCTGGAGTTTTGCGGCAACTTCTTTTTATGAATCGGAAATTTATCGTCTTAGCGGAAAGAAGATTAAACTTTCTGAAATGTGGACTGTTTACTGGGAATATATTGAAAAAGTAACTGAGTTTATACGTACAAGAGGCAGGACATTTATCGGTGAGGGAAGTGAAAGTAATGCCGTTAACCGTGTCTGGAAGAAGTATGGAGTTGTTCCGCTGGAGGCTTTTAGCGGAAAGTTGACGCCTTCTGGCCGCTATGATCATACTTTTCTGTTTCAGGAAGTTGAAAAATATCTGCAATACATCAGTAACAATAATATCTGGGACGAAACACTTGTTCATGACCAGCTGAAAGCGATTCTGGCAAAACATATCGGCGTTCCGCCGGAAAGCTTTGTCTATCAGGGGCAGCAATTTACGCCGCTTTCATTTTTACAATTCACAGGTTTGCAGCTTGATGATTATTGTGAAGTAATGTCAACCCTGCGTTTTCCGTTTTATGAGTTTCACGAATTCACTGTTCCCGATAACTGGTGGCATAGTAAGGATTATCTGAATCTTCCCTTAAATGAGTGGTATAACACAATTAAGAGCGCAATTAAGAGAGGATATTCTGTGTGTATTGGCGGAGATGTTTCGGAACCCGGCAAACTTGGCAAACATGATCTCTGTTTTATTCCGACTTTTGACATTCCTGCAGCATATATCAATCAGGAGAGCCGTGAGTTCAGAATAAGCAATGGTACGACAACCGATGATCACGGAGTTCACCTTGTTGGTTATGCTCAAAAAAAGGGATTCGATTGGTTTCTGATAAAGGACTCAGGTCGCTCGGCGCGCTGGGGAAGATTTGAGGGTTACTATTTTTTCCGGGAAGATTTTGTCCGCCTGAAAATGCTAACCTTTACGGTGCACAAAGATATTCTTAAAGAGATTCTGAAAAGGGTTAACCAGTAAATATGGGTAAAATAATTGCTGAGATTACAGTTTTGCCGGTTGGCACGTCAACTCCTTCATTAAGCGACTATATTGCTGAAGTGGAAAAAGTTTTGCAAAAATATCCGGCAGTGCGCAGCGAATTAACACCAATGTCGACCATTCTGGAAGGAGAATGGGACGATGTAATGGCAGCAATTAAGGAGATGCATCAGAAGCCGTTTCAGCTTGGAGTAAAACGGGTTGCCACCAGAATCAGTATTGATGAGCGTCACGACAAGGCTTTTTCTAAAGAGTCAAAAATTCAGGCAGTGAAAGAGAAACTTGCCCTAAAGTAGCCAATCTTTACTCAGGAAAATTGATTAACGATTAAATGTGAAAAGTTGGCTGGTGCTAAAAAATATTGTGCCTTTTATTCGTTTTTGATGATATCATAATATTCAGTGGCAACAATTTGGGCCGGAGAAGCAGAACTTGTAAGCTGCAGAACTAATTGACCACCTTTTTCAATCTGGCTTAAGCTGCTTTCAAACTCAAGCATCTGCTGAGGCTTAACATTACGAAAAATTAGCCGATCGCTCAAACGGTTATTGTAAAAAATAGTCAAAATAAGATAAGGAGTACTGGCTGAATATTTTATCTGACCCTTTAAAAGCAGTTCATCACTGGAGGAAATTATCTGTCTGGAAGCGTGAACTGTTTTTGCTTCGTTAAAGTCGGAAATTTCGAGCAGACTTATTTCAACTGCGGCAGAAACGATCTTGAATTCCTGAATATCAGATGCTGCAAGAACTTTTCCAAAAGAATCGAGAGCTCTCACCTGAAAGTGAATCCATTGATTTGGCGGGAAGCTTTTAATTATGTTTTCAGTTATCTGGTATTCAGTTAAGAGCTTGCAGTTTAGCCAGTTCAGTCTGTTATTTTCAAAGAAAGAAAATTGAGTTGGGCTAAAGGCAATTTCATAACGGGAAGCGGCAGAAAATTTTTTCCAGGAAATAGCAATAGTATCTTCAGCCTTAAAAATTTTCCCATCCGCCGGAGCTATAATTTCCAGCAATGGTTTTTGGGCAGTAACAAAATATTTGAGAACCGGGGTGACCACTCCCTCCTGCCATGGTTTGTTAAAAGCAATTTCCAGCGTATGCAAGCCGGTAACTGAAGAAGGAATCTGCAGGTTTCTTGTAGTAATCTCCTTAACCTCTCCCTGATAAGCCATTTCTGAAAACGGGGCAAATGGTATTCCGTCAATAAGCCAATATCCACTTATCAGTCCGGTTCCTCTGGCTTTAATTCGCAGCCGGGCATAAAAGTTTTTATCATTCAGGTTAACAACGCGATAATATTTCCCGTTATCGAATTGCAATTCAGCAAGAAGTAAATTGACCTGATCAGAAATACCAAGAACCCGGATAGTGGTTGTGAAGGTGCGCAGACTTGCTCCACCCTCATCAATGGCGCTGATTTTGTAAATGCCGGGCACTTTATATGAATGATAAACAACTCTGGTTGAAGTCAGGCGCGTTCCGTCACCAAAGTTCCAGAGAACCGATTGACCATAAAAATTTCGCGCTTCGATTCGTAAATTTTCATTTGGATTTATTTCGTTTTTTGAAAGACGAATAAAGCGGTTATCGGAACTGACTCTGACACTTATCACAACTGCTGCCAGATCTTTCAGATTAGCTTCAATGGCTTTAACGGTATAGGTGCCGCTTTTATAGAAGCGGTGGGTAATTGTTGTTCCCTGATTGTTTTTAATTGTTCCATCGCCGAAATCCCAGTTTACTGATGAGGAGAGGAAATTTTCAGCATAAAATGTTATCAGCTGCTCTTCGCGTGGGGCAGAGGGAGTATATGTGATTTGCCTCTGGGCAAGGTTAACAACTATCGTTGCCGTTACTGGAGAATAATTTTGGTTTCCGTTAAAATCGTAAACCTTGACGGTAAAGGTTCCGCTTTTCAGATAGGTATATTTGACTGAGGAAGACTGGTTTGGTCGGACTGTTCCGTCACCAAAATCCCAGGTTAGATTCTTTGGAGTATTGAAATTCTGGGCAGTAAAGGTTACTTCCTGATTTATGCGGATAATTGAAGGAGAGTAGCTGATGCTGCGGTTTTCATCAATCGTTATTGTGTAGTATTCAGGGAGATGAGTTACATTCCAGCTTGTTGAGATTGTGAAAGTTCCAGGATTGTAATAGGTATGATAAAAAACATTGGTGTCGTTTCCTGATGAAGTTGTACCATCTCCCCAATTCCAGGTAACGGTATAACCTATGGGCTGAGAGACGCGAAATCCGATCAATGTTCCTGGATGGTATGGTCCGCTTGTTGGTTCGACGATATAGATAGCGTTCAGAAAGAGAGGCATTATTAATAAAAAAAATAGCAGCTTTTTTTTCATCATTATCTCCTTAAAAAGATAGATCAAACTGTAACCAGAGCTTTAAATTGTCACTGGACACGCCGGCTGTGGTTGCTTTTTGATACTGACTGCGACAGGAGAGCAGCGGATTGATTTTTTGCTTGAAGAGTTTTGCCAGATTCAAAGATAGGTTGCCATCAGCACTGATATTTTTGTTTTCCAGTGAACTGCTTTTTGAGGAGTTGAAGGAGATGTTGGCTGAGAGAGAAAACCAGTCCGGAATGAAATTGATCGTTGATTGCAGAAAAATGTTAAAAACCTTAAGCTCTTCACTGGTAGCATTGTTTTTCTGGTTCTGAAGGGAAATTGTAGGAGCTAAAGTGAGAAATTTTCCCAATGACAAAGAAACATTTAAGGAACCGGAAAAGTCAGAGGTAAAATTTCTGGCAATGCGTTTTCCCAGTGTCAGGTTAATGCTCATTGTTCCGGCATAATAACTGATTGTGCCATTGTAGGAGGTTGTTGTCATATCTGAATTTGAGGTCATTTTTCCCGTTGATGCGTCATAGTCAAGATTATCGTTGCTGAAATCTGCTCCCAGTCTCCAGGAATTGCTTAAAGTCCAGGAGATATTAGCATCGATTTTCTTTTGATGCAGCATGTCTTCCAGCGGGTTATTAATGTTGGTTTTCTGATCAAAATAGTTAAAGTTGAGGCTGAAACGGGAAAAATTCATTCCCAGCCCGCCCTTTAAGCCTTTCCGGTCATGTTGTAAAAAAAGGTTGGTGATCGAGTTGAAATTTTCACCGATATCCTGATAATCAAAATTCAGGTTAAGAAATTTATAGGAAAGTACAACCCCGGCACGCCAGGCGTTATCACTCTCCTTAACAATTGAATCAGCTGAATCTGACCGGCCAAAATTACTGCGGGCAAATTCGGCGTTTATCTGAAGCAAGTTGTTAATAAAAGGGGAGGCATTGAGCCAGAAGGCAAACACAGATCCTGAACTGAATGGTGGTTCTGAACTCCAGGCAGTTTTACTATCAAGATTATCCTTGCCGCTGATGAACAATGCCCGCACCAGGAGACGTTCGTCAAGTTTAAAACCGGTAGCACCGCCGAAAAAAGAGCTTTTTGATTCCGGCAGGCCAAATCCGTCAAAGCCGGTAATTTGCTGTGAATTAACCCAGAAAGCATTTAAATACAAGTTTTTTCCGTCGTGCTCGTATTTTATTCCCCGGCGATTTAAAGAAGAGGTTGTAAATTCGGTATGGTTTATGCTAAGATCTCCGGCTTCGAAAACATTATTTTTTGCTTTGAAATGAATCAGCATGGCTGTCAGATTGATTGGCTTTTCAATGTCGGAATGCGGGTTCAGATAAGAGAGTGTTGCTTCAAAGCAAAATTCGCCATCTTCCTGATAAACATTCCTGAACAGCCGCAGATTTCCGTTAAGGTTATAGCTCTGAACAGCTGACTCTTCTTTTTCATAAATTCTCTGGGAAAATGAACCTGAACCGCTGACAGAGATAAGCGGATTCGAGGGGGGAGGAGTTGCTTCAGGAAACGACTGCTCTTCCTGAAAGTAAATTTCAGGAAGAGGAGCGCCATTTACATTTTCAATTGTGTATAACGGTGAAGTCTGGCTTTCAGCTCCGCTTTTTTCAACCAGGAAATATTCAAGTTGCTTGCCGTCTAAATTATCTGTTTTTATGGAAACAGAAAGCAGAGAGTCTTTTATGCTCAGTTTCCGCAGCTGAAAGTTTTTGTGATTTTCAGTACGATAGTAAATAAAATATTTTTTTTGTGGATCGTAATTTCTGATGCTTATGGTGATTTGATTGCTTTCAGCTGAAACAACGGGTAGCTGATTAAAAAATCGGTTAAGGTTGCCTGCCAGAACAAAAAAAGGTAAAAAGAGGTACACACAAAAAAGCAATATTTTTGACATAGAACCTCCTTTTTTATAATAATAGCAAAATTTAAAAAAAATCTCAGTTCTCTTTTCAAATAAGCAGAAGTGTTGTAAATTAGAGTTATGGAAAATTTAATGCAGTTGATTAGAAGACAGACAGCAATAATTGCCGAAATCGGAATCAATCATAACGGCGATCTGGCTACAGCACTGGAGCTTATTTCCAGAGCAGCTGAAGCCGGAGCAGATCGAGTTAAATTTCAGGCTTTTAAAGCCGATTCGCTGATTTCAAAATATGCTCCCGGACTTGAACACACAGGAGAGGATTTTTTTCAGCAGATGAAATCGCTGGAAGTTAAACCGGAATGGTGGCCGTTATTAAGAAATAGGGCAAGAGAGAATAATCTGCTTTTTGGAGTCTCGATTTTTGATGAGCTCTCTTTAGCCGAGCTGAGCAGAGTTGATCTTGACTTTGTGAAGGTTGCCTCTTCGGAAATCGACAATTTTTCTCTGATTGAGAAGATGATTGTTTTTCGGGCGCCCTTTGTCATTTCTACCGGAATGGCTTATCTTAACGAGATTGTTGAACTGCTTGATTTTTTGCGCAGAAAAAAAGTAACAGAAATTATCCTTCTCGAATGTACAAGTCTTTATCCTGCGGGTCCGGAACAGATTTTTTTAAAGAATATACCTTTTTTCAGAGAATTTTTTAAACTGGAAACAGGCTTTTCCGATCATTCTTCAGATATTTATCTTGCTCTGGCTGCTGTTGCACTGGGTGCGGTACTTATTGAAAAACATTTTACGCTTGATTGTTCGGCGCCGGGACCGGACCATAAGCTTTCGGCTGATTTTTTTCAACTGCAGAAAATGGTCAGAATTATCAGGGAAACAAAAAAGGCTCTCCAGGCAAATCGCAAAGAGTTTTTATTGAAAGAGGAAGAAGAAATGCGCCGCAAAAGCCGCAGGAGTTGTGTTGCGCTTCGGGATTTAAAAGCTGGCGAAGTTATGCGCCCTGAAATGATCGGCTTTAAAAGACCTGGTTTTGGCATCAGTCTTAAAGAGGCACATTTTCTGTCGGGGAAAAGACTGAAGGTTGATATCAATAAGGATTACTGGATAAGCTGGGATGATCTGGAATGAAAACTTATATTGCTTTAAACCGGAAAAATTTACTGCATAATTTAGATTTTTTTAAACAGCTAACCGCAAGCAGGCTTTTACTCACAGTTAAAGCAAATGCTTATGGTCATGGGCTTAAAGAGATTCTGGAGATTGTCAGAGGTTATCCGTTCATTGACTATTTTGGAGTGGACAATCTGGCCGAAGCCAGACAGATTCGTGCTGCAGATATCAATAAACCGGTATTGATATTTGGCTGGAGCAGCCGTCAGGAACTGGAAGAGATACTGCAGAACAGCTTTGAAACCGTTTTGCCCTCTTTAGAGAGTTATTACGAGATATTATCGATTGCCCGCCGCCGCCAATGCCAGGCTCAGGTCCATCTGAAAGTTGAAACAGGAACCAATCGTCTTGGGATGAAGCCCAGAGATATTATCAGGCTGCTTCCGGTCTGGGATACGCATCATTTAGCGATAAAAGGTGTCTATTCACATTTCGCCAACATTGAGGATACCAGTGATTATTCTTTTGCCAGAAAACAACTGGCAGTTTTTAATGCGTTTTTAAAGAGAGCAAAATTTAACAATGTAATACGCCATTTTTCCTGTTCTGCTTCTGCACTCCTTTTTCCAGAAACCTATTATGATCTTGTGCGACTGGGAATTGCCGCTTATGGTTACTGGCCTTCAAAACAGACGCTGGTTTCATTTCAGGAACGGCGCAAACTATACCAGTCGCTTAAGCCAGTTTTAAGCTGGCATACTTATATTGCTCAGATTAAAGAGTTAAAGGCCGGAGAAGCAGTTGGCTATGGATTGAGTTATAAGGCTTATCGGCGAACAAAAATTGCCGTAATTCCGGTTGGTTATTATGATGGTTATCCCCGGGCGCTTTCCAATCTCTCTTCGGTTATCATTAACGGGGAGTTTGCTCCGGTAAGAGGAAGAGTATGTATGAATATGTTCATGGTGGAAGTAACTCATATTAAAAAGTGTGCCGTTGGTACTCCGGTAATATTAATCGGTGAACAGAACGGCAAAGTAGTTGATGCTGAACAATTAGCCCAATATGCGGGAACGATTAATTATGAGATCCTTGCCCGGCTTAATCCGCTTTTACCAAGAATTATTGTTTGACATAATTATATTAAGTAAATGATTGACAGGCTTCTTTCCAGACAGCAGATTGAGTTTTTTACCACTCCCCGGACAGATATATTTGGCTATAATCATCCTGATCTATTACCTTTAGTACTGGCTTCATTTGCTCTGTTCAACGCCAGCAATTTAATAATATTTATTGAAGAAGACCGGGATGCCGGACAACTGGTAGGCGAAATTAAGAGAATTCTGGCTGCCTGCCGGAAAATTGAGCTGAAGCATATTTTTTCCTTTGTGTCTCCTTTTAATGAACCTGTTATTGAGGCTGAGCTCAACCAGACGAATCTGCTGGAAATTCAGAAGCTTCTTCAGGCTGTTGCTGAAAACAAAAAGGTAATGGTTCTGGGAACTATTTCGGGATTGGGAGTAAAGATTGCCAGAAATTTTTGCACACTCAGGCCATTTCGCATTTTTCGAGAGCAGCAAATCAGCCGCAGTGAACTGATTGAACAGCTGAGGGCAATCGGATTGGAAAGCGTTAGTACTTTAGACAAACCGGGCGCATTTAATTTTCGCGGCAATATTGTAGATGTTTTTCCTTTCGGCGCAGAAAATCCTCTGCGCATAGAATTTTATGGTGATACAGTCAATTCTTTACGCCTCTATTCCCTGCAAACACAGCGATCATTTATGATGCTGGAACAAATAGAGCTTTTTCCGCTTTCAGGCGCCGATTGGCTTTTTGACTCTCACGGAGATTGGCTTGTGGAAAAAATTCCTTTAGCT
>FWPV01014880.1_pt1 | contig 11305 bp, 12 predicted proteins | sample 2228371 | NCBI WGS metagenome assembly FWPV01 (sample SAMEA103939776, study PRJEB20133) | metagenome | reverse complement strand
GAGAGACCTGCGTTATTCTGGTTGATCGCATAGGCTCTCTCTTTGAGCTGTACGCTCTGGGCGATCTCATTTTCTGCGGCGGCACGCTGGCCCCTGTCGGCGGGCATAATATCCTGGAACCTGCAGCCTGGAAAAAAGCCGTTTTCTATGGTCCAAACTTGCAAAAAGTTGATTATGAACATAGAATCTTGACGAACCATCAGGCAAGCTTTGTGGTTCAGGACAAAACCGAACTGTTAGCCGCCTGGCGCTACTGGATAGCGCATCTGAGGGAACTGCGGGCGCACGGGGATCAAGCCCACCAGGCACTTGGTCAGATGACGGGAGTTGCGCTGAAACAAGTTGACCTGATTGCTTCGACTTTGCCCCGGAAGTCGACCATGTATCATTTGCACCTGTAATATCTGGAAAGGGAACACTATGGCCAGGGAGTATCGCCCCAACGTAAGAGAGTCCGCCGTGATTTCAAAGCTGGATCATGCCAAGGAATCACAACGGATGAATGCCCTCCACCTGTTGCGCCAGCATATTGATGAACTCAGCAGTTTGATTGCCATTAAACTGATAGAAGAGCGGCTTATAGAAACAACCAGCATGGAAGACTTGCAGTCGCAGCTTCAGTTCTCTCTGGAGACCCTCCTCGGCGCCGAGGAATTTGAAGTGCAGCTGCAGATCGCCAACCTCAGGACCTTGGTTGCACGTCCTCATTTCATAAGCCTGTACCTCACCTCCTTCATCACAGAAAAGCTGATTGATCATAAAGCCATCGTCGAAATGTATGGAACCGACGAAGACATTTACCACTGTGTCAACAGGCAGGTGACTCGATTCATTCCTTTGTGAGGTCGATCAATAGCCAACCATATCCCTGAATTCCTCCTCGGTCAGTTCGCCCAGCAGGGGGAACGGCTGCGCATCTCCCTCCTCAAGATGTTGGGCATATTCTTCAATGTCGAAGGGTTCGCTCATCTCTTCAATCCAGATCTCCTGGTCAAAATCAAGATCATCAATATACTCGAGCACCTTTTCTTCCGCCTCTTCGGGATCATCCGCCTGAACAAGGTAAGGAGTCGTATACTGTTTTGCGCCGTCGATATTGAAACCCAGCGCCACTTCAAACACGTACAAACCTTCCTGAGGATCTAAAAGCATCGAACTTGACCTCTCGCCTGAATAACAAATTTTACAATAAATACAGATATTTAAAAATGAAGAAGTAGGATAATATCAAACCGTGGAATGGCGTCAAGTAAATAACAGATTGTCCGCCACAAATGATCCGATCTCTGCGCTTTCGGCCAACCCCCGGGATTTCCCGCGGGCAGGGGAGGCAAATCAACTGCCGGCTAATGTGCACTTGAACCGCCCTCAGCTGCGATCAACCCTTGCACCGCACGCAGACGCCGCCCCACTCGCATTTGCGACCGCCTGGCGTGCCTGCCGCGCCAGCCTTTTCAACTGAGCAAGATCCTCCCGGGTAAAGTCTTCCCGGCGGCATGCGAAAAAGGAATTGTTATGATAGAGCGGCTCGCGTACGAGGTCATATGGGCACGTCGCCAGCACCTCACGCCACATGGCCGTACCAGGAACCGGAGAATACTCGGAGAGGTAAGGCAGGGCACCGGTGCTCCCAACCAGAGTGATAGCATCTTCAACGTCTTGTGGAGATTGACCCGGCAAACCGGCCAGCAGGTACACTCCGATCTGCCGAGGGGAGAAACCGGCGGCGGTGAGGTTTTGCATGGCTGCAAAAAACATTGTGGTATCAACCTTATTGCCCCATTCCTTCTGTTGATCCGAGCGGCCTGTTTCCAATCCCAGGCGCATGGTCGTAAAACCACCGGCATGGAGCAGGTGACACCACTCGCGGCTGAGGGCGCGCACGTGCAAAGCATTGGGGGTGTGGAAGCGCACTTCGAGATCTTCCCTGCATACCCGTTCGAGGGCCGGCCTGAGGGTGCTCTCGGCATCGAGCAGCAAGGCATCATCATAGAAGGCAAAATCTTTGATGCCATAGTCTTGGTGCCATTGGACGATTTCCCGGTAGACGGCGTCCGCGCTGCGCCTTTCCCATTTGGGCTGCAGCTTCCTTGAGGCACAATAAGGGCAGCTGTAGAGGCAGCCCCAACTGGTCAAAAGGGGGGCGTAGGCCAATTCCGGCAAAAGGTCCAGGGCAGGGACTGGGAGCGATTGCAAAGCATTCCAGTGGGGTTTGTTGGCCAGCCTGAAACCCGTCTGGGCTTCAATTTCTTCCGCCAGTTGCGGCAATGGATCGACTACAACCCGGTCTGCACCGCTGGTGATAAATGCGTGATGCCTGCATAACCGGGCATAGATTCCCCCCAGCCACACCGGGACATGGGGGAAGATCTTGCGGATCAGTGCAATGGTTTGCTGCACCCCCGGGTACCAATAAGTCATGATGGAAGTGAGCCAAATCAGATCCGGCTTGGGCAAGGATTCAAGTTTGCACGCCAAGCTCTCGGGATGAATGCCGTAACGGTAGTAATTGCGGGGCATGTCGGCATAGACTTGCGGTTTGTCGATCAACGTTCTAGGATACTTGCCGGTTCCATAAGGGCGGTTGCAGCCCCCGACAGTATCCTTATGCTGCAAGGTCTGGGGATCGTTGCGCTGCAGGCAGTCCACAAAGTCAACCTGGATGCCTGCCTCGCGCAGCAAAGCAGCGAGCAGCAGAAGGCCTAAAGGTTTTGCCCACAGATCGAAGGCGGCAAAATCGGTGATCCATGGATTGATCAGGAGTATTGAAGGAGTCTTGGTCATAGTCTCATTGCGCAACATTTTGACCCATAGTACGCCACCACAGCGGTCGGCGACTTATATCCATTTACCGAGCCCCGGTCAAACGCAACGTTCCTTGGGGAGATGAATCATGCGCGCAGTGCTGCAGCGAGTCCTTCAAGCCGGCGTGCAAATCAACGGTGCAGAGCAGGGAAGGATCGCCAGAGGAATACTGGTATTTTTGGGAGTCGGCAGGAACGATACTCGGGAAGATGCCGTCTATCTGGCCGACAAGGTGGTCAATCTTAGAATTTTTCCGGATCAGGACGACAAGATGAATCTTTCTCTGGTACAAATCGGCGGGGAGCTGCTGGTCGTCTCTCAGTTCACCCTGTGGGGCGACTGCAGGAAGGGGCGCCGTCCCTCATACGCCGCAGCGGCGCCTCCTGAAAATGCCCGCCCGCTCTACGAGGCTTTTATCGAAAGATTGCGGCAGCATTCAGTGCCTGTGCAGACCGGAGAATTTCAGGCGATGATGCAAGTCTATCTGATCAATGACGGACCTGTGACACTGTTGCTGGACAGTGAAAAAGTATTTTAACGTGAGGTGAAGCAGTGGATCTTGACACTATTTTGCATTCGGCGGCTGTGAATGACCCGGTTTTACCCTGCGAAATCTTTGTAGACGCGGAAGGGGACTGGTTCCATAAGGGCAGCAAGATCACCCGGGACGACATCCTGGAGCTCTTTTACGAGCATCTCTCCCTGAGCCCGAAAAATGAATTCATCATTGATTGGAGAGGCAAGCGCTGTTCTCTGGATGTGGCGGACACCCCCTTTGTGATATCGCGAGTGGACCGCACCGCCTCGCAAGAAGGTGAAGCGATTCTCCTGACGCTGCGTCACATCAAGGCACCCGTCCGGCTCGTCCCCGAGACGCTTTATGTGGGTCACGCAAACATCCTCTACTGCCGCATCCGTGCAGGGCGATTTCCCGCCCGGTTTTCCCGTCCCGCCTATTACCAATTGGCAGAGTGGATCGGAGAAGACCCGGCGCATGGGCAGTTTTTCCTGGAGCTCAATGGGAAAAGCTATCCGATTGCCACTCCATAACCGGGAAACCGCCCGGGAATTGTGCTTCCAGTGGCAGTCAAGGCGACTTTCGGGGTTCTCCTGAACTTGACAGAAGCGCCTTCATTTGGAAGAATCATCCCTGCACGTTATTCCAGTTCATTAGGCACCATACCAGACTCAAGCTCCCGTCAATTGCGACCCACAGGATGACTGCTCAAGCTGCGCTGCGACTCCCTTGCCATTGTTGACGGCAACCCATCAGCGACCGGCTCCAAAAGATCGTTGGCATGGGCAAATCCGCTGGTTCCTCTCCCCCCAATCAGCAGCGGTGGAGAAGGAGAATAAAGCAGGCTTCCAGCTAATTCGGACACGATCTTGCGGGGGGGTGTCCCGAGTGACTGAACCGCCCCGCGGCAATCAGTGGAACGGCTCCTTGACACAGGGGCGAATTCGCTAAACACAGACACAACATTCGTTCAATGAGGAGGCAAGGTATGAGCAATTCACTGCAAGTCGGCATGACCCGTGAACTCAAGATCAAATCCCTGGCCGAACATTCCGCCCGGAAATTTTACCACAACCTCCCGGACGTTTTGGCCACGCCCATCCTCGGGGGCCTAATGGAGAGGGTGTCGGCTGAATTGATCGACGAACATCTCGAGGCGGGGCAGCAATCCGTCGGCATTTCCATGAACCTCAAGCATCTCGCTCCCACCCCCCTGGGGATGGAAGTCCGGGTCACAACCGAGGTGACCGCGGTGGACGGCCGCAAACTCACATTTAACCTGGAAGCTTTCGATGAAGCTGAAAAAATCGCTGAAGCCACGCACGAGCGCTTCATCATTCAGGCGGAGAAGTTCAATGCACGCGTGGCGGAGAAGGCCAAAAACATGCTGTGAAGTCCGCTATCGATGGGGTTTTGAGCGACGCGTTTTTCTGCCACAATTCTGGACCTGAAGGGAGGTCATGATATGGGTGATTTAGCCGCATTTTTTCATCCATCCAGCATCGCCGTCATTGGAGCTTCCGAAAGCGCCGGCAAGTTGGGCCACGAAATTCTCAAGAACCTGTTGGACGGTGGATTCCCGGGAGCACTCTACCCGATCAATCCCAAGAGTGAGCGTATTCTGGGGCTGGCATGCAGCAAAAACATCAAGGAAGTCCCGGATGACGTTGATTTGGCGGTCGTCATCATTCCGGCCAAATTTGTCCCGCAGGCCATCCAGGATTGCGGTGAAAAGGGTGTCAAGGCGGCCGTCATCATTTCCGGAGGCTTCAGCGAAGCAGGCCCGGAAGGCGAACGACTGCAGCAGCAGGTCGCTGAAATCGCCAAACAAGGTGGAGTACGTCTGATTGGGCCCAATTGCCAGGGAGTCAATAATCCCTATCATCCGTGCTGCGCCTCTTGGCCTTTGCTCAGACGCAAAGGCCACGTGGCCATTCTCAGCCAAAGCGGCACGGTGGGCGCAGCCATGATGGACTGGTTTTCTTTCGAGGAACTGGGGGTTTCCAGCTTCGTAAGCCTTGGAAACCGGGCCGATGTCGATGAGATCGAGCTGATCGAATACTTTGAAGACGACCCCAACACCAAAGTGATTGCGGCTTATCTCGAGGGAGTCAAGGACCCGGTGCGCTTCCGGAACGTCCTGCAGTCTCTCAGAAAGCCGCTGGTGGTGCTGAAGTCGGGACGCACCCCGGGGGGAAAAGTGGCAGCCGAGTCCCACACAAAGTCCCTTGCCGGCGCCGACGCCATCTATTCTTCCCTGTTCAATTACCACAAGATCTGCCGCGCCCAGACCATCGAAGAATTCTTTGACTTTGCCAAAGCCTTTGCTTACCTGGAGCCTCCCGAAGGCAATCGAATCTTGTTTGTCACCACCTCCGGCGGAGCAGCGATACTCGCCACGGACACCGCCGAACAGGAAGGGCTGGTCGTCGCGCCGTTGCCCAAAGAGCTTGGCGATGAACTGAGCGAGGTCATTCCCGCTCATGCCATTCGTGCCAATCCTCTGGATTTGACGGGTGATGCCAATGCAACGATGTTTCAGGAAGTAATCCAGCGGGCCCGGCCCCACTACGACATCCTGGGCATCATCTTTGGAGATCCTGTGTTGGATGCATCGCAAGTGGTCACCCCGGGCTCCAATGAGCTCGTCATTTTTCTTGGCGGGGCTGAAGTGGAACGGGCAGAGAAATTGAAAATGCATTCCCGCGGGATCCCTGTGTTTCCTACCCCTGAGCGGGGCATTCGAGCCCTGGCGCAAGTGCTCCCTGCGGGCAAAAAGAACCGCCCGGCCCAATATACCCTCCCGCAGTCCGCCGGACGGTCGCAGCTGGGACTGTTCCAAAGTCTGCAGTTCATGCAGTCCAAAGGCTTCGATTGCATTGTCAGCCTGCAGGCGGAGAGTCCCGGCAAGGCGGTGCACCTTGCTCATCAACTCGGTTTTCCTGTTTCCCTCAAGATTGATTCGCCGGACATCCTGCACAAGTCGGATTTCGGCGGCGTAAAGCTCAATCTCCAATCGAGCAAAGATGTGCGCAAAGCCTATGACGACATGATGCAGCAGGTGCGCACCCGTTCACCGCAGGCCACCATCAGGGGTGCCGTGGTGAGCGCTATGGCGGCACCCGGGCTGGAGGTCATCATGGGGATGAATAGAGACCCCCAGTTCGGCCCCGTTATTTTATTCGGTCTGGGCGGAATCACCGTCGAGTTGTTCCGCGATGTCTCCATGCGCTTGTTGCCTCTGGACCACTCCGAGGCTGCCGGAATGCTCCGGGAAATAAAAGGGGCGCCGCTCCTCAAAGGATTTCGCGGGCATCCGGCGGTGGACGAGGAGGCCCTCATTGACGGTCTGCTCAAACTCGCTGAGATCGCGCAACAGCATCAAGACATCATGGAAATCGACCTCAATCCGGTGTTTGCCTACCCGGAAGGAATGGTCGTTGTGGATGCCAGAATCCTAAAGGCGTAGGACAAACCCCCAAAAGGATAGGATCAAACCATGCAAATTCTCGTTCTTTATTATTCCAAGGGCGGCAATACCAAAAAGCTTGCTGAAGCGATTGGCAAAGGAGCGGAGTCGGTTGCCGGCAGCAGCGTGGCGTTGAAATCAACCGCTGACGTCACCCAGGATGATTTTCTCCATTCGGACGGCATCATAGCGGGCTCACCCGTGTACTTCGGAGTTATGGCCGCCGACCTCAAGCGGGTATTTGATGAATTCATCGGAACCCGCAAGAGGATGGAGAACAAGGTGGGAGCCGCCTTTGCCACATCGGGGGACGCAAGCGGGGGCAAGGAAACCACCATGATGTCCATCATCCAGTGCCTGCTGATCTATGGCATGATCATCGTTGGCGACCCGATGAGCGCTACCGGCCATTATGGGGTAGCCTGCGTGGGCGCCCCCGACGACAAAACGGCGGAAAACGCCTTCAAATTGGGCCAGAGAGTCGCGCAGCTGTGCAGCAGGCTGGCGCCGTGAAACCTTCGGCAAGCCCGGCATGAACACACTGCAGGGCGGCTCGGCACTATTCTCGTGGGCGGCTGTGAGCCGGTGGAGTCATGCAGGCGAAGCTTTTCGATGGGCCTCGTCCAACCTGGCCAGATCCCTCTCGGACAATGGGCGCGGCATTTTCCCCTGCAACAGGTGACAATAGAAGAGCGTGTGTGCCGCATGTTCCAGCTTTTCCAGCCGCATGCAGGCCTGTTCCGGGCTGCTCCCCAGCGTGAGCGATCCATGCCGCTCCATGAGGATGGCCTGACACGACTTGATAAACGGGCTGATCGCTGCGGGGAGCTGTTGTGTTCCCGGCGTTGCATAGGGAGCTGTGGGAACCTGGCCGATGGACAGCCACACTTCGGGCAGTATCTCCGCGGCAAAGGGAATGCCTGCAAGGGTCAGGGCGGTCAACAACGGTGGATGCGCGTGCACCACTGCCTGCACATCGACACGTTGCTGGTAAACCAGCAGGTGCATGCGAATTTCACTCGATGCCCCGCCCCGCCCCGCCACAATGGTACCCTCATTCACATCGCACAGGATAAGGTCGAGCGGTTCGAGACCCCCTTTGCGCCTGCCGCTCGGCGTTATGAGCATCCGATCCGACCCGACCCGGCAGCTCACATTGCCGTCGCTGGCGGCCACCAACCCGCGATCTTGCAGGTGCCGACACACCCGGACCAGTTCCTCGCGCTTGCGGGTCTCATGCATCATGGCATCCATTCCCGCATTAATCGGCACTCAAGGATCTCACCGGCAAGGCTCGAAAACCCACCGCCGTGGACTTTTCTTCAGACGATTTCATCCCGTCGGCAAAGGAAAAGACGGACGCCGTGGTAAGTCCCCTTTCATTGCACCAGACCTGCCCGCAACTCAGACGAATTTCCGGCGTGATGCTCACGCGCTGCCCGCAGGCGGCTTTATATCCCCTGTAGTTGGGGTCCATGACATAGAGGCTCTTGAGCTCATCGACCGTCGGCATCCTCCAGCCTTTATACTTTCCCACAATGTCGGGTGGACCCATGTGGCAGTACCAGCTTGCCTCCTGCCAGCCGACGTCACGCTGATTGTCCGCTTTTGCCCACATCAGGCCCAATTCGTTGTCGGTAACCGTTCCGTCACCGTTGTCGGTGAACCTCCCCGCAGAAAAGACCGGAGGAGTGTTCAAGACAACCATCAGCGCGCCAATGAACAACATGATTGAAATCACCACCACCTTCTGCTTCATTTTGATCTCCTCCCATGCAAGGGTTCGCTGCCATGAGAAAAAACTATGGCATGAAATAGCCTTATGTACAAGCCGGTAATGGAGTCGCTGGCGGGCTTGCTCTGCTTGACGGAAAAACGCCCACATCGCCCCGAGGAGGCAAGCAATGATGCGCGTTGCGTTTTATCGCGGCTTTGACATTTTATGCTTCACGGATATATAGATGATACAATATTTGGAGGGCACCTGAACGGTGCGGGTAATCGGTCCATATCGCATTCGGTGGAATTCAGCTGCTCATTACTGATGTGGTCATGCTCGAAATGAGCGGTCGCGATTTGGCCAATCAACTGCAAGCACTCTACCCCAAGAGGAAATTTCAAATTCATGCTCAAATGGTTCAAACGCAAACACAAGAACGCAAGTGGAGAGGAACGAACGTTCCAACAAGTCCCCATCGATTCTCAGGTTGCGGAAGCGGCGGAGACAGTGGCGTACGGGGTCGAGGAGGAAGAGCCCCGGGACGGCGAGGCCACCCATGAAAATGCGAATGATTGTTGTGCCCCCGTGGCTTCCCACACAGAATCGCCGGAAACCGCCAGCCAGCAACAAAAACCTTATTTCAAAAGGCTGCGGGACAGGCTGCACCAGACCAGAGAAAATTTTGTCACCCGGGTGGATCGCCTGGTGCTCGGCAGGAAGACCATTGATGCGGACCTGCTGGATGATCTGGAAGAAGTATTGATCACGGCGGATCTGGGTGTCAAGACCAGTCAGGTGCTGCTGCGCAAGGTGGCGGACAAGATCGAGCGCAAGGAATTGAGCAATCCGGAAAGACTTCGCGACCACCTGCGGGAGGAAATCCGCAACATCCTTGCCGTGCCGGCCGCTCCCTGGGACCCGGCCAGGCACCATCCGTTCGTAATCATGATCATTGGCGTCAACGGCGTCGGCAAGACCACAACCATCGGCAAGCTGGCGCATGAACTGAAACAAACGGGACTGAAAGTGCTCCTGGTAGCCGCGGACACCTTTAGAGCCGCAGCCATAGAACAACTGGAGCTTTGGGGGGAGCGTGTGAAGGTTCCCGTGATCCGCCAGAAAAGCGGCTCCGACCCCTCTGCGGTGGCCTTTGACGCCATCGATGCGGCGGTCACCCGCGATGTGGATGTGGTGTTGATCGATACCGCGGGCCGCATGCACACCAAAGTCAATTTGATGGAAGAGCTCAAGAAGGTGCTGCGGGTCATCCAGAAAAAGATGCCCGGCGCACCTCACGAAGTGCTACTGGTGCTGGATGCCACCACGGGGCAGAACGCACTCTCCCAGGTGCGCATGTTCAAGCAGGAAATGGGCATCACCGGATTGATCCTGACGAAACTGGACGGTACCGCCAAGGGCGGCATCATTGTCGCCGTAAGCGAAGAACTGCAACTGCCGGTGCGCTATATCGGCATCGGCGAGCGGCTGGATGACCTGCGCCCGTTCGACCCGGAAGAATTCACCAGGGCATTGTTTTGAACCACATTAGCTACCGGATGCCGCTTTTCGCCCGCTGTCCTCCGGCAAGCCGCATCCGCACCAAAGGAGTAGGCCATGCAGGGAGCCCTTGACGGCTTCACCATTCTGGACTTATCCCGGCTGCTTCCCGGCCCGTTTTGTTCCATGCTGCTGGCGGACCTGGGGGCACACGTGGTCAAGATCGAAGACCCCAAAATCGGCGACTACATTCGCTGGTGGCCTCCCAAGATCGGACAAAACAGCGGCTTCCATGTGGTTCTGAACCGTAACAAACGATCCCTCACGTTGAACCTAAAAACGGTTCAGGGCAAAGAGATTTTCAAGCAGCTGGCGAAAGAGGCGGATGTGGTTTTGGAAGGTTTCCGCCCCGGCGTCATGGACCGTCTAGGCGTCGGCTACACAACGCTCAAAGCCATCAACCCGCGCCTCGTCTACTGTGCCATCACCGGATACGGCGCCGATGGAATTCATTCCCGGAGGGCAGGCCACGACATCAACTACCTGGCTCGCAACGGGGTGCTTTCCTACAGCGGCAAAGAGGGCACCCCTTCCCTGGCTGGAGTGCAGATCGCGGACATCGGGGGAGGCAGCCTGCTGGCGGCATTGAGCATCGTGAGCGCCCTGCTCGCCCGGGAGAGATTGGCCAAGGGCCAGTTTATCGACATTTCCATGACGGACGGCGCCATGACCTGGAACTGCCTGCGCTGGGGAAGCTACCTGGCAGATCAGCGGGTGCCGTCGCCGGGTGATGATTTTTTGAACCATGGCTTTGCCTGCTATAACGTCTACCAAACCCGGGACGGGCGGTACATGTCGCTGGGCGCGCTGGAACCGCAATTCTGGAAAGTTTTCTGCGAGGTGACGGGCCATCCCGAATGGAATCAACCCAATTATTTCGAACCCGGCCCGCATCAGAAAGTACTGCAGCAGAACATCGCCCATCTCTTCAAGCGCAAGACCCAGGCCGAATGGGTCGAACTCTTCTCGACGGTCGACTGCTGCTGCGAACCGGTGCTCAATCTGGCTGAAGTCATGGCCGATAGAGATGTAAAGGCACGCGGGATGGTCGTTGAAATGGTCCATGAAAGCTGGGGAGCTTACCGGCAGCTGGGCATTGCCCCGAAGTTTTCCCTGACCCCCGGGGCCATCCGCAGCCATGCTCCGGAACTGGGCGAACACACTCAAGCGGTGCTGACTGAAGCCGGCTATTCAGCGGACCAGATCGCACAGTGGCGAGCCGATGGCACCATTTGAC
>FWPV01014879.1_pt1 | contig 11307 bp, 12 predicted proteins | sample 2228371 | NCBI WGS metagenome assembly FWPV01 (sample SAMEA103939776, study PRJEB20133) | metagenome | reverse complement strand
AAGTTGCTTCCCATTGGCTACCCAGACAATTTCACCGGTTGCTCCAATAACTGTCGAATTGGAAAGTATTATCCAAATGTCCAAAACATCACCAACTTTAAAATTCTCATCTGACAAAGCCACCAACCTCAACCCGCCGGTGCTCATGTCTATGGTATATCCCTTCTCGAATGAATGCTTGTTTGGACGTCTATAGGAAACTTCTACGCGATGCTTAATCCGAACAAAACTTCGGCGCGAGTCCAGCATTTCCGATTGTTTCTTAAAGACATATCGTATAATACGATCCCGCTCCGCCGGATTTATATCAGTGAACTGAATGCCGACCGTCCGACAGTCTAGCATTGGCAAAGGCGACTGAGCTACGCGGACAACTTGCCCAATTGCATAAACTGGTTTCTCCGAGGGCAACAAAAGCTCAATTTCCATAAGGTCTCCCACTTCAGGCTTACAATGTCTCACCACCACCTGCGCTCCTCCGCCGCTCAAATCATTCGTCGTTCCATTTAAGAACTGCCCGCTGCCTTTTGAACCTGAAAGTAGCCTATAACGTATGGGGAGCCTTTCAGGTATCCTAACGTACTCCCTACGCTGCACCGTACCAAGCGGCTTAAAGTTCGACAAAACGACAAGGGGAATTCTATCCGTTTCCATCCGCACAACCACAGCCGAGAACTGTTGGAGCCCATGAGTTGCAAACAAGCTAACTCTGACTTCTCGTCCCGGCGGCAAAATTTTTGTTTCCCCATGTTCTACCGGGGCGCCTACAAATAGCTCCCGTCCTCTGATATCCTCAACTCGACTTAAGTATGAACGTCCATAGACCTTCAATTGAAGCCTGTCATTAACCCTGACAAAGGAAAAGATATCAACATCGTCTTTAGTTTTCTTGCGCCAAAACACTTCCTACCCCACTTTGTTGCGAAAAGTTTTCTTTTGCAAGACTAACCATCCCGATAGTCTCGAGTTTGGTGCCTGAACTTAGTTCGTTGAACGATAAAACAGCCAAAGTAGGTGCCATTCGTTCAACAAGTCTTCTAAAGTGAATCCTAACCTTCGGCGAGCAGAGAATCACCGGCTGATATCCTAGCGCCGCCATCCGCTCTGCCTGGCTCCGTGTTTCTTCAAGAATACGCTGGGCAATTCGTGGCTCAAGTACTAGTTGGTAGCCTGTATCTAATTGTCTAATGCCTTCTGCTAATATTTGTTCAATGGCTGGATCAAGTGTGATGACATGAATATAACCCTCCGGTGACTGATATTGTTTGGTAATCTGTCTACAAAGCGCCTGGCGAACATATTCGGTCAACAAATCAGTATCTTTTGTCAGCCGTGCTCCATCTGCAAGTGCCTCTAAAATGATGCCGAGATCTCGAATTGACACTCGTTCTGCCAACAAATTTTGGAGTACTTTTTGAATATCACCTAAGCTGAGAAGATTTGGCACGAGCTCTTCAACTACCGCAGGTGATTTCTCTTTTACAGTATCAATAAGGGTTTGGGTGTCCTGCCGCGTCAGGATCTCCGCTGCATGCCTCTTAATAAGCTCGCTTAGATGCGTTATCATAACCGTCAGAGGATCAACAATCGTATAACCAGCCATCTCAGCTTCTGTTTGCTGAAGTTCAGATATCCAAATAGCAGGCAGTCCAAAAGCAGGCTCAACGGTTTCAATACCTCGAAGCTCAGCGGTTGCTGTCCCCGGATTCATTGCCAACAGTTGCCCGGAATATACCTCTCCGGTGCCAATTTCGACACCTCGAAGCTTAACTAAATACGTGTTTGGTTTAAGTTGCATATTGTCCCTAACTCTAATTGCGGGAACAAGCAGCCCAAGCTCAAGCGCAATCTGCCTCCGCACAGCGGTAATACGGTCGAGGAGGTCCCCACCTTGCTTTGGATCAGCGAGCGGTATTAAACCATATCCCAACTCAACCTCAATAGGGTCAATCATTAGCAAATCAGTCATAGATTCGGGCGGCTTAGGTGTTTTGACCTCCTTTTGCTCACTAGTACGAGGCTGCGTCTGCTCCTTGATTAGAAATGCCAAAAACGCTCCTATAATAGCCGCAAAAATGAAAGGTATTTTGGGGAGCCCTGGTATTAAAGCTAGTATTGCGCAGATTCCGGACGTGATCCATATTGCTTTCGGCTGGCTAAGCATTTGTGAAGTCAGCTCACTTCCCAAATTGCTATCCGACGAGACTTTGGTAACCATCAAGCCAGTTGCAGAAGAAACCAACAGAGAAGGTATCTGCGTCACGAGACCTACACCAATTGTGAGCAAGGTATAATTCTGAAGCGCGGTTATGAAGTCCATATGCCGCTGAAGCACGCCAATCGTAATTCCGCCAAGTATGTTGATTATTATCATGACAACTGCTGCAAGAGCATCGCCTCGAACAAACTTGCTTGCACCATCCATTGCGCCATAAAAGTCTGCCTCTCGCGCGACTGCTTTTCGACGAGCTTGGGCTTCCTCTTCGTCAATAATACCTGCGTTAAGGTCCGCATCTATAGCCATTTGCTTGCCGGGCATCGCATCCAATGTAAACCTTGCGGCTACTTCTGCAACCCTGCCCGTACCATTTGTAATAACAATGAACTGGATAATTATTAAAATAATGAAGACTACCACACCAACGACATAGTTCCCACCAACCACAACCGAACCAAATGCCGAGATTAACGTGCCAGCCGACCCGCTGAGTAATATTAATCTTGTCGCTGAAATATTGAGCGCAAGGCGAAACAGCGTCGTAATAAGAAGCATTGATGGAAACGAAGCAAACTCAAGCGGCTGTGGAGTATAGATAGTCGCCAGCAAAACAGTCATCGCCATTGTGATGTTTAGCGTTAGCAGCACATCAAGCAACCACGCTGGAATAGGTACTATCAACATACCTACGACGATGATTGCCGTAAGCGCTACAAGATAATCGCTATATTTGGTTATTGCTTCGAGCCCCAATGGCTTTCTTGTTACTACTACTGTTGCCATATTTAACCCTTTTTAGTCTCCTTTTTTGCATTTCAACCAACACAAATGCGCCAGTAGATTGAACTTATTAGGCAGCCTGTTGCCTGCCACCAGCTTTCTCGCCCATCCTGTAGACGTAAGCAAGAATTTCAGCCACCGCCTGATATAGACTTTCAGGTATCTGTTGCCCTATCTCCACTGTTTTATATAGCAACCGCGCGATCGGTGGATTCTCAACAATCGGAACGCCATGCGCTTCGGCAATTGCCTTAATCTTTTCAGCAATGAGCCGCTGACCTTTTGCAACAACCGTGGGTGCAGCCATCTCAGCTGAGTCATATCTCAATGCTACCGCCAAGTGCACAGGGTTGGTAATCACAACATCTGCTCTTGCCACATCCAAGAACATCCGTCCGCGAGCAATCTCCCGCTGTCGCTGTCGAATTCGCGCTTTCACGTGGGGATCACCTTCAGAGCGGCGGTACTCGTCTTTCACCTCTTGTTTTGTCATTTTCATGCTTTGCTCGAACTGGAAGCGCTGATATATGAAATCAAAGATTGCTATTGCAAGCATAGCAATCCATGCCCTAACAAGAAGCTGGAAGCATAGATTTGCAATCAGCATACATCCCCCAATGGGAGACATACTTGCTAGATTTATTAACATTGGATATTGGTTTTTCAAAAAAGCGTAGATTATCCAAGCAACAATGCTCACTTTAGCGGCTAATTTTAGAACTTCCACACCACAGCGCCAAGAAAACAGCCTTGCTACTCCCTGCACCAGATTGAGCCGATTTAGATCCGGATTCAACACCTTTGGGGTAACCTTTAAGCCCACCTGCATTACGTTTGATGCTACACCAACTGCCCCTACACCAATTGCCAAAGGGACACAAAGCAGCGCTCCCCGCATACCATACGACATTAAGAATGCCCCAATATTGCTTACCGTAACCTCACGAGAATGCAAATGAGAAAAAGCATCCGTAGTAATTATCATCAATCCTTTGAGCATATATGGTCCGGCAACCTTCAGGATAAGCATGCCAGCTAACAAGACGATAACGGAATTGACATCCATGCTCTTGGCGACCTTACCCTCTTGCCGTGCTTCTTCCCGCCTTCGCGGGGTTGCAGGTTCTGTCCTATCTTGTAAAGCCACTTCTCAGAGCCTCCTAACTGCTCCTACTGACCCACCATTAGTCGAAGAACACCACAAGTCTGATTGTAGATATCACCAAACAGCCCCTGAGTTGAAGCTATGATTACTGGCAAAGCAATGAGAATACCAACAAGACCGACGCCGATTTTCAGAGGGAAACCCACGATAAGCACATTCATTTGGGGAACAGCCCTAGCTATTAGCGCCAGAGACACATCTGCAAGAAAAACGGCGCTAAGAACTGGCATGGCAATACGAATCGCTACTCCAAATAAATGTACGAATAGATCAATTATTCCGCTTGCTGCAGTCGAATTTATAACCAGCTCCCCTATCGGTATCAAACCGAAACTGTCTGCAAGTCCTTGAATCATCACATGGTGGGCATTAGTCACAAAAAACAGAAGGCCGGCAATCAAGAAATGAAGTCTTCCCACCACCGCGGTATGAGTGCCATTTATTGGATCAACCATGCTCGCAAAACTAAATCCCGACTCCATATCCACAAACTCGCCAGCGATCTGAACAGTTGTTAATATCAGGGTGGCAACGAACCCTATTACTAGCCCAACTAACGTCTCTTTCCCTATAAGCAACATCATTTGAAGCGCATCAGAGGCTAGCAATCCATCACCCCTATATAGAGGCACAAACACAATTGTAAGACCTAGAGCCATTGCAATACGTACTTGTAAAGGCACTTGATTTGATCCAAACAACGGCGTGACGGTAAATATTCCTGCCGTTCGCGCTAGAATCAATATAAAAGTCTCAAGCCTTTCGATACCAAATGACGCTAGGTCCATCTACCTCACCATTGTTGGTATACTTTGGAACAAAACGGTCGTAAAATCCACAACCTGACGCAGCATCCATGGTCCACAAGCCACCACAGCTGCAGCAACAGCCAGTATTTTTGGTATAAACGTTATCGTCATTTCATGAATCTGTGTGGCGGCTTGGAAGATGCTTACAGCTAAGCCTACTACCAATCCTGCTCCCAAAATCGGTGCTGATATGGCTACCGCCAAAGTAAGCGCATGTTGTGCAATGCTTAGAACATTTGAATCAGTCATGATTTACACCTCAATGAAAGCTCATTGTTAGCGACTGGGCAATTAAATGCCAGCCGTCAACAAGTACAAAAAGCAAAATCTTAAAAGGTAGCGAAATGACTACGGGTGGAAGCATCATCATACCCATAGACATTAAGGTTACTGCAATAACCATGTCTATAACCAAAAATGGAATGAAGATCATAAATCCGATACTAAAAGCTTTGTATAGCTCACTAATTAAAAACGCAGGAATAAGCACGTACATTGGCACATCTGCTTCGCTATTTGGCTGTTCAATATGTGCCAGGTTAATAAAGAGAGCGATATCTTTCTCTCTTACTTGAGCAAACATAAAATCTCGTATCGGCGACGATGCCCGATCAAGAGCCTCGTCAAAACTTATCTCCTTATGTAGGTATGGCTGGAGAGCCGTATTGTTAATATTAATGAATATGGGAGCCATCGTAAAAAACGTTAGGAAGAGCGCCAATCCTATCAGCACCGAATTGGGTGGCACTTGAGCAGTACCCAGCGCACTTCTAGTGAATGAGAGAACAATAACAATTCTCGTAAATGATGTCAGCATAATCAACATTGCCGGCGCAAGTGAAAGCACCGTAAGGATTAAGAGTATCTGCAGGCTAACAGAAACATCCTGAGGATTGCTAGCCGGCTCGATCCCAATGTTTAGCTTTGGAATCACAGGTTCAGCTGCTGCAATGCCGAGAAAACCTAATAGCAAAAACCCTGCTATTAGAAGCCTAGCCCTCATCATTCACACCCCTATCCGACGCCTTCCCAAAGAAGCAGCTACGTTCGCGCAAGTATGCTGCACAATCTTGCAAAAGCCCGGCTATCCGCCCTGCCGGACCATGCCGCATTTCTTCCTTAGAATATTTTTCGAGGTATTCAGCAAAAAGATTGGAAGATTGAGATGTTTCTCCTTCGTCCATACATCCTAAATCATAAAGGAGATTTACCTTGCCGCCTCCACATCCAATTAGGAGACTCTTTCCCATTACGTTAATCACATGTAGACTGCTGTTTGGTGAAACCTTAAGCGATGCAACCATCTTCAGGTTGCCATTGTTAGGGAGTATGTCTTTTCGTGATGAAACCCATTTCAACAGCAAGAGCACAAGATACGCAAGTGCTAAAACAAAGCCCAACTTAAGTAACATTGACAAGACAGTCATTGCAGAACTTGTCTCTTTTTTAGGTCCCTGATCAGCTTCTTTGTGATTGAGAAGAAGCGCTATTTTGTCTGGATGCTTGCTCTCAATAATCTTCGGCGATGGCTTTGGTTCTTCCAAAATCTGTGGATTATTGACATTGTCAGTCACAGCAGCCTGATTAGCTGGGGTACATTGGACAGATTGATTTCGCTTAACCTCTCTCTTTAGTTTCCTTGGCTTTGTTACCTCGCTAACAGAAACTTGGGACTCTGATTTGTCATTTTCGGAAATTATTGGAACTATTACTGGCGTCTCCCCATCCGACTTGCTTGATTGCTCCAAGTTATCCAAAGCCGTATCGTCTACTTTGGTGTCAGCTGATGTTTTTAGCATTACCGTTTGACTACCATCCAAGCTCTGGCTTTCCGAGCCATTTGGCGAAAGCGCCCAAGTAGCAATACATCCGGTAGCTAGTAAATATAATATGCAACTTATAGCTAATAAAGCTTTCATTCTAACACCCCTACGCAGCTTTAAGCAGACGCTCTGAACGACTTGCAATTTCCGTAATCCGAACACCAAAGTTTTCGTCAATAACAACAACCTCGCCCCTCGCGATTAGTTTGCCGTTGATCATAATATCCACCGGCTCACCTGCTAACTTATCAAGTTCGATTACAGAACCGGGACCAAGCTGAAGGACATCGCGTACTGGAATGTTTGTCCGTCCAAGCTCAACGCTTAAATCCAAGCTTACGTCAAGAATCAGATCAATCGAACTCTGCTCGCCGGTGACCGCGGTTGGAGAAATTTGGCCAAAACGTACCGATTGCACCGAGCTGTTTTGGGAATCTTCTTCACGGGCATTGCCTTCCAGTACAGACAGCTCAACCTTCTGAGGTCTGCTTGACTCCGCGGTTTGCATTGTCTCTTCTACCGGCTGGCCAATTCCTTCGTTTCTTTTGGCTTTTTCTTGTTCGCTCATAGCTTTACTCCATCTGATTATTGAATTGCTGATTCTTCTGAAACCATTCTTTTGACTTCAACATCTTGTTCTGCCCTATCAATGACCTGAACCGATACCCGTTTGCCCACAAGCCCAGGCCTTGCAAGAAACCTTACTTCACCACCAATGCGAACCAAAAGCGGATCGTTTACCATGGTATCAAGTCTAACTACATCTCCTACCTCCATACCAAGAACATCCTTAACGCTGATTCTTGCTCGACCAAGCTGGACAGATGCAGGTATAGGAACATCATTAAGCAACATAGCCAAAGTTTGCTCAGGTGTGGATCTATCAGGAGTTTCAACTCTTAGCCATCTCTGTGGATCCAGCAATTTAAGCACAGGATCAAGAGAGCTGACGGGCAAAATTATGTTAATTTTGTATTCACCTAGATCAGAATTCAGTACCATACTTGCGACTACAACAAGCTCCTCTGGTTCGATTTCAATATCTTCTACAGACAAAAAAGATTGAGAAATGATAGCTTCAACACTGGCTACAGGTTTCCAAGCCGAAGCAAAGCCCGGCATCAGGCTACTCAGAAAACGTCCAATAATTCGCCTTTCAATATTTGAAAGTGGTCTTACTTGTTTTGGTAATTCACCCTTCCCGCCTGCCAAACGGTCTATTACCTTTAATGCAAACTCAGCGGACACATCGGCAATGGCATAACCTCGCAGCGGTTGCATTGAAATAGCAAATAGAACCGCATGTTCCGACATAGACTTTGCATATGCGCTGAACTGCATTTGATCAAAGGATAACAAACTTACCTGAGCATCAGTCTTAAGCTTAGTCGAAATGGTCACCGCCCATGGGCGCTCCAAACCTGAGAACACAAGCCTTAGCGCTCGGAGATTCGACTTAGAAAGCTTGTCGGGATGCGCAAAGTCAAATGGCCGCACCTCAGATGTTTCGACAGCGCTTATTCCTGACTCATTTAGAGTCCCAGTGGAGATATTCGTCTCTTTTTCCGTGACCTTTTTCTTCATAACCCTTTACCGCCAAACGGCCGGTCGCTAATTCAGAAGTTGGCTATTGCATTGCAAAGGAAGTAAAGTAAACGTTTACTACTTCGATATCTTTCAACCTTGAGTTTAGGGCATTCTTAAGTTCCGATTTAAGACGAGTTTTGCCCGATTCCGTTAATAGTTCCGAAAAACGTTTTCTAGACAAAACAGTGATGATAGCATCCCTTGCCTTAGCCTCTTCGGAACTACCTTCTTTCTCGCCCTTTTTAGACTTACGGTCAACTTCAAGCACAACGTCAACCTTCAGATAGCGAGGTTCATCGGTATCCGCCAGATTGACAATAAACTCTGGCAATGTCCATTCTGAGAGCTCCTTGGGCTTTTCTTTATGTGCCTTTGCGCTCGGCTTCTTGACTATTTTGGTGAACGTGAACGCCCCTGCCCCGAGAATTAACGCTAGCACCACTGAGATTATTATTGCTATTTGCAATTTGCCTGACTTCTCTCTTGCGATGCTCACTGGACCCCTCCCTTGGTTGTTCCCATTCAGAGTTTAGAACCACTATATCTACACGCCTGTTCAGCGCGCGATTAGCCTCACAATCATTGGGTGCAATGGGTTTGGTATCAGCATAACCGGCTGCTGAAAGCCTATCTGCCGGAAAACCAAGCACCTCAATTAGGTATCGCACTACGTTCGTAGCACGTGCGGTGGAAAGCTCCCAGTTTGACGGATACTTCGCTGATGAAACAGGTAAGTTACAAGCATGACCTTCCACACGAACTGAGTTTGGCACGTCTTTAAGAGCATCAACTACGGCCCCAATTATTTCCTTAGCTTTTGGTGACAGCTCTGCACTTCCTTTAGCAAACATTATCTCATCAGTAGCCAAACTTATGATTAACCCCCGCTCATCTGCCCGCAATCTAACTGATTTGCCAAGGTCTTCTTCCTGCACAAACCTTTGGATTTTCTTTACCACCTTCCAAGGCACGCCCACGCTTTCGCCTAATATCGGGCTTGGCTTTACGCTAAATTGGCCGCTTGTTCCAAGGATGGATTTCCCCTGCCCTTCTACAAGCCCGCCAAAACCACTCCTAATTGAAATAGCCACCTGTCGGAACTTGTTTAAGTTTAGAATTGACATCGAATAAAGCATAATAAAGAAAGCCATTAACAATGTGATCATATCTGCATAAGTCAATAACCAACGGAGAGCACCGCCTCCGTCATGACCACCACCGCCACTTTCACCATCTGATGGCTTCCGACGACGTCCCATTTCTACTCCTGACTCACTGCGTGTGTATTCTCATTGTTTCGAAGCTTCGGCGGAAGATAAGCCATCATCTTTGCTTCCACCATTCGCGGGTTATCGCCCGCCTGGATTGAGAGAATACCCTCCACCATCATCTCGTACGTAGTAATTTCTTCTGCCGTCCGCACCTTAAGCTTCGAACCAATTGGGAGAAAGATCAAGTTTGCGAAAGAAACTCCATATAAAGTCGCGATGAACGCCGCAGCAATTGCAGGACCCATTCGCCCGGGTTCATCCAAACTGGCAAGCATATGGATGAGGCCCATTACTGTTCCAATAATGCCAAGCGTGGGCGAAAAACCACCCATAGTGGCAAAAATACTCTCACCCACTTTGTGGCGTTCCTCAAGTGAAGCTATTTCTGTCTCCAAGATTTCTCGAACCATCTCCGAAGGCGTACCATCTACCACGAGCTGAATGCCCATCTGGAGGAACTTATTGTCAAGATTTCTGGCTTCTTCCTCAAGGGCAAGTATGCCTTCCCGTCGCGCCATTCGGGCAAACTCCACCATTGTATTGATGATTTGCCTCATATCCATTTCTTTGCTAAAAAAGGCGTTACGGATTACGCTGGGCAAACCTAGAATATGTTTCATTGAGAACGATATCGTTGTTGCACCTGCTGTACCCAAGGCAACCAAGACAAAAGCTGAAGGGTTGATAAGATCTGTAATCTTACCACCCTCCATAATCAATGCAGTTAATATTGCTCCCCATGCGAGAATTAAGCCAATTACGGTAGCAATATCCATCGTTCCCTTGTCCTCTACGAATCTTCTTTAGTATTCAAAGGGTTATCAATCTTTAATCCTTTAACGGTGATTCCAATCTGCCTTCGGAAATTTATTATCTTTTCAACCACCTCTGACACAGACTCTTTGACGATCATCTTCTTTCCATTTGAGAATGAAATCACCGTATCTGGCGTTGCTTCTATGAACTCTATAAGATCAGAGTTCACAACTATTTCCGTGCCGTTTATAAGCCTCACAGAAATCATAAACAACACCTTACTTTCGCCCCAATTGAGCTAGTTGTTGGGGTGAAATTAGAAAAATTCCACCCCAACAGCTATGCTCTGGTCGCTAGGCAACGTGCTTGTTACCGCTTAAGCTGTACAAGTTCCTGAAGTATCTCATCCGCCGTAGTAATAATCCGCGAGTTTGCCTGGAAGCCGCGTTGTGCAACTATCATATTTGCAAACTCGGTCGGCAAATCTACGTTGGATGATTCAAGGAACCCAGCTGTGATATTTCCCAAGCTTCCGACTGATGCCTGGCCAATTTGCGGCAGCCCGGAATTACTGGTTTCAACAAGCAAGTTACCACCAACCCTGCTTAAGCCAGATGGGTTGCTAAACTGAGCAAGAGCAATCTGCCCGAGAGGACTACACATACCATTTGTGAAGAAGCCAGATATGACGCCGTCCTTGCCAATTGTAAAGCTGTCCAAACCGCCAAGCGGCAAACCATTTTGCGACGTCGGACAGATGGTAGTCTCTCCTGCCAACTGGGTAATACCTCTAAAATCTAGCGAAGCCAAAATTGGGTTATTTGCCCCTTTTGGCGACGCTAAGGTAAGAGAAATATTGCCCGATTGGGTTCTGCAGTTGACCAATAAATAAAAAACA
>FWPV01014878.1_pt1 | contig 11308 bp, 10 predicted proteins | sample 2228371 | NCBI WGS metagenome assembly FWPV01 (sample SAMEA103939776, study PRJEB20133) | metagenome | reverse complement strand
ACGCGATCTCGGACGAGCTCGAGCGGGGCTGGGAGGGCAAGGTCGCCGAGGGCGGCTTCCAGTTCTCGCGCATGGTGCGCGGCGTCAAGCAGGTCGCGACCGTCGATGCCGGTCTGCTCGCCAGCGCCGAGGCGCGCAAGCTCGATGCCGCGTCGGTCTCGCTCCAGGAGGCCTATTCGCGGCCCGGCGTGCTCAGCCGCAAGGGCGACGACCATGCCGTCAACGGGCCGACCGGGCTGTTCGAGGCCATCACCGCGATCGGCAAGAAGGGCGTCACGCTGCAGCGCTACAAAGGGCTGGGCGAGATGAACCCGGAACAGCTCTGGGAGACCACGCTGGATCGCGACGTCCGCTCGCTGCTGCGGGTCAAGAACGACCAGAACGACGAGGCCGACGATCTCTTCGTCAAGCTGATGGGCGATGTCGTCGAGCCGCGCCGCGAATTCATCCAGACCAACGCGCTGAACGCCACCGTCGATACCTGACGCCGGATCCTGTTGTAAATTATCAAAGAAGTTTGACCTTGGAAGCGAGAAGCTTGACCCTAGCCTCAAATTAGTCTGACTTGCGGGTCAGCGGCGGGATTTCTTCTTAGCTTCCGTCGAACATCTACTTCTCCGGGATTCGCGTCAAGAGTCCGCTTTACGCCGTCTACCTCCATCGATCGGATGGCTATGGCCGCGTTCGGCTCTGTTCGGGCCAATTCGGCGGATTTAGGGGTCTTTTGACTCTGTTTGACTCACTTTTCGGAAAGTTGGATCCGTTAACCAAGCTGCGCGAAAGCTACTTGGCGACCATCGGCTCGGATTGAAGGATCCGGTTTTCTACCATAAAATAGAATTTGCTATTTTGGGTAGAAGACATGGTCTTGCACGACGACATCGAACTGGATGGGCAGCAGATCGACCTGATCGAGGACCTCGACCAGGCGTGGGCGGATTTCGTCCTACGCTCGACCAAGATCGAGGAATTCGTGGGAGGCCTGACCTTCAAGACGGTCAGCGGCCACGACTATCTCGTCCACTATCGCACCGATCCCGATACCGGAAAGAAGGTCTTCACCTCCCTCGGGCGGCGTAGCCCGCAGACGGAGAGGGAACTCGCGACCTGGACCGCCGCGCGCGCGGGCAACAAGGAGAGGCTCACGACGACGAAGGCCAAGCTCGAACGGCTCGGGCGAATGGGCAAGGCGCTCGGCCTCGCCCGCGTCCCCGTCAAGCTCGGCGAGGTTCTGGAAGCCTTCCGCGAGGCCAACCTCACCACGAAGGAGTTGCGCCTCGCCGGCCCCGCCGCCTTGTTCGGCTACGAGATCAAGGCCCGCGAACTCGCCGCGCGCGACCGGTTCGCCGAACTTGGTTCGACCGTCCATTTCGTCTCCCGCGAACTCTCGCCAACCGTGTTGCGCGACATCCGTAAGGCCCTGGCGCCTCTCCACCCGATCGAGGACGAGATCTCCGCGGGGCGGATGCGCATCTGGCTGGCCTCGGGCGCGAGGGTGGACGTGTTGGATGGCTCCGTCTTGCAGGTGGACGACGATCTGGAACACCTCCAGGCGGTCTGCCTCAACAGGAGCGGAAGGCCCGTCGAAGCCATCGCGCTCCATCCCGAGGCCTGGCTCGATCTCGACGACCGCCTCGACGGCAAATGGGGTGGCGCGCGGGATTTCGTGGAACGTCGCCTCGATAGTATCGCCGACCCGCAACCGGAAGACGCGGCTGCGGCCTTACGAAGCTTTTAGGAAATGCCGCTAAGTGACTCTGGCAACAGTCTTATAAGCCGGGACATGGAAACCGGTGGGAGCGACAGGGAACGATGAAATAGCAGCCATGTGACGAGCGCCCCGGGCGGCAACCCGGAGCGCTCGGATATCGGACCCCCGCAGCAGGCAAGCGGAAGGGGTTCTCGAAAACCACGATGACGTAGGCAACGTCAACGCGCCGAACCTATGCCACCGTCGCCGCCCTGTCGCAAGGCCGGCGGCGAGAGGCAGGGGCGCGAACGGCGGAGCCTTCCCGAAAAGGCGACCGTTCGATGCTTGGCCAAACCCCCGACCCCCCCTTCGGCGATGTCCGTTCGCGGCATGTCGGTAAGCCTACCGGAACCCGTAAGGTCGTCACCGGTCGGCGCGACATCATCACCGGCGAGTATCCCTCCGGAAAGCCGGCCATGGGATACCGCATCGTCGCCTATGAAGGCATGCTGTCGCGCGATTTCATCGTCCTGATCGAGAACGACCCTCGCGTCGTCTCATACCAGGAGGAGCCCGAGCCATTCCCGTGGTTCGACGGGCGCAAGTGGCATTCCTATACGCCCGACTTCTCCGTCCTGCTGGACGACGGACGCAGGATCTGCGTCGAGATCAAGCCGTACCGGCGCCTGCGCAAGCTCCCGGCCGGCTTCCGCGACGGCGCAACGGCGGGCGCGCTCGACAACGGGTACGACGCCTTCGAGATCTGGACCGACCGGGAAATCGGCGGCTTGGCCGTGGCCAACGCCTCGCTGATCGCCAGCGAACGCACCTTCATCGTTGACGACCATGAGCTTCACGCCATGCGCGTCGCCGTCGACTCTCTCGGCGGCAAGGCGACGATCCGAGACCTTCGCATCCGCTCGGATCTCGGCCAGCGGGCCTTCCGGGCGGCTATCGCCCTCGTCGCGCGCCGCGAACTCGTCGCCGAGGACGAGGCGCGTCCTCTCGACGACAATGCAGTGCTCAGGCGAGCCCGGGATCGGTCCGAAAACGAGGGAGGCTTCCTATGAACGCCCCCCAAATCCGGCTCCAGGCCGGCACGCTCGTCAACGTCGACGGGGTGCTTCACAAGGTGCTCTCCCGCGACACCGAGGGCGTCAACCTGCGTACGCTGGGCGAGTGCCCCGTCACCGTCAGGAAGACGCACGAGGAGATCGCCGATCTCTATTTCGGCACTCCCCGTCGCTTCAAGCTCGTCGAGCAGGTCGCCGAGGGTCTGCCCGTGGGGATCAGGGACAACCTGCTCCGCGAGATCGAGAGCTTCGACGTGCGTCGTCAGGATGCCGCGCTGCGACGGCTCGACTACGTGCAGGCCTGCGACGCCGCCTTCAGGGAGGGGACGCACAAGAAGGTCATCACCGGCTATGCCGCCATCGCCCGCGAGGTCGCGCAGGAACGTCGGCGCTTGGCCGCGGAGGCCGATGGCCTCGAACCGGAACAGGTCGGCCTGGAAAAGGTCTCGGGCTCCAGCCTCAAGGGATGGTATTCGCGCTGGCGCAAGTCCGGGCGCAAGCTCGCCGGGCTAATCCCGCTCGACGACCTGAAGGGACGCCCCGGCTTCCGGCTCGATCCCGAGGTCGACATCGCCATTGCGCGCCGTATCCGCGAGGACTGGCTCCTGCTGGAGGGGCCGCCGCTCAGCCATGTCATCCTCTTTATCCAGAACGACGTGACCCGCATCAATGAGGGCAGGGTGGTCCCGCTCGCGATCCCCGACGCGATGACCGTTCGGCGTTGGGTAGACGTCAACGTCAGCCTGTTCGACCAGGTTTATCACCGTAAGGGGCCAGCGGAGGCAGAGCAGCAGTTCCGACACGTCCGGACGGCGCCGCAGACGACCCAGCCCCTGGAGATTGTCGAGATCGACCACACGCCGATCGACGTCCTTCTCGTCGCCTCGGACGGCGATCTGGCCCGCGAGACCCGGCGCAAGGATAAGCGGACCAAGCGGGCGTGGCTCACCATCGCCATCTGCGCCACCACCCGAATGATCGTCGGCTTCCACATCAGCGAGGAAAGGCCGTCCTGGACCTCGGTCATGAACTGCCTCCCGAAGGACCTCGAAGGTGTCGAGGTCCGCACCTCCTGGCCCGTCTTCGGCGTGCCGCAGGTCGTCAAGCTCGACAACGGACGGGAATTCCATTCCCGTTCCATGAAGGCCGCCGCCGGCCAGCTTCGCATCGAACTGCGCTACATGCCCCGGGGCAAGCCCCATATGAAGGGCAAGGTCGAGCGCGTGCTCGGCACCGTCGCGCGCGACTTCTGCGCCTATTTGCCGGGTCGAACCTTCCGCGACGTGCGCGAGCGCGGCGACTACGACAGCGTCGGGCGCGCCGCCTACACCCTGCCCAAGCTCATCGAGATCTTCACCGTCTGGGTCGTCGACATCTACCATAACCGCCCCCATGGCGGCCTGCTGGGACGCACCCCGCTCCAGCGTTGGCAGGATCTCGCCGGCATGGGTGTCAGGCTGCCCCCGTCCGCGGACGACCTTTCGCCGCTCATCTCGCTCGTCGTCCCGCGAACCATCCGGCGCGACGGCATCACCTTCCTCGGCCTGCGCTACCAGTCCGAGATCCTCCGGGGCGTGCGCAGGCGCAAGGGCTTCCATTTCGGCGAGGAGTTCCTGGTCAAGGTGGACCCCGCCGACATCGGCGAGATCCTCGTCCTCGTTAACGAGAGGGAAGGCTGGCAGGCCGTCCCCGCCGAGGACCCGGGCCTGGCGGACGGGGTGACCCTGCCGGAATGGCGCGAGACCGTCAGACTCGCACGCAAGATGACATCGGAGGGCCAGCGCGTCGCCCACAAGACCCTCGTCGAGGCCATGAACCTCCTGCGGGACGAGGGCCGCAACGCAGGCGCAAGGCCGAGCAAGATGACCCAGTTCGACGTCGACTGGTTCCGGGAACGCCTCGACGACCCCTGGTTCGACGTGGCCGCCGATCCGTCCGACGACGACGCCCACGCCAAGGAGCGCCGCCGTCGCCGCAAGCTCGAAGCCGCCGACGGCAAGCCCCGCAAGCCCGGGCGGCCCGCCGCCGAGGACGATGGGGAATTCATGACCGCCGAGCCCAACGTCGTCCCGACGCCGCCGGAAACGACCGAGACGATCCTCGAAGACGAAGAAGAATGGACCGCGGAATGATCGTAGGAACCCAGTCGCGACCCGTTCCCCCGAAGCTGCCGCAGGCCGTCCCGGCGCCACAGCCGGAAGCCGCGCGTCGTCGGCGCTTCTCGACGTCTCCGTCCGAAGCTGACCTCGTTAGGGCCCGGCGCCGCATCGAGATCGCCGGCATCCGGATCAACACCGACGTCGTTCGAAGGGCCCGCGAGCGCTTCGACGTGATGCTCAAGGGCCTCCAGGTCGACGACCTCGTCTCCGGCAAGGACGCCGAGGAACTCGAAGCGCGCTGTCTCGTCGTCACGGCTGCGTCCGGAGCGGGCAAGTCCCACCTGCTGCGCCGACTGCGCGAGAACCCCATGCTGGTCCCCTTCGTCGACCGGGACGGGCCGGTGCGCCCCCTCCTCGCCGTCAAGGCGCCCAGCCCCTGCACGCTCAAGACCCTGGGACTGCGCCTCTACGAAGCCCTGACGGGAAAGAGGCTCCGCTCCAGCCTGAAGGAACACGAGATCTGGATGGAGGTGCGGGCGCAGCTCGACGCCCAGCTCGTCTCCGTCGTCATGATCGACGAGTTCCACCACGCCTTCGCCCGTCGCAGCGCCGACGAGCGGAGAAGCCTCGTCGAAACCCTCAAGAACATGGCCATCCCCGATCCGGACGATCCCCTTCGCCCGCCCGGGGCCGAGATGCGCCCCGTCATGCTCGTCCTGTCCGGAATGCCTTGGGCCCTGAAGGTCCTCGACCAGGACCTCCAGCTGCGCCGCCGCTGCGTCGTCCATCCGATCGAGCCCCTCGGAAACAACGACGCGGACCGCGCCAAGGCGAGGAAGTTCCTGGAGCTCGTCGAGTCCAAGCTAGGCTTCCCGGAGCCCTCCGGGCTGGCCTCTGACGACATGATGCAACGCATGATGCGCGCCAGCAACGGCTACACCGGACGCATGATGGCGTTCATCAAGGAGGCCGCCTTCATCGCGGTCGTCGCCGACGCGCCCCGCATCGATCGGGCCGCGCATCTCGCAACCGCCTTCGAGGAGATCTTCCGCGTGGGGCCAAGGAAGAACCCGTTCCTGGTCGCCGACGTGTCCGCCTGCCCCAAGATCCCGGAAGCCGCCTTCGAGAAGCTCACGCTCTTGCAGGGCACCGGACCCGCCTCCGACGAGGAGAGGCCCGATGACTGACGCCACCATGCTCACCGTCAAGCCTTCCGTCATCGCGGGCGAGAGCGCGCCTGCCTACCTGCTGCGAGCCTTCGGCATCAACGGGAAGAGATGGAACCGGGAACGCCTCGCAGCCGATGGCCTCGCCATCGCCGGCGTCGTCCATGGGGACGCGGACGCAGCCGTCGAGGCCTATGTCGGTCAAGGCGTCGGACCGTTCGTGCCGATCGACGCCAAGTCTCTCGACGCCAACAGGATCATGGTCGGCGGCGAGACCCTTCGTCGGGACGACTGGACCGCGCGCGATCGGCGCTGGTGCCCCGCATGCTGGAAGGACGACCTCGCGAGCGCCGCCTCCGGACGCCACCCCCACTGGAACATCCACCGGCGTCACTGGTGGGATGTCACCGCCATCGGCTCCTGCCCGATCCACGACGTCGCCCTCAAGGGCGACTGTCCGACCTGCGGCGTCGCGATCGGCTGGCACGACGGGTCCCTCACCCGCTGCAAGGAGGGCCACAGCCTTCTCGTCTGCGAGGCGGTGACCGTCGCCCCCGATGAGAAGGGCGCCGACGCATACCTCGTCGGCAGGCTCGGCGGGATGCCGCGCATCCCGTGCGCCCCTCTCGACGAGCTCACACTCGCCGCCGCGGTTGAGGTCATGGAACGCCTGGGTCTCGCATCGCTCGGCGAGGACGAGGGCATCGACGCCCTGCGCGAGCGACTCGGGCGGGGCCGCCTGCTCGCCGAGGGCTTCCGCATCGCCAGCGGGTTGCCCGGCACCGCCCCCGAGCTGCTCGACACGCTGCAAGCCGGAGAGGCGGAGCGCCCCGGACGATGGGGGCTGCTGCGCGCCTATGGCGGTTTTCATGGTTGGCTGAAGGTCCAGCCGGAAGGCCTGCTCGTCGACACGCTCCGCACGGCGCTGCTCGCGCACGCGGACGGCAACGTCACGCTCAAGACCGGCATCACGGTGGGCGGCGGCTCCGCGCCCGAGCTCGACCGCATGACCCTGCTCGCCGCCTCGGAAGCCTGCGGCATCTCCCACGAACGGCTGCGCCGGATCGCCGTCGCCCTCGGGATGCTGGACGGCAGCAAGAGACAGGGCGCGCCCTCCGACCTGCGGCCCGACCAGATCGAGGAACTCGCCAGGCTTCTGCGCGGCCACAAGAACCTCGACGTCGTGGCCGGCGAACTCGGCGTCCCGGATCTCGCGGTGAAGCGCATGGTGGCCGCCGGCCTGATCCAGCCCCTCATCCCGCGCACGGGCCGTACCGGCCCCGGAACCTGGATGTTCGCGGGAGACGCTGCGACCCACCTGCTCGAACGCATCGCCGCATACCTACAGCCCCGGGACCATGTCCGCGTGCGACTGGCGTCCCTCCCCCGGTCGGCCCAGATCGCCAGGACGTCGACGGCGGCCGTCATCGACCTGGTGCTCAAGGGCAAGATCCCCGTGTTCGCGGGCGAGGGCGTCGGCCTGACGGGCATCGACGTGCCCGTGATCGCGACCAGGATCGCCCTGCGCCGCGACAGGAACCCGGGACTTACCTGCGAGGAATTCGCCGCCCGCGCGGACCTGCCCGTCTTCGCCGCATACGAACTGATCAACCGAGGGTTCGTCCGAAGCCGCAAGGTCGGGCGTGCCTGGGTCGTGCCCGAGACCGAGGTCGAGCGCTTTACCGAAGCCTTCGTCGGCGGGCCGGAACTCGCCAGGGCTATGGGGTTGCGACGAGCCGTTGACGCGATCGAGGCCCTCGCGGCCATCGGGACGACGCCCGTCTGCGACCGCCCCGCCTTCAACAAGGTCCTCTACGATCGCGCCACCGCCCATCCAGCCGCGACCGCCTGGCGCGCGAGCAGGCCCGCCCGTCCCGCACGCCGCGTCGTGCCCCCGGGCCTGACTGGAAAGGAATTTGCGCGCCGCGCCGGCCTCGATCGTGCCCTCGTCCTCCACATGATGCGCAACGGCTCAATCGAGAACCACGAAGGCCCGGGGCGCTACCCGATCGTGCCCGAGAGCGAGATCGAACGCGTCGCGCGGGAATTCGCATCGGGAACCGAGCTCGCAGCCGCGCTGGGCGCCGAAAGCGGCATGGCCGTCGTCGCCGTCATGAGGAAGGCTGGCGTCGAGCCCCTCCACTCCCTGCCTCGCGGCGGCTACCACCTCTATCCGCGCGAACCCGCACTGGAGGCCGTGCGCCGTCACCTCGCCGTCCGGATGGAGGAGGACGCCGAACGCAGCCGGGACGCCATCCGCGTAAACGCCCGCGACGCCTCCACAACGCTGGGCGTCACCGACGTCATGCTCGGCCAGCTCGCCCGCGCCGGACTGTTGCCCGCCGAGCGGAAGGGCCGACAGGTCCTCTTCGACAAGGACGGCCTCGACGCCTTCGCCAGGGCCTTCGTCCTCGGAAACGAACTCGACGCCATGATCGGGTCGTCCGGCGGCGCCGCGACCAAGCTCCTCCGCAGGAAGGGCGTGACCCCCGTCTGCGACAGGCCGGCCTTCTATTCCGTCGTGTTCAGGAGGGACGAGGCAGTGGGCGCGATCGGCAAGGTCGCCACAGCCTGACCTTGTAGGTTGCGCTCATCTCCCCTCTCATTGGCAAAGGGCCACTGAAGCGCCTGTCGCCCTCGAATCAGAGGCAGCTTGATCTATTCCGGAAAAGGTATAAGATGAGTCGAGTTCCAAAGCCTCTCCGCTTCCGGGTTCCCTCGAAGGACGAGTTGATGGACTTGCCGGACGATGTCGTCGACGAACTCGGTCACCTGCTTAGCCGCATCCAGCACGGCGAGGAGGGCAGCGAGCCGAACGTCAAGCGGTTCAACGAAGACGCCCGGATTGCCCACTTGTTAAAGGTCGTGTCCAACGGCGAGGATGGCAACACCTATAGAGGCGTCGCAACGGTGGAATTCCCGGAAGGGGTTTGGGTCATCGACGTCTTCAACAAGAAGTCCACGTCCGGGATCGCAACACCGAAGAAGGACCTTGATCGCATCCACGGCAGGCTGGGCCGGTTGAAGGAATACCGGAAGACGCCTGAGGGCCTGGCAGAGATCGCCGGCATGAAAGCGGAATACCAAGCGATGTCGAGCAAGCAGGGTGCGGAGCACAAAGGCACCGGACCGAGGAGGAAATGATGGACGAGAAAATGATCACCTTCGGTAGCGGCAACGTCTTCGCGGATCTGGGCGTGCCCAATCCCGAGGAACACCTCGCAAAGTCGCGCCTGGTCTCGAAGATCACGGATGTCATCCGTGAGCGCGGCCTCACGCAAACCGAGGCTGCCGAGTTGACCGGCGTTCCGCAGCCGAAGATCTCTGGCCTCATGCGCGGCCAGTTCCGCGAATTCAGCTCCGATCGCCTCTGCCGGATGCTGAATAAGCTGGGGGTCGGCGTCGATCTCGTATTGGTCGATCAGCCGGATTGGCAGCCTGGCAAGACGAGCGTCTACGAACCGGACGAGGCACCTTCCGAAGCCGCGCCTGCAATGGCCTTCTGATCTCGGTCCCTTGGGAAGGCGACAATCCATCCTTACCGCGGATGGCGCGGCAGGGCCCGGCTCAGCCACAAGGGCCGAAGGTCAGGCTTCTTCGATAATCGGGTCAAACTCGCTTGAGAGAAATCCCGGTAAAAGGCCGGGATCGAGTCACGCTTCGTTGAGAGATGACACCTGTCCGGGCGTGACAGGGTCGCTCTGCGGCTTCGGTCGGGAGACAGGCAGTCGGCATCCGTGCCCAACCGGAAGGTGATGCGACCGGACAACATCGGGTCCGGCGCGACGGGGCGCGGAAGCGACATGAACGGAGCCGATCGAGCGGGATGAACGCCTGGCTCGCCTTGGGCGTCAGCCCGGCGACGGTTCGCTCCGGCCCGGCATCCCGTTGAGCGTCCGGCGAAAATCCTGAGGCGATCCGCCCTCCCAGCGCCGGAAGGCCCGGTTGAAATGGGCGGCGTCGGAGTAGCCCAGTTCCATGGCGACGGCGGTCACGCTGGCACGGGGCCGCGCGAGAAGCACCCGCGCCTTCGCCCTCCGGCAGTCGTCGACCAGGGTTTCGTAATCGGTGCCGTCATCGGCGAGGCGCCTCTGGATCGTGCGCGCCGACTGGCCGAGGATCTCGGCCGCCTGCTGGAGTGTCGCGGGCCCGTCCGGCAGGCTGGACCGGATGATGCGGTCCACGGCTGTCCGGGTCTCCCTCGCCCCGAGCCGGACGGTTCCGACCTTGGCCGCAGCCTTCGATGGACCTGGGATGTCGCCAGCGAAGTGGGCCGCTCGAAGCGGGCTGCTGAGAGCCGCGCGCTGCATGTGGATCCGGACCTGCGAGCCGCTGCCGAACACGACGGGAGCCTGGAACCAGTCCTCATAGGCCGCGCGACGGCCCTTGCAGGCATGGGGAAAGACCACTCTGCCAGGGACCCAGTCGGGGCCGAGCAGATGACGCAGCATGAAGACATGGAAGGCAGCCGCGCCTTCGTAGAGCAGCCAGGCCGTCTCGTCGTCGCCGACCAGTCCGTGGACCATGACGGCGTCCGGTCCCTGCTTGAGAAGCTGCAGCGTGACATGCGACTGCAAGGTCGGCATCGCGGCGATGTGGGCCTGCAGGCAGGCCTCGGCTGAACGGCCGGCGGCCAGGGCATGCCCGATCGGGCCGAGCTTCGCCGCGTCCGCGCTGCCCCCGAGCGCGAGCCCGAGTTCGGCGACACCCAGATGCCGCGCGGCCAGTGCGAGGGCGTGATGGATCTGGGCGCGTGGCACGATCCGCCCGGTTTCGACATCCTCGACACTGAGGCCGGCACGGTTGAGGACCCGTTCCGGAGCCTCGCCGACCGCCGCAAGATGGCCCGGGAGCATGTGCAGGAGGGTCGCCCGGGCGGCAGCGCGTGACATGGTGCTCCCCGACCCCTGTCGACGGACAGAAAAACCCGCTCCTTCCGTTGGGAAGGAGCGAGTCCACATCATGCCGATGCTGCGTCGCGTCGCAATTCGAAATTGGTGACCCGTTCGATCCACGCTGGCGCAGCAGCGTCAATCGCCCTGGGTGAAGAAGGCATCGTCATTGGGGAAGACGGGGCTGGGCGCATGCCGCCCGAGATAGGACTTGAAGGTCTCCTGGAAGAACAGGGAGGGCTTCATCTCCTTGGAGAGGTTGTCGATCCGCTTTTGCAGCGCTGCAACCAGCGGCGCACCAGGGCGAGGATGTTGCCCCGGTCGCCGTACGTGCTCATCAGGTCGGGGTAGAGGTGGGTGATCACCAGGCGCATTCAGTCCTCCCAGA
>FWPV01014875.1_pt1 | contig 11309 bp, 8 predicted proteins | sample 2228371 | NCBI WGS metagenome assembly FWPV01 (sample SAMEA103939776, study PRJEB20133) | metagenome | reverse complement strand
CTTCGACAGGGTGTAGTTGGACGTGAACTGGAGGCCGTGGGAGTAGCGCTTGTTCCACTGGATCTGAAGGGCCTGGTAGTTGGAGAATCCCAGCGGGGAGTTCCAGCTGTAGAGGTTGCTCCAGTAGATGACGGTGGGCGTGGGGCTGAGGGTCTGCCACAGCGGGATCCATTCGCCGTCGTTGGCGTAGGGATAGCGGCCGCCGAGCTGGCGGACGGACGCAGGGATCGAAGCGTCGTTGTTGACCCAGCCGCCGAGCGTGTCGCCCAGCACAAGCGTTGAGTACGGGATCTGGGTCGGCCGGCGGATTTCGTTGGCCAGAAGGCCGACGCTCTGCGTGCCCATGTAGCCGACGTCGATCACCATGTTGCCGGGCAGTTCGCGCTGGATGTTGAAGTTCCACTGCATGGTGTAGCCGACGCGGCCGCCATCGGGATCCCACGTGACCGGCCCCCAGATGTATTTGGCGAGCGAGGGATCCATTTCCGCCTTGCGGATGACGCCGTTGTAGCCGTCGTCCCAGTTGAAGGCGGGCAGGTTGGGAGCGGGGCGGTTCTGCTGGCTGGTCATGGTGAAGCCTGCCTTGTTGCCCCAGGGCACGCCGGACCAGCCGTTGGGAATGCGGGGCGAGTAGAAGATGCCGAAGCCCGAGCGGATGGCCATTTTCGTGGCCTCCGGCAGCTGGTACGCAAAGCCGATGCGCGGCCCCCAGGTGGTCCAGAGGTTGTTGTCGAAGAACATGCGGCGGCCGATGCGGCCCTGGCCGAAGCCGGCGAATTCAACCGCGCCCGGCATGCCGTATTTCGGATCCGTGAGAGCGGTGTTGAAGTTGTGGAGCCGGTCGTACTTCTCGGTGCCCTGCGGCTGGTAGTCCCAGCGCAGACCGATGTTGACGGTCAGGCGGCGGCTGACTTTCCAGTCGTCCTGGACGAACCAGGAATACATGGGGAACTGGCTGCCGACGGGCACGTCGATGTTGACGCTGGCGCCGGCGACCTCGCCGAGCAGCATCGAGGCGAAGCCGTGGCCGGTCTGGGCGAAGCCGGGCAGTCCGGTGACGTCCGCGGCGAAGCTGAAGTTGCCCGGACCGGCGTTGTTGCGCCAGTTGAGGCCGTTCCAGCGGTAGTCGAAGCCGAACTTGAAGGCGTGCTTGCCGCGCAGCCAGCTCAGCGTGTTGACGAACTGGTAGGCAGTGCCCGCGCCCATGTCATTGGCCTGATAGCCGAGCGTGGGGAAGCTGACGCGGTCGCCAGTGAGGCCGGTGATCTCGGGGTAGTTGCTGTCCTGGCGGATGCCCTTGATGCCCAGGATCTGGCCGCCCGGCTCCTTGACGTGCTTCGACGTGGACGGATTGATCTGGCGGTTGTAGGCCACCAGCATATGGTTTAGGATGGCGGGCGTGATGGTCCAGTCATGGGCGATGCGCACGTAGTGGGAGGCGACCCACTGCAGGCGGGCGCGGCTGAGGGGGCCGCCGTTGGGGTCGTTGAAGTCCCATACGCCGCCCTGATCGAGCAGCGTGCGCGGGCGGTCGACGAAGACGAAGGAACCCGCGAGCCGCTGGTTCGAGTTGATCTGGAAGTCGCTCTTGGTGGAAAACTGCGTCTGCTCGAAGCCCGCCTGGTTGGCGACGGGGAAGAAGCTGTTGTTCAGCAGCGTGGGCAGCGCGGGCCTGTAATGCTTGAGCATGATGTCGCGCAGGTTCATGGAGACCTTGGAGAAGCGCGCGGCGGGAATGCGGTTGCCGGGGAACAGATCCCGCACCACCTGGCCGCCGACCAGACGGTAGGTGGCGGGGTCGTAGATGCCGCCGCGGGGGACGTCGCGGCCGAGCGGATCCTTGCCCAGCATCTCGCCCGTCAGGTAATTGCTGAAGTCGCCGTTCCACCAGGCTTCCGTGGGCACGGTGACGGTGGGCGAGCCGCCGCCGGCGAACTGTTCCTTGTATTTTTCGTAGGCGGCGTAGAAGAACCACTTGTCCTTTCCGTTGACAACCTTCGGAATCCAGACCGGACCGCCGAGCGAGGTGGCCCAGTTGTGGCGGCGGTCGAACTGACGGGGACGGCCATAAAAGTTGTTGGCGAAGGTGTTGGCGTCAAAGCTCTCGTTGTGGAGCTGGAACATGCCGCTGCCGTGGAACTGGTTGGTGCCCGACTTCATGACGAAGTTGAAGACGCCGCCGGCGGTTCGGGTGAATTCTGCGCTCATGCCCGAGGTCTGGATTTTGAATTCTTCCAGCGCCTCCATCGACGGACTGGACTCGCCCATGTGGCCGCTGATGTAAATCGTGGCCGAAGCGCCATCGAGCACGACTTCCTTCGAAAAAGACGGAGCGCCGTTGATGTGGCTGGTCCAGTTGTTGCCGCTGACGCCGGGCGTCAGGCGGAAGGCGAAGTTTTCCGCATAGCGGCCGCCGCTGAAGCCAAGGGGCAGGTCGATGACCTGGCGGGTGCCAAGAACCTGGCCGACTTCGGGCGTTTCCGTGTTCAGAAGCGGAACTTCAGCGGTGACCGTGAGGGATTCGGTGGTGGCGCCCACTTCGAGCCGGACGTCGACGCGGATGACGTCCTGAATGCTGAGGCGGATGCCGTCGCGGACGACCTTCCTGAATCCGGGCGCTTCAAACTCGACGCGGTATTCGCCGATGGGGAGGTTGGGAGCGCGGAACTGGCCGGATTCGTTGGTCCGCGTTTCCATGGCGAGATTCGTGGTGGTCTGAACGATCGTGACTTTGACCTGTGGCACAACGGCGCCCGTCGGATCGGTGACGGTGCCGACCAGAGTGGCGCGGTCCTGCTGAGCCCAGAGACAGGCAGCAAACAGGCCCGCCCAGAGGCTGAAACGGAAGAATCGTGTCATTGAAATGACCTCTTTGCTGACGATCATGCGAGACTCTGTTCCCTGCGGAGACCGGCGATCACTCCGGCCCCGCAGCGTGCGGCCGCAGAGACTGACAGGCCGCAATCGCCTACAGGCTGCGCCTGATCACGCCGGGAGTCAAGGACTAATTTGCAGACTTGAGAATTAAGAATCTTCAAGTCTGATACGGGAGCAGCCGGCCTCCGCAGGCGGCCTCGCGGACGCAGGACCCGGCCGCCGGAATCCGTGGCTCCCGGCCGGAAAGCCATCCGGTCAGTTTGTTCCCGCCAGCCTGCCGCCGGGAGCGCCGGAGATTGCGGCCGGTCTCAGCCGCTGGTTTCACCCGCAGGACCACGGCGCGATCCGGGCGGCAGCGGGTCTGGCCGCGGGGCATACAATGAAGGTATGGGCGCACGACTCCGGCTGCTGCTGCTGGCATCGCTGCTGGTCATTCCGCTGCGCGCGGATCCGCCGATGACGACCCTGCGCGTCGAGGTGAAGAGCCACACGGGCCGCCCGATACCGCAGGCGAGCGTCGTGGTGAAGTTCGTCCGCGGCCGCAACTACATGAAGCTGGGGAAGAAAGTCTACACCAGCTGGCAGACGCGGACGAACCAGGACGGCGTGGCCAAGATCCCGCCTCTGCCGCAGGGCGACATTCTGATCCAGGTGATCGCGAAGGGATATCAGACGTTCGGGCAGACGTTCGAGATCGACGAGGAAGAACGGACCATCGAGGTCCGGCTGAATCCCCCGCAGCCCCCGGTCAGCGTCTATCAGTGACGCGGGGCTAATCTTCCGGCGGCGGAATGCCGATGATTGCCAGTATGAGGCGCACACTCCTCGTGTGGCTGGCCTGCGCCGCGCTTTGGGGCCAGCAGCGCGAATCCCGGACCTACGTGTTCGATCCCAACGGCCGCCGCACGGAGTGGTCCGTTGCGGCGCGCGACGAGAGCTCGTCGTCGGAGACCATCCGGAACCTGAATGGCCGGCAGGTTCCCGTCGAGCGCACCGAAGAGAAAGTGACCAAACGCCCGGACGGCACGGTGGTCACGGAACGCATCATCCGGCGGTTCGACGCCAACGGCGCTCCGCTGCCGCCGGAGAAGATCGTCACCGAGACGGCCGTGCGGCCGGACGGCGTGCTGGTGGAGACGTCCGTCGTCTACCGCGGCGACATCAACGGCAGCCTGAGGCCGGCGGAGAAGTCGGTGCGCGAGGCGCGCAGGCAGGGAGAGCAGACGGTGAGCGAAACGCGCGTCGAGCGGCCGTCGCTGAGCGGCGGCTTCGAGCTGCTGGAAAAGCGCAGCGTGACCGAGACCGTGCGGGAAGCCGAAAAAGCCTCCGAGCGCGAAGAAACCGTCTTCGTCCGCAACGCCAACGGCGCATTCATCCCGGCGCAGCGGCGCGTGACCCGCGCCCGGGAAACGGATGGAACGGTCCAGCAGCAGGTAGAGGAATATGAAGCCGCCACCACCGGCTCGCTCCGGCTCAGCCGGCAGCTGTCGAGCGTCACGCGAAAGAATCCCGACGGCACCGAGGACACCGTCGTCGATGTCTACGGCGTGGCCGCGCCAGGGCGCACCATTGAACCCGGCGCCGCTCCGCAGCTGCGGGAGCGTCAGATCTTCACCTCGCGGCAGCGCCCGGACGGCTCGGTCGTCACCGTCTTCTCCGTCCAGCGTCCCAGCCTCAACAGCCCGAAGGAGCTTGGCCGCCCGGAGACGGTCAGCGAGACGGTGACACGGATCAAAAAGTGATGGCTGTCCCGGTGTTTCAGCGGTGGCCGAGATACATCAGCCACGCCAGCCCGAAAACCGTCACGAAGAACCACCCCAGAGCGCGGATGCCATAACGGAACCGCTCTTCGTCCGTTTTCTTCGTCACCACCGCCAGCACCGCGGAGATGAACACCGCCAGGATCAGCGTCGCCTCGAAGTGCGTGAGCGTCATCTTCATCGCTCAGTCCTTCCTCCCCGCGGCGATCTCGAACGCATCGACCATGGCGAGAATGTTGAACAGCCCGGCGATCACCAGGAACTTCGTCCCGTAGTCGATGGAATGACCGGCCACGTCCGGCGCGTTGTAGCCGAAGATCCGCGCCAGGATGTAGAGCAGCCCTGTCGCGCGGTCCGCCATGGCGCCCCCCACGTAAATGATGGTGGTCAGCAGATCCCCGGTCATCGGCTCGAACAGGTAGCCCCGCATCAGCAGCCCGAGGACAAACAGGATCACCGTGCAGCCGCCCAGAATCGCGCCGCGGTAATAGCGTTTCAGATAAATGTGCCCGCCTCCGGGCACCAGCCATGCAATCACCAGCGGCGGCAGCCATTGGCGCACGGGCGGCAGCGGCGGCAGCGGCTCAGTCAGCTTCTCGCTCATGCTACATCCTAGTTTCGCATGCCGCCCCGAGCCGGTTGGGAAGCCAGCCAGATCATGGCTTCCAGAGCGCGCGCCCGCTGCGTCTCGTCCACTTTCAGATAACGGTGCCGTCCGTCCGCCGCAGGTTCGAACCGCGTCATGCCCCGCCCGTCCACCACGACGCGTCCGGGCTCGGAGAGCGAGAAATACCCGTCATCCGGGCGGACGGCGTAGAGGACCGACGTCAGGTCCCAGGTCTCGCGGTCGTAGGGAAACTTCATGTAGTTGCGGTAGCCCTCCGCGACGGGGTGCCGCGGCGCCCACGCGAAATCCCGCTCGATGGAGCGCGCCGGAAAGCGGATGGTCCGCCCCACCTCGAACCCGCTCCAGATCATCGGCGTAGGCCAGTCCGCGGCCAGTTTCTGCGCGGATGGAATATCTTCCCTGACGTTGTATTCCGGCCCCTTTCCGGTGAAATCGCCGGCCATCAGGGACAGGAATTTCACCTTGCGCGCGGCCAGCTCTTTCCCGCCCGGCGCCTCGAGCAGACGCGCAAGGTTCGTTGAAAATCCCACCTGGATCAGAATGACGCTGCCGTCGGCTTCCGCGGACAGGACCCGCTGCAGCAGTTCGACGGCGTCGGGAAATTCGGTGTCATGCGGCCAGCCGCCCTGCTCCACCGTGCGGCGGACGTAGTTGCCCTCGTCCTTCGTCACCCCGTTCCGGACCAGGCCCACCGGAAGATCGCCCCGCCCGTAAAAACGGTTCACCGCGCTCACATAGCGCGCCGCCCAGGGGTTGTCCTTGGTGACCGTGACCGCGCGGAGCCGGATCTCTCCGCGCGCCTCCAGCGCATGCAGCATGGCCAGGGCCAGCGCATCGTCGATGTCGTTGCCCATGTCCGTGTCGAAGATCACCGGCGGCGCCGCGCCCAGCGCCGCGCAGCACAGCAGCCCGCAGAGAAGGGTTTTCATGGTTCGTACTCCACGCTGATCAGAAACAGCCCCGAGGCCGGCATCGCCGGCCCCGCCTTGCCCGGGAAGCCCGGCTGCAGACGGGCCAGGAACTCCTCGCGCCCCACGTTGCCCTTGCCCGCCTCCACGAGCGTCCCTGCCATGATGCGCACCATATGCTTGAGGAAGCCCGAGCCCCGCACGCGGAAAACCAGCTCCGGTCCCTCGCGCCACAGCCGGGACTCGAAGATCCGGCGCACCTTGCTTCCGCCGAGAGCGTCGCGCTCATCGGCTGCGGCGAAAGCGGTAAAGTCGTGCTCGCCTTCGAACAGCGGCGCGAACTCCGCCATCCGCGCCTCGTCCAGCGGATAGGGAAAATGGCAAAGGTAGAGCCGACGGTGCGGCGGGCAGACCTCGTCGCGCCAGATGCGGTACTCGTACGTCTTGCTGCGTGCGTGATACCGGGGATGAAAGTCCTCGCGGGTTTCGGCCGCCTCCAGCACGCGGATGGCCCGCGGCAGCAGCCGGTTCATCGCCTTGCGCAGGTTGGCGCAGGGAATCGGATTGCGGATCGTGAACGCCGCCACCTGCCCGAGCGCATGGACCCCGGCGTCGGTTCGCCCGCTGCCATGCACCTTGACCGGCGCGCCTTCGATCTCGCCGACCACGCGTTCGAGCCACCCCTGCACCGTCGCCAGCCCCGGCTGCACCTGCCAGCCGTGGAATTCCGTGCCGTCATAGGCTACGACGATGCGGATGCGCCGCATGGCGGGTTCAGAGGTTCCGCGATCCCGGCTTGACTACCGGAGCGCCCGCGCGGCACAGCGGGCACTCCGCCGCGTCCCACGCCTCCACGGTCAGCGTGGCCAGAGATACGCGCGGGACGTCCAGCGCAGCCGCGCCCCCGCTGCGGTCGATGATGGAGGCCGCCCCGGCAACCTCCGCGCCCAGTCCGCGCAGCAGATCGGCGACTTCCTTCGTGCTGCCGCCCGTGGTGATGACGTCCTCGACGATCAGCGCCCGCTCGCCGGGGTTCACCGAGAAACCGCGCCGCAAGGTCATCCGCCGCTGGGCGTCCCGTTCGGCGAAGATATGCCTGACGCCCAGCGCGCGCGCCACCTCGTGTCCGATGATCAGCCCGCCCAGCGCGGGACTTGCCACCAGATCCACCGGCGCCGTCACGGCGCCGGCCAGGGCGCGGCCGAGCGCCTCGGCGTGCCGGGGATGCTGCAGCACCAGCGCGCACTGCAGGTATTTCGGCGAGTGCAGTCCGCTGGAAAGCTGAAAGTGACCCTCCAGAAACGCGCCCGTTTCCCGGAACAGACTGAGAACTTCCTCGGATGTCATCGATCGTGCCGCTTCGCGTTGAGTGTAACAGACCGGCGCCCTGCCGGGGCCGGTCTCAGTCGGTTTTCGCGGCACCGGCAGGGCGCGCCACGGCTCTCTCCAGGGCTGCCCGCAGGCCTTCCAGGCTCACCGGTTTCGTCACATAGTCGTCCATGCCCGACTGCAGGCATCGCAGACGGTCGCTCTCCATGGCGTGCGCCGTCAGCGCCACGATCGGAACCCTCAGCATCGCGCCGCCCATCGCCCGGATCCGCTGCGCTGCTTCATAGCCGTCCATCCGGGGCATCTGGCAATCCATGAAGACGGCGTCGAAGCGCTCCTGTTCCAGTTTTTCCAGCGCCTCGGCGCCGTCCTGGGCGAGCGTCACCCGGCAGCCGAGCTTCTCCAGAAGCCGAGACAGCACCTTCTGATTGACCGGATTGTCTTCAGCGACAAGCACGGAGAGATCCCGCGCCGTCTCCGGCTGCGCCTCCGCGCGTGCGGCGTCCAAAGCTGGATGCGCGCATTCGGCCAGCGGAACCTCGAACCAGAAGACGCTTCCCTCCCCCACGCGGCTCTCGCATCCCATTTCCCCGTCCATCAACTGCACCAGCCGGCGGCTGATGGCCAGTCCCAGCCCGGTGCCCTCGGCGTGACGCCCGGGACGGCTCGACTGGAAGTAGGGTTCGAACAGCCTGTCCAGATCCTCTTTCGCAATGCCGGAGCCCGTGTCCCGCACCTCGAAGCGCACGCGCGGCGGAGTGGAGAGCGTCACCCGCAGTTCCACGCTGCCCCGCTCGGTGAATTTGACAGCGTTGCTCAAGAGATTCCACACAACCTGCCGCAAACGCGTGACATCGCCCAGCACCCATTCGGGCAGCGCGTCCCCGGCGACCGTGCGGAACCCGAGGCCTTTCTGCTCCGCCGAAGGCCTGTATACCAGCTCGCACTCCCTCACCAGCCCGCGCAGATCGAACGGCTCCTTCTGCAACGCGAGCTTCCCCGCCTCGATCTTCGACAGATCCAGCGTGTCATTGAGAACCGCCAGCAGGTGCTGGCTGGCGCTCAGGACCGTCCGGGCGGAATCGCGCTGTTCCGGGCTCAACTCGCCTTCCAGCATCAGGTTCGTCATGCCGATGATGCCGTTCAGCGGCGTGCGGATCTCGTGGCTGACTTTGGCCAGAAACCGGCTCTTGGCCTCCGATCCCTCTCTCGCCAGCCGGATGGCGCGCCGCAGCTGCCGCGTCCTGCGCCGCACTTCGTCCCGCACCCGCGCATTCTGCCGCTGCAGGCTCCAGATCAGCGCCACCACCGACGCCGTGATCAGCACGCATGTCCCCAGCAGCAGCCACGCCGGCCAGGTGCGCGACAGGGGCAGCGGATAGGTTCCGCTGCAGACGACGTGCCAGCGCCGGTCCGCCAGACGGATCGTCGCCTCCACGTTCGGCGCCTCGACCATGCGCCACGCCCGCTCCGATCGCGGCGTTCCCATGCGGTCCGCCAGAAGGACGCGCTCATCGCCGCGGATGCCTTCGTCATAGACCTGCACCCGGAATTCGTTTCGCGCCGCCGGCGCCCGCGCCGCATCCAGCAGAGTCTCGACGCTCAGCCCAATCGCGGCGAACCCGGCCGGATCGAGGCACAGCCCCGCCTCCGACGGCGGCTTTTCCAGCGGACAGAAAGGCGCATACACGATCACACTCACGCGCCCCGGGCCGTCCTGCGCCAACTGGAAGCCCGCCGTCGCCGCCATCGTCCCCGTGCGCCTGGCTTTCCACAACCCGCGCTGCGTCGCTTCGGAATGGCCCGAATCCAGCCCCAGGACGATTCCGTGCTCCTCCCGGGGCTCGATCAGCTCCACGACGGCGTATCTTGGCCGTCCCGTGGCCGGACGCCGGCCGCCGCCGGAGGCGGGCTGCCACACCCGGAAACCGGGATTCCGCCGCTCCTTCCGCATCCGCTCTTCATATGCGGCCAGGTTCGGCGCCTCGACTACCCGCAGCAACTCGACAAGCCGGACTGCCGTCCGGGGCTGCACGCGCTGCACCATCACTTCGTAAAAAGCCCGGAACTCCCTCTCGTTCAGGTCCGGATCGAACTGGGCCAGCGTCTGGAGCGCCGCCAGCACCCGCAGACTCGCCGCCACCTGACCTTCCAGCGCGGCGATCTGCGCCTGCGCCATCCGCTGGTGCTCGCGCACGATGAGCGACTCCTCGCGCTCGATGACCAGCATAAAGAGCAGCTCGCCCAGTCCCACGCCGGACAGGGCGCACAGGAGCAGCGGCGTGAACCTCCCCCCACGGCGGATCCAGCAGAGCAGGGATGCCATCGGCCAACGGGCTCGGAGCCGGCAGGTTGCAGTTTTCCGGGCGTCCTTGCCTGCCATTCCAGACACGACTCCTTCCCTCGCTCTTATCGGCCGTTCACGCTGCCGCCATAGCGGAATCGGCTTTCCCCGGCATCCCCGGCTGGTTCGCCTTCCTCATGCGCACGGCCGGCCCTGCGTCTGAAGTCTGCCGCGGCTGCCCGGGCGCCACGCCCTTCAGAATAACCTGAATTTCTTCCTCCATCCGCGGATTTTCGCAGCGGAAAACCGGGCCGCCCTCCCCGCTGCCAGGGCTGCGCCGCGGCTACAGATCGTTCTGCATCGTGGCCAGCCGCACCTGCACCTGCGTCCAGCCGTGCCCGGGAGTCCAGAGCTGCAGGTTCAGCGGATCGCGGAAATCGGGACACCGGTCGAAGCCGTGGCGGAGCAGCCCCTGCTGTTCGTATTGCCGGTGATGCATTTCGCAGGAAGCGCTCAGGCGGGCCGTGGCCGGCCGCAGCGGGAGGTCGAACTCGATATACAGGCGGCACGCCGTGCTGCCGAGCATGGCCCGCGCGACCCCGTTCCCGCCGTCGGCCTGAAGCCACGATACGGAGTTCACGTCAGACCCCGACGCCAGGGTCAGATCGGCGGCAGGAATCAGGAGGTAAGCCTCGGGAGCGCCGCCCTCCATCGCCATCCTGTACCGTGGCGGTCCTCCGTCGGGGGATTTCGTCAGCCCCGCATCCGGATCGAGCACCGCGAGGAACCCGCCGCGCAACGCATTCGTCGCGCCCCCCGCCAGCAGCTTTCTCTTTCCATTGTGCTCCAGCACTTCCAGAGCATTGACGTGTCCGTGATTGACAAACAGGGGCTTCAGCGCGCCGTCCGGGGCCAGTTCCGCAACGACGCCAGGAAACCGCAGCGCGTGGCCGAGCCCCAGCCAGACGCGGTCCCTCCGTCCCTCCCTCGCCCGCGTCCAGGCATGGACGTGCCAGGAGCCGTTGAACGGTTTGCCGCCGGCGTCCAGCACCCGGCAGGAGGCGGTTCTCGCCCATCGCACCCGCCCTTCCTGATCCAGCAGAACCAGTTCGTGCCGCTCCACCTCCGCCATCTGGGGCAGATCCTGCCTGCCCATCGCCGCCACCACCAGGAACTCCTGCCGCCCGTCGGCGTCCAGATCCACGCGCAGCCAGCGCGAGCGCGAGGGATCGGCTCTGAACCGGTCATCGGGCGCGGGCAGCGGCGTGCGCCATCGCTCCCTGCCCTGTTCGTCCAGCCCGACCGCCGCCTCCGCCTCCAGCCGGATCTCGGCTGCGGCGGCGCCGCCCGGATGCCGCGTCAGCCAGGCGGCAACCGCCAGCGCCACGGCGCCTGCCCCCGCGAGGGCTGTCCGCCAGCGCCGGCTCCGAAGGGCGCGCGCCTGCCTCGCCTGTCCGACCTCTGCGTGCTCCTGGCGGATCCAGGCGTCCAGATCTTCCTTCAGGGCGTAGACGCTTCCGCGC
>FWPV01014873.1_pt1 | contig 11310 bp, 5 predicted proteins | sample 2228371 | NCBI WGS metagenome assembly FWPV01 (sample SAMEA103939776, study PRJEB20133) | metagenome | reverse complement strand
GACGAGGCGGCGCTTCAGCAGGCGGCGCTTCAGGTGGAAGTTGCGGAAGAGCGCGCCGTGCCCGTGACCGTGCGCGCCAACGGGCGGCTGTCGGCCAACGAGGAGCACACGTGGCGCGTGGGCGCCATCACCGACGGCCGCATCATGCAGGTGCTGGTGCGCGTGGGCGACAACGTCGGGAAGGGCCAGGTGCTGGCGCGCATGTTCAGCCACGACGTGCACGAATCGCGCGCAATGTACCGGCGCGCGGTGGCCGAATACAACCGGCTTCAGGCCAACCTCGATTATGCGCGGAGGCAGCGCGACCGCATGCGGCGGCTGCTGGAGATGAAGGCCGCCAGCCAGGAGCAGCTCGATACGGCTGAGAACGAGCTGCGCAACGCCGAAACAGCGCTGCGCGCGGCGGAGATTGAAGTGAGCCGCACGCGGCAGCATCTGGTGGAGTTTCTCGAAATCCCCATTGAGGGGCCGGAACACCGCGAGCCGGGCGTGGCCGCGCTTTCCGACGACGATCTGATTCCGATCCGCGCGCCGGCTGCGGGCACGGTGATCAGCCGGCTGGTGACCGCAGGCAGCGTGGTGCAGCCGTCCGGCGAGCTGTTCGTGATCAGCGACCTTTCGACGATCTGGGTGATCGCCAACGTGCAGGAGGAGTTTCTGCCGAGGGTGAGGCCGCGCATGGCGGCCATGGTTTCCGTGCAGGCGTATCCGGAGCGGCGCTTTCCGGGGCGCGTGATCCGGGTGGACGAGAAGCTCGATCCGGAGACGCGCACCGTGCAGGCGATTCTCGAACTTGACAACCGCGCGGGGCTGCTCAAGCCGGAGATGTACGCGGTGGTGGAGCTGGAAGCAGGCTCGAGCGAGCGCGGGCTCTTTATCGCGCAGACCGCGATCCAGGATCTGAACGGGCAGCCGACCGTGTTTGTCGAGACGCGCCCGGGGCGGTTCGAGGCGCGGCCCGTGGAGCCGGGCCGCACGCTGGACCGCCTGGTGGAGATCCGCCGCGGGCTGCGGGCGGGCGAGCGCGTGGTGACCGAGGGCAGCTTTGTTCTGAAGTCGCACCTGCTGAAGTCCACGCTGTCCGAGGATTAGCGCCATGCTGCAGCGGATCATCGATTTCCATCTGCGCAACCGCTGGCTGGTGCTGCTGGGCGTGCTGCTGGTGGCCGCATTCGGCGTCTGGGTGATGGTCAACATCCCGGTGGACGCGTTTCCGGATCTGACCAACAACCAGGTGGTCGTGGTGACGGAGTGCCCGGCGATGGCGCCGAGCGAAGTGGAGCAGCTCGTCACGTTCCCGATCGAAAGCGCGCTGATGGGCATTCCGCGGACGCAGGGAATCCGTTCGATCTCGAAGCTCGGCCTGTCGATGGTGACGCTGATCTTCGACGACGACGTGAACACATGGTTCGCGAGGCAGCTGGTGAACGAGCGGCTGCAGGAGGTGCGCGGGCGGCTGCCGCAGGGGCTGGATCCGGTGCTGGGGCCGATGGCCACGGCGTTCGGGGAGGTCTACCAGTACACGGTGGAAGGCGAAGGCTACACGCCGATGGAGCTGAAGACGATCCACGACTGGCAGATCCGGTTCGCGCTGCGCACGGTGCCGGGCGTGAATGAAGTGAACAGTTGGGGCGGGGAGACGAAGCAGTATGCGGTGGTTGTGGACCCGGTGAAGCTGCAGCGCTACGGGCTGGACCTGCGGACGATCTTCGAACGCGTGCGGGACAACAACACGAACTTCGGCGGCGGATTCATCGAGCACGCGATGGAGCAGTACACGGTGCGGGGGTTGGGGCGGGTGGAGAGCATCGGCGATCTGGAACGGATCGTGGTGCTGGCGCGCGCGGGCACGCCGGTGCTGCTGCGCGACGTGGCCGAGATCCGGCTGATGCCGATGCCGCGGCAGGGCGCGACGCTGCGCGACGTGGCCGAGATCCGGCTGATGCCGATGCCGCGGCAGGGCGCGACGCTGCGCGACGGCAAGGGCGAGACGGTGAGCGGCATGGCCATCATGCTGAAGGGCGAGAACGGGCGGCGCGTGATCGAGCGCGTGAAGGCGAAGCTCGCCTCCATCCGTCTGCCCGAGGGCGTGCGCATCGTGCCGTTCTACGACCAGAGCACGGTGATCGACGGCACCATCCGCACGGTATCGCGGGCGCTGCTGGAAGGCGGCGGGCTGGTGATCCTGATTCTGGTGCTGTTTCTGGGCAATCTGCGGGCGGCGCTGATCGTGGCGGCCGTGATTCCGCTGTCGATGCTGTTCGGCTTCATGGGGATGGCGGTGTTCGGGGTGACGGCGAACCTGATGAGCCTGGGGGCGATCGACTTCGGCATGATCGTCGACGGCTCGGTGGTGATGATGGAAAACGCGGTCCGGCGGCTGCGGCGGAGCGATTGCGGAGAAGACCGCGAAAAGTGCCTGGAGCGGATCCGCGTGGCGGCGCACGAGGTGGCTCGGCCGATCGTGTTCGCCGTGGCGATCATCATTGCGGTCTACATGCCGGTGTTCTTTCTGGAAGGGCTGGAAGGACGGATGTTCCGCCCGATGGCGATCACGGTGTGCTCGGCGCTGCTGGGCAGCCTGATTCTGGCGCTGACGGTGGTGCCGGCGGCGGCGTCGGTGCATCTGCGCCCGGGGATGAAGACGCACTCGGAGCGGTGGATGGAGTGGCTGCGGGCGCGCTATCTGGCGCTGCTCGAGCGGGCTCTGCGGCATCGCGCGTGGATGGTTGGCGGCAGCCTGGCCGTGCTGGCCGTTGCTGCCGCAAGCGTGTTTTTCATCGGCACGGAGTTCATCGCGCGGCTCGATGAAGGCTCGATTCTGATCGAGACGCGGAAGATGCCGGGCATCTCGCTCACCGACTCGGTGCAGATCAGCAACCGCGTGGAGAAGATCATTCTGACGTTTCCGGAAGTGTCGGGCGTGGTGACGCGCATCGGGCGGCCGGACGTGGCGACAGAGGCCATGGGGATCAATCAGGGCGACGTGTACGTGCTGCTGAAGCCGCGCGAGGAGTGGACGCGGTTCCGCAGGAAAGAGGAGCTGATCGACGCGCTGGCCAAAGCGCTGGAAGTGGTGCCGGGCGTCAGCTACAACTTCACGCAGCCGATGGCCATGCGGCTGGACGAGACGATTTCGGGCATCAAGGCCGATGTGGCGGTGAAGATCTTCGGCGAGGACCCGCGCGTGCTGGAGCAGCTGGCCGAGCGCGCGCTGCGGGTGATTTCCACGGTGCCGGGCGCGGCTGACGAGCAGATGGAGATCGTCTCCGGCGTGGCCGAGCTGCGCGTCGAGATCGACCGCGATGCGCTGGCGCGCTACGGGCTGAACGTGAGCGACGTGCAGGACATGATGGACGCGGCCATCGGCGGACGCACAGTCTCGGAACTGATCGAAGGACAGCGCCGGTTCGCGATCGTCGTGAGGCTGCCGGAGGGCTACCGCGAGAATGATGAATCGATCCGCGGACTGATTCTGAACGCGCCGGGAGGGGAGCGGGTGCGGCTGGGTCAGGTGGCGCGGGTGTCGATGGCGCGCGGTCCGGAGGTGATCTCGCGCGAGAACGGACAGCGGCGCATCGTGGTGCAGTGCAACGTACGCGGGCGCGACCTGGGCAGCTTCGTGGCGGAGGCGGAGCAGCGGCTGAATGAAGCGATCCGGCTTCCGGCGGGCTACTCGATCGACTGGGGCGGCCAGTTTGAAAACCAGCGGCGGGCGATGCGGCGGCTGATGATCGTGGTGCCGGCGTCGATCCTGATCATCTTCGGGCTGCTGTTCTTCACGTTCTCGAGCGCGCGGCAAGCGCTGCTGATCCTGACGAACGTGCCGTTCGCGTTCATCGGCGGCATCGCGGCGCTGTGGATCCGCGGGCTGAACCTGAACATTTCCGCGGCGATCGGTTTTATCGCGCTGTTCGGCGTGGCGGTGCTGAACGGCATCGTGCTGGTGAGCTCGATCAACCGGCTGCGGCAGTTCGGGCTGCCGATGGAGCAGGCGCTGCTCACGGGCGCGGGCATCCGGCTGCGGCCGGTGCTGATGACGGCGCTGGTGGCGAGCTTCGGCTTCCTGCCGATGGCCACGGCCACGACGACGGGCGCGGAAGTGCAGAGGCCGCTGGCCTCGGTGGTGATCGGCGGGCTGGCTTCTTCGACGTTTCTGACGCTGTTCCTGCTGCCGCTGATGTATCCGTGGTTTTCGCCGAAGCCGCAGGAGCTGCCTGTCCCGTACGACAGCGACGAGCTGGCGCAGGCGATCGAGCACGAGATCGAGTAGCGCCTCGGCTCAGAATTCGATCGAGGAGAGAATCTGGCTGGGCTTCAGGCCGAAGGCGCGCGAGATGGCGAGCAGGCTCTCCATGGACGGAAGGTTCGCGCCGCGCTCGATGGAGCTGATCTGGCTGACGCTGAGCCGGGTGGCGGCGGCCAGATCCTTGAGCGACCAGTCCCGCTCGGCGCGCAGCACGCGGATTCGCTGGCCGAGCTTCTCGCGCAGGCGGTCCGTGAGGGCGCGGCCGAGGCCGTAGCGCTCAGCGGCGTTGGCCAGGACCTGGCGGAGCTGGTTCAGGGTGAACGGCTTGGCCAGGTAGTCGAAGACGTTCTTCTTGAACGTGGCCCGCATGTCTTCGAGCGAAGGATAGCCGGTGACGACGATGACGCAGAGCTCGGGCCAGCGCTGCATCAGCTGCTCGAGCACCTCGTCGCCGCGGGTGCGGCCCATTTTCATGTCGAGCAGGACGATGTCGGGGCGGCGCTCTTCCGCCGCGGCGAACAGATCCGCGGCGCGCTCGAACACGCGCACGGCGTAGTGGCCCTCGTCGGAGAGCAGGTCTTCGATGTAGTGGAGGAAATCGCGGTCGTCGTCGAGGACGGCGATGTCGATCAGCGCCTGTTCGGGTTGCGGTTCGGTGGTCATGGCTTCGACGCCTCCTGCGGGGCGGGGAGCACCACTTCCAGCGCCGCGCCCCCCTGCTCTCTGTTGTACGCGCGGATCTCGCCGCCGTGCTGATGGACGATGCCCTGCGCGACGGTGAGGCCCAGCCCCGTGCCCTTCGCGTCGAGCCGGTCGCTGACGAAGGCGTCGAACACTTCCGGCAGGATCTCGGGCGGGATGCCGGGACCGTTGTCCTCGACGGTGATGCGGACCGCGCCCCTGCCGTTGAGCTCCGCAGCCTGCGCGCGCACGGCGATCTCGCCATGGCCTGCGGGCACGGCGATCAGCGCGTTGCGCAGCAGATTGACGAACACCTGCACGAGGCGGCCGGCGTTGCCGCAGACGCGGACGTCCAGGGGAACCTCGACGCGCAGCGTCACGTCGCCGGCCTTTTCGTCGATGGCGACGAGGTGCCACGCCTCGTCGATCAGGGGGCGCAGCTCGAGCGGTTCCATCGTCTCGCGGCGGAGCCGGGCGAAGTCGAGCAGGGAAGCGCTGATCCTGCGCAGGCGGTCGGTGACGCGCTTCATCCGCTCGAGCCGCGTCCGCATGGCTTCGTCGCAGCTTTTTTCGAGCAGTTTTTCGATCGAGCCGTGGAGCACGGCCAGAGGCGTGTTCATCTCGTGAGCGACGCTGGCGCTGAGCATGCCGAGGCTGACCAGGCGGTCCTGCGCCTCGAGGTTCCGCCTTGCCTGTTCGAGCTCGTCTTCGCGGCGGCGCAGGGCGCGGACGGTGTCATTGTGCGAGCGGAGGATCAGGCCGATTTCGTCGCCCGGGATGAAGGCTTCGTCGATGATCTCCGCCCGGCGGTCGCCGCGGCGCGTGGCGGCGTCGGCTTCCAGCAGCAGGCGGAGGGGCTGATAGACGTAGCGGGGCATGATGAGGAGCTCGAGCACGAGCACCGCAAGCACGTAGAGCACGCCCAGAGCGGCGAAGAGGGCCATCTGCACGCCGGCGACGACGCCTTCGTAAAAGCGCACGGGAAGCGTGAGGCGGTAGTAGCGCTGCGTGCCGGGAATCAGCTTGTAGATGTGGTCGCCGGGCGCGCGCCAGACGCGTCCAGGGTAGCGGCGCATCCAGTCCTGGGCGGGCTCGGGAAGTCCGAACTCGGCAGCCGTGCCCTGGCGCAGGTCGTACGGGCGCAGCGCGAGATCGTCGCCCGTTTCGGGCAGCAGGGCGGAGAAGGCGTTGAGGATGAGGGTCATCTCGCGCTCCTGCGCCTGGCGCATCCGCCCCTCGACAACGCCGATGACCGTGAAATATACTGCACAGGCCAGCAGGAGGAAGAAGCTGTTGTGCAGTACCATCAGCTTCGGCCGGACCCTGAGATCGCCGAAGCGGCGGCTGACTCCTTTCAGAGGGCGGGCTTCCATCAGGCGCGCGGGCAAACCGGGCGCGGCGCCAATCGGCTGCGACCATTCCGGCGATGGAGGCATCACATTATTGCCGGACAAGAATTCTTGCTCCTATTGCGGAAATAGTATGGCTATGGTAGAAAAAGAGACAAGCGCTCCGGCTCTGCCGGAGCGGGCGAAACTGCCAGGCCAGGTCAGAGGGGCTGAAGCGCGTTTCCCACACAGCGACAACCTGCCATGACTGTCTTCTCGAAGCGGTTCGACACGCATCTGCGCCTTGCCGCCGGCGCCATCGTGGTTCTGCTGGGCGCAGGCGGCGCCATCGCGGCGTATCTTCTCCATCCCCGGCAGCTCGACACCGGCTACACTCCCGTGCAGCCCGTGCCCTACAGCCACAAGCTGCACGCGGGCAACCTCGGCATGGACTGCCTCTATTGCCACACGACGGTGGCGCAGTCGAGCTTCGCCGCCGTGCCGATGACCGAGATCTGCATGAACTGCCATGTGCGGGTGAAAGAGAAAAGCCCCAAGCTTCAGCCCGTGCGAGACAGCTACGCGAGCGGCAAGCCCGTCCAGTGGGTGAAGGTGCACCGCCTTCCGGACTACGTTTATTTTAATCACCAGGCTCACGTGACTGCGGGCGTGAGCTGCGTCAGCTGCCACGGACGCGTCGATCAGATGGTGGAAGTGCGGCAGGTGCAGCCGCTGTCGATGGCGTGGTGCCTGGACTGTCACCGCAACCCCGCGCCGCACGTGCGTCCGCCGGAGCTGGTGACCAAGCTTGACTGGCAGCCGGAAGGCGACCCGGCGGTGCTGGGCGCGAAGCTGATCCGCGAAAAGGGCATTCATCCGCCCGACAACTGTTCGGCCTGCCACCGATAATGCCAGGGCCTGCGACCATGAACGAACTCATCCAGCTGAATCTCTCCAGCCTGACCGGCAGGAAATACTGGCGCAGCCTGAACCAGCTCGCCGACACGCCGGAGTTCCGCCAGTGGGTGGAACGTGAATTTCCCGAAGGCGCCTCGGAGCTGCTTGACAGCGGCTCGCGGCGCACGCTGCTGAAGCTGATGGCCGCCGGTTTCGGCCTGGCCGGCCTGACGGCGTGCCGCCGCCCCGTGGAGAAAATCCTGCCGCTGTCGAAGGGCGTTGAAGGCTACGTGCACGGCCGGCCGCTGCACTACGCCACGGCCGTGGAGACGTGCGGCATCGCGTCCGGGCTGATCGTCGAGTGCAATGACGGCCGTCCCACGAAAGTGGAAGGCAATCCGCGGCATCCTTCCTCGCTGGGCGCGACGAACGCCTTCCAGCAGGCCACGATTCTTGATCTGTACGATCCGGACCGCGCGCGCCAGGTGCAGAAGCAGGGCGTGAAATCGTCGTGGGCGGAGTTCGAGTCGTGGTGGATGGAGCAGAGCGCGAAGCTGGGCGATGGCGCGGGACTGCGCATTCTTTCAGTCCGCTCGACCTCGCCCTCGCTGGAAGCGCTGAAGGCGGAGATCGCGAAGAAGTATCCGCAGTCGGCGTGGATCGAATACGAGCCCGTCAGCTTCGAGCGCGCCATCGAGGGCGCGCGGATCGCTTTCGGCCAGCCGCTGGTGGCGCACTACCGGCTGGAGCAGGCCGATGTCATCGTTTCGCTGGACTGCGATTTTCTGGGCCTCGACACGCTGTCGGCGCAGCCGGTGAAGCAGTTCGCCGCGCGGCGCAAGCCGGAGGACGGCAGGGAGCTGAACCGGCTGTACTCGGTGGAGGCGAATTTCACGATCACGGGCGCGATGGCCGATCACCGGCTGCGCGCGCGGTCGTCCGACATCGCGGCGATCGCGATGGCGCTGGCGCGCGAACTCAACGTGAGCGGCGCGGAGCTGAAGGTGCTGGGGCAGGGCGGCGACCGGCAGCAGAAGTTCCTGTCAGCCGTGGCCAAGGATCTGATGGCGCACCGCGGCAAGTCGCTGGTGGTGGCCGGACCGCGGCAGCCGGCGGAAGTGCATGCGCTGGTGGCGCTGATCAATCAGGCGCTCGGCAACACCGGGCAGACGGTGGTCTACACGCGGCCGCCGTTCGCTGCCGCCGACACGCTGGCTTCGGTGAAGAGGCTGGCCGACGACCTGAACGCGGGCCGCGTCTCCACGCTCGTGGTGCTCGGCGGCAATCCGGTGTTCACGCTGCCGGCGGAAGCGGACTGGAACGCGCTGTTCAGGAAGGCTGCGGTTGTGGCGCTGACGTTCGATGAGAACGAAACGTGGAAAGCCGCAACGTGGCAGCTGCCCGAGGCGCATCCGTTCGAGACCTGGGGCGACGTGCGGGCGCTGGACGGCACGGCCAGCATCCAGCAGCCGCAGATCCAGCCGCTGTATGGCGGGCGGAGCGCTCTGGAGATCGCTGCGCTGATCGCCGGACGGGAGCAGCGCCGCGGCCACGACATCGTGCGCTCGTATTGGGCCGCGCAGTGGGGCGCGCAGGCGGAGCAGAAGTGGAAGCAGGCGCTATATGAAGGCGTGATCGAGAACACGCGCTTCCCGCTCGTGGACGCGAAGGCGGATGCCCCGCGCGTGCTGGCCGCCGTGCAGAATGCGCTGAAGCCCGCGCCGGCGGGGATCGAGACGGTTTTCTACGCGTCGTGGCACACGCTGGACGGGCGCTTCGCCAACAATGCGTGGCTGCACGAGACGCCCGATCCGATGACGAAGCTCGTGTGGGACAACGCGGCGCTGCTGAGCCCGGCGACGGCGAAGAAGCTGGGCGTGAAAGACGGCGACGTGCTCGAGATCGCCTCTGGCGGGAAGCAGATCCGCTGCCCGGCGCTCGTGCTGCCGGGCCACGCGGATGATTCGATCTCGCTGCAGCTCGGATTCGGCCGCTCGGCGTGCGGGCGCGTCGGCCGCGGCGTGGGGCACCGCGTCGAGGGGCTGCGCACCGCGGCGAATTTCTGGTTCGGACCCGCCGAGGCCCGCAAGACGGGCGCGACGTACAAGCTGGTGACCACGCAGGAGCACCACACGCTGATCGAACCGATCACGGGGCTCAAGCGCCACAACATCGTGGAAGAGTTCAGCGTGGAGGAGTACCGCCACCGCGCCGAACACGGCAAGCACGAGCCGCACCCGGCGACGGACCTGTTCCCCGAGTTCGACTACTCGAAGGGCTACCAGTGGGGCATGGCCATCGACCTGAGCGCGTGCATCGGCTGCAACGCGTGCATGGTGGCCTGCACGGCGGAAAACAACATCCCGGTGGTCGGCAAGGAGCAGGTGTCCAAAGGCCGGGAGATGCACTGGATCCGGCTGGACCGGTATTTCAGCGGCGACGAGGAAGACCCGCAGGCGGTGGTGCAGCCGATGGCGTGCGTGCAGTGCGAGAAGGCGCCGTGCGAAAGCGTCTGCCCGGTGGCGGCGACGGCGCACAGCCCGGAAGGCATCAACGAGATGGCCTACAACCGCTGCGTGGGCACGCGCTACTGCCTGAACAACTGTCCCTACAAGGTGCGGCGGTTCAACTTCCTCAACTGGAACAAGGACATTCCGGAAATCCGGAAGATGGTCTTCAACCCCGATGTCACCGTGCGCATGCGCGGCGTGATGGAGAAGTGCAACTACTGCGTTCAGCGCATCGAGGAGAAGCGCTCGCAGGCGAAGGCGGAAGGGAGGCGCCCGATCCGCGACGGCGAGATCGTCACGGCGTGCCAGCAGGCGTGCCCCGCCGACGCCATCGTCTTCGGCAACATCAACGATCCGGAGAGCCGCGTGTCGAAGCTGAAGCAGCAGGCGCGCGACTACTCGGTGCTCGAAGAGCTGAACACGAAGCCGCGCACGACGTACCTGGCGCGCGTCCGCAATCCCAATCCGGAGCTTGTCTAAGCCATGGCCGATCTCGCACTCGATCCGCGAATGGAACTGAACCCGCCCCTGGTGACGGGCGGCATGACCTACTCCGACGTCACCGACAAGGTCAGCTCGATCGTCGAAGGCAAGACGCCGAAGCAGTGGTGGATCGCCATGGCGGTCGCGGTGCCGCTGGCAGGGCTGCTGTTCGCCTGTCTCGGCTACCTGGTGGCGACGGGCATCGGCGTGTGGGGCAACAACTCGCCTGTGGGCTGGGGCTGGGACATCACGAACTTCGTCTGGTGGATCGGCATCGGCCACGCGGGCACGCTGATCTCGGCCATTCTGTTCCTGTTCCGCCAGAAGTGGCGCACGTCGATCAACCGCGCGGCGGAGGCGATGACGCTGTTCGCGGTGGCCTGCGCGGCGATTTATCCGCTGTTCCACACGGGACGCCCGTGGCGCGCCGCCTACTGGCTGTTCCCGCTGCCGAACGAGTTCCTCCATATGTGGCAGAACTTCCGCAGCCCGCTGATGTGGGACGTCTTCGCGGTGTCGACGTACGGAACCGTATCGGCGCTGTTCTGGTTCGTGGGACTGATTCCTGACCTGGCGACGCTGCGCGACCGCGCCACGACGCCGGTCCGGAAGACGATCTACGGGCTGCTGAGCCTCGGCTGGCGCGGCTCGGCTTCGCAGTGGCGCCACTACGAGCTGGCGTACCTGCTGCTGGCGGGGCTGTCGACGCCGCTGGTGCTTTCGGTGCACTCGATCGTGTCGTTCGACTTCGCGACGTCGCTGCTGCCCGGTTGGCACACGACGATCTTCCCGCCCTACTTCGTCGCGGGCGCGGTGTTCAGCGGCTTCGCCATGGTGGTGACGCTGATGACGCTGGCGCGGTGGATCTACGGGCTGGAAAACCTGATCACGATGAAGCACCTCGAAAACATGTGCAAGGTGATGCTGGCCACCGGCATGATCGTGGGCTTCGCCTACGGCACGGAGTTCTTCATCGCCTGGTACAGCGCCAACCAGTATGAGCGCTTCATCTTCCTGAACCGCGCCTTCGGCCCCTACGCCTGGGCCTACTGGTCGATGATCGCCTGCAACGTGATTGCGCCGCAGTTCTTCTGGTTCAGGAAATTCCGCACGTCGATTCCGGCGATGTTCATCCTGTCGATCTTCATCAACATCTTCATGT
>FWPV01014872.1_pt1 | contig 11310 bp, 10 predicted proteins | sample 2228371 | NCBI WGS metagenome assembly FWPV01 (sample SAMEA103939776, study PRJEB20133) | metagenome | reverse complement strand
TGCGCTCCGGCCATTTTTTTCATCTCCTCAACTATTACTTCCATTTCTTTTTGTGTGGCCTGCCATTTCTCCAGTAATTTTTGATACTCACCCCTTTTTTCGCTCAAAATCATCTTCTCAACTTCTTCTTTTGTTTTATGAAGTGTGGCAACAACTGTTTCATCCAAAAAAACTTTCTCCTCTGGTTCAAAGCAAGATTCCATCAAACCGCACATTCGATACTCTCGGAGACAATGTCCGCCGCCTTTCACTTTACAAGCAAAATATTTTTCATGCAATTCTTTCGGCAATTCTTTTTCAAAATATTCTGCTTCTTTTGGTCTCCCATATTTTTCATACATTTCTTGCCAAGCCTTGCGGTACGGCCAAAGTTCTCTGCCAAACAAAACCATAGTTTCTTCTACTTTCGCACACGAAACTTTACTGTCTTTCAAATACTCTTCATATTTTTTTCTCATCTCTTCTTTTCTTTCAACTGGAAAAATGTTCGGCGCCCGCTCAATCAGTTGCAAAAATAAATTCAGAGTAAATTGGCAAGGATGTTCTATTTTTACCGGCCACATATAGTAAATTAAAAATGAAAAATTAAAAACGTAAAATTACAACCCGAAATGTAAAATCTGATTATTCAATCATAACATAAATTTAAAAGAAAGTCCATGCACAGTTAACAGTCAGAGGTAACACTTTGGAGTAATTGTTCCTGGATATTAACCTGTTAAGCGTTAAATGAATTCTTTCAAAAAAATCGGAGTTCAAAAAAAATTATCGGAATTATCGGGGATGGAATTATCGGGGACGGAATTATCGGGGACGGGAACCGATAGACAATAAATCCGCGGCCGCGGATTTATTGTACAAATGCAAATTATAAAAAATTTGTAAAAAATCCAAAACGCCTAAGATAGATAGTAAGAAACCATCTTTGACCTTTTGGTGTTTGGCAAAATTGCAGTAATTTTTCTCTTGAAATGTTAATTACATCTTCCGCTGGCCAAACTCCTGCTCTTTCAAGTTCCAAAATTGCTCAAGGGTGTGTCAATCAGTGCCAACAAAAAATTTGACTTTACGCTCCACGGCTTTTCGCAAAATTTCTCGAAGCAGAGCGCAGTACTCTTGATGAGTGTTATAATTTTTTCATTGCCTTTTCATACTCTTCATCATTTTTATAGCTTTCTCTTTTTGGCAAATCCATTGGCCAAACCGAAACCATTGGCTCATTTAAATTAATTTCAATGGTTGTGCCGATCCGAGCCGCCTCGCTAAAAATTTTATTCCAATCAATGGCCGGTAAAACTTCAATTGCCAAATGTCGCGTTGGATAGCCAAACACGTCAACGTGCGGATTTTCAATTGCCGCCAAAAACGCGTTTTTATAAAGCCGAGCTTTTTCTTCAGGCGTCCGTTTTTTGTAAACTGGCTTGCCTTTTTCATTAAAAATCGGCTGGCCTGCCTCATCTCGTTCTGGAAAGCCGTGCATTGAAGCAATGACCAAATCCATTCGCTCTGCAACTTCGTCTGGCAGGTCAAGCCGGCCATCTTAAAAAAATAAAACTTGCTTCTACTCCAGCCACTGCCTTAATGCGGTGCTCGCGGTTCAATTGGTCAATTTTCTTTTTCTGCGCCACAAAATGCTCGGCCGCATCTCCTGAGAGCGGCCGCGGCACTTCAGCAGAAGTTGGGTGATCGCAAATCACAAAATAGTCAATAAATTTTTGCTCTCCACGATCAACTACCTCTTCCAAATATCTCACAATTTGCTCTGGACTATAGCGCGCTTCGCCCGATTCGCTTACTGTCTCAGAAAGTTCAGTGTGCACATGGCCAGCTCCGCGTAAAATGCCAAATCATCTTTTCACTGTTTCCACTGTTCTTTCCTTCTTCGGCTCCACTTTTGGCTCCACTGTTTCTGGCTGCAGCGCTTCGGGCGGGATAGGTTTTTCTATTTCCATACGCGCAATTAATATACACGCAAACTCAAATACTCTGACAGAACTGCCTTGACAAAGTCACTTCCCAGTTCCGTCGGAAGCCCAAAAAACAGTTCTTGGAGAAGATCTCTTTGTTCTTTCATTTCAATCACTTCATATTTTTCAATACCTGCCAATTTTGCGGCTTGGTCAAGGGCCTCGTTTAGACCCCCAAATTCATCAATCAGGCCAAGTTCTTTTGCTTGTCGGCCAGTCCACAGACGGCCGTCTGCTAATTCTCTAACTTTTTCTTTGTCTACATTGCGTCCTTCGGCAACTCTTTCTATAAATTGCTCTAAAATATCATCAAGCATCGTTTGAACTAACTTTTTTTCTTCGTCCGTCTTTGCGCGAAAAGGAAACGAGAGGTCTTTAAAATCACCCGTTTTTAATACTGCCACATCAACACCCAATTTTTTTAACAAACCTCCGAACTGTGGAAAAATAGCAATTGCCCCAATACTACCAACCTCTGAACTTGGCAGAGCTATGATTTTACTTGCTGAAGTTGCCAAATAATAAGCAGCTGAGGCAGCATTGTCAGCCATTGAAACGACCACTGGTTTTGATTTTTTAAGTTCAATAATTTCTCTATAAATTTCTTCGGCTGCGGCCGGAGAGCCACCTGGAGAATTGATTCTGATAACTATAGCCTTAATCTCTTCGTTCTCTTTTGCTTTTTTTAAAAATTTTGTGATTTCCTCAGAGCTTGCTGTCACCCCGAAAATCGGCTGACTAGCAGTTATGAACCCCTCAATTCTAATTAAAGCAATTTTTCCTTCAGCAGCACCCTTTTCTGCCCATACCATCAAAAGCCAAATTAAAAGAGAAATGGCCAAACTGAGAGCAATGACAACAAGAATAAAAACTTTATAATTTTTGATAAATTTTGCCATACATTTTTTTATTTATCGCACGCCATGCAATAAATAACCTTCTCACTTAGTACGATAGTCCAAACTATCATACTATTTTAATCTCAATTATTTTAATCTTAATTCAATGCGGCAAATCTATCCAGACACTAAATACTCAGTCAATAGGCAAATCAATGGCTGTTGGCCGCTCTTCTTTTTCCGATTTTTTAGTTTCTGATTTACGCAGAGCTGAGGTCGTTGTTTCCGGCCGACCTAGTCCTTTGCTGCCACGCTCAAGGGCCGAGGCGCGAGCTGTGGCTTTCAGCGCTGCCGAAATTGCGGTTTTTTGTTTTTCTGCTTCTTCTTCCCTTTCTCGGCCGTAAATAATGGCCATCCTTTTTCTCATCTCTTCTTTTTTCTTTTCTTCTGCTTCTCTCTGCTCGCGCAATTCGGCAAGGGTCATTTTTTCTTTTGGTTTTTCTCCAGGCGCGGCTTCAGCCGCGATTTTTCTTTCCGCTGTCCTAATAACTTCACCTACCTGTTTATGGACAACTCCTTGGGTTCGGAGAGCGCCCACCGCTTTTCTAAATTGCTCTTTGCTGACTGAGGCCTGGTGCAAAAATTTACCAAAACCGGCTTGTTTTAAGGCTTTTTGAATTTTAAAAAACGGCTTGCCTCCAGAGGCTTGCTGCAGGCTGCTCTTAAATTGTTCTTTTGTAAATTTTAAAGCCATAAAAAATAAAATTAAGCTGCTTCAGCAATTTTTCTTTCTGTTGTCGCCCCTAAATATTCTTGTGTTAGACCATATCTTATTCTCGCTAAAGAGGTTTCCATATCATAATCTCTTGGCAACTCTCCTTTTTGCAAAATTTCTTTAATTCTTGCTGTAAAAGCACTCCAAACAGAATCAGACGTTTCGCCTAAAACAACGTCAAAAGCCTCTTTAAGGATTTTTTGTTTTTTTGGCGAATCCATTAAACTCCGCAGATGCAACTCTAAAGTAGGTGTCTGCACCGTTCTGCTAAGTTCACTGGCTTGAGCAAGTGGTTTTGATCTAACTTCTAGAGCAGGAAAAACTTCTTTTCCAGTTTTATCATACAGCGGCGGACCAAAGCTTAAACCATTGTCAATAGCATAAAGATGGCCTTCTTGATCAATAAGATAATTACCTTTATGTCGATCTTGATTGCCAGTTAAATAATCTAGGAGAGCAATTTTCATCAAATCTTCTAAATTTGGAAAACCAGGCGTTTTAGATGCTACTCCCGCTTTTTCAACCCAAGCTTGGACAGAGCCAATGCCAAGATCCTCTCGCCGCAGAACTGTTGGTGGAACCACATCAAGCTCCAAGGCGCGGTCAACCATATAAGTGAGCCATTCTCTTTTGTAATAACTGCCCCGTTCAATACCTGGCCGAAGTCCCAAATTTTTGGTTGGGCCATGCTCCTCGCCCACCGCAGGTTTATAGATTGCGGCCAAATCTTTGCCCTGTTCAGTCAAACGCAAAATATACGACTGATTTGCGCCTTTATGCCTATCACCTAAATTTTCAAGATGTTTGCAAGGAGGCTCGCAAGGCTTTGCTTCGCGAACTTCAAGTAAAGTATTTAATTCCCTGACAATTTCTCGGATTTCTTCAGAACTTTTTGCCTCAGCAATCCGCACATCAAATAACTCGACTGTCAACTTGTCAACTTGTTTTAAAGTCTCAACTGTTTCAGCTAGCTCTTTTCTTGCTTCAGCCGCTATTTCTTCCTCTCCCGGCAATGGCGAGGCAACGACAGTCTCGGCTTTTTCTAGGATTTTTCCTGGGCTAATTCGATTATTTGCTGTTTCAAAAATGGCTTTCGCGGTTTGATCACTGGTTGAAGCATTATATGCGTTAAAGGATTTTCTTTTTTGCGTCATAAAATTCTTTTTAAAGTCGTGTAATTACCTCGTGCAAACGCTTCGCATTGCACAAGGTGGTACTTTTAAGCGCGCTACCTTTTATAGTATTAAATTCGTAGATAAACAAACAAAACCAAAAATCTTATTCTTTTAACCTTTATTCTAGTTTACTTTTCTCTAGCATAAAAATATGGATTCCGGAAATTAACGCGCAAAGCATTAAAAAATTTTGCACCATCCTTAGGAAACACTTTTTCTCCTTCCCGAGAAACAATTCCTTCTTCTTCTAAACTTTTAATAATGGCCTCATCGCCAGTAAGGTATACTTTATCTCCCGCAAGTTCGCACCGAACCAAAATTTGCGGCTCGGCCTGACTTGGATCGCCGCTTACTAACTCTATAATCTTTGGGCCACGCTCCTTTGTCTCATTTGTTTCTGACATTTTAATAATCTCTCCTGTCATATTTTGTAATCATATTTTGTAATTATGAATAAATTTTACTTTTGTTTTTCTAATCATATTATCTCATCTCTTGCCAGAAATTTCAAGATGTTGTAAACTTATCTTATCTTACAAAGAAAGGAGTTTTGAGTTCTCGCTTTGCGTTGGCGATAACTCAATTAATTATTAATTATGGAAATTACAAGCAAAACAAAAAATGATGCCCAAAAAGAAGGGCAAACCATGGAAAAATTGCTTGCTGACGGGCAATTTTTCAAAATTCCAAAAGTTGGCGATGTTGTAAAAGGCAAAGTTCTGAACGTTACCAAAAATGAGGTTTATCTGGATGTTGAAAATTATAAAACCGGCGTGGTCCGCGGCCGCGAACTTTGCAACGAATCGTCTGAGTACGCCAACTTAAAGCCAGGTGATGAAGTTGAAGCCACGGTTATAGAATTAGAAAACGAAAGGGGCGAGATAGAATTATCCTTCCGTTTCGCCGGCCACAAAAAAATTTGGGACAAACTAACAGAATTAATGAAATCCGGCGAAATTATTTCAGTGCCTGTCGCCGATGCTAACAAAGGCGGTTTAATGGTAAATGTTAATAAAATAATCGGCTTTTTACCTGTTTCGCAACTTGCTCCAGAACATTATCCGCGCGTGCCCGGCGGCGAAAAAAACAAAATTCTGGAAAAATTAAGGCAATTTATCGGCCAATCGATGGAAGCAAAAATTATTGATGTCAATGAAGAAGAAGAAAAATTAATTGTTTCAGAAAAAGCAGCCTGGGAGGAAAAACAAAAAAATATTATTTCATCTTACAAGGTCGGCGATATTATTGAAGGAGAAATTTCCGCTCTGGCTGATTTTGGCGCTTTTGTAAAATTTGATAATTTAGAAGGTCTGGTCCATATTTCAGAACTTGCCTGGCAGAGAATTGATCACCCCCAAGACGTGGTTTCAGTCGGACAAAAAATCAAAGCAGAAATTATTGGCGTTGAAGGTTCAAAAATTTTCTTGTCAATTAAAAAGTTGGTGGAGGACCCATGGAAAAAAATCGGAGAAAAATATAAAGTCGGCCAAATTGTTGACGGCAAAGTCTTAAAAATAAACCCTTTTGGCCTTTTTGTTGAACTTGACCCGGAAATTCACGGCTTGGCCCATATCTCCGAACTCTCCAGTAAACAAATCCAGTCCCCAAGCGAAGTGGCCAATGTTGGCGATGTCTTGAAATTTAAAATTATTTCTATTGAACCAGTTGACCATCGTTTGGGTTTGAGTCTGCGCGCGGCGCACGAAAAAACGCCACCGGCTAAAGCAACAAAACCAGCAGAACAAGCAGCCAAAGAGAAACTAACTGAGGAAAAGATTGAAACACCAAAAGAAGAATCTAAGGAAGAAAAGAAAGAAGAGGCAAAAAAAGAATAAGGAAATCAAAAACCAAAACTGCGCCTAAAGCGCATTTTTGGTTTTGTATCATTGTCATAAGTCATAAATTATGTTATATTTTAATAATCTTATGAAAAACTTAATTAAAAACTTTATTATATTTTTACTGATCTTCCTGGTCATTAGCGGAATTTTTGGCACCCTAAATTACTCAACCAAAAAAGTGGAGACTGTCAGTTTGCAAAAATTTCTTGAACAAATAGATAAAGGGGAAATAAAACAAATTGTGGTTGAAGGAAATAAATTAAATATTACTTTGAATGACGGAACGTTGGAAACTCTGCGCAAGGAGCCAGAAGAAACTCTGGGGGAACTCTTGAAAAATTACAATACTGATCCGGAAAAAGTTAAAAAAATTAGTATTGAAATTAAAGAAGATCAAGGCTGGGATTATTGGCTAAACACCCTTTTGCCATTTTTGGTTCCCTTCATCTTGATTGTTATTTTAATTTATTACATGATGCGGCAAGTTCAGGGAGCAAACACTCGCGCCATGATGTTTGGTCAGTCAGGAGCCCGCGAAGCGCCGAAGAATGCGAAAAATAAAATTACTTTTCGCGATGTGGCCGGTGTTAAAGAAGCTAAGGAAGAGCTTTGGGAAGTAGTTGAATTTTTAAAAAGCCCAAAAAAATTCACCATGCTTGGAGCAAAAATACCTAAGGGCGTTTTGCTCATGGGTAGCCCTGGCACTGGAAAAACATTGCTTGCCAAAGCCGTGGCCGGCGAAGCTAACGTTCCTTTCTTTTCTATTTCTGGTTCTGAATTTGTGGAAATGTTTGTCGGAGTTGGCGCGGCCAGAGTCCGCGATTTATTCCAAAAAGCGAAAAAGAATGCGCCCTGCATCATTTTTATTGACGAACTTGACGCTGTCGGCCGACAGCGCGGCACAGGATTGGGCGGGTCGCACGATGAGCGCGAACAAACCTTAAATCAAATCTTAGTTGAGATGGATGGATTTGACCCGAATTCGGGCGTAATAGTTTTGGCAGCCACCAACCGTCCCGATGTTTTGGATCCGGCCCTGCTTCGTCCCGGCCGTTTTGACCGTCGAGTAATTCTGGACGAACCAGATCTCCGCGACCGCGAAGAGATTTTAAGAATTCATGCTAAGGGAAAACCGCTTGCTAGGGACGTTGATTTGAAAAAAATTGCTGAACGCACGCCGGGATTTTCTGGAGCTGACTTAGCTAATCTTTTAAACGAGGCGGCAATCTTAACTGCTCGGCGCAACAAACAAAAAATCGGCATGGAAGAAATTAGGGAAAGTGTAGAAAAGGTTCTGCTCGGCCCAGAACGGAAAAGTCACATCTTAACAGAAAAAGAAAGAAAAATTACTGCTTATCATGAGGCAGCCCACGCTCTCGTAGCCCACGAACTACCCAACGCTGATCCAGTTCACAAAGTTTCCATCATCTCCCGCGGCCGAGCGGCTGGCTACACCTTAAAACTCCCTATAGAAGACAAACACCTCCACACAAAATCAGAATTCATCGACGACTTAGCAGTTCTTCTGGCCGGTCATACTGCGGAAAAAGAAATTTTTGGTGAAGTAACAACCGGTGCTTCCAATGACTTAAAACAGGCAACAAAATTGGCTCGCCAGCTGGTTACCGAATTTGGAATGAGTGAAAAATTGGCACCGCGCACTTTTGGCGAAAGAGAAGAACTGATTTTCTTAGGCAAAGAAATTCACGAACAACGCGATTACAGCGAAAAAATTGCGGAAATTATTGATCAAGAAATTAATCACTTCATTACTGAAGCAACCAAAACAGCCCGGGAGATTATAAAGAGAAAAAAAGAAAAACTAGAAAAAATTGTTAAAATTCTCTTAGAAAAGGAAACTATTGAAAAAGAAGAATTTGAAGCAATCTTTGCATAAAGTAGAAGCCGCTTTACGCCATTACTACGCCAATTTACGCCAGCCTTTGGCGTCTTGTGGTGTTAACCAGTGGCATCAATTGGCTTCTACAAAATAGGAGGAAATATGTTCAAAAAATCAACCAGTATTTATCGACCCATTCTTAGAAAAGCATGGGAAGTCACTCGACAAAATAAATTTTTGTGGATTTTCGGTCTTTTTGCCGCCTTGGCTGGGAACGGCGGAGTTTACGAAATTTTAATTAAGGGTTTTGACCGCATTGTGTCGCGGGGCGAGATTTTTCTCGAAAAAATTCCTTGGCTTTGGCAATGGAGTATTTTTACTTGGCCACGCCTTGAAAACGTTTATCAAGAATCTCCTCTTTTTGTCACCCTCTTTTGGCTTCTTTTCTTAATTGTCTTGATTACTCTAGCTGTCATTATTTGGCTTAATATCTCTTCGCGAGGCGCTCTCATTCATTGTTCAAAAAAAATTGTTGCCAAAAGAAAAACCGGCCTCAAAGATGGTTTCGCGATCGGCAACAAATATTTCTGGAAAATCCTCGGTTTAAATGTTTTAGCCAAGGCCTTAATTTTTGGTATGCTTGTTCTGGTGACCATTCCAGTAATGTTTTTTGTTGCAAGCAACGGAGGAAATTTTGGCTTGAATCTTTTTCTCTACATTCTTTCCTTTGTCCTCTTTATGATTTTGGCGCTTTTTGTCTCTTTTATGGCAATATACGCTTCCTGTTTTGTGATCATTAACGACTTACCGTTTGTCGAAGCCATTCGCGCTTCTTGGCGCCTCTTTATCAAAAATTGGCTGGTTTCAGCTGAAATAGCCCTTCTTCTTTTTTTGATTACTTTGGGCGTCGGAGCGGGACTTCTTATCTTCTCCTTATTTTATTTATTCCCAATTGCTCTGCTTTTGATTGCTTTTGCTTATTTGGAATTAAACATTGGATTCTGGGCAATCATTTTTTTGGCAACCCTTGGCTGGCTTACGGGAATTCTTTGGGTAGGAGCAATGCTCTCCACTTTCCAATTCTCAACTTGGACAATTCTTTTCCTTGAACTAAACAAGAAAAAAATTTGGAGCAAATTATTAAGATTTGTGGGAATCCATAAATAAAAACAATAAATTTAGCGAAAGACAAAGTCTGAGCAAGTTTCTATAAATTTCAATGAATTTCTGAGACTTAAAGAAATTAATCGTTATAAAATTTTATTTTACTTCATGCCCAATCAATCCATCGAAGACCTCCTCAAAAATTACACAAACAAATCTTCTGCCGTGCCGACCATCGCCACTGAAGAAGCTAAAGAAAAGTTTGAAGAAAAGATGGCGGCAATCGCCCTAAAAGAAAAAGAAAAAATCGCGGCGCAAAAAGCAGCCGCCCTTGGTTTTCCTTATCTTGACTTAAAAGGTTTCCCTATCAGTCCTGACACCTTAACCTCTATTCCTAAAGAATTGGCTGAGGCCTTAAAAGTGATTTGTTTTTTAAATACTGGTACTGAGATAAGAATCGGCGCCGTTGATCCGACCAATCCGCAGGTTCAAGAATTGCTGCTGAGCCTGGAGGATAAATTCCACGCTCACGGCGCTCTTTATCTAATTTCGGAAAACAGTTTTAATACAGCTTTCAAGCTTTATGCCGCTCTACCAACGATAAGAAAAGTGGTGAGCGGGGTGGAAATCACTGAAGCCGATTTAAAAAAATATTCTGAGGAAATTAAAAATTTTAAACAGTTACATAAAAAAATTCAGCGGGCAAACATTACTGACATTGTCACTATGGTGATTGCCGCGGCTATCACCGCTCGCTCCTCCGATATCCACGTTGAGGCAGAAGAAAAAGATATTAAAATCAGGTTCAGAATCGACGGCGTACTTCAGGAAGCTGCCTCTTTACCAAAAGATCTTTGGTCAAAAGTTATTTCCCGCATCAAACTTCTTTCTGGTTTAAAAATCAATGTTACAGACATCCCCCAAGACGGCCGCTTTACTATTTTTATCAAAGAAGGAAAAATTGACGTCCGCGTTTCTTGCTTACCCACCTCTTACGGGGAATCAGTGGTCATGCGTTTACTCATGCTTTCAACAGCCGGACTCGACTTTGATGAGCTTGGTCTTTGGGAACCAGCTTATTCACAACTAAAAGCTCAAACTGAACGGCCAAACGGTATGATTATTACAACTGGCCCAACTGGCTCTGGTAAAACCACTACCCTTTATGCCATTTTAAATAAATTGAATGAGCCTGGCGTAAAAATCATTACTTTGGAAGATCCTGTTGAATACAAATTACCTGGCATTAACCAAAGCCAGGTTGATTATTCTCGCGATTATACTTTTGCCAAGGGCCTGCGCTCTATCTTGCGTCAAGATCCTGATGTAGTTATGGTTGGAGAAATCCGCGATCTTGAAACCGCTGATATTGCCATCCAAGCGGCTCTGACCGGTCACTTGGTTATTTCCACTATTCACACGAACAGCGCCTCGGGCGCTATTCCAAGATTTTTATCCATGGGCGTCAAACCGTTTTTGCTGGCTCCTGCCCTAAACGCCATAATCGGCCAGCGCCTTGTCCGCCGAATTTGCGAAGAATGTAAAGTGGAAGATAAATTGGACGCTGAAACTTTGACGCGGGTAAAAAAAACTCTTGATGCTTTACCAAATGAAGTTAAGAAACAATATGAAAAAAATTTAACGGCTATGAAATTTTATAAAGGCACTGGCTGCGAAGCTTGCAATAACATTGGCTACAAGGGACGCATTGGTATTTATGAAATTATGGTCATGAGTTCGGAAATTGAAAAAATAATTCTTTCGGAACA
>FWPV01014871.1_pt1 | contig 11310 bp, 12 predicted proteins | sample 2228371 | NCBI WGS metagenome assembly FWPV01 (sample SAMEA103939776, study PRJEB20133) | metagenome | reverse complement strand
CCGGGCAGTCAATCGAGCTCATTGAGCACTGCCTGGTAGAAATCTTCCAGGCGCGGCACGACCGGGCTGGTTCGAAGGGTTTCCCGCTCAAGGCGTCGGGAGATCTCAACCATGCGCGTCCCCGGGCTGGAAGGATCGCCGGGGGACGTCTTTTCCAGACTGATGATTTTGGTCGTGTCGCTGACGAAAAACAAACGCCGGTTCGGCCGGTAGATCAACGCTGTATAGTAAGTGTCCCCTTCAGTCCGCGGTTCGGGCAGGCTGATTAAGGCGATGATGGTGAACTGCGCCGGAGCGCGGATGACGTAGTTCAGGCCGAAGACGTCGCTCCGAAGTTGAGCCGGAAGGTCCTTGCCGGCCAGGTCCCAGTAGAACCGGAGGAATTTGGTTCCGTCGCGGTGCAGCAGACCGAGGAAATGTTCCGGCGTATGATGGAAGAGAGACGGCAATACTTTGGCGCAGAAGATGCGCGCCTGTGAATCCGCACTCTGAGCAGACATCGCACTCCTTCGAAAATACCGGTATTCTCAGTGGTGCTCGGCTCGGGCGAGCCGGAGTTTTTCTTTACTGCCACCATATACAGAATACCGAATCTGCATTCGAAAATCAACCGCCGCGGACCGGTCAGGAACGGCAAGGAATGAGCAGATCCGCTGCCCCAGGGATCAAGGATACTGGATCGGTTATCCGCGGATTCAGGGCCTTTCCGGGCAAATCGCCTTGTATAGTCAATTTGTTTTTTTTATAATGGAATTGTCAGCCGTAATTTGCAGCCGGGATTCCCAAAAGAAGGCGTCCTGCGGGCAGTTATACCGCTGAACTTGAGCGTGCGGCAGTTTTTTCTCAGCCCCCGGAAAGGAGCGGATCATGTCCACATTTATCATGTTCGGCAAATATACGATGGATTCCGTCCGGGGAATGAGCCGGAAACGGACCGAGAGCGCTGCTTCTATCATCGCCAGCCTCGGGGGAGAAATCAAGGGCGCCTATGCCCTGCTGGGCCAGACGGATTTGATCCTGATCGTGGACTTTCCAGGGGTCAATCATGCGATGAAAGCCTCGGTTGAATTGGCCAAATTGCTCGGAGTCGCCTTCACCACATCCCCCGCGGTGACCATCGAGGAATTCGATCAGCTGGTGGAGGAATGAATCCGCCGGCCAATAATCCGGAACAAACCTCGTAAATATGAATACGGCTTGATGCCTGCCGTTAAGACTTCGGGGCTGCAGCGGCTGACGCCAATAGACGATTCTCCACCGGGCGCTGCGCCTTCGCGGAACGCTGGCGTTCAGCGAGCTGCTCTTCGGTCCGGATTATCCCCGGGCGCGCACGCTCGTCCGTCTGGCGGAGGGAGCAGGTTTTCGGCTGCGGAAGAAAACTGGAAACTTCTTATCCTATACGATCATTTTCAAAAAGATGTAGGGGGCATTCCAGGTCGGGATGCAGCCGTGTGGATTTTATTCATTTGACATTTAGATAATTAAGGTATATATTATCCCAATAGGTTCATTATCACCATCTTGAATCCATGGGTTTTTTCAACCACGTGGATTCAAGATTTTTCGTCGCAGCACGCCAAGCGGAAAGGAAAAATCGATGAAAGAGCATCTTTCTGTATCCATGCCCGCCCCCAGGGAAAGAGTCAGCGCGCCAATTGTGGAACGCCCGCGGATAGACGCCATCACCCTCCTCGCCTTTGCCGGGCTGGTGGTGATCGCGGCCGGTAATTTCGTGGCGGTGCGCTTCGTCACCCTGCAGATGCCGTCCTTTTGGGGTGCCGGCAGCCGCTTCGGCGCCGCCGCTTTGGTCTTTTTCGCATACACGCTGGTCAAGCGGTTGCCGCTGCCGCGCGGTAAGGCGCTGGCCGGGGCGCTGATCTACGGTGGGCTGCAGTTCGGGATATCCTTCGCGCTGGGGTATTTCGCCCTGCGCGAGGTACCCGCAGGTTTAGGTTCGGTCATATTCGCGTCGGTGCCCCTGTTCACCATACTGATCGCCTTTCTCGCCCGGATCGAACAGCTGCAGTGGCGAAGCATCCTGGGATCCCTCATCGCCATCAGCGGCATTCTGATTATTTCCAAAGAGCAGATCGGCAAGGAGGTCCCTCTGATCAATCTGGTGGCGATGGTCGGAATGGCGGTCAGCATTTCCCTTGCCACGGTTGTGGTGAAAAAATACCCACGCGCGCATATCGCCCCGACCAATGCAGTGGCAATGGCGGTCGGCGCGTTGATCCAGCTAGGCATCTCCCTGGCAACCGGCGAAAGGCCGGCGCTGCCGCAGGGCGCAAGCACCTGGCTTGCCCAGATCTACCTGATCCTGCCGGGCTCGGTGCTGCTGTTTGCCATTCTGCTGTTCGTCCTCAAGCGCTGGTCGGCCTCGGCGGTCTCGTTTCAGGTGGTGATCAGCCCGATTTTTGCCGTTGCCCTTTCGGCCTGGCTGCTCGGCGAGCCGCTGACCAAAGGGCTTTTAATCGGGGGTACGCTGGTGCTGGTCGGGGTCTACTTTGGGGCGATCGCCCAAACTGCAAACAATTCTGGCGGGTAAGCTGTTAACCAACGGGCAGACACGGCTTACATCCTGCTATCTTTCAACCCCAGGTGGATGGTCGCCCACAGTTAAATATTATGATCAAAGCATCCAGCAGCTCATACTCCCCGTACAAGACACCGGAGTGAGACCCGAAGAACATGTATCGTAGTACGCGATTCAATACCTGGCTTGAGGTTGACTGACCGGCTGGTCTTGGGCCCGGATTAAAGGCTTTTCGAGATGAGCACGACTTGCCCCGCTTGACAGCCGTACAATATTGTGCTATTCTGTACGGCAGAAGGAGTTGTCCATGGAAACCAAATTGACTGTCCGGGTTCCGCGGCACTTGCTCGCCAATGCCAAGCGCTACGCCAAAGCCCATCAAACAACCCTGACCGAGCTGATCTCAACCTTTCTACAACAGATCCCTTCCGATTCAGAGGTGTTAAATCACGCCCCTATTGTGCGCCGACTGACAGGCCTGCTTTCCTCCGATGTATCAACGGATGATTACAAGAAACATCTGGAAGATAAGTATGGCGCAGGATAAATTGCAGGTGCTGTTTGACATCAACATCCTCCTGGATGTGCTCCAGGAGCGCAAGGATTTCTATGATCTTTCGGCGCGCTTGTTGGCCTATGCCGAAACAGGTGTGATCCAAGGGTGGCTGGCAGCTCATTCTGTAACCACTCTGTTCTATTTGATTGCCAAGGATCAATCTCCTGAGCAAGCACGTGTTACGCTGACCAGTTTATTGCAGTTCCTAAAAATTGCGCCAGTGGATCAAAACACGATTGAACAAGCCTTGAACATGCCTTATCGGGATTTCGAAGATGCAGTTCAAATGATCGCTGCCCTCCAGATCCATGCAGATTATTTGCTAACCCGCAATGTGCACGATTACCAACCAGCGCCAATCGAAGTGGTTCAGCCGGCGGAGCTGCTGGCTGTAGTAAAATCCTGACCAGTCAATCCATTATTACGGAAATCTTGGAATAGCCAGGGGCGGGAGCCCTAAGGGGCGGCGCTAACCAGCCTCCGCAGCGCCTCCCCGAATTTCCAGACCTCTTCGACCGCGTTGTAGTGCACCGGACCGGCGCGGACCATGCCGCCCTTATCCTCCAGACCCAGCCGCTCGGTGACCGAGAGGGCGTAGTAGTTACCGTCCCAGACGTAGATATCCTCCTTGGCCAGCGCCTCGGCCACCTGGCGCGGATGCCAGCCCTTCAGCCGGAAGGCGTAGGTCGGCACGCGCTCGTCCATACGGGCCGGGTCGGTCAACCCGTAGATGGTCACGCCGGGCGTTTCGACCAGCACGTCCAGCAGCGCCTGGCTGACCGGCATCTCCGCGGCGTGGATGGCCGCCATAGCCTGCTTCAGTCGCAGCCGGCGCCCGCTGTAATGGCTTCCATACACCCGCGCGTAGCTGGCGCCGAAGCTTTCGCCCACCCATTCCAGGTACTCCACCGCGCCAAGCACCCCGGCGATGCCCTCATGATTCTGAGTGCCGGTCTCGAACTTTCCGGGGGGCGTCTTCGGCGCCGGGCGGACCTTGTAGGCAGTCAGCTCGTCGAGCAACTCGTACTTGCCGTAGAGGATGCCGGCGTGGGGACCAAAGAACTTGTAGGAAGAGCAGACCAGAAAATCGGCGTCGAGGTCCTGGACGTCGATCGCGCCGTGCGGGGCGTACTGGACTGCGTCGACGTACACCAGCGCTCCGGCGTCGTGAGCCATGGCGATGATTTCCTTGACCGGGTTGATCGTCCCCAGGGCGTTGGAGGCGTAGCCGACTGCCAGCAGGCGCGGCCGGCCTTCCAGGGCGCGGCGCAGGCTGCCCAGGTCGAGCGTGCCGTCCTCCACGTGAAAATCCACCTGGCGGACGCGTACCCCGCGGTCTTCGGCTGCCAGCACCCAGGGAGTGTAATTGGCGTCGTGATCCAGGCGGGTGACAACGATTTCGTCTCCCGGCTGCCAGGTCCGCGCGATCGAGCGGCTTATGTGGAGGGTCAGACTGGTCATGTTATTGCCGAAGACGATCTCCTCGGGGCGGCGGGCGCAGAGCAGATCAGCCATGGCGGCGTGGGCTTCCTCCAGCACCGCATCGGATTCGATGCTGGTGGCGAACGCGCCGCCGTGGTTGGCGTTGTGTTTGGTGAGATATTCGCTCATCCGCTCGACCGCCGAGCGGGCGATCTGAGTGCCGCCGGGGTTGTCGAAGAAGATCGCCCCGCGCTTCAGCCCGGGGAACTGTTCGCGGACGAGGGTTTCGTTGATCAGCATGTGGATCTCTCCTGAAGGGTGGGATGGGTCAATTATACGCGCGTTCCAGGGTTCCGGTCGGGCCTGCCCATCATCCGTAGGGGCGCAGGGTTATGCTTCTTCCCCATGTCATTCCCAAAAACCCTGCACCCCTACAACCGATTTATCCGCCCATTAACCAACGGGACGCAGGGTTATTTTCCTTCCCCTTCGCCATTCCAAAAAACCCTGCGCCCTGCAACTGGTTATTCTTCCCTGCGCCCCTACTGCGCGGAAATTTCCTCCAGGGACCGGCCGGTGGTTTCCATTTTGATCATCAATAGGACCGCCGCGGTTAACAACGGAGCGGAGGCGAGCAGGGCAAACACGCCGGGCAGGCTGCTGCCGGCCTGTACCATCCATCCGACGATGACCGGCGCCGCAACGCCGCCCAGCCTGCCAATCCCGGTCGCCCAGCCGGCGGCGGATCCGCGGATTCGGGTGGGATACAGCTCCGACGAGAAGGGATACGCCAGCCCCCAGGCCATCCCGTTGAACACCATCAATAAAAATCCCGTGATCAGCACCCAAGCGTCCTGCTGAGACAGACCCAACAGGAAGGTGGCTGCGCCCAGCAGCGCCAGCGAGGAGGCGATCAGCTTCCGGCGGCTCAACCGGTCGGCCAGATAGGCGACGGCCAGCGTGCCCGGGATCTGTCCCAGGCTGATCAATAGGGTCAGCAGGAAAGAACGGCCTTCGGAGACCTGCGCGGACGCGAGCAGCGTCGGCAGCCAGACAAAAGCTCCCTGATAAAGAAAATTCAAAGCCGCCCAGAGCAGCCAGATCGAGAGAGTCAGCCGGGCGAACCCTGGCGACCAGATACCCCCGCCCCGGCTTTCCTCACCGCCGCGCGGGATTACGCGGGCGGGCGCGGGGGCAGAAGGCGCTGCGTCGGTCTGCAGGCGCAGGCGGGAATACTCCCTTTGAGCTTCAGCCAGCCTTCCTTTACGCAGCAGGTAGCGCATCGATTCGGGCAGGCAAAAACGGACGAGCGGTCCGGCGGCCAGCGCCAGCCCACCGAACAGCATCGACGGCCGCCAGCCGTGATGGAGCACCAGGCTGTAGCCCGCCAGTGCAGCCAACGTCCCCCCCAGACCCCAGCCGGCGTTCATCAACACCGACATCGCCCCCCGGTATTTGACCGGCGAAAACTCCGCGATGAGGGTGGAAGAAACCGGCATAATCGCCCCGAGCCCGGCGCCGGTCAGCAGGCGCAGGAACAGCAGCGACGGGTAGTTCCAGGCCGCGGCAGACGCCAGTAAGATGGACCCCAGATATAGCAGCGTCCACGACAGGGTGTTCCGCCGCCCGTACCGGTCGGATACCATGCCAGCGATCACCGCCCCGATTAGCATTCCCGCCATGGTCAGGCTGGCCGCCAGACCAAGCCCGCTGGCGGAAACCCGCCACTCTTCCCGGATGGAAGGCAGCAGGAAACCGATCACCGCAACGCCGTAGCCCGCGAGGATCCAGCAGAAACCCGAGAGCAGCATCAAGACCAGATGAAATTTGCCCGGCCGGGCGTTATCAAAGGTGTACAACATTGAATTTGAATCCATGGCTCGCCTTTTCGTTTGTCCGATCCGGGAAGAGATTTTCGGGTAATTATAGCTCCACTGGACAAACGATGAAACCCGCGAAGTTCCCTGCCATCCGCCACGGAGATCCCGGTTTGTCATGGCAATTCTGACAAAATCCGCTACAATGATAGCTGCACTTGTTTTATTCCAAGGAGGAAGATATGGAACCGCAAAGAACGAATACCGGAGCAATCGCCGGCGGCGCTGCGTTGATCGCCTTCGGGCTGCTCTTTTTACTCGGCCAGATATTCGCCAGGACGAACTTCTGGGGAACCATGTGGCCCATCTTCCCCATTGCCCTCGGGGTGATCTTTTACGTCGTCATGTTCGCCGGCGGGAAGGGCGCAGCCGGCTTCGCTGTACCCGCCACGATCATCACGATGATCGGGTTGATTCTCTTCTTCCAGAACCTGACCGGTTTGTGGGAAACCTGGGCCTACGCCTGGGCGCTGATCGTCCTCGCGGTCGGGCTGGGAATCTACATCATGGGGCTGTACACGGGTAAGGAGACCGACCGACGCGGCGGGCTGGGTGTGATGCGGGTCGGGCTGATCCTGTTTATCATTTTCGGCGCGGTTATGGAGTCTATATTCAGGAACTTCATGCCCGCCAACGTGATGCAGTTCGTTTTCCCGGCCCTGATGATCCTGCTCGGCATCTACTTCATATTCCGGCCGAGAAAAAAGCCGGCGGAAGCGCCCTCAATCCCTGAATCCCCGGAGCCGCCCCAGCCGGCGGGTGAAATGCAGCCCCCGCAGCCGCCTCAAGCGTCGGAGTAAAATCATCACACCTCGATAATTATCTGGAGCTGGCGCGGAGGCCGCCCCGGATTTGCCTTGGCTATTTAGGGATTGGAATGGGTTCGGGCGCTCGGCGCAGAGCGGTCAGACCGCCGCTCAGCGCGGCATCGCTGCGATCCGCTGCCAGGCAGTCTTGATCAGGGATGACACAGCAGTCAACCGCATCATACCCGCGGCGCAGCACACGTTGATCATCCTTCAAGGGAACCTCGCCCTCATCCAAGGTCGCGATGTTGAGATCGACAAAATCATCGGGGTCGTACGAGAGGATCGTATCGACATCTTTTGCCTGCAGGGCTGCCATAAACCCATCAACCAGTTCAATCTCGTCCCCGCCTGACCAGCCGCAACCGGCGGCGAGCAACATGATTAGAATGAATACCCAAGCTAAACGCTTCATCCCCCTACTCATCCCTTACTCATCCGAAACCAGGCCCCAGGCCAGGTCGGGAAATCGGGCAACGAACTCTTCCGAGAACAACTCCCGGTAGTCCTCGCGGCCCTGAAGGTAGTAGCCGAAGTAAGCAGCAGCAAAGTGCTTCATTCGCGCCGCCGGCTCTTCATCCCAAACCATCATATGCTTCTTGCCGATGAATGTGATCAATCCCAGATCAGGCGTTCGCAGGTGCTCCAGGATGAAAGCTGTTTCGATTTTGGCAGGCACCAACTCATCTTCTCCGGGGGCGATCAGCAGCACCGGCCGGTCAGCCGATGCCAGGCCTCGCTCGCCGTACAGCCAGGCGCCGTCAGGCGCCATAGGCAGCACCGCGCGGATGCGCTCATCGGTGATCGGCTGCCAAAGGCCGTCATCGCTGGCGGTGATCTCCTCGCCAACATGCTCCGTGAACTCAGCCCACCGTTCCGCCAACCCGCAGGCGTATTCTAAATACCACTCTTCCAAGGGAGGCTGTTTGAGCGAGGCCTGCTCACAGGCGGCAAGGTAGTATTCGGGATCGATGCGCACTCCGCTAAGCGCCAGGGCGTAGAAACCGCCCCAGGAATAACCGGTTACGCCCGCGTGATCGGCGTCGATCACCCCCTGCAATCCCTCCGGTGGATGGGCGGCGATTTGCTCGAGGGCAAAGACCATGTCGCGGGGATGATCGACCACCCCCAGATCCCAGTTATCGTAATTCGTCGGAAAACGAACGATGGCCATAACATAACCGTGACTTACCAGGTGCTTCTGGAACAGCATTTCGCCCGAATTCGGTTCCACCAGGATCAGCGGATAGGGGGCGGCGCTGGTATCGGCTAATGCATCCCGAGTAATCAGGCGCCCATATTCATCCTTCTGCTCCAATGCGGGATACCAGATCGTCACGCTGATCTCCCGACCACCGCGGCTCTCATCCAGATACTTTATGGTCGTATTGCCGGCAACATATGGACCGGATTCCGCCAGAGACCAGCTGGGAGGATCGGGCGTTTCCACCGGTAGAGTACAAGTAGAGACGATGGTTGTGGTTGGGGCAACTGTGGGCGCGGCAGTTGTTGAGTGCGACGCACTCGTGACCGATAGCGTTGGCATTCCTCCCGCAGGACCGCAGGCAGCCAGGAAGATCACCGCCGATCCGCACATTCCAAGCTGTAAAACGCGTTGCCCTCCCATTTTTCACTCCTTGTAAGCAACAGTACACCCGCAGCTCTTCCGAACCATCAGCGAAACCGGCAGCAGAATCCGCTCAGGCAGCCCCTTCTCGCCGTTGATCCGCCGCTGCAGCAGGCGCATGCCCTGGCGGCCCAGCTCGGCAGCCGGGGCCTGCACGGTTGTCAGCGGCGGTTCGAGCAGACGCGCCAGGGGGATGTCGTTGAAACCGATCACGGCCAAATCGCCGGGCACTTGCAGTCCAAATCCTTTGGCTATACGCACCACCCCGGCGGCCATCAGATCGGTGATCGCGAACACGGCGCTCGGGCGATCGTCCCTGCCCAGCAGCCGTCTGGCCCCTGCTTCTCCCGCCTGAATGTCAAACCCCCCTGCCCTGGCGGTCCACGCTTCCCGCGCTTCCAGACTAGCCTCAGCCAGCGCGCGCAGAAAGCCGTCTTCGATCAGGGCAACATTATCGACCCGGGCGGAACAGGTGACCATCCCGATGCGGCGGTGGCCGTGCTCGATCAGATGGCGGGCCGCCTGGTAGCCGGCGTCTTCCAGGTCGAGCAGCACCCGGTCGCCGGAATCCGCCGGGCAGTCCAGGCTGACTACCGGCGGGGAATCCTCCAGCAGGCCGTAGGCATCCCGTTGCAGCCAGTCCGCATCCAGCGAAATCACCAGGATGCCGTCCACGCCTTTGACCGCCATGCGGGCAAAGCAGCGCGCATGTGCGAGTGGATCGTCATGGGTGCTGGATACGAACACGAGCGTTCCGGCTTCGTCCGCGGCTTCTTCGATACCCTCGAGCACGCTTAGATAAAACGGATTCGAGAGGGACGGCAGTAAAACCCCGACGGTATGTGTGCGGGCTTCGCCAGCCATGCGCGCCAGGCGGCGTGGATCATAAGCCAGCACCCGGCTGCCGCTGCCCTGTCGGGTTTCCAGCATGCCCGCGTCCTCTAAGCGTTGATAGGCTGCGCGCACGGTCAGGTAATGGATACCTAGGCGGTCCGCCATGGTGCGGATCGAGGGCAGGCGCTCGCCGGGCTTGAGCGCGCTGGCAGCAATCAGCCAGACTAATTGACCTGCCAGCTGACTGACGAGGGTAGTCCCTCGCCGGGGATCTACGCTGAGGGAGTCGAAAATATTCATAATCAGTTGGGGGGAAAGGAGATAATCAATTGTTATAATTTATTATAACAATAATTTTGGGAATTACAATTCGATCCAGCGTTCCGCCCAGGTCAATAAGCGGATCAGGGGGGGTCATGACGGCCCCCCCTTTTTACAGAATTGTCAGGAGGATTCGCTTAGATTTCCTCTATAATGGAAACAGGTTGAATCACCGTAACCTTAGCCTGCCTTGGACGACTCTTTACAAGCAGGAATAATCACCCGGATCATTTAGCATTTAAGCAAAGGGGCTTGGAGATGAAAAAAATACTGGTATTGGGTGTGGTTTTAGTCAGCCTGGCTCTCTCGAGTCTGAGTCTGCCGGGAGCATCCGCCGCCTCAGGAGGGATGCTGGGGCCGGATCTGGAGGATTTTCCCCCGGGCGTTTCGCCGCTGACCGGCCTGCCGGTTTCTGACCCGGAAAATCTCAAGCTGCCGGCGGTGCTGGTCTCGCTGTCCAACTTTCCGCCGAGCGTCCGTCCGCAGACCGGGCTTTCCTTCGCCCCCCAGGTCTATGAGATCTACATCACCGAGGGCATGACCCGCATGCTGACCGTCTTCTACGGCGAGCTGCCGCGCTCCTACAGCGCTCCACTCGGCGACCAGCCTCCCGGCGAGAGCGGCGTGCAAGGGGAGGGCGATTTGCTCGGCAATCGGGTCTGGCTGGACGAGAACCAGGACGGCCTGCAAAATCCCTGGGAGCCCGGCGTCGGCGGGGTGAAGGTCGACCTCGAGCAGCCGAACGGCGGGTTGATTCAATCGGTCGTGACCGAAGCCAACGGTTACTACGCCTTTCAACCTGAGGGCAGCGGTCCCTTCAAGCTTCGCTTCTGGCTGCCGGACGGCTATCAATTTACGAAACAAAACGCAGGCGCAGACGACGCGGCAGACTCCGACGCGTTAAGCGACGGGCGCACGTCCGCCGTTCATTTCAAAGGGGAAGATCTGAGCGTGGATGCGGGCCTGGTCAGGGTGGGCGAGCCTGCCGGCGACGGGACAACCGCCGGCAGCGAAACCGGCTCACCGGTTGGGCTGTACGAACAGACCGGCGCTGATCTGGCCGGGGTGCGCTCGGGGCGCGAAGCCTACGTGCCCATCATGGCCGCCTTCCCCGGAGGCTGTCTGGTGGCTGCCAGCAAATCGGCGGCGGTGAACGTCAACATCTGCAAGAACGTCTACGGCCGCAGCTCGGCGGATATCAATTCGGCCGGACTAACAGTCGAACAATTGAAAGACATCGCCGAGGCCAATGTAAAACCCAACCGGCCGGTGAACTACTCGGGCAACGTCTTCGCCAGCCAGCCGCCCGAGGGCGGACTGGACGCCTTTCA
>FWPV01014870.1_pt1 | contig 11310 bp, 7 predicted proteins | sample 2228371 | NCBI WGS metagenome assembly FWPV01 (sample SAMEA103939776, study PRJEB20133) | metagenome | reverse complement strand
TACGGTGGTGGCTGGAACCCCGCCCACCAACTACCGGGTCAACCAAACCTCCCAGCCGGCGGTGATAACAGCCGGACAGGAGCGAACCGTTAATGTGACGTTTGGGCTGGGCTTCGGAACCATTCGCGTGACCGTGAACGCGCCCTTTAGTGCCCCCGACTTTGTACCCGACGTGAACGTGAGCGGCCCCGGCGGCGCGACCCCCATCAACACCACGGGCCTCACCACCCTTTCCAATCAGGTGGTGGGAAGCTATGCGGTTTCGGCCAGCAACGTGGGCCCCATCAACGGCGTCACCTACCAGCCCACCATCACGGTTAGCCCGGCGGCAGCCAACCCTTTCACCCTCAACAACGAGGCCACCCAGAATGTGACCATCAGCTATGCAGCCACGGGCGCTTCGGTGGCGGTAACGCTACAGGGCCAGGCTACAGGCGACAACCTGACCCTGACGCTGCGCTCTGGCTCGGCCAGCGGCCCGGTGGTCGGAACCCGCACGGTCACCTCCAGCACCCCCCAGCCCATCCGCTTCGACAACCTGCCCTTTGCTCCCATCCACGCCAGCGCCAGCGGGGTGCGGCGCGGAACCTACCTCGATGCCATTGTGCTCTCCGACGCCCCCTCGGTCACGCCGACCCTCGAGAATCCCAGCGTTTCGCTAACCCTAAACCTCTCGGTGCGACCCTACACGGGGCACCTGTTTGTGGGAGGCAATGGCTCGCTCAACAACTCCGGCTGGACCATCAGTGCCTCGGGCGGGCCTGCCTACGATATTCCGGAGCTGGTGCGCGATGCCGATGCGGTCTGGGCTGCTGCCGATGGGAACTTCCCCAGTGGCACACTGCCCTCACCCATAGACCTGACGACCAGCTCCCCCACTGCAAACTTTTTGCGTGGAGCCGGGGTGTATGGCATGAAGTTTGACCCTGGTGGCAACCTGTACGTGATATACCAGTTTGTGAGCCCAGGCAACGGTAACCGCATTGTGCGGGTGGGTCGGGAGAACCTCGAAGCAGGCCGCTGGTCGGAAGGCAGCGGTTTTAGTGGTGTTGCTTACATCAACTATGTGGTTGATAACAGCGCCATTCAGAACAATGCTGGTGGCTCTCGAGTCACCGATATTGCCTTCGACCGCGACGGCCATATGTGGCTTGTAAACGAGCCCGGCGGCGTCATTAACTGCATTAACCGCGCTCAGTTCTCCGGTACGACCGCCAGTATCAGTAGACCTGGTCGGGTGCTCGATGCTGCAGGGGCCAATCTGCGTAATCCCAGGGCCATCGCTTTCGATAGTGCAGGTAATCTGTGGGTCACCGGAGGAACTTTCCCAGGAACACCGCCCTACCTGGCCCGGATTCCTGCCGCTCAAATAACCTGCTCGAGCACTCCTTTGACCCCAATAAATCCCCCAGGGGGCCCAGCCTACCCCACTTATGCAGTCACACCCATTACGCCGGATATCCGCTTGCGCATCAACCCTAGCAGCGGCCAGCCTGGCGGCCCCGTCTACTCGCCTACCGGCATGGCCCTTGCGCCCGATGGGCAAGCCCTCTGGATTGCCGACTACGGTGCTGGCAGCGACAGCTATAGCAGTACCAGCACCTGTAACCCACCCGGCTCGGGCGGTGGCAGCATCACCATTAGCGCCTCCCGCGAGAGCGTCATTAAGGTGCCCTTGGGCGGCAGTAATGTTCAGTTGGGTGAAAGAGATGCCAGCATCACCGCCCGTATTACGGTGGGTTCTAGTACAGTGTCCACGCCCGGTGAGCAAGACCGAGGCATGCAGCAAGCAGCCGCTTTAGCATTCGACAGCCGGGGCAACCTGTGGGTGGCTACCAACAACAACCTGGAAGTTGACCCAGCCCGTTCATGCTTTGCTACAACAGGTATCTCGGAAGAGTCAATCGGTGCGGGGCCTATTTCACGCCTGCAAACAGACCGTCGAGGGAAGATCTATGTCTTTGCGCCTTCGGATCTGGCAGATACTTACACCACACTGCTGACCCCGCGAACCCCGCTGCTCACCCTGAGCAGCCCCAGCCAGGGGGTTGGCTTCACAGGTCTGGCCCTCAATATCCCGCCCATCACGCCCTAGCCAAAAAGCACCCCGCAGTTTTGGGGTGCTTTTTGCAAAGCCCTCAAACTTTTAGGCCAGATACACCGACAGCACCGCAAAATACATCCCGGCACTGCCCAGCAGCACAAACACGTGCCAGATGCCGTGGAAACCCACCAGCCGGGGCAGCAGGTTGGGCCATTTGGCAGCGTAGACCACCGCGCCCAGGCTGTAGGCCACCCCACCTGCAATCAGGAAGCCCAGCGCCCAGGGGTTCAGCGCTAGCTTGGGCAGCAAAAAGACCGAGAGCCAGCCCATGCCCAGGTAGGTTGCGGTGTACAGCCAGCGCGGGGCCTTGAGGGTGACCAGCTTCAGGCCCACCCCCAGCGCTGCCAGAGCCCAGACCAGACCCAGGGCCCAGGGCCGCCAGGTGGGCTCCATTGCTTGCAACAACACCGGGGTATAGGTTCCGGCGATGAATAGAAAAATGGCAGCGTGGTCGAGCTTGCGCAGCCAGAGCAAAGCCCTCTCGGAAACCCGCAAAGCGTGGTACAGGGCCGAGGAGGTGTACATCAGGGTCATGGTCAGGCCAAACACCAGGGCCCCCACAATTTTGGCGGCGTTGCCGTGGGTGAAAAACAACAATGCAACTGTGCCGGCCAGGCCCAGCACTGCGCCCAGCGCGTGTGAATAGGTGTTAAACGGTTCACGAACCGTAATGGTGGAAGACAAATGAAAGCGGTTTTTCATAACTTTGGGGGAGATCGTCTTGTTCTTTTATTCCAAGACGGCTACCCTTTCAGTGTAGCAGTGAAAACATGAGATAAATACAAGTTTCTCAAATGTTCCAGTCGGCCATTCGGTGGAGTTTGAACCATCATCTAGTGCTAATCGAACCAGCAGCAATTCTGCTAGCCTGAGCTTTAGATGACCTCCTTTCATCGGTTGGGCCTGGCGGTGGTGGTAGTAGTGGCCGCTGGCGTGTTTTTTGCAGCCAAACCGCAACCCACTGCCGATGAGGCGGCCCGCCGCATCCAGCTGCCCCCGGGGTTTGCCATTCAGATTTTTGCGGAAAACCTCGAGGGAGCCCCCCGAATGATGAGCGTGGGCCCGGATGGGCGGCTCTACCTGAGCCTGTTGTATGGGGGTCAGGTGGTGCGGTTGTCCGACCGCAACCGCGACGGTCGGGCCGACCGGGTGGAAGTTATCGCACAGAACCTTGAACTGCCGCATGGACTCGAGTGGCATCAGGGTTGGCTTTACGTAGCCCTTGGCCATGCCGTGATTCGCCTGCAAGAAGTGCGGGGACAATGGATCGAGGAGACCGTAGTTGCCGAACTACCCGGCCCTTCCGGACACTTCACCCGGACGCTTCATTTTGGTCCCGATGGCAAGCTGTACGTTTCGGTCGGTTCCGAGACCAATTTTGGCCCTGAGCGTGACCCACGGCGAGCGGCTATCTTGCGCTATAACCCCGATGGCAGCGTTCCCGAGGATAATCCATTAGCGGGTGACCCCGACCCGCGCCGCCGGGTGGTCTGGGCCGAGGGACTGAAAAACAGCGTGGACTTTACCTGGACACCTAGAGGTTCGCTATGGGCTACCCACAACGGCACCGACCATCTAGGTGACGACCTGCCTCCCGAAGAGGTCATAGTGGAGGTGCAGCCCGGGGGTTTTCATGGGTGGCCGTACTGTTACACGCCGGGTTTGGGGCTGAATCTGAAAGCCCAAAAAAGCGAGGTACCCGACCCTCGTATCGAGGGCTTTGACTGTCGAAAAGCTGTTCCGGCACTGTTTACCGCGCCTGCTCACTCGGCACCCCTGGGCATGACCTGGGCCAAACAGAGCCACTTCCCGCCTCCCTACCGCGACAGTCTCTACATCGCCTACCACGGCTCGCTGGGTGTGCAAGACCCCAGCCAGTACCGCGACTGCAAGATCGAGCGATTTGTCATCCAGAACGACCTTCCGGTGCGTTCCGAGGTCTTTGCTACTGGCTGGCGCGACCCTGGCCAGATGTGCCGCGATGCCTGGGGCCGCCCGGTGGGGCTGGTGATTGGCTCGGATGGTGCGATGTATGTCTCGGATGCCAAGGGTGGGCGGGTTTACAGGATCTGGTACAGGGGAAAATAGTTTAGCATCGGCTAAAGCTGCGCGGAAAAGGGGATCGTCGCCCTCGTGTACGGGCTCCGGCCCGTCCCGAAAAGGGGATCGTCGCTTTCGTGTACGGGCTTTGGCCCGCCCCGAAAAGGGGATCGTCGCTTTTCAGGCTTATGGCCTATTGCCGCCGCTCCCGGCGACAAAAACGGAGAGAGCCGCGATTAGCCACCGGCCCTGGATGGCCCCGTCGGATTGCGACCTCCTAGCAATGACCTTCTCGCTGGGTCTGATGGGGGAGGTGAAGCAGGGTTATACCGGATTCAAAAAGATAGTCTTTCAATCCCAAGATTTTCAGAGGCCATCTTTTTGAATCCTAGAGCACTCCCTTCGGTCGGGTTAGTTCGCCGCCATTCGGCGACGAACTAACCGAATCTGGTATTAGCTGGTCTGCAACAGACTAGCCCAGCTTTTGCCTGACCAACGCCTGCACCAGCTGGGGATTGGCTCGCCCACTGGTTTCGCGCATGACCTGGCCCACAAAGAACGCCAGCAGACCGGTTTTGCCTGCACGATAGGCCGCGACCTTATCCTGATTTTCAGAGATGATGCGGTTCACCAGGGGCTCTAAAGACGCTGCGTCGCTCACCTGCCGCAGGCCTTTCCTTTGAATAATTTCTGCCGGCTCTTCTCCGCTTATGAGAGCTTCGGCCAGCACGTCTTTAGCGATACGGGTGTTGATCTCGCCCGTCTCCAACAGTCTCACCAGTCCTGCCAGTCCTGCCGGTGTAACCCTCGAGTCACCCGAGCGGATGGCGGTGGCCAGGTCGTTGACGACCCAGTTAGCTAGCAGCGACATGGAGGCTGTTTGAGATGCTTGCATCAGGAAGTCGGCCAGCCTGGGCTCGCGGGCCAGCACCTGGGCCTCGGCTGGATGAACGCCCTGAGCCTTAAGAGTTTGCAGCCTGGCCTCTTGCTCGGGGGTTAGGCTGACAGCGGGCTCCGGCTCAACCACGTTTTCGCTCTTCTTGCCAGGGGTCCTGGGGCCAGTGGCCTCGCGTTTTTCGGTCTGCTCGGTGCTGAGTCGCCAGGTGTCCTTCAGGGTCACGATGCGGTTGAAGACCAGCGCCGTGGGTTTGGAGTCTACCGGGTCTTGCCAGAAGTAGCCGTTGCGCTCGAGCTGGTAGCGGGTACCCTGGGGGTCATTTAGCACGCTTTTCTCGATAAAGCCCTGGGTGACTTCCAGGCTCTTGGGGTTTACAAAACGCAAAAAGTCCCGGTCTTCCGGGGTTTCGGTTTCGTCCTCGAGCTCTTTGGCCTCGGCCTCCGGGTGAGGCACGGTAAAAAGCCGGTCGTACAGACGAAACTCGGCGGGTACTGCCTCCTGGGCACTGACCCAGTGAATCACACCGCTGGCTTTAGCATCCTCACCCAGGTAGGTGCAGTGCAGTTCGCTCACCTGCCCTGCCTCGTTGGTGCGGAAGGTGTCGCAACGGATGACCCCGGCCATTTTCAGGCGCACGGTTCCGCCCGGGGTAAGGCGCTTGAAGCCTTTGGGAGGGGTAAGGGCGAAGTCATCCTGCTCGATGTAAAGCTCGCCGGTGAGGGCCACGTTGCGCACCGCCTGAAGTGGCCTGACACGCTCCCCGCTCGGGAGAGACACCAGGCCATCGGGTGACTCGGCTACGATGTCGTGCGGCCAGTAGGGAAGAGTGACAGTTCGGGGCTGTGCAAGGTTGCTTAGCACGACTTTGAGCGGGCGTAACACTGCCATTACGCGGGGGGCGGTGGTATTCAGATCGTCGCGGATGGCCCCCTCCAGAAGGGCGATGTCCACCGTGCGGTTGGTGCGGGAGATGCCCACCTGACCGGCAAAGCGGCGAATGGCCTCAGGCCGCACCCCGCGCCGTCGCTGGCCGGCCAGGGTAGGCATCCGAGGGTCGTCCCAGCCGCGCACATAGCCCCCTTCCACCAGCTTGCGCAGCTTGCGCTTGGAGACTACGGTGTACTCGAGGCTGCGGCGACCAAACTCGTACTGATGGGGGCGGGGGGTCTGGTCGAGGGGCGGCTCGCCCCAGAGGTGATCCATCAGCCAGTCGTATATAGCCCGGTTGTCTACAAACTCGAGGCTGCACAGGCTGTGGGTTACGCCATCCAGGGCATCGGTGGTGGCCTGGGCGAAGTCGTAGGAGGGGTAGATGCACCACTGGTTGCCGGTGCGATAATGCGCGGCGTGCACAATCCGGTAAAGCACCGGGTCGCGTAGCTTCATGTTGGGGCTGGCCAGGTCGATCCTGGCCCGCAGCACGTGCTCACCGTTTTTGAACTCCCCGGCCCGCATCCGACGGAACAGGCTCAGGTTCTCCTCCACACTACGATTACGGTAGGGACTGGGGGTTCCAGGCTTGTCTACCGTGCCTCGCAGCCGCGCCATTTCCTCCGGGCTCACGCTATCCACGTAGGCCAGCCCTTTCTGGATGAGCCGCTCGGCCATCTGGTAGAGCGCCTCGAAGTAGTTCGAAGCGTAGCTCACCCGCTCTCCCCAGTCCCAGCCAAGCCAGCGCATATCGGCGATGAGGGCTTCGGCGTACTCGGCCTTCTCGGCCTCGGGGTTGGTATCGTCCATGCGCAGGCGGCAGGCCCCACCGTAATCCAGGGCGATGCCAAAGTCGATATAGCTGGCGATGGCATGGCCCAGGTGGGCGTAGCCATTGGGTTCGGGTGGAAAACGGGTTACGATCTTTTCGTAACGACCCGCCTTCAAGTCTTCATCGATAATCTCGGTGATGAAGTTGGGGCTGACCCATTTTTGTGTGCTGTTGCTGCTCATAACGCTCAGGGTTCCTGTAAGGATTGCGCCAGTTGCAAAACCAGGTTCAAGAATACAACGCCCGGACGTACTCGCCCAGTTGCACCGATACCTTATAGACCCGCTCGCTTGGATGTAACCCACAGGCTGGCGAGTGCCGAACCTGCCTGGCAAAAAGGTGCTCCAGTACGGCACCAGAGCGGGGTATGACGGAGTTTGAGTGCCTGCACATACGAAGTTCTTTCCCAACGCTCTGCGACTCGCGCAAACACTCGCAGCGTGGCCCTAATAACCACCCATGGATAGGCGGCCTGGGATGTATATGCTCATACCGGTATCAGATACTTTCCCAGACAGCACGCTTGCTGCTGCGGACAGCCGCATCGATAACTTTCTGAGCGGCCAGACCGTCCTCGAGGCTGGGGGTGGGCTGCTGGTTCTGCTCTACGGCTGCCATGAAGCGTCGGGCAAGCTCAACAAACTGGAAGTATCCCCATGACCAGCTGGGATTGCGTCCTCGCAGGAGGGCCGGGTTGTATGGAATTTCCTGGTAATCGCCGGGGCGTTTGGCCCACCACAGTTGTCCACTTCCACCGTTTGCCCACATGGCGGGCCTCAACCTGAGAGCGCCTCGAGTTCCCTGCAATTCCAGCTCCAGCACCTGGATGCCGCCGGTGTGTACCCGTGACAGAGAAAAAGCACCGCTGGCCGTGCCCAACCGGGCCAGGATTGCCCCCTCGTCGTAGTTGGTGACCGGGTCGGGGCGTTGGAAGTGGATGGAGGAGAGGGCCATGACCTCGGTAAACTCGAGGCCGCTCACCATCCGGGTCAGGTCGAAAAGATGTGCCCCCAGGTCGGCCACTGCCCCACCGGCCCCGCCCAGCTCGGCCTTGGCCCGCCAGGTGGTCGGGCCGGCGGGGTCGCCCATATACCCCCCGTGAAAATGCCCGCGCACGTACAGAATTTCCCCAATTGCGCCGGACTGTACCATTCCCTGCGCGGTCTCCGCGGCCAGATCGCCGCGGCTGGTAAAAGCAGTCAGCCCGATGCGGTGGTGGGCCCTGGCGGCTGCCAGGATTGCCTGCCCTTCTTCAAAGGTGCGAGCCAGCGGCTTGTCCATGAAAAGGTGTTTGCCTGCTTCCAGTGCCTCGATGCCCAGGGGGGCGTGGGTATCGTCGGTGGTGGAGATGGCCACCGCATCGCAGTTTAGTAGCAGCTCCTGGTAGTTACAGGCCCGTGTGCCAAACTGCTCGGCCAGTCGCCGGGCATGGTCTTTAGTGCGGCTATAGATGCCTGCAATCTCAGCCCCCGCCTCTTTGAAGGCGGGCAGATGGGCAAAGCCGGCCCACCAACCTGCGCCTACGATTCCGATTCTCATATCGCCCTCCTTGCAACCTTGTGTCGAGCTGGTACTGGCTTCCTGCACACTAGCGTACTACCAGGCGGGTCTTCAAGCCGGTGCTGTGGCCCTATACTGTGGGTGGCGTTCCTGCAACCCTCGAGCAAAGAGGTGCTATGACTCTGCCCATTCACGTTGCACTCATCGGTTACGGCATGGCCGGAAAGATTTTTCATGCCCCGGTTATTCAGGCTGTGCCTGGCTTGCGTCTGGTCGCCATCCAGAGCAGCCAGCCCGACAAAGTAAACGCCGACTGGCCTGAGGTCTGGGTTAGCCAGACCTTCGAAGAGGTCATCCAGAACCCCCAGATTGATCTGGTGGTGATTGCGACCCCCAACACCACCCACTTCGAGCTGGCCCGAAGGGCCTTACTGGCAGGTAAGCACGTGGTGGTGGACAAGCCCTTCACCCTTTACTCGAGCGAGGCGCGGGTGCTGGCCGCGATGGCCAGCGAGGGTCAACGGCTGCTGGCGGTGTTTCAGAATCGCCGCTGGGACGATGACTTCCTCACGCTTAGAAAGCTGGTGGAGGCCGGCGCCCTGGGTGAGGTCGTGTATTTTGAGTCCCACTTTGATCGTTACCGTCCGCAGGTGCAGAACCGCTGGCGGGAGCAAGCCGGGCCTGGCAGCGGCCTCTGGTACGACCTGGGGCCACACCTGGCCGACCAGGCCCTGGAGCTTTTCGGCCCGCCCCTGGCGGTTTATGCGGACATAGCCCAGCAACGTGAGCATGCCCAGACCCCCGATTACTTTCACGTACTGCTGCGCTACCCCAGGCTGCGGGTGGTGCTGCACGCCAGCGCGCTGGCGCCAGGAGGGAGCGCACGCTTTGTGGTTCATGGAACAGCCGGGAGCTTTGTGTGCAGGGGGCTCGATGCGCAGGAGGCCCTGCTAAAACAAGGCTTGCGTCCGGGGGGGCCAGGCTGGGAGGCCCGGCAAGACGAAGCCTGGCTATACCGGCCCGACCATGCGCCCGACCCGGTGCCTTTGGAGGCCGGTGACTACCGGCGTTTCTACGAGGGCGTGCGGGATGCAATCTGGCAACAGGGGCCCAACCCGGTGCCCCCGGAGCAGGCGGTGCGGCTGATGGAGGTGCTCGAGGCAGCCATCCGGAGTGCTGCCGAGCGCCAAGAGGTGCCTCTGGAGGTGGAAACATGAACCTTGAACAAGACCTGAGCGGCATTGCCGAACAGGAAGCCCGTTTGCGTTTCCAGCGGTTTGATGCGGAGATGGCCTGGGAACTGGGGTCGCGGCTCAAGAAAGCTGCCGAGGCTCTGCATAGCTCGGTGGCTATTGACATCAGCCTGTTCGGGCAGCCGCTATTCTTTTTTGCCATGAAAGGTACCAGCCCGGACAACGCCGACTGGATCAGGCGAAAACGCAATGTGGTGCAGCGCTTTCATCGCAGCTCCTATGCCGTGGGTCTGATGCTTCAACAAAAGCAGAAGAGCCTCGAGGAGCGGGGTCTGGATGCCCGCGACTACGCGGTTCACGGTGGCAGTTTTCCTATTTTTGTCGAGGGTGTGGGGTGTATTGGAGCCATCACGGTTTCAGGGCTTCCACAGCGTGAAGACCACGAGCTGGTTGTAGAAGTGCTGGCTGAGTACCTCAACCTGCCGCTCGACGAGCTGGCCCTCGACCCATGAAAGGGCCGGGCTCTTCGTGCTTTGGCCGGGGGATGCTGGAGCACTGGCTGCTCGACCCGGCTATCATCTATCTCAACCACGGCACGGTGGGTGCAACCCCCAAAAGAATCCTGGCCGCCCAACAAGCCCTGCGGGAGGAGATGGAAGCCCAGCCGGCCCGCTTTTTGCTGCGCGAGCTTTCGGCCTTGTCCGGCCCTTCCGACCGGGCGATGCCCCGTCTGCGCGAGGCGGCCCAGGGGGTAGCGCATTGGGTAGGTGCCGAGGGGCAGGATCTGGTGTTTGTAGATAATGCCACCACCGGGGTCAATGCGGTGCTGCGCTCAATTTGTTTGCAGCCAGGAGACGAAGTTCTAATCACCAACCTGGCTTACGGGGCTGTTGTTAATGCGGCCCGTTACCATGCCGAGCTGTATGGAGCCCGGCTGGTGATGGTCGAGCTGCCTTTCCCGGTACTCGACGAAGGGCACCTCGTTGCCGCGGTCTCAAAGGCCCTGACTCACCGTACCCGCCTGGCCATCCTCGACCACATCACCTCCGAGACCGCCTTGATCCTTCCATTGGCCCAGATGGCAGCCTGCTGCCGTGCGGCGGGTGTGCCGGTGCTGGCCGATGGGGCGCACGCGCCGGGGGCCGTACCGCTGGATATTCCTGGCCTGGGGGTGGACTACTACACCGGCAACCTGCACAAATGGGCCCTGGCTCCCAAAGGCTGTGGCTTCCTCTGGGCAGCCCCCGAGCGGCAGAAAGACCTGCACCCCCCGGTCATCTCCTGGGGCCTGGGAAAGGGGTTTACCCAGGAGTTCGACTGGGTCGGCACCAAGGACCCCACCCCCTTCCTGGCGGCTCCGGCTGCTCTTGAGCTGATGCGGGAATGGGGCCTCGAGGCCATGCAGCACCACAACCACGACCTGGCCTGGGCTGCGGTGGCCTGGCTGGCCCAGCGCTGGGGTTTTGAGCCGCCCGCACCTCGAGCCATGATTGGCTGTATGGCCACTTTGCCTTTGCCTAAGCGGCTGGGCACCACCCGCGAAGAGGCGGTGCGCTTACAGTACGAGCTGCTTTACCAGCACCGCATCGAAGCCCCCATCCTCTGTCTAGAGGGTCGGCTTTGGCTGCGCCTTTCGTTTCAAGTCTACAACCAGCTCGAGGACCTCGAGCGGTTGGCTCTGGCCCTGGAGTCTTTTGAGTAAAAGCCGCCCAAAGCTGGGCGGCTGGCTGGCGGAGTGGGAGGGATTCGAACCCTCGATACAGGAAACCCGTATACACGCTCTCCAGGCGTGCCCCTTCAACCACTCGGGCAC
>FWPV01014867.1_pt1 | contig 11311 bp, 9 predicted proteins | sample 2228371 | NCBI WGS metagenome assembly FWPV01 (sample SAMEA103939776, study PRJEB20133) | metagenome | reverse complement strand
CGCGCCCGTGAGGGGCGGGACGAGCGGGTTAGAGGGTCAGCGCAGGAGGCGCAGGGGATCGGCGCCAAAGCCCAGGGCATAGCGCGCCCACAGGAGCGCGACGCTCGCCGCCACGATGCCCACCGCCACGAGCAGATCCACGCGCCGAAAGTGCAGGCGGCGCAGATAGGTGCGCTGCGCTGCCGCGCCCAGGGCGCGCGACTCCAAGGCGCGAGAGAGGCTCTCCGCCGTGCGCAGGGCGGTGATGAGCATGGCCACGATGATGGGCGTATAGGCCCGCGCCCGACGCAAGAGGCCGCCTTGTTGCAAGTTGAGCGCGCGCGCCTGTTGCGCGTCCGAGATCATGCGAAAGATGCTCGCCATGGTGGGCAGGTAGCGCAAGGCCATGGCCAGCGTCAATCCCCACGTGTAGGGCACGCCCAAAGCCACCAAGCTGCGCACCAGCGTGGCCTGATCCGTGCTGAAAAGCCAGATAAAGAACACAAAGGTCAAGGCCGCCAGGCGCAACGCGGCGACCAACCCCTGGGCCAGGTTGCGCGCCGTGATGCGTATAAACCAAAAGGCCCACAGCGCCTCCCCCTCGCCCGGGTAAGTGATCACCCAAAGGAGCGGGATCATGATGAGCATGGGCAGCAACATGCGCCAGGCCCAAGCGATGCGCTCCCGCCGGATGCGCGCGCTCCACAGCGCGGCTTGGGTGGCCAACAGGGCCGCGATGATGACCCACAGATTGCCCATCTGGAGCAGCACCACCATGCCGCACGCCGTAAAGAGGAGCTTGCAGCGCGCGTCCAGGCGATGCAGCCAGGAATGGCCGGGCTGATAGAGATCGTACATGGCGCTCATCGGCGCACCTGCCGCGCGCGGTGATAGGCCGCGCAGAACTCGGGCACGCTGAGCGCATCCGCCGCGACGCCGTACCGCGCCAGGCGCGCGGCCAGTTGCATGACCTGCGGCGGCGCGACCTGGGCAGTGCGCAGCTCCTCCACACGCTGAAAGACCTCGCGCGTCGGACCATAGGCCAGGACGCGCCCTTCGTGCATCACCAACACCTGGCGCGCGTGTTCGGCGATCAGGCGCATATCGTGGCTGACGAGCAGGATGGTGTGCCCCGCGGCGTGAAGCTGATCCACTAAACGCAGCAGCTCTTGGGCGCTGCGCCAATCCAAGCCGCAGGTGGGTTCGTCCAGGATCAGCACGCGCGGGCGCATGGCGTACACGGCCGCCAACGACACCAACCGCCGCAAGCCAAAGCCCAGCACCGCCGGCGGGGTCTGGGCGTGCTCCATCAGACCAAAGGCGCGCAGAGCCTCTTCGGTGCGCGCGCGCACCTCGTCCGGCCCCAGGCCCAGGTTGCGCGGCCCAAAGCTGACCTCCTCCTCGGTGGAGGGGCAAAAGATCTGGTGATCCGGGTTCTGAAAGACATAGCCCACCGTGCGCGCCAAGGCGCTGGGGCTGACGGTGGCCGTATCCACGCCATAGACCCACACGCGGCCCGACGTGGGCTTGAGCAGGCCGTTCAGGTGCTTGACGAGGGTGGTCTTGCCCGAGCCGTTTTGCCCCACGATGCCCAGATAGGCGTTTTCGGCGATCTCGAGCGTCACGCCGTTGAGGGCGGGGATATCCGCCTCGTACCGATAGTGCAAATCCTCGATGCGGATGCAGGGCGGGTTGGGTTCATGTAGGGGCGATTGATGAGTTGCCCCTGCGTCGGACGGGATCGAGGTCGAGTCGGCGACGGTCACGGGCGCGCCTCCGCGAGGTCATGCGCCAGGGCCTGGGCCGCCTCGTCCAGAAGCATAAAGTGATGCGCAGAGCCGTACATGCGGTTGAGGGCCACGGCCACCTGGCTAACTTGCGGCGCGGCCAGGCCGGCGCGTTCGAGCAGGGCCGTATCTTCGAAAATGAGGCGCGGGGCATCCACCCGCGCGATGCGCCCCTCACACAGCACGGCCACGCGGTCGGCGAACTCGGCCACGCGCTCCGCGTCATGGCTGACCATGACGATGGTCATGCGGCGCTCGCGGCGCAGGCGCTCGATCACGGCAAAGACCTCGCCCTGGCCGACGGGGTCCAGCCCGGCGGTGGGTTCATCCAGGATGAGCAGTTCCGGCAACATGGCCAGGCCGGCGGCGATGGCCACGCGCTGCTTCTGCCCGCCGGAAAGCTGCGTGGGCGAGCGGGGGCGATAATCGGCCATGTTGACCTCGGCCAGCGCCCAGGCGACGCGCTCCTCGATCTCGCGCGGGGGCACGCCGAGGTTCTCGGGGCCAAAGGCGACCTCGTCCTCCACCGTCGTGCAGAAAAGCTGGCTTTCGGGGTCCTGATAGACGATGCCCACGTGCGCCGCCAATTGCGCCACGGGGGTGGTGCGCGTGTCGTGCCCCAGGACGGTGACTTGGCCGCTCATCACCCCGCCGGTGGATTGGGGCACGATGCCGTTCATCGCCAGGCAGAGGGTCGTCTTGCCCACACCGGTCGGCCCCATCACGGCCAGGAATTCGCCCCGCTCGACCGTCAGCTCGACACCGCGCAACACCTCAACGGCCGCCTGTCCCGGCAAGAGGGGCGGATAGGCATAATGCAGTTCGCGGATCTCAACGACAGCCATTGGGCCTCGGATACAGGGGTTCGGGTATAAGGTGCGGGCGCGGTGGGCCGCCCCTTGCCCTATTGCCCAATGCGCGTGACGGGCGGATAGGCGCGCCGCACGGCATAGAATAGGGGGATGCCCACCACGCCGCCCACGACGTTCTGTAGCAGGTTCCAGGGCACCTCCACCAGCGCCTTGCCCCAGCCCATGCCATAGACCAGCGCCTCGCCCAGGAGGTAGATGCCCACCATGCACACCGCCCCGGCCACCACGCCCAGGATCAGGCCCAGGCGGTTGGTGAGCCTGCGCGCGATCAGGCCCGCCGCCAGCCCCTCCAGGCCGTGCGCCAGAAACGACAGCGGCGCGAACTCGGGGTATCCCCCCACGATGTCACCCAGCGCCGTCCCGACGCCTCCCGCAATCAACCCTAGCCAGGGACCGAAAGTAAAGCTAGTAAAATAGATGATGACATCCGAAAAATTAAAGTACCCCTGGGTGGCCGCGATGGGGACGCGGATCACGATGGTAAAAACGATCGTCACCGCGATCAGGATCGCGGTCAAGGCCACTAACGATGCACGCGATTTCGTCATGAAACACCTCCTCCGCTTAGAATGTGGCTATGCCATATAATAGAACCCTATCCGGCCCCTTGTGTTTCATCGTCCTTGGCCTGTTCCCAGAGGGCGTCCATTTGCTCTAGGGTCAAGCTCTCTAGGGGCGTGCCGGCCTGGGCGGCGCGGCGCTCGATGGCGGCGAAACGCCGCGCAAAGCGCAGGTTGGCCTCGCGCAGGGCGGCCTCGGGGTCCACGTCGTGCCAGCGCGCCAGGTTCACCAGGCTGAAGAGCAGATCCCCCAACTCCGCGGCGCGGCCGGACGCGTCGGGGGCCCGGCGGAACTCTTCGATCTCCTCCAGCACTTTGGCCAGGACGGGCTCGGCGCTGGGCCAATCGAACCCCACGCGCGCCGCGCGGCGCTGCATCTCCAGGGCGCGCGCCAAGGCGGGCAACGCCGACGGCACGCCCGATAACATGCTGACGAACCCCTCGCCGCGCTGCCCCTTTTCCTCGCGTTTGATCTGCTCCCAGTTGAGCAGCACGTCCTGGGCGCTATCCACTTTGACGTCGGCAAAGACGTGCGGGTGACGGCGGATGAGCTTGGCGATGGCGTGTTGCACGCTATCCGTGAGGTGAAAATCGCCCTCTTCGGTGGCGATCTGGGCGTGCAAAAAGATCTGCAGGAGCAGGTCACCCAGCTCCTCCTTGAGCGCGGACATGTCGTCGGCATCCAAAGCCGCCAACACCTCGTACGATTCTTCCAGGAGGTGGGGGCGCAGGGTCTGATGCGTCTGCTCGCGGTCCCAAGGACAGCCGCCGGGGGCGCGCAGTCGGGCGACGACATCTTGGTAGCTCGCAAGCGATCCGGGCCGCGCCAGCGGCGGGATATAGAGCGAGGTCAGGTGATCCAGGTCATCCTGCCGATCGAGCTGGTAGAGCGGCAGATCGCGCACTTGTTGCTGCGGGGTGCCGGCCGCGCACACCAGGCGCACGGGATGGTCATCGTGATATAGGTTGGCCAGGGTCAATTTGACATCCGAGGCCAGGTGACGGTGATAGAGCTGGACGATCAGCGCGCCGACGTCGGGATCGAGGTTGGGGTGATGTTTCTGCGCGAGGATGGTCGCATCGCAGATTTGCAAACCGTCGAAGGGGTCGAGCCCGAGGGCCGTGAAGGTCGGCTCCAAGAAGCTGACGCCCGCGATAATGCGCGTAGGGATGCCCGCCGCTTGGGCCAAGGCCAGCGCGCGCAGGGTGGCCGTCTCGCCGACCAGAGGGTGCCCCGGCACGGCATAGACCACGCCCTGGGGACGCCGCCCCAGCTCGATGAGGGTATGCGCGATCTGATCATACACCTCGTTCAGGCTGGCGTGGGCCTCATAGACCTCATCGAAGGAATGGTACCGCGGCGCAGACGGCAAATGCGCCACCGTAGGGTGGTGCCGCGTGCGCAAATAGACCTCGTCGGCCCCTTCCAGGGCGCGCCAAGCCTCCAAGGTGATCTGCTCCGCGCCGCCGGGGCCCAAGCCGATGATGGTGATGCCGGGGGACATAGCGCTCCTATCGCTCGCGTGATCGCATAGTACGCCACATTTGGCGATGCACGAATTATAGCCCAGGCAAGGGGAAGCACCAATTCCGCCTTTACCTCGGCCTGCGCAACTTGCCTCAAAGGCCAAATGGCATAAAATAACCAAGTTGTATAACGTCACAGAAAGCCACACCGAAACCTGATGGGATATCTGTCTCTTTTTGCTCTGGCGCTCAAGCGCATCCGCAACCGCTGGGGCCTCACGCTATTATCTTTGTTCGGCATTGCCCTCACCGTGGGCATCATCGCGAGCATCCCGATCTTTATTGACGCCGTCGGCCTGCGCATCCTGCAAAAGGAACTGGAACGCCACGCCTTTGGGAACCAAAATCCCCCTGTGGCGATGCGCTATTATCGCATCCCCAACGCGCCCGACGTGATGACCATGCAGCAAGCCATGGACACGGGCGACTGGCTCGCCGCCATGACCGCGCGCGAGGTGGGGTTGCCCGTGGCGCGCAGGCATATCCAGATCGGCAGCCACGCCTTGAACATGCGCGCGCTGCCCGATAACACGCGCTACAAAGAGCGCGACCTGCGCCAGGTGAGAATTAATTGTATCGTTGGCGTCGAGGAGCATATCGAGATCAGCGAGGGCGAGCCTTTTAGCGCGGCGGATAACTCTAACCAGCTCTTGCTGTGGGCCTCTCCTAAATTGAGAGATAGCCTGGGCCTGCAAATCGGCGAGGAGTTTGAGTTATTCAATTATAACGCCGTGCGGCCCGACGTGCCCGTCAAGTTCCGCTTTGCGGGCGTGTGGCGGGCTAAAGACCCAACAGGCGCCTTCTGGTACCGCGATCCGCATGACTTGCTCGAGGACGAGTTTCTGACCTCGGTGGGCGCCTTTGCGCGCTTTGTGGCGCCCATCATGCCCACGCAAATTGACTTTTCCTTCTGGTACATCGTGCTCGACGAGAGCCGCATCCGCTTCGACCGCGTGGATCAATACGCCAAGGGCGTGTACGTGGCCCAGGCCAAGGGCGAGGGGATGTTGCCCAGCATCAAGGTTGACCGCACGCCCATCGAGCCGCTCAAGGACGTGCAGTTACGCACCCAGATTTTGCAGTTGCTGCTGTTCGGCTTTAGCCTGCCGGTGGTGGCGTTGCTCTTGTTCTTTATCGCGTCCATCAGCTCGATCGCGGTGCGCTACCAGCAGAACGAGGCGGCCATCTTGATGAGCCGAGGCGCGAGTCGGTCGCAGGTGTTCCTCATCAGCACGTTCGAAGGGCTTATCTTGCTCGCGATCTCTACGCCGTTGGGCATCTTGGCCAGCGCGGTGCTCAGCCAGGTGATGAGCCTTAACACGGGCTTTATGACGTTCGATCGCCCGGAACCCCTTCCGCCGGCGATGCAGGCCCTGGATTGGCGGTTGGTGGGCCTGGCCTTGGGGATATCGCTTGTGGCGCGCCTCATCCCGGCGCTGCGCAACACGCGGCGCACCATCGTCACCTACGGGCGCGAACGGGCCAGGAACAGCTCCGCCTACACAGCCCTCAGGGTCTTGTTCAGCCTGATCATGGTCATCGCCACGGCCTATGGGTACAACCAGCTTCGCGCGCGGGGCACGTTCGGGATGGTGAGCTGGCAACCGGGCGGCGGCGCCAAGAACGATCCGCTGCTCTTTTTGACGCCCACGCTGTTCATCGTGACCAGCGCCTGGTTGATTGCGCAGCTCTTCCCCCTCGTCATGCGCATCCCGGACTTTTTCGGGCGGTTTGCCCGCAGCCCGGCGATCTACCTCGGCTTGCGCAACCTGGCGCGCGAGAGCGCGCCCTATACGGCGCCGCTTTTCGTGCTGGCCACCTGCCTGAGCCTGGGCGCGTTCGAGGCCTCGGTGGCGCGCAGCGCCGATACTTGGCTGGTCGAACGCTGGCAATACAAGGTGGGGGCCGATTACAGCTTTACGCTGGGCACCAAGTCGGAGCAGGGGATGGTCATCGGCAAGGACGCTTGGCTATTGCCCATTGCGCAGTTCCGCAAGTTGCCGGGCGTCACCGACGCGACGCGCGTCGGCGACTATACGACCATCACGAGCATCGGGAAAATGCCCAAAATGCGCCTGATCGGCATCGATCGCATGGATTTCGCGCGCGTGGCCTATTTCAGCGAAAGCTATGCGCCGGAACCTTTGGGCGACTTGCTCAATCGCCTGGCGGTGAACCCCAGCGGCCTCATCGTCTCGCCCACCTTCTTGCAGCGCACGGGGCTGAACGTGGGCGACAAGTTGCCCCTGGACGTGCAATTCGAGGCCGATATCCAGCGCATTGATTTCATGATCGTGGGCATTTACTATTATTTCCCGACCGTTTACGAGAACAAGACCATGGCGCTCATCGGCGACCTGGATTATATCCACGGCCAGTTCGGGGGCATCAGCCCCTATAGCCTTTGGCTGCGCACGACCCCCGATATGGATGAGCAGTTGCTGAAGGACACGCTCGATAACTGGCAGGTCGTGCCCGTTAACGAGCTGAACGGCCGCAAGCTCTTGGCCGAGGACCAGCAGCGCCTGGAGCGCGTGGGCATCTTTGGCAACTTGACGGTGGGGTTCCTGTCGGGGTCGTTCTTGGCGTGGCTGGGGCTGCTGATCTACACTTTTGCCTCACTGATCAGCCGCGTGCGGCGTTTCACCATCCTGCGCGCTCTGGGGTTAAAGATCGGCCAAGTGCTCGCCACGGTGAGCATCGAATATCTCGGCGTGATCGTGTACGGCATCCTGTGCGGCGCGGCGGCGGGGGTGGCGGCCTCCAAGCTGTTCGTGCCTTACTTTCAGTTCACGGAAGACCCTTCCACGCAGATCCCGCCCTTTGTGCCCCAGATCGCCTGGGAACAAATCACCTGGATCGTGCTCGTCTATTTCGCAGTCTTGAGCATCGCCGAGTTCATCGTGCTGCTGCGCCTGACGCGCCGTGAGGTCTTTCAGGCGTTGCGGCTGGGAGACGAGGAATAACGGGGAGCTCACTCTTTGAGCGCCAACGCCACCAACACGCGCAGGCTGGCCCCTTCTCGCAGCCGCCCGGCCAGGCGCAGCCAGTTGCCGAAATGGCGCACCTTGCCGAAATCCACCTCGGCGTCGGTCAGGATGAGCGTGGTGCCCTCATCGCACCAGCGCATCCCGTCGGGGGAGATCTGCACCCTCAGGGGCGTGCCCTCGATCGGGCCGCTCGCCTCCAGCTTGCGCACGAAAAAGATGGCCTCGCTCGCCCAGCCGCACTCGTACGGCTCGGTGGCCCACTCCCCCTCGATGAGGCGGTTGCGTTCGATCACCGCGGTGTAGCTCTGACGCACCATCATGCCCACTCCCCAGAAAGAAGTACCGAATCGAGATACAGGAACGCGCGCTTGTCCACGTCCGTCTCTACCCAGAAGAGCACGTTCAACATGCACCACAGATTGGCCATGGCGGGCATCATCATCGGCTCGACGCCGCGCACGTCGTGCTCGCGGTCGTTGCAGCGCAGCCCCGTGATGCGACGAGCGGCCAGGTCCAAATCCACGCGCAAATAGTGCCAGTTGTATTTGGTGGCGATCTCGTTATAGCACAAGATTTGCCGGCCGCCCGGCACGTCCTCCCAGCCGGTGGGCGCCAGGTGAAAGTGGGAGCGCGTCTTGCCCGAGCCGCCGATCGGCTGGAGCGGCTCGCGGCGGCGCTTGAACTGCCATTTCGTCACGTGCTCGCCGTTCAGCGCGTTCAGGTAGCGCAGATGGGGCATCCAGCGGTGCTCGGCGTCCTGCAGGTCAAAGAGCACGCCGATGGCGCGCACGTCGGTCTCGGAGAGGCGCAGCTCGCTGGCCTCGGGCTTGAAGGTGAAATAGGCCTCCAGGCGGATGGGGCCGCGCGCCCGCCAGGTGACGCGCTTGAGGTTGGCCGAAAGGTGCCCGGCGCGCGGGCGGGTGGCGAGCTTGAGGGCGTAGGTGCCCTCCATCGAGCCGGCCGTGCCGGTATCCCACATCGTGCCGTTGGAGAGCATGGCGGGGCGCATGTCGGCGTAGGCGGGCAACATGCTATCCGGCGAGTCCTCATAGTTGCCGATCAGCTCCGACCAGCCCTGCATGCCGTGGTCGAAATCGTCGTAGAAGATGATGCGCGAGAGCGGATCGAACTTGCTCAAGGTGGGGTGCGCGTCCAACATGGCGCGGCGCAGATCGTTCATCGCAGCCTCCTGAAATGAAAAGCCCGAAGTCATCCTTCGGGTCTTGTAGCACGCAAGAGATGCGCCCGTCAAATCCGCAAACGGGTCGGAACTCAGCGCGCCCAGCGCGGGTCGAACGCGCAACCGACGGATTCGAAGTCCGGCACTCTATCCATTGAGCTATGGGCGCGACAACCTGATTATATTCGCCCGCCCACGCCTGTCAAAAGCTGCGCGATTTGACACGCCCCCTTGTTTTCCACTAGAATTGTCGGCGTTGCCGTATCCTCGGGCCGGGCCGTACACCGGCAGCAAATCACGCATAGATTATAGATGGAGGTCAACATGCCTAAAGGTTTCGCCGGAAAGATCTTGCACGTCAATCTGACCGATGGCAAGATCACCACAGAAGAGCCGTCTGAAGATTTTTATCGTCGCTATTTGGGCGGGCAGGGATTTGTCGCCCACTATTTGCTCACAGAAGTGCCCAAGGGCGCGGATCCGCTCGGCCCCGACAACGCTCTCATCTTTGCCACGGGCGCGGTGACGGGCATCCCCGTGGCGGGGGGCGGCCGGAGCTGCGTGGGTGGCAAATCGCCCCTCACGGGCGGCTATGGCCAGACCGACGTCGGGGGCTTTTTCGGCGCGGAGCTGAAACACGCCGGCTTTGACGCGGTCGTCATCAAGGGCAAGGCGCCTAAACCGGTTTATCTCTGGCTGCACGACGGACAGGCCGAGATTCGCCCCGCCGAGCACCTGTGGGGCAAGACCACATTCGAGTGCCAAGAGAAAATCCAAGCGGAACTCGGCGACAGCCGCATCCGTTTGGCGATGATCGGCCCGGGCGGCGAAAAAATGGTGCGCTTTGCCTGCGTGATCAACGACCTCAAGCACGCCGCCGGCCGCACGGGCATGGGCGCGGTGATGGGCTCCAAAAACCTCAAAGCGGTGGCCGCGCGCGGCAAGGCCGAGATCGAGCTGGCCGACCCCGAGGGGCTTAGGGCATTGGCCCGTTGGATGACCGAGCACTGGAAGGAAAAGGCCTACGGCCTGCACGACACCGGCACCGATGGCGGCCTGATTGACCTGAGCGAGGCAGGCCAACTGCCCACGCGCAACTTCCAGGACGGCCAGTTCGAGGGCGCGCAAAAGATCACCGGCGCCACCATGCGCGATACGATCCTCAAGGATCGCGGCGGGTGCTACGCCTGCCCCGTGCGTTGCAAGCGCGTGGTGGAGGTCAACGACGCGGATTACAAAGTGGACCCCACCTACGGCGGGCCGGAATATGAGACCTGCGCCGCGTTCGGCTCCAACTGCGGCGTGGACGACCTGCGCGCCATCGCCAAGGCCAACGAGATCTGCAACGCCTACAGCCTGGATACGATCTCCTGCGGCATGGCCGTCGCGTTCGGCATGGAGTGCTACGAGGCGGGCCTGCTGACCAAGGAAGATACCGGCGGGTTGGACCTGCGCTTTGGCAACGGCAAGGCCATGGTCGAGTGTGTGCAGATGATCGCCGAGCGCAAAGGCATCGGTGATCTGCTTGCCGAAGGCCCCACGCGCGCCGCGAAAAAGATCGGCAAGGGCGCGGAGCAGTTCGTCGTGGATGTCAAGGGCCAGCCCTTCCCCATGCACGAATGCCGCACCCGCCACGGCCAAGCGCTCGGCTATGCCGTCTCGCCCACGGGCGCCGACCACGTACACAACTTTTGGGATGGCGGCATGGCCCGTAGCCCCCTCGGCGAGGATCTCAAGAGCTTTGGCATCTACCGGACCGTGCCGCAAACCGAGCTCAACCCGGCCAAGGTGGCCGCTTATAAGGTGGTGACCAATTGGTCGTGGATTCACAACCACCTGGGCAACTGCTGCTTCATCCCGTGGGACAAGGATCAGATCGTGGGCCTGGTGCGCACGATCACGGGCTTTGAGACCAACGTCCATGAGCTGCTCAAGGTCACGGAGCGCGGACTGGCCATGGCCAGGGCGTTCAACCTGCGCGAGGGGTTCAGCCGCGCCGACGACGTCCTGCCGCCGCGCATGCGCATGCCCCACAAGACCAAGACGATCAACGAAAAGCCCATTGACCCCGAGGTGTTGGACGAGAACCTCACCACCTTCTATGCCATGATGGGCTGGGATCCGCAAACGGGCAAGCCCACCCTCGCGACGCTGCAAGAGCTGGACATCGAGTGGGTGGCCGACGCGCTGAAATAAGCGCGACGACGGATACCGAAAAGCGATCTCCCGCGGGCGCGCGCCCGCGGGAGATTCGTTATGCCCCAACCGGCCCCTGGGCGATATCCGTCCACCGCGTGAGTGAGCGGGCCGTCATCGCATGGCCTGGATCGTGCGCGCGACGGCGCGCCGTTCACCCTCGGCCGCGACCTGCGCGTGGCGGCCGGCGAACTCGGCGTCGGTCTTCGCCGTTTCCTCC
>FWPV01014866.1_pt1 | contig 11311 bp, 12 predicted proteins | sample 2228371 | NCBI WGS metagenome assembly FWPV01 (sample SAMEA103939776, study PRJEB20133) | metagenome | reverse complement strand
GCAGAGTATTTAAAATCTTCAGACGGCACAATAATTCGTTTGGATGATATTCTTGAAGTGGACGGAATAATTTATAACAAAACCTGTTAAAGGATAGATATGAAATCAACGGAGATAAAAAATCTATTTGATCATATGATGTGGGCAGATACAGAAGTGTGGAAAAAAGTTTTATTATACGAAGCTTCCTCAAATGATGCAAAAATTAAAAAACTGTTGTATCATCTGCATCAGGTGCAATATGCATTTTACTTTTTATGGAAAGAGATGCCTATAGAAATACCAAAGTTTGAGGAACTCAGGAATTTAAAATCTATTGCTGAGTGGGGAACAGAGTATCGAAATAAACTTAGCGATTTTTTGTTATCCACCACGGATATAGACGGAGATAAAGTAATTCAAATTCCCTGGTCAGTTTTTGTTGAAAGAAAAACAGGCAAGAAAGTTGTTCCTGCAACAATAAATGAAACAATGCTTCAGGTTACATCTCACAGCACATATCATCGTGGACAAATAAACAGTCGCTTCAGAGAAATAGGTGGAGAGCCTGCTATGGTAGATTTTATTTTTTGGATTTGGCTTGGTAAACCCGGCGTAACAGATAGTTAAACAAAATTGGATTGATTACTTTTATTGAAATAGTGATTTTAGTTTGTAAGATAAATTGATATTATGCTGGCAATAATAGATTATAACGATCCCTCGGTTACAGAAGTTGTATCCTCTGTAAAAAAAATAACGGATGATTTCCTCGTTACAAACAGCGAGTTTGACATTTGCAGGTCAGACAAAGTGATTTTTCCGGGTAGCGGCAGCGCTTCCGTTGCGATGAAGAAAATTCACTTGCTTAATCTTTTTTCGGTTTTAAGAATTATAAAAAAACCAATGCTTGGTATCGGGCTTGGAATGCAAATTATGGCAGACTATTCCACAGAGGGAAATGTTTCGTGTTTGGGTATATTCCCCGGAACATCAGTTAAGTTTAAAGATGATGTTAATGATTCTTTGCACAAAGGATTTTTAAAAATTAATATTCGTAAAGAAAGTTTATTGTTTAAAGGCATTGAAAACAAAACGGAATTCTACTTTAATAATTCTTATTATCTGCCTAAAAACGATTTTACAACTTCTGTCTGCAAAAATGATATTGAGTTCTGTTCTTCAATGGAAGACGGGGATTGTTTTGGAGTGCAATTCCATCCCGAAAAATCAGGTGAAGCAGGATTGGCTCTTCTTAAGAATTTTTTAGAGATCTGAATGATAAAAGAAAACAACACCAACTCAATTTTTGAAACAGAGATTATTGTACGCCCGGATGATATTGATATGAACAATCACGTTCACAACTCTAAGTATCTTGATTATATCCAAACCGCGCGTTTTATCCAGATGCGTGATAATTACAAAGTACCGATGGAAGAGTATATCGCGAAGGGGTTAAACTGGTATGCAAGCGAAGTGCATCTTGTTTACAAACGCGAATTAAAATTTGGTGATACCGCACTTGTAAAAACTCAGATAGGCGAGTGGAGCGGGGCACAGGTTGTAATTAATGTTTGGGTTTATAATAAAGCAACAAACAAAATTGCAGTTGAAGGCAAAATGATTTATACACTTGTATCTTTAAGTTCGGGCCGTCCGGTTAGAATTCCTGATGATTTAATAGCAAGACATTTGATTTAAAATATACCAAGCTGTTCTCTGTATCCCTCATAAATTCTGTCATTTTTAGGAAGCGCACCTTCAAACTGGCAAATATCAGATGCAAAATCGTTAGCTAATTTATTAATGTATGGAATTTCAAGACCGAGCAGATAGCCCAAACAAAGAATTGCAGAAAAAGCATCTCCGGCTCCGGTTGTATCAACAACCTTTGAATAAACGTTTGAATAATCATTTCGTTTTCCGTTTTCAAAAATTGAAGCTCCATCTTTACCGCGTGTAACCGCAATCATATTTAATTCAAATTTTTCCATCAGTTCAAAAGCTACTTTTTCTGTTGAGTATTCTGTTTGGATAAATAAGTCGTTAAGCGTGTGAATCTCATCATAATTAACTTTTATAAAGTTAGATGTCCGCAGAGTTTTTTCAAGAATTTCTTCATCAAAGAAATTCTGTCTTAAATTTATATCGGCAAAATATTTAAGACCGCGATTAAAGAACGACTGTATTGTATTACGGGAAACCTCGGACCTTTGTGCAAGCGTACCAAAGTAAAGGCAATCGGTATCTATGTTTACTAAATTTTCAATCTCATCATTTGATTCTATGTAATCAAATGCACTATCTGTATCGATTATAAAATCAGGCACAGAATCTTCATCCAGAACTACTTTTGCCATTCCGGTTGGATGTTGATTATCATGCTGAATAAAATCCGTAGAAATGCCGGCGTGTTTAAGTTCATTAATTGCTTTGTTTCCAAGCACATCTTTGCCAACTCGACTTATAATGTTTCCGTTGTCGCACAGCTTATTAATGTGATAAATAAAATTTAACGGTGCACCCCCAAGTCTCTTGTGATTTGGATAGATATCAAAGAGAATTTCTCCGATAGAAGTGATATTCATAAAACGGGAATTATTGTTTCCTATAATTTGTTTAAAGACTACCAACAATATGAAAAGGTTATGAAAATTTATCAACTCAAAACATCACAAAAATTACCTATATCAATTGATAACGCTTGGGATTTTTTCTCAAACCCCGCTAATCTGTCAAAAATTACTCCGGAATGGTTAAACTTTCGGGTTACATCTGCTTTGGCCGAAAAAATGTATGCCGGTTTAATTATAACTTACCAGGTAAGACCCTTGCTTAATATTCCGCAAACCTGGGTTACAGAAATCACTCACGTTAATGAACCAAATTATTTTGTTGATGAACAACGATTTGGTCCATATAAAATGTGGCATCACGAACATATCTTTAAGCATCTGCCGGATGGAGAGGTTTTGATGGAAGATATTGTAAGCTATGCAATTCCTTTTGGTTTTCTCGGTAGGATAGCTAATAAATTTATTGTTTCAAAAAAAGTGAAAGAGATATTTAATTATCGCTCGGAAGTTTTAAAGAAAATGTTCGGATAAAATCAAATTAAATGACGCAGATTATTTTTTTATAATGTTTCTTATTCATAGTTTTATACAAAACTATTTTTAAGAAATGCAGAAAACTGATTACTCAAAAATTGCTCCGACTTATAACAAGCGTTATGTTGAATCCTATTTGCCCAGCATAGAAAAAGAGATTATAAATATCATTCAAGAAAATAATTATAAAACTATTCTAGAAGCTGGCTGCGGAACCGGAAGGTGGATTAAGTCTCTTGATCGGCTGAACAATAATGTATTTGGCCTGGATTATTCAATTGAAATGCTGAAAGTCCCAAAGAAAGAATGTTCTGCATTAAAATTAATTAACGCAGATGCAGATTTTATCCCGCTAAAAAACGATTATTTTGATTTGATCTTTTGTGTCAACGCAATTCATCATTTTCCTGATAAAGAAATTTTTATTCACGAGAGCAGAAGAGTTTTATCAGAAAATGGTACACTGGCTATATTTGGAGTTGATCCGCACGTTGATAGAGACTGGTATGTTTATGATTATTTCGATGGGGTTTATGAAAACGATTTGAAAAGATTTCCATCTTTAGAGCAATTAAAAGAAATGCTTGATGAACATTATTTTAATAATGTTGAAGTAAAAGCGGTAGAGGAGATTTTTAGAGATAGAACAGGAGAAGATGTTCTTAATGACCCTTTCTTACAAAAAAATCACAGCTCGCAGCTTGCAAATCTGTCTGACGAAGATTATGAACAGGGGATTGAGAAAATTAAAATGCAGATTAAAAAATACCCGGATACAATATTTAGAACGTCAATAATTTTTTATCTGATAAGTGCAAAGAAAAAGTAACGGACAATAATGCCAACATTAATAAATAATCCTGCAATCATTCAAGCCGCAGGAAATAAACCTAAAATTATAGAAGAATTTTTTGGAAGAGTTAACTCTAACACATCCGAAATAAGCATCGCAAAAATGACAAGTCCGCAAGGCTGGATCGAACCCGGACAAAGACCAGAGTTTGATGAATATACAATTGTCCTTAAAGGAACCTTACAAGTTAAAACAGAAACCGAAACAATTATTGTAAAAGCAGGAAATGCTATCCTGACTAAAAAAGGTGAATGGATACAGTACAGCACACCAAATGAAGGCGGTGCAGAATATGTTGCCGTTTGCTTACCGGCTTTTTCTCCGGATACTGTAAACAGAGACGAATAATCCCCAAACTTCTCACATTTAAGAACATCATTTAATTAGCTTCTTTGTTATGAAAAGTTGAAATCCCCCGGCTTTTATTTTTGCTAATATTTGAAGAATTGTCATTCAATTCTTAATGGAATATTATTTGACACTAACAAGTGACAACTAAAAAGAAGGCAACTATTCTATGTTTGAATTCAAGTTCTCCGAAGAACAAAATATGCTTCGCGAAATGGTTCGCGACTTTACCACAAACGAAATTAAACCCATTGCAGCAAAAATTGATGAAGAAGGAAGAATCCCCCAAGAGCTAATCCAAAAAATGGCAGAGCTTGGATTTTTAGGAATATCTTTTCCGGAAGAATACGGCGGCGGCGGATTTGGTGAAGTTGGATACTGTTTAATGCAGGAAGAAATTTCACGAGGTTGTCTAAGTACTGCAACTTTCATTGGTGCCCATCAGTCAATCGGAACAAATGCAATTTTTAATGGCGCAACAGAAGAACAGAAGAAGAAATTTATTCCCCCTCTGGCTACAGGTGAAAAAATTGCGGCATTTGGACTTACAGAAGCGCAGGCTGGCTCTGACTCATTTCATCTTAAAACTCACGCCACTTTGGAGGGGAATGAGTGGGTTATTAATGGTGAAAAATTATGGATAACAAATGGCGGTATTGCTGATGTTATTTCTCTTTTTGCGAGAACTGAAAAGGGAATTTCTTTGTTTTATGTAGAAACGAAAACTCCGGGCTTCAAAGCTGGTCCACCGGAAAAGAAAATGGGAATAAAAGGAAGTGTTACCAATGCATTGAGCTTTGAAAATATGAGGATTCCTAAAGAAAATCTTATTGGCACCGATGGAAGAGGATTTATCTATGCTATGAAAACTCTTGATGCCGGCAGATTAGGATTGGGCGCTGCTTGTTTGGGTGTTTCAAAAGAATTACTTGAACTTTCTACAAAATATGCAAAAGAGCGCGTACAATTTGATCATCCTATTGCACAGTTTCAGGCAATACAGTTTATGCTGGCAGAAATGGCAGTGATGATTTATAATATGGAATCAATTGTGTACAGGACAGCTGTTGATTATGATCTGAAAAAAGATATATCAAGACAATCTGCAATTGTAAAATATTATTGTTCAGAATCTCTTGATAAGATAGTTGATTATGCAGTGCAGATACACGGTGGTATGGGTTATTCTCAGGAGCTTCCGATTGAAAGAATTTACCGTGATAGCCGTATCAACAGAATTTTTGAAGGTACTAATGAAATACAAAAAGGAATTATCGCCCGGGATATTATCAAAAAAAGCGGCAAGCTATAAACAAAAACTTGGAGATTATTTATGCCTGCAAAAAAAGTAAGTAAAAAATCAACAGCCGTAAAAGCCAAATCCAAACCGGCAAAATTTTATTATTATCGCATCTTCTTTGATGATAATGAAAAGAAGAATTATATGCGCAGCACTTTAACTCATAAGCAGGTTGATAAATATCTTAAAGCTTATGAAAAAACTCATCAGAAGTTTCTGAACACAGAGTTTATTGAATACTTGAAAAAGTATGACAAGAAAACAGAGATGATTGAAATAAGCGACATTTCTTACTAAACGCTCTACGTCGCTTAAGATTCCCGGCGGGTTGTTTGTTGCCTCCTTCAATCTGTCCGGGAATTGTTTTTTTAAATTAAAATTCTCCCTCAACTTAATTATATCTAATTTTGATTTATAAATTTTAATTTACTTTTTATCAACTTCTAAAAGGTTAAAAGTATGAAATCCTATCTTAATCTTCTGGTTATTCTGATATTCATTCCGGCTATGTCAATCAATGCTCAGCAAAAAAATAAAGGAATCTTTGTTGAACCAAAACCGGGGTTCTATCAGGAAATTCAAAAAGGAATAGATGAATTCAAAAACCCGGCTAAAGAAAAAAGAAAATCTTTTAGATTAGATTTTACCGGAATGAATTATCCCCAATCCAAAGAAGAATTTAAATACTTCTGGCATAATGAACCGGTTTCACAGGGTAACACAGGAACCTGCTGGTCGTTTTCTACAACTTCATTTTTTGAATCGGAGGTTTACAGATTGCACGGGAAAAAAGTTCAGCTTTCTCCAATCTATACAGCTTATTGGGAATATGTCGAAAAAGTAAAAGAGTTTGTCCGTACTCGCGGCAAATCAATTGTTGAAGAAGGATCTGAAGCAAATGCCGTTACAAGAATTTATAAAATGTATGGCGTTGTTCCTGAGTCTGCATATTCTGGTTTACTGCCTGGGCAGCAGTTCCACGATCACAGCGATATGATTAAAGAAATCCAGACATATCTTCAAAATGTAAAATCCACTAATGCCTGGAATGAAGATAAAGTTGTTGCAGTTACAAAATCAATTTTAAACTTCTATCTGGGTGTTCCTCCTTCAGAATTTGTTACTGATGGAAAAACATATACACCAAAGCAATACTTAAATGATTATCTAAAATTAGAGCTGGATGATTATGTTGATGTGCTTTCATATATGCAACAGCCTTACTGGCAACAAGTTGAGTATGAGGTGCCTGATAACTGGTGGCACAATAAAGATTATTATAACGTTCCACTTGATGATTTTATGAAGATAATTAAAAATGCTATCAGGAATGGATACACGATGGCAATCGGCGGCGATGTTAGTGAGCCTGGATATGATAGCTGGACAAAATGTGCAGTTGTTCCAACCTTTGATATACCTTCAGAATATATTGATGAGAACTCAAGACAATTTCGCTTTACAAATCAAACCACAACTGATGATCATGGAATTCATTTAGTTGGATACGAAGAAATAGATGGAAAGACCTGGTTTTTAATTAAAGACTCCGGTGCCGGCGCACGTAACACTGGCGATAAAGGTTACTACTTCTATCACGAAGATTACGTGAAACTTAAGATAATGGATTTTATGGTTCATAAAGATATGTTTAAGGATTACTTCTCAAAATTTAGCAAATAGGAATAGAACACAGATGACACAGATATTGATGGTTAGCACAGATTAATCTGTGAAAATCCGTTTAATCCGCGTCATCCGCGTTCCATTGTTTTAAGAATTTTAACTGTGGCACGTTTATGTACGATTTTATCTTCAAGCCTTTCAACGAAATGACAGAAGACGACTACAAGAAAGTCGGATTCAAATCGGGATTAGAAATTCATCAACAACTACTGACCGATAAAAAACTTTTTTGCCGATGCCCTGCAGGGAAATACAGCAGAGAATACGATGCTGAAATTCTCAGGCATATGCGCCCCACACTTTCCGAAATGGGAGTTTATGACGGTACCGCTTTGATGGAATTTAAGACTAAGAAAAATATTATCTATCACATAAAACGCGAGACTGTTTGCACTTATGAGATGGACGATACTCCGCCATTTTTAATAAACGAAGAAGCACTTGATATCGCAATTGGAATAGGAATGCTGTATAACTGCAACATTGTTGATGAGCTTCACATAGCGCGCAAACAATATTTGGATGGAAGTATTCCCACGGGTTTTCAGCGAACAGCAATTTATGCACTTGATGGTTGGATTCCTTACAAAGATAGAAAAGTTAAAATTGTTCAAATGTCTATCGAAGAAGATTCGTGCAGAGAAGTTTCTGATATTGGTCACGATCGAGTTTACTTAACAGACAGACTTGGAATGCCGCTTATTGAAACCGTTACTGAACCTGCTATGCGCACCCCGCAAGAAGTTGCAGAAGTTGCATGGCAATGCAGTAAACTTGTAAGAAGCACACACAAAGTCCGCAGAGGAATGGGCGCTGCACGCGAAGATGTTAATGTTAGTGTTGAAGGCGGAACGAGGGTTGAAATAAAAGGTGTTCCTAAAATAACAATGATTCCCATTCTGACTTACAACGAAGCGATGAGGCAATGGAATCTTTTGCGTTTAAGAGAAGAACTAAAGAAACGCGGAATAACTACAGAGACTTTTAAAGCCGAGCAGTATGAAGTAACAAATCTTTTAAAGAAAGTTCATTACGCTCCGTTAAAGAGCGCCGTTGATTCAGGAATGAAAATCCACGCAGTTGTTCTAAAAGGATTTAAAGACCTTCTGCACTGGCAAACACAAACAGATACTTATTTTTCCAAAGAAATTTCTGATCGCGTAAGAGTAATTGCATGCCTTACAAACATTCCAAATCTTATTCACTCGGATAGTAAAAGTGATACAATTACTTCGTCTGATTGGTTGAAGGTAAAAAAGTTTACGAATGCTTCTGACAATGATACAATGGTTATCGTTTGGGGCGGAGATGATGATGTACAAACTGCTGTGAATGAAATTATTATTCGTGCTAAAGAAGCAACAATCGGAATTCCATCTGAAACACGACAAGCGTTAAGTGATGGAACAAACGGATTTGAAAGAATTCTTCCCGGTGCAGATAGAATGTATCCTGATACTGATCTTCCGCCAAAGAAAATCACAAAGGAAAGATTAGATAAAATTAAAACCTGGCTGCCGGAGCAGTTCTGGAAAAGAATTGACTGGTATAACAAACTTGGAATACCAGAAGATACGATTGAAGAGCTTTCGATTTCTAAATATGCAGAATTATTTAAACAAGCAGTTAATGATTGGAAAATTCACCCGACTACGGCGGCTGTGTTTTTAATTCAATATCCCAAAAGATTAAACAAGTTGGGAATACTAAGCGATTGGATGAACGAAGAAATTTTAGGCTCAATTCTAAAATCTTTTTCTGAAAATAAAATTCCTAAAGATGCTTTGCTATCTACATTAAAAACCTCTGCGGAGCTTGGAGCGTTTACTGAAGAAGTAATATTAAATCCGACAAGCAAAAAAGAAATTGATGACGCTATCAATTCTGCAAAATCTGATTACGATAAAATGAAAATCATTAACCCCGAGAAGAAAACGAAAAAATTAATGGGAATGATTATGAAAAAACTTCGAGGTAGAGTTTCTGCAAATGATATTGCCCAGCGAATCGGTTTTGCGAAAGGAGTTAAATAATGGCTGAAATAAATTTAGAAGATTATAAAGGTTATCGTGGAGTTGCGCTTAACACTTTGCACAAATTTAATTCTCCTGTTTGGAGTGATGTTGAAATCATAACTGAAGATGGAAATTATAAAGGATTAATTCTTCCACGCTCAGAAACTGCAGATGAATTTCACATTGTTTTAAAACTTCCAATTGGTTATAACATAGGAATTGCGGCAGAGAAAATTAAAGAAGTAAAAATCTTTGGAAGGAGAGAAGCTAAGTACAAAATTCCCGAGAAAGATTTTCCATTTGACCCTAAAAAACCAAAAGTAAAATTACTTGGTACCGGCGGAACAATTGCATCGCGATTAGATTACAGAACCGGCGCTGTTATTCCTGCATTCTCACCCGGGGAACTTTACGGTTCTGTTCCTGAGCTGGCTGATATCTGTAACCTTGAAACAGAAAAACTTTACGGTGTGTTTAGCGAAAATATGGGTCCTGAACAATGGATCGGACTTGCAGAAGCTATCGGAAGAGAGATTGAAAAAGGTGTGCAGGGAATTGTAATCGGACATGGAACAGATACAATGCATCATACTGCAGCAATACTTTCCTTTATGGTGCAGGATTCTCCAATACCAATTGTTATGGTTGGATCACAGCGATCAAGCGACCGCCCATCTTCTGATGCGGCGCTAAATCTGATTCACTCTGTTACAACCGCGGCAACAAGTGATATTGCCGAAGTGATGGTTTGTATGTTTGGTCCAACCAGTGATCTTTATGGGCTGCTTCATCGGGGAACGCGGGTAAGAAAAATGCATTCGAGTTATCGTTCAACTTTCAGAACAATTGGTGATATTCCAATTGCAACTGTAAGCAGGAAAGGCGTAACTCCACTGCGTGATGACTACAAGCGAAGGAGAGGGGATAATGATGTGAAAATTAATGCAGTGTTTGATGACCGGGTGGCGATCGTTTATTACTATCCGAATATGAAAGCAGATATGATTGACTCGTTGATTGATAATGGCTATAAAGGAATTGTTATTGCGGGTACCGGACTCGGGCACGTAAACAAACCTCTTTATCCTGCCCTGAAACGCGCAAAGGAAAACGGTGTTGCTGTTTATATGACCGTTCAGACTCTTTGGGGTTATGTGCAGATGTATGTTTACGATACCGGAAGGGATATGATGGAGCTTGGTGTTATTCCTGCCGCCAATATGCTGCCCGAAGTTGCATATGTAAAACTTGGCTGGGCACTCGGGCAGACAAATGATTTGCAGAAAGTAAAAGAGATAATGTTAACTCCAATTGCCGGTGAAATAACAGAACGCGAACCAAGCAACGGTTATTTAATTTATCAGGGCGGCTTACCGGAAGTTGAAGATTTTATTAAGCAGTACAGGAAATAGACTCTTACAGTTGACTTTGCATTGGCGATTGTTATTTTTTAGTTTCTCTTAATATTTGTTAGGTAATCCACCATTTTAAAAGGGAATAAAATGAAACGGTTTACAATAGTTCTTTTGCTTGTAATATTTTCAAACACACACTCCTTACCGCAATTTCCATATCAATTCAGCGATATATTTTTTCTTGATGATCACAATGGATGGATTTTAAGTACCAACGATTACTTGTGGAAGACTACAAATGCTGGAACAGATTGGATAGCAATTTATAATTCACAGATAGATACTTCCGGTAAAATATTTTTTATAGATGAACAAAACGGATGGATGATTTTAAATACAACCTTACTTTACTCCGCAGATGGAGGAGAAAACTGGACTTTTAAATATGAATTTTCTTCGTTTTTGGGAACATATGATATTTCATTTATTACTCAATCCGCAGGATTCATATCAAACGCATACAATCTTTATAAAACCACTAACTCGGGCAATGATTGGATACTTTTATCAGATACACTCGGCATCATTTCAAAAATCGCCGCTTACAGGGAGAATCTTAGTTTTATTAGGTCAAATAATAGTTTAGCGCATTTATATAAATC
>FWPV01014865.1_pt1 | contig 11312 bp, 9 predicted proteins | sample 2228371 | NCBI WGS metagenome assembly FWPV01 (sample SAMEA103939776, study PRJEB20133) | metagenome | reverse complement strand
AAGCGCGCAAAAAAAAGGCGCACGCCGTGTCGCTTGCGCCTAACAACCCAAATCGAAACCGCTCGGCCGCAGTGCCGAGCCGACGCAATCCTTGGAACGCCGGGCCACACTCCAAAAAGAAGACCGGGGGCGAATTCCCGCCTTCGCCGATCACTCGCCGCCAATTCAGAAAGACGACCTAAAAACGGCTCGGATGAGGGTCATCACTCGTCTTCTTCCTCGTTTTCCTCATCCCAATCATCGTCTTCTTCGTCTTCTTCTTCGTCGTCCCAATCCTCATCTTCCTCGTCTTCTTCGTCTTCCTCGTCCCACTCGTCCTCTTCTAGGTCCTCATCTTCTTCCTCCCAATCATCTTCGTCTTCATCCCACTCCTCATCTTCTTCTTCGTCCTCGTCCCAATCCTCATCGTCGTCCTCCCAATCCTCATCATCATCCTCCCAGTCCTCATCTTCTTCCTCTTCTTCGTCTTCATCCTGGGCGAGGACGAAGGGCCGGGTCGAGCCGAGCTTGTGCTCGCGAAGGGTCGGTCCGCCTGAACCGAGTTCACTCTCTAGAATCCATTCCGCCTTGGCCTTGGTCATGATTTTCACGAGATCACCCCCGTACTGGTACTTGAGCCGTTACCGTTATGTCCTTGTCCGAAGGTTTGGAACACCTTCCCATTTACGATTGCTACGGAACTTCGGGTGGGGAATCGCCCCCCCGGAAATCTGCCGCACCACCGTCCCGGTTGCGGCGGAGCGAGTAAGTATATCGGCTATTTTTCGTCGGCAAAGCCCTCCTCACTTTTGTCCGGTTTCACCTCGGAAGCCACCGTCGTGGAACGTTTTGAGACCGATGAACAACGATATTCGGGATAGGGTAGGTCGTCCAGTCCACGCAGCCCGAACAGCTCCAGGAAACGCGTCGTCGTACCGTAGAGGTAGGGACGCCCCAATTCCTCGGACCTTCCCACGACGCGGACCAGCCCGCGATCCATCAATTGTCGAATGATTTCGCCGCACTGCACGCCGCGGATGGATTCCAGTTCCGCTCGCAAGATCGGTTGCTTGTACGCCACCACGGCCAAGGTTTCCAGGGCGGGCGGCGACAGTCGCAATTCGACCGGTTCCCGGTAGCGGCGGCTCAACCACGGGGCGAACGCCGCCCGGGTCCGCAATTGCAGGCCGCCGCCGACTTCCATCACGCAAAAGGCACAGCCTTCCTCGTCGTATAACCGGTTGAGGCGTCGCACCAACGCCCGAACCGCCGTGCCGCTCTCCACGCCGGACAATTGCGCGATCTTTCGGATCGGCAACGGCTCCCGCGCCAGGAAAAGCACGGCCTCGATCCGCCGAATCTCCTCGTTTCTAGGGGTATCGCCAGGCGCGAACTCAACGTCGTCGTCCGTGCCGATTCGCACCGAACCGAGCTTTTGCCGCGTTCGGTCGCGCGACGTCTCGCGGATTCCGACGACCCCCGCCCGGCAACCCTTCCACAGATCGGGGCGGAGCCACGGCATGGCATAGCGGTTGAAAATCATTCCGGAGTTCGCATCGCGCGTCCGCTTGAAATACAGAATACAATCTAGCGCGCCGCCGACGGTTGGGCAAGGGTTCCGGCCCCCGCCGGGAATCCGCGGGGTGAAGAAGAGCGGCTCACATCCCCTGCCCGGCCTGGGCCGCCTCGATTTGGGAGAGGACTTGGAGCATCGCGCTTTCGGGATGCTCCGCCACGGCCTCCCAATGCCGCACCATCCCCGGCTGCCCGGCCACGGCGGTATCGCAGTAGAAGCGATACAGGCGTCCGTCGGCTCCCCACTTCTCCATCCGGTAGTACACGGCTCCCAATGACTGGAGCCGTTGTTCCAAGTCGGTCGTGGGCAAGCCGGGATTGGGAGTCGCCGTCTCCGAGGAATTCGTCACCGAGACGCGAGGCGGCTCGCCGAACGAAGTCTGCCGGGTACCTGGCGGGACATAGCCCGGCCCGACCGAATTGCGGTCCGGCCAGCCTTCCACCGAAGTTTCGTAAGACGGACTGCGGTACCCGGGGCGCAATCCCTCCTCGACCGAATTGTGCCGCGGCGCGTATCCCGCCGGGGACGATTCCGCGGCGCGGCCCGGGGTTGCGATGGCTTGGACCGCCGAGTCGGAACCGCCGTCATTCGGTTGCAACCCTTCGTCGCCCCAGCCTTCGGCCATCCCGGCACTGCCCGGCTCCGCAAGGATGGGGGCTGACCGCCCCTGCGCTTGGAACTTCGTGTCCCGATTCGTCATTCCCAAGGACATGGGTGGAGCGCTTGCCGCTTCGTCCGCGGACTTCGAACGAGAGTGCTCCGCCGCGGCAGGCCCGCCGTCGTACGCTTCGGGCCAAGCCAGCCGACACACGGATGGGAAAACGGCTGCCGTCACGGGAAGCACCACAAAAATCCCCAACAACAGCAGCCCGCGTAACGTCTGACCAAAGTCGTTCCGTGCTTCCAAAACCGAGGCTCCTTCCCCTGGGGAGTGTGCGGACCGACTGTCGGTCGCCCTCGTGCCTCCACGACGCCGAACTCGGATCCTCCTTCTTCCGATGGGGGCATCTTACGCTATTTGGCCGAAAACCTACAACACCAATGCTCGCCCCCCAAGTGACCGACTTCCGGGAATGGCGGAACACTCGGCTCGGCATTTCGCGCGAACCCTTTCCCCGGGGCGCGGACCTTGCCGGCGACGAGACAACCGGGGACCTTGCCTCAGGGCGCGGCCGCGGACGCGATCTTGCGATCGTAAACAGCCATCCGATACCCTGAAGGACGGCGGCTAGATCGGTCGGGCACTTCGCCGCACGCCGCAGCGCGACCCAAGACCGCGGAGTTTCCCCATGTTCTCGGTTTTGCAAACACTCGCCCTACTCGGCCGCAGGTGGAAGGACGCGCCGAGGCCCGGGCGGATTCGCGACGGCTGGGGCCGATTCCGCGGACCTTGTACTCTCAGCCGATCGATACGGCGATGGCTGTACCCTACGCTGTCGTCTCCCGCGCTGTTGGCAGTCGTCGTTCCGTTCTGGATCGCTTGGCCGACCGCGTTCGAAAATCCGGTCTGCCGGGCGGCCTTGTCCCAGGAAATCTCCGGCAGGGGGCCGGGACAGGCACCGGACGACCTTGCGGCGGACCGGGAGAACGGCGACGTTGCCGACCGGGTGCGAACTTGGATCGAGCAACTGGATGCCCCGCTTCGTTCCCAACGGGATGCCGCGGAAAAGGCCCTGCGAGAGGGCGGCCCGAGTCTGCTCGAGATGCTGCCCCTACCGGAGGAGGCGTCTTCCGCTGAAAGCCGCCTGCGATTGGAGCGGATTTGGCAATCCTTGGCCGCCGCCGCCGTCGAGCAGGCTCTGCGCGGGTCGAAAATCGACCTGGAAGGTGGTGGAGCACCCGCGAGCGAAATCCTGCGACGGATTCGGCGACAGTCGGGCATCCGATTGCAATGGGCCGTGCCGGAGGCGCCCGTCGCATCGCCTTCCGATCGGCTCTCAGGCCCTTTCTGGCCGGCGCTGGACCGCCTGCTCGACACTTGGCACGCCGACCTGCAAGCCGCCGAAGAGCCGTTTGCGTTGCGGATCGTCCCGCGGCCGCCGGGGAGGCCGGCTCGGCTGGGAACGGCGCACTACGCGGGGGCCTTCCGGCTGCAACCGACCCGGTTGCAACGCTATGCGGAATCGGACGGCACCGTTACCCTGCGTGCCGGCATGAGCGTGGAATGGGCACCGATAATTTGGCCGGTCGTGGTGTGGCAGGATCCCGCTTGGAACCGAGTTACCACGGCTTCGGGTGGCGAGGCGACTCCGCGTTCCGGCGGCCGCCGCGAGATCCCGCTGCCGCGCATGGTGTACCCCGTGCCGTTGACGACCGAGTTTGCGATTCCCGCCGGAGACGCCGAAATACTCCGCTGGACCGGCCGCATTGAAGTGTTGGCGGCGGCCGTCCCGCACTCCTTCGCTTTCGACCTTCGCGCCGGAATTCCGAAGCGGCGGAGCCTGGGCGATGTCACCGTCGAGCTGGAGCGGCTGGAAACTTCCGATACCTCCGTGATCGCGACGTTACGAGTCGAATATCGCAACGTCGCGGTGCCGTTGAAATCGCATTTGGCGGGCGTCTTCGAAAACCCGGTGCGGCTGGAGTATCCCGACGGGACGATTTGCGACGGGACCATCCGTGAAACAACGGCGGAGACCGACCGCTCGGCCGTACTCCGCTACGTCTTCCGGAAGCCGGAAACTTCGCCGCCGCACTCCCCGCCGCGTCGGCTGACGGCGACGATTCCCCTCGCCGTGCGAACGGTGGCGGTAGACTTTGATTTTGCGGGCGATCAACCGTCGCCCTCGGCTGGGCCGCCTTCCCTCGAAGATTCCCCCCCTTGATCCGATGCGATCACGGGCGGGGAAGGAACCTGCGATGCCGGACGCGCGGTCGTCGGCCCCCCGGAGACGTCGCCGTCCCCGTCGGGACCCATCAGCGCCACCGGAAGCATTTTCAGAAGCTCGGCCGTCCCCAAAGGATCGTCGGGGTCCAAGCGCCGCAGCCGGTCGGCCACCTCCCGCGCGAGGCTTCGCTCGCCGAGGAACAGCAGGCATCGCACGAGGTCATGGCCCGCCTCGTGAAAAGGACGATTGGCGGGTCGCGCGTACGGCAGCGTCCCGTCGAAACGGTCGCCCAACGCGTTCGACACCAACTCGAAGGCGTAGCCCAGGTGCGCCCGAGCCAGGCTCCAGCGGGCCGATTCCAGCGCCAAAAGTCCTAACAGCCGGTGCGCCTCGAGCAACTCGTGGCACCCTTCCAGCAGCCACCGCAGTTCGTCCTCGGCGGCTTCGATCTCTCCCAATTCCAGCATCTTGTGGACTTCTTCCATGTCTTCCCGTCGCTCGCGGACGCAAGCCGGAAAGACCAGCTCAAACCCCTTTTGCCGGTCGATCGGCCGAATCCGGATTGCGGTGCGACCGGCCAGGCGGCTCGTACCCTTCGACCGGCCGGCTTTGCCGGGTCCGCGGCGCGAGGCGGCGCGGTCGGGCCGTCTTCTCTCGGAGCCGCACGGCGGGCGCGGAGATCGTCTCTGAGGTCGCTTCTTGGGCATGGAGGCGGGCCGGGGAGTCCGCCGACTCGGCTCGCGCGGCGAACGGCCGCCGTCCGTCGGCAATTTCCAGTATGACGCCGCGGGGATCCCGAGGGCAAGCACGGGAAGCCCGGCCCCTCGGCATTCCTTTGGGGACGTGAAGCGACTTCCCGGCGATTGCGAGCATCAAGGCAAGCGCCTCGGGGTCGGCCGAACCGGCCGAGGGTTTCGGGAAAACGGCGCGGACGACGAAGCCTGCCCACCGGTCGCTCCAACCGCGCGTCGGGGTTCCCCTCATCCCCAAAAGAGCACGCCCGTCAGAGCCGACGCGAGAATGACTTGTATCGGAGAAACCTTGCTTCGCCAAAGGAGGACCAGGCAAGCGGCGCACAGCAGCGTTGGCAGAGGTTGCGTGAAGACTTGCCGTGCCAGGTCCAACCAGACGCCCAGGATCAAGCCCAGGACTGCCGCACTCAAGGCATCGAAAAGTCCTGCCGCCCAGCTTTGACCGCGCATCTTCCGCACCCAAGAATGCAGCAGGGACGCGAGAAGGACGCAGGGTGCGATAAGGCCCGCCGTCGCCGCGACCGCTCCCAGGTGACCGCCGAGCAAAAAGCCGATGAACGTGGCCACGGTCAGAATCGGCCCCGGCGTGCTTTGCCCGACCGCCAAGGCATCCAGCAACTGTTGATGCGTGAGAATCCCGGTCTTTACGAAATCATTGCTCAGGTAGGCGGCAATGACGTTGCCTCCGCCGTACAGGAACAGGCCGATCTTGGCAAACGCGAAAAACATCCCCAACAAGCCCAAGGACGGCGTTACCGCCGCCGGAGCGAGGCTGCTCCAGGCCGGGGGGAGTGGGATCGGCATGCCCGCTTGCCGTTCTCGGTCCGCTTGTTCGTCTCGCTCGGCCTCTTCGTCCGGGATCGCGCCGCCTTGCCGCGGTCTGGCGATGGGCGGCTCAGGAAAGATTCGTTGCGCGGCCGTCCCGGCAAGAACTGCGGCGATCAACACCCAAAAAGGGTTGCCGCCGGCGAGAAAACCGATCGCCGCGCCGGCGGTCAACACGAGATCCCGCGGCCCGCGCAACACACCCTTTCCCAATTGGCCTAGCGATATCAGAATCACCGCCAAAATGGCGGGTCGGACACCCTGGAGACATGCGTCCCATTGAGGTAGGCCCTGGTTCCGCACATACAAGACGGCACACAGCCACGTGATCGCCGCGGCCGAGCCGACGAAGCCCACCACCGCCGCGCAAGCACCCCCAAGCCCCGCCCGCCGATAGCCCAGGTGCAGCGAAAGTTGCACGGCGACCGGGCCGGGGATCAAATGACTCGCCGCCGCGAAATCCAAGAACTCGCGACGACTAAGCCAGCCCAGTTTGTGCACCACCACTCGTTGCATCACGGCGATGGAAGCCGCCGCGCCGCCGAAGCTCGTGATCCCGATTTGCGTGAATACCCAAAGCACCTCGAGGAAGCGTTGCAACATGTCCCTCACCGAATACCGGAGGATCGGCCTCTCGCCGGAGACCCGGCCTATCAACGCGTCGTGCCGCGGGGGAACGACGGCTCAAACCGCCACGTCCAGCCCCCTATTCTACCCCCCTGCGTTCGACGGCGCCTTGGGCTAACGGCCGGCCCGCGGCTTGGGGCGGACATTTTCGGAGGCGGCTTCGCAACTCCTCCGCATCGGATCGCGCGGTGTGCCGCTGCGGAAGTCTCGACAAGCCTGTCCGACCGGCTCGATCCACCGCCGCGATACACCGATGAAATAACGGTGCCTTGACACTGCAATTCCTGAAGACTTAGCCTAACGCTTACGTAACGACGCCGGATCGCGCTGCCGCCCTTTTCTTAGCATTTGCCGGGGCCGACGCCGCGACCTTTTCAAAAAACACGATGGAGGAATCGCACAACATGGCGCAAGCACGAAGCAAGGCCCGCCGTCATGACATCCCCTTGCGGGAAGACGTGAAGCCCGACGACTGCTGGGACTTATCCAGCCTTTACAAGAGCGACAAGGCATGGGGGAGGGATTTCCGTCAGTGGAAGGCGCGATTCGCGGATTATGCACGCTTTCGGGGCCGTTTGGCCGAGGGGCCGGAGGTGATCGCCGAGGCCCTGAGGCTCCATTTTTCCGTGGACGAACAGGGCGAACGGCTGGGTGTGTATGCGCAACTGCGAATGGCGGAAGATCAAACGGAATTCGAGTCGCAGCGGATGGTCGGCCGATTCATGGCCGAACTGAGCCGCTTCCATGAAGCCGCCAGTTTCCTGCAACCGGAATTGCTCGCGATCCCCGAACCGCGGATGCGGGAATTCATGGCCGATGCGACCCTTCAGCCCTATCGCCTGTTCTTGGAACGCCTGCTCCGTTACCGGCCGCATACACTCAGCCAAGCTGAGGAGCGGCTATTGGCCATGCAGACGGAAATGCTGGAAACCCCGACGCAGGTCTTCCGGCAGCTTAATGATACGGAACTGGAATTCGGCACGGTACGGAACGAGTGCAACGAGCAAGTCCCTCTGACGCACGGCAATTATCTCTCTTTACTCGAATCGCCTCGTCGCGAGGTCCGTCGCGAGGCATTCTACCGCTACTATTCCCAATACAGAAGGCACCAGCGGACGTTCGCAGCGGCCCTGGGCGGCTCGATCCACGCCGACAATTACCTCGCTCGCGCACGGAATTATTCCAACGCCTTGGAGGCGGCGCTCTTCCCCGATAATGTGCCGGTGAGCGTGTACGACAACCTGATCCGTACGGTCCGCGACAACCTCGAACACCTGCATCGCTATTACGAGATCCGCCGCCGTCGCTTGCGACTGCCCAGCTTGGAACCCTTCGACCTTTACGCGCCATTAGTGCCGGGGATGAAGAAACGCCGCACTTGGGAGCAGGCCGTGGAGATGGTGATCGAGGCCCTCGAACCGCTGGGCGAAGAGTATTGCCGAATCCTGCGCGGCGGCCTGGTCGGCCGGTGGTGCGACCGCTACGAGAATCAGGACAAGCAAAGCGGGGCTTTCAGCTCCGGCGCTTACCGCAGCGATCCCTACATCCTCATGAATTACAAAGAGGATGTCTTGGATCACGTATTCACGTTGGCCCATGAGGCCGGCCACTCGATGCACACCTATTACTCGGCGAAACACCAGCCGTATCCCTATTATCAATATCCGATCCTCGTGGCTGAGGCAGCCAGCACCTTCAACGAGCAGCTCCTAAGCCGCCGCCTCTTGAAGCAGGCGGACTCCGATCAAGAGCGGGCGTTGATCATCAGCCATGAACTGGACTCGATCCGCGGGACTATTTTCCGGCAGACCATGTTCGCCGAGTTCGAGAAAGCGGTGCATGAGGCGGTCCAGGAGGGCGAACCGCCCACGTTGGAGCTGTTTACGTCGATCTATGGACGGTTGCTGGCGGACTATCTCGGCCCCGACGTTGATATCGGCACGTTTCTGGAATTGGAGTGCCTGCGTATTCCACACTTCTATCGGGCATTCTATGTGTACAAGTATGCTACGGGACTATCGGCCGCCATCGCCCTAGCCGATCGCGTGCTTAAGGAAGGCGAGCCGGCGCGGCGCGACTATTTGCGATTACTGGCGGCGGGCCATAGCCGGGACCCGCTGGACCTGTTCCGCGATGCCGGGGTCGATTTGGAAAAACCGGACGTCGTTCAGGCCGCCATGCGGCGATTCGCCGAGTTGACGGACGAGCTGGCGGCCTTGTTTCGCAAAGTGCCCTGGACGACGGCGCGCGGCCCTTCGAGGACCAAGCACGGCAAAGCCGCGAAGAAGTGAGCCGGCGGAATCCGCGAGACGCACTTGAGGTGACACGCGCCATGGGGGACGGATCGGATCGGGACGCGATCGCGACGCGAGCGCGATTTCGGGCGGTCATGCCGATCGCCGAGCGCTACGCCTATTTCGACCATGCCGCCGTGTCGCCGCTCCCGCAACCGGTCCGCGCGGCGATCCGGATGTGGTGCGACGAGGCGACGGAGCAGGGCGACCTCCGCTGGCCGCGCTGGGCGGAGGAAGTCGAGTCGTTGCGGCGGGAGGCCGCCTCGCTGCTGGCCGCCGCAGCGGAAGAAATCGCCCTGGTTCGCAGCACCAGCCACGGCATCGGCATCATCGCCGAAGGGTTTCCGTGGCGCGAGGGAGACAACGTCGTGTTTCCCGCCGACGAGTTCCCGTCCAATCAGTATCCTTGGCTGGCCTTGGCGGAGCGCGGCGTGGAGGCCCGCCGGGTGCCGCTCCGCGACGGCCGATTGGAGCTTGCCGACTTGGAGGCCGCGTGCGACCGCCGGACCCGCATCGTGGCCCTCAGTTGGGTCAGTTACTGGAGCGGTCGGCGCATCGACCCCGCCGACGCGGCCGATCTCGCTCACCGCAAAGGCGCGCTCCTCGCCCTGGACGCCATCCAAGGGCTGGGGGTATTTCCCCTGGACGTACGGGCGGCGGGGATCGACTTTCTCGCGGCGGACGGCCACAAGTGGTTGCTGGGGCCGGAAGGGGCCGGCTTGTTCTTTTGCCGCCGCGAACACCTGGAGGGGTTGCGTCCCACCGGGGTCGGCTGGCACAGCGTGGTCCAGGCCATGCGATTCGACCGGATCGAGCCGGAGTGGAAGCCGACGGCGGCGCGATTCGAGGGCGGCTCGCAAAATATGGCGGGGATGATCGGGTTGCGAGCGGCCGTGGGTTTGCTCCGCGATTTGGGAATCGAAGCCGTCGCCCGCAACGTGCTCAAGTTCACGGATCTCGCCTGCGACCGGCTGCGGCAAATCGGCGCCGAGATCATCAGCGATCGTCGGCCGGAGGCGGCCTCGGGCATCGTCACGTTCACGCTGCCGGGCATGGATTCCGAGGATGTCCGCCGCCGCTGCTTGTCCGCCGGCGTCGTGCTGAGCTGCCGCTCCGGCAGGTTGCGAATCAGCCCCCACGGCTATAACGATGACGGGGATCTGGAGCGGCTGATCGACGTGTTGCGGCACTGCCGCAAGGCGGTCTGATCCACGCGAGCCGAGCCGGTCGGCCGTTGACCGTGCGGGGTCTCCACGCAAGAATTGAACGCTGTTTTCGTCGATGATTCCGCCGAGGCGGGAAAATCCGGCACCGGCGGGTCACCGCCGGCCGTTCCTCGCTCATGGTATCGACGGAGCGAACGGCAGCGACGGATCGAGTCGGCGATCGGCGGAGACTGCCCCGCGGTATGCCTTGGAAGACTTGAAGGATTCCGGTTCCGACTCTTTTTCGTGAGACTCCTGTTTCAACTTTTTTTCATGAAGGGAGACCAACGATGTCCCTCCCGCGTCGCCGTTTTTTGGGGAATGCCGCGGCCGTCGCGGCCGGCGCTTCGCTGCTGCCCGGCATGGCGTCGGCAAGCTCTCGGGCTGAAGAAAACGCCGTCTTGCGTCTGGGCGTGATCGGGGTAGGCTGGTACGGCATGGTGGATGCCAAGGCCGCCCTTGAGGTCGGCGGCGTGGAGGTCGCTGCGATCTGCGACGTCGATTCGGAACACCTGGAGAAGTCCGCCGCGGAATTGCAGCAATTACAGGGCAAGCGGCCTCAGACCTTCAAATTGTACGAGGAGATGCTGGACGCAGCCGACCTGGACGCGGTCATCATCGCCAGCCCGCCGCAGTGGCATGCCCTGCACCTGCTCGCCTGTTTGAAGCGGGAGTTGGACGTCTATTGCGAAAAGCCGTTGGCGTACGACATCCGCGAGGGCCGGGCGATGGTCGATGCGGTGCGGCAAAGCGGCCGCGTCGTGCAGATCGGTTTCCAGCGGCGGCAGCACGAGAGTTTTCGGCAAGCACGGGAATTCCTCGCCGCGGGCGAAGCGGGCGACATCGTTCAGGTCGATGCCCAAATCCATTATCGGGCCGGAACGAAAGATCCCACGCCCAAGGATCCGCCCCCCTCGCTGGATTGGAATCTGTGGTGCGGCCCCGGCCCCTTGATTCCGTACAGCGAGCAGGTGGGACATTTCAATTGGCGATTGGAAAAGACCAGCGGACACGGGCATCTGGTCGATTGGGGGATCCACCTGATCGATGCGGCGCGGATGATCCTGGGTGTGACCACTCCCGGCAAGGTAACGGCGGCGGGCGGCATCTATCGCTTGGGAAACGCGATCACCACGCCCGACAACCGCTGGGCGCGCTGGCCGGAAATGAAACGCGCGGGCTTCCGCACCATGCCCGCCGTGGCCGCCACCCTGTTTGGCCCGGCG
>FWPV01014864.1_pt1 | contig 11312 bp, 7 predicted proteins | sample 2228371 | NCBI WGS metagenome assembly FWPV01 (sample SAMEA103939776, study PRJEB20133) | metagenome | reverse complement strand
CCCGAAGTGCCGTAGGGGTCAGAAACGGATTCTGAGGCGGAACTCGATCTGACGCGGGTCGAAGGTGTTCGACGCGTCGATGGTTCCGAAGTTGCTGTTCGTGCCCATGCCGACCTCGAGTCCGCGCGAAGGATCGCGCGTGGGCTGGAGAGCGCCCGCGCTGACGCTGCGCATCCTGGGCCGGAACTGCACGTTGTTGAGAGCGTTGGTGGCTTCGGCCGACAGCAGGAACTCGACCCGCTCCTTCACCTTGAAGTTCTTTTCGAGGCTCAGGTTGAGGTTGTCGCGGCCGGGGCCGGTGATGTCGGCGTAGTTGGTGGCGGCGGTGCCCCACCACATCATGTCGAGGATGGTGTTGCCGTTGGCCGCCGTCGTAGTGGCGCCGCGGAAGGCGCCGAGGTTGTACTTGAGGAAGCAGAAGGCGCAAGGAGTGATGCGCTGGCCGTTGGGCAGCGTGATGGTGGTTCTGCCGTCATACCAGCGCTGGAGCTCCCTGGGCACTTCGGCGGCCTCGCCGGGCACGCGGTTCGGGCGCCCGTTGATGGAGTTGGTGTTGCCGCCGCCGATGTTGTTCGGCGTGCCGGTCTGGGCGAGGTAGTTGCCGCCGACCTTCCAGCCGCCGATGATCCAGTTGAGCACGCCGTTGTCGGCAGCCCAGCGCTTGCCGCGGCCGAAGGGCAGTTCGTAGACCCAGGTGGCGACGAAGCGGTGGCGGATGTCGTGATCGCTGAAGCGCTGGTTGTTGCGCAGGTTGCGGCGGTCGATGTCGCCGGGGATGTTGCCCACGGCTTCCGAGCCGCCGTTCAGCTGCATTTCACCCTGCACCCAGTCGAGGGCCTTGCTCCAGGTGTAGTGCGTGTTGATCAGGAAGCCGTTGGCGAACTGGCGGTTGAGGGCCAGCGTGAGGCCGTGGTAGTTGTTCCAGCCGATCGGCGCCAGCTGCGCATAGTTGCCGAGCAGCGGGAACAGGTTGTAGACGAGCTCCCGGTTGACGGTGCGGCCGTTCCAGGGGGACTGGAAGGCGTTGAGGGTGCCGCTGGCCGGCTGGTAGGGGTTCGGGATCTGGATGTTGCGCGGATCGCTGGTTCCGTTGTTGGCGATCCACTCCTGGCGGAACATCTCGATGGCCGCATCGGGGTAGAACTGACGGGCGTTGAGAGGCAGGCGGGAATAAGGCAGCCGGTAGCCGCGGAGGCCGTTGTACGTGGCCGAGACCTGGTATTTGCTGAACAGCCGGGTCTCGATGGCGGCGTTCCACTGCTGCAGCCTGCCGGTCTTGTAGTCGTCGCGGACGAAGGTCATGTAGCCGGCGCCGTAGAGGCGCGGGTCGTCGGGATTGGCGCCGATGGGCGTAACGACGCGGTTGACCGCCTGATCGTAAAACTTGCCCACGGGGACGCCGCTCGGCGACGGTCCGTACGGGGTGGTGATGGTGTAGGGCGTGAAGGCGGTCATGTTGTAGTGGCCGGGTCCGCCGTTGAAGCCGGTGTTGGACGGAATGGTGGACAGGCCATAGCCGGCGCGGAAGACGAGGTCATCGCGGACGCGATAGGCCATGCCGAGGCGCGGCTGGAATTCCTGGGAGTTGTTGGTCCAGTAGTTCCGGCTCAGGCCGCCAGTGCCGGGGAACAGCCAGCGTCCGGGAGAGCCCCAGCGGTTGGTGGCGGAGAGGTCGACCGGCATCAGGCGGTCGAAGCGCTCCGTGGGACCGGGCTGCTGGTCGTACCGCAGGCCGAGGTTGAGCGTCAGGCGGTTGGTGACGCGCCAGTCGTTCTGCGAGTACAGCGCCCAGTACTTGGCGGAGAGGGCGGGCTGCAGAGCGAAGCCGGGCTGGATGAAGATGTCGCCGAAGCCGAGCAGCAGCGAGGCGCCGCCGTGGCCGGTGCGGTCGGCGGTGAGGGCGTCGCTGGGATCGCCGCTGGCGTTGACGGTGGCGCGGGTGAAATTCGGGCTGGTGCGGATGGCGAAGGGATAGGCGTTATCGGTGAAATTCGCCAGGGAATTCCGGTACTCGCCGCCGAATTTCAGGGTCCATTTGCCGGCGATTTTGGTCATGTTGACGTTGGTGACCCAGTTGGCCTGCTTCTCGATCTTGAAGAGGTAGGCGGTGTTCGACAGGGCGCTCCAGTAGTTGATGCCGTCGGCGACCTGCGGCGTGCCGCCAAAGGGAACGGCGAGCGCCTGGATTTCGCCGGGCACGCGCATCTGGTTGTAGAGCGAGGGATTGACGCTGCCGGCGATATTGCGGGTGTCGACGCGGTTGAAGCCGAGGCGGGCGTCCATGACGAGGGTCGGGGAGATCACCCACGTGTCGCCGATGGAGGCGTAGGGGTTGCGGTCGCGGTTTTCGCGCCCGACGAACTCGGGCTGGCTGTAGAAGGGATTGTCCGGACCCCAGCCGGATTCGGTGAGGATGTCGCCGAAGCTGAAGCCGCCGGTGACATAGATGTTATGAGCGCCCGCGCGGTGATCGAGGCGTCCGTTGAAGTTGTTGCGGCGGAACTCCTGCGGGAAGCGCGCCTGATAGTTGTTGAGCAGGAAGCGGGGCTCGAGCGGGCTGATGTTGGGCAGCGGATAGCTGTTGACGAGGAAGCGCCCGGCAGGATCGAGGCGGTCCTGGGGGATGATGGAGTTGGCGAAGGGCGTGCGGACGTAGCGGCCGCCCTCGAAGCGGACCGACAGGGGATCGTACAGGAGCAGGGGCGCGGGCGTGCCGCCGACATTGGCGACGCTGCGGCTGAAGTCGCCCTGGCGCTCCGCGGCAGTCGGAACGGTGCGGGTGTAGTCGACAGCGCGGTTGAACTGGAGACGTTCGAAGCTGCCGAAGACGAACGTCCGGTCCTTGCCGTTGTAGAGCTTCGGGAGCACGAGCGGACCGCCCGCGGTGCCGCCGTAGAGGTGCGACTTGAAGGCGGGGCGGCGGGACAGAGGGTTTTCCGCGCCCAGCATGTTGCGGTAGAAGGTGTTCGCGTTGAGGGCGTCGTTGCGGATGCGGTAAAAGGCGGAGGCGTGCAGGTCATTGGTGCCGCTCTTCGTGATCATCTGCACGACGCTCTGGCCGCGGCCGTATTCTGCCGAGTAGTTGTTCGCCTGGAGGCGGACTTCCTGGATGCCCTCGGGGTTGGGAAGAACCGTGGCCTCGTTCCAGCCGTGGCCGAGCACACTGACGCCGTCGACCTGGATGTCATTGGAGAAGGTGTCGCCGCCGTTGACGGAGAACGCCGAGAAGCTGCGGCGGCCTTCCGCGCCGATGCCGAAGCCGTAGGTGCTGGTGGAATCGCTGAAGCGGGAGTGCGTCTGCACCTGGGGCTGCAGCAGGACGTAGAACAGAGGGTTGTTCTGGATGTTGGGGATGGACTTGATGACAGTTTCGCCAATGGCGTTCTGCACAGTGGCGGTATCGGTCTGGAGGGTTGCCGCAGACGCTTCGACTGTGACGGCTGTCTCCACCGTGCCAACCTGGAGGGTGACGTCGGCGCGGACGACCGTGGCTGTGGCCACCTCAATTCCTTTGACGTTGGCGGTCTGGAAACCGGCTTTCTTCACTTCGACGGTGTACTGCCCGAAGGGCAGGTACGGCATGGTGTAGGCGCCGGTTTCGTTCGTTCTGGTTTCGTACGGGATGTTACGACCCGTGTCCCGAATAATGACTGTCGCGTCCGGCACAGCCGCTCCGCTGGAGTCAGTGACGGTTCCGACAATCGTCCCCGATCGCACCTGACCCCAGACAGCGCTGATGCTGAAAGCCAGGACAACAGCCCAGATGGCAGTCGGGACTTGCCTGCTGATGCGTGTCATACGGTTTTCCTTTCTCGTTTCCGGTTCAGGCCGGCGCGGAGAACCGTGCTGACAGCAGCATCCCGCGACCTGGCCTGGATACTTCAAGCTGTTCAAAATCGTTTTCCGCCACCCGACCAACGAGGCGGCGGCGGTTTCGAATCCGGCACTCTGTCCGAACGCCCTGAGGCCGACTTTCGCCAAGGGTGGAAAGTCCGGTGCTTCGGGCGTTGGCACAGAATGACAGTGTGATTTCAGATCGACCCCGTGGATAGGCTATCCCCCTGGTGGGCCCCGAGGATACGCTCCATACCCGGGAAAACAGGATTCATGCCCGAGAATCATTGGGTTAGGCTGTGGATACGGGCTCTTTTATTACGGGTTACAGAATGGTATTCTGGCGGTGGAGATGGCTGCGCAGCCGCCAGTTTCGCCTTCGCCGCCGATTTCGCCCGACCAGGTGCGGGCGGAACTGGTACGTATCCTGGACAGCGGAGCGTTTCGAACCAGCAAGCGCTGCCGGGAGTTTCTGGCCTTCGTCGTGGAGCACACGCTGGAAGGCAAGACGGACCGGCTGAAGGAACGTTCGATCGGGGTGGAGCTGTTCGGACGGGACGCCTCCTACGACACGCACGAGGATCCGATCGTCCGGGTCAAGGCGAACGAAGTCCGCAAGCGGCTGGCGATGTACTACAAGGAGGAGGGAGCGGCGGCGCCGTTCCGGATCGAACTGCCTCCGGGCGGGTATGTGGCGGCCATCCTTTCTCATGACAGCCCGGCGGGCGAGCCTGCGGCGCCTTCATCCTGGCGATGGCCGGCGATCCGGTTCTCGTGGACGATCGCGGCATTCGCGGCTCCCGCGGTTTTCGCAGCTGCGCTGTTCGCGCTCTGGGCATCGCGCGGGTTCAGCTTCGCCGATGAGGTGGAGCGTTTCTGGGCGCCTGTGCTGCGCCATCAGAAGCCCATCTCCATCGTGCTCGGCGAGTCGAATCTTTACCAGCTTTCAAGGCGCGTCCAGGACCGATTTCTGCAACAGCATCCCGAGTATCTGACCAACCTGATGCCCTATCATCTGGTTCCGACGCCGGACCTCGACATCAAAGCCGAGGACATCATTCCGGTGCCGAACCTGAACGTGAGCACGGCAGATGCGATCGCCATCGCGCATCTGGCGGTGCTGTTCCACGAACACCGGCGCCCGTACCGGCTCGTCTTCGGCGCCACGCTGACGCAGCCCGACTCGCTCGACAACATCCCGGCTGTCGTGATCGGGGCGTTTTCGAACGCGGTGAACATCCAGCTGACGCGGGACCTGCGGTTTTCGTACCGCCGCGAGACGACGTCTGCCGGCGCAGCCTGGCTGATCGCGGACCGCGAGACGGGGAAGACGTGGCGGCTGGTGGGGGTCTTTCCGAAACAGGACACAGATACGGACTACGCGCTGGTGACGCGGCTGGTTGGAACCAGCGGAGGACGCGCGATCATCGCCTTCGGCGGCATCACGCAGTTCGGGACGCAGGCGGCGGTCGAGTCGATCACGAACCCGGCGGTGCTTGAGGCGCTCAACGCGCATCTGGGCAAGGACTGGCACCGGTCGAACGTGCAGTTCGTGATCGAAACGCGCGTCGCCGGGCGGACGCCGGTGTCGCCGCGGATCGTGACGGCCCACCGCTGGTAAGAGCAGCAGGTTATGGACGCACAGCCGCAGCCGGAGTGTGCGAGTCCACGCCGGCAAACCGGTGGCGCGTGCGCACGCACAGGGCGCACACGCTGAGCATCACCGGCACCTCGATCAGCACGCCGACCACTGTCGCGAGCGCGGCGCCGGATTCCGGACCGAACAGCGCAATCGCGGTGGCGACTGCCAGCTCGAAGAAATTGCTTGCGCCGATGAGCGCGCCGGGGGCGGCAACCTCGTAGTTCACCTTCAGCAGCCGCATCAGCCCGTACGCGAGCGAGGAGTTGAAGTAGACCTGAATCAGAATGGGCACGGCGATCAGGACGACGTGGAGGAACTTGCCCGTGATGTTGTCCGCCTGGAAGCCGAAGATCAGCACGAGCGTCGCCAGCAGCGCCGTCATGCTCACGGGGGCGAAACGCGGCAGCAGCTCCTGCTCGAACCAGACAGCGCCGTGCCGCCGGATCAGCCACCGCCGCAGCAGCACGCCGACGGTGAGCGGAATCACGATGAACACGATGACGGAGTCGAGCAGCACCTGGAACGGCACGTGGAGGTTCGACGCGCCGCTCACCAGAAACCGCACGATCGGCGCGAACAGCACCAGCATGATGAGGTCGTTCACCGATACCTGCACCAGCGTGTAGGCGGGATCGCCATCGCTGAGGTAGCTCCACACGAACACCATCGCCGTGCAGGGCGCGGCAGCCAGAATGATGCAGCCGGCGATGTACTGGCCGGCGTCGGCAGCGGAGATCAGCGGCGCAAAGACGATGCGGAAGAAAAACCACGCAAACAGCGCCATCGAGAACGGCTTGACCAGCCAGTTGACGAACAGCGTCACCATCAGCCCGCGCGGGCGCCGCCCCACGTTGCGGATGGAGGCGAAGTCCACCTTCATCATCATCGGGATGATCATCATCCAGATCAGCACGGCGATCGGCGCGTTGATCTGGCTGCCCGCGCCGAATTCGAGCCCGCGCAACACGCCCACCGCTTCCGGCAGCAGCTTGCCGAGAAGAACGCCCGCCGCCATGCAGACGGCGACCCACAGGCTGAGGTACCGCTCGAACAGACCAAGCCGTTTCGCCGGCCGTGGCGCTGCGTCCTTCATGGCCACACCTCCGACGCAGCCGGCGCAGAAGCGCCGGGAGGGAATCCGAGTCGCACCATTCTTCGAGTGTACTGGAAAAATGGAAGGCTGAACGGAGACCTTTCCGCATTCCGGAGAGAATGGCGCAGGAGCGCGCGGGGCGCGGGCGTGGCGCCTGTCCTCCGCAGGCCTCAAGCCCTGCCCCGCGCGCGACAGGCTTTGCTCACATATGCATCCGCTTATAGGTGCATGTGATCGCGTGGCCTGGAGCCAGCAGGATGACTTTGAATTCCTGCTGCAGCGGAAGGTAGACCACGGCGCCGGCGCCTGGCAGCGTGCCGATGCCGGGCACAATCAGCTCATAGGTCTTCTCTCCCGTGCAATCCTCTTTTGAAGAGAACAGAGACCGGGACTCAAACGGCAGCACGAGTCCGCCCAAGCTGGCATGACCCTTGCCCACGGCATTGCCCCGCGAATCGATTTTCACCCGCTGGAGCATGGAGAAGGGCACCATCGTGTTGGGCGGCACGCGGGGATCGACGAGGTTCAGGTCCGCGAAGCCGGAACACTCGGCGCACCACACGCCCTGGAACGGCTGCAGCGCGCACAGACCGGGCTGCGCCTGAAGAGACGCCGCGCACGCAAGCACGAAGAAGAAAAGCACCGTCAGCCGGACGAAACGGATCGGTTGCATGGATCTGACCTCCTGCGGCAAGCATGGAAGGCGCCGCGCGCCGGTTGAATCGCCGCCGCCGTGTTTTTTCCTTGCCGGTTGCCTACCGCGGATCGGACTGGAGAAAGGACAGTTGCGGAGACCTTGACTCCTCTCTCAGGCGGCGCTAGAGTCACGGTGGCACTGGACTCCCTTCATGGCTGCCGCCGTCCCGCCCGGCTGCGCTCTCCGGTTCGCGGGTTTTTCCGTGGATCCATCAACCGGCCGCCTGTACAGGGGCTCGACGCGCGTTCCGCTGCGGGGCAAGTCGTTCGAGGTGCTGCTCGCGCTGCTGGAACAGCCCGGGCGCGTGGTGACACGCGATCAGCTCCGGCGGCGGCTGTGGCCTGAAGACGTCTTCGTGGATTTCGAGAACAACCTGAACACGGCCGTGGCCCGAAGTACATCGAGACGATTCCGAGGCGGGGCTACCGTTTCATCGGGCAACTGATCCCGCCGCTGGCAGGCGCCGGGAAGGGACCGGTCCGGCTCATCGTTCTGCCGCTGGCGAATCTCTCGGGCGATCCGTCGCAGGATCATTTCTGCGACGCCCTGACGGAAGACCTGATCGCCGACCTCAGCGCCATGGCGCCGCGGGAGCTGGCCGTGATCGCGCGGACGACGGCGATGTTCTACAGGACCGGCTCCGCCGACATCGCCCGGATCGGGCGCGACCTGAACGTGCACTACGCGGTGGAAAGCAGCCTGCGCGTGTCGGGGCAGGATTTCCGTTTCGTCGTGCAGCTGATCCGCACGTCGGATCAGATGCACGTCTGGGCGCAGGCGTACGAGGCGCCGCTGGCGCAGCTGTTACGGGTGAAGGGCGACGCAGCGCGCGAGATCGCGCGGCAGGCTGGCGCGAATCCCGCCGAGCCGCCTCTGCGGCCTGCGCCGGACCCGGCCGCATACCGGCTGTATCTGGAGGGGCGGTTCCGGATGGCGCAGCTGACGCGCGAGTCCATGACGCAGGCTGCGGCGCTGCTGGAAGAGGCGATCGCCCGCGATCCGGGATTCGCACCGGCTTACGACGCCCTGTCCGAGCTGCTGTGGTGGCAGGGCTTTCTGGCGCTGGTCCATCCGAGAGAGGCGTTCGGCCGCGGCCTCTGGCTGGCCCACCGAGCCGTGGAAATCGATCCTGGCCTCGCCGAAACGCACGCCCTGCTGGGGATGTACCTCAAGGAAATCGAGTATGGGTGGCACGAAGTCGAGCGGCAGATGCGGCGGGCTCTCGAACTGAACCCTTCTTCTTCCGCCGTGCGCTTCCGGTATGCGCTGAGCGGCCTGATGCCGCAGGGACGCCTCAGCGAAGCGGCCGCCGAACTGGAGCGGGCGCTCGATCTGGATCCGCTTTCGGTGCAGATCCGCATGTGGCTGGCGCAAATCCTCCACTTTGCGCGGGACAATGAGCGCGCTGAACGGGGGATTCGCACAGCGCTTCAGATGGATCCGGGATTCTGCTGGAACTACCATGTGCTGGGGCAGATTCAACTCGCGCTGGGCCGGTATCCGGCCGCGATTGGCGCGTTCCGGCAGGGTGCGGTCCTGTCCGGAAATCACCCGATCATTCTTGGCTGGCTGGGCATGACGCTGGCGCTGTGCGGCGAGGAGAGGGAGGCGCGGGCTCTGCTCGAATCGTTGCGGCGGGCGGCGGCTGCGGCGTACATTCCTCCGACGTCGTTCGCATGGATCCACCTGGGTCTGGGGGAAGTGGATGCCGCGTTCCGGTGCATGTTCGACGCCGTGGAACAGCGCGATCCGATCATCGTTCCGGTGAAGAGCTACTGGTTTTTCGATCCACTCCGAGCCGATCCGCGCTACGGAGAGCTGTTACGCCGGCTGCGGCTGGACGGGCAGCCGGGGAGGCCGGACCCTGCTTCGCAAGAATGACCGAGGGGACAGGCGCCTGCTGGCCGCGCGGAATCTTCATGAAACCATGCGGGCCATTCCCCCGTCCTGGCGGAGGAAAGGGACATTGTCGAAATCTGCCGGCATGATTCCGGTCAGCCGCCCGCGAGACGAGAGGAGAGGACTTGGCATGCTGCGCCGTCTGAATCTGGCAGGAATTTTCTGCGTCACTGTGATCTTATTGCCGGGGACACCGCAGCCGCAGGAGGCGCCGGCGGAGCCGAAAGGCGTGACTGTTTCCGGAGTCGTCATCAACTCTGTGACTCAGGAGCCGGTGCGCCGGGCGGAGGTGACCTTGACGCCCGCGCCCCCGGAGGCAGTTCCGGGCCAGCCGCGCGGGGCGGGGGCAAGCGGGGCGCCCGGCGCCGGCAGCCCTGCCCAACGGGCCGATGCGGTGAAGGCGGCCATGCGCACGGCGCTCACGGGGGCGGATGGCGCATTCCGTTTTGACAACGTCGCCGAGGGCGTCTACCGGGTTTACGTGCGGCGTGAAGGCATGGTGCCCGGACGCCCGGCGCCGGGGCTTTCGCCCCAGCAGTTCCGCGTGGCCGCCGGGTTGCCGGTGACGGGTCTGCGGTATTCGCTGACTCCGCAGGCGGTCATCAGCGGGCGAGTGCTCGATGACGAAGGCGAACCGGTGCAGGGTGTTCAGGTCATGGCTCTGCGCCGCGCGCCGCCGGACGCGCGGATGCCCTACCAACCGGCGGGCCCGATGGAGCAGACCGACGACCGGGGCCAATACCGGCTGCGCAATCTGCCGGCAGGAAGATACCTGGTTCAGGCCATGCCGATGGGGCAGGCGGCCATGGAACAGGCGGAGAATCAGCGCACGGCGCTGACGACCGCCTTTTATCCGGACGCCCGATCTCCGCGCGAAGCGATCTGGGTTACCGCAGGCGCCGGGCAGGAGATCGGGAATGTTGATATCCGTCTGCGCCGCACGCCCGTGCGGCGCATTTCGGGCAGGGTGCTGATGGAGGACGGAAAACCGGCGGAGCGGTTCATGGTGATGAAGCTGGACCGCGATGCGCCGATGACGTTCATGATGTCCGGGAGGGTGGTGATGGGCCGCGAGCCCGGCTCATTTGTGCTCGAATCCGTCCCGCCAGGCCGTTACACGCTGATGGCCCGGCTGATGGACAACCAGAACCCGTTGATGCAGCGGGCGGCGCTGGCGGACGTCGACGTGGGAGACCGCGATCTGGAAAATGTCGAAATCCGCTTTCTGCCGCCGTTTGTGTTGCGGGGACAGATCCGGGTGGAGGGGCCAGGCGCCGAACAGGCGAAGGCGCAGCTGGGGAGAATGCAGGTGAACGCCATGCCGTCGCCGGCCGGTCCGTCGTTCAGCCAGGCGGCAGTGAAGGAGGACGGGACTTTCGAGATGACGTTGCACGCGCCAGGAAGGTACAGGCTGTTTGTGTACCAGGGGAGCCCGGCGCAGCTGTATCTGGCCTCGATCCGCACGGCAGGGGGCAGCGACGTCACCCGGGAGATGGACCTGACCCTCGGCGCAGCCGAACCCGTGATTGTCACGCTGCGCACGGACGCAGCCCGGATCACTGCGAAGCGGCCGCCTGCGGACAGGGAAAACGAGTGGTGCAACCCCTACTACGCCGCAGCGGTTCCGGTGCTGGAAGAGGAACGGACAGTCCGCGCGCCCATCCGGGCTCCGGCCGATGAAAGCGGCGAGGCTGTGCTGTTTCCCGTTCCGCCGGGTGAATACTACGTGTTTGGCGTGTGCGCGCCGGACCTGATCCATGCATCTGATCCGGAGATCCTCGATTCCCTGCCCCAGAAGGCAGAGAGGGTGCGGGTGCAGGCGGGCGAACAGAAAACGGTGACGCTGAAAGACGCCGCGCCGCAGTGAGGTTGCCGCACGGGCGACTGCCGGCTCGCCGATATCGCTCGCGGTCAACCCGCCGTTGGAGCGGCACTGGATCGGGCGGACGGCGCATCGTGATTGCGGGAGGGAATTGCGGACGCGGCGGGATGCAGCCCTCGCGCAAGCGCGAGGGGAAACCCGCAGGAGAGAGTGCCCGGGGCACAGTTGGGATGCAGCCCTCGCGCAAGCGGGTCTGTGAAAAAATTCCCCGGCCCGATTTTGGCCAAAAGTGAGGCGTTATTGCCCTCGCCAGAAGCCCCAGGAC
>FWPV01011696.1_pt1 | contig 11312 bp, 10 predicted proteins | sample 2228371 | NCBI WGS metagenome assembly FWPV01 (sample SAMEA103939776, study PRJEB20133) | metagenome | reverse complement strand
CCTCCTCCTCGACGGCCTGCCGCCCGTCTGCCGCGGCGGGCAGGCGCTCGACCTGAAGCTGCATGTGTCCAACTACTCGGAGCAAGCTCTTTCGGGCGCTGCGTTCGGAGTGCGGGCTTTAGCCCGTAGTCCCCAGATACGGCCTGAAGGCCGCACTCCAAACCCGATCGCTGAGAACAAGGGGAAGGCCGAGGAGGTGAAGCAGGGGACGGTGGCCTCCATCACCGACATTCCTCTGAAGCTGCCCGACGTCCCGACGCCGCAGATGCTCGTTGTTCAGGCCGAACTAGCCGTGGGCGAGGCTAAGGTCCGCAACGAGTGGACGGCGTGGGTCTATCCCGCACACACTCCGGTGCCGACGCTCAAGGTGCCCCTCTTCGCCGGGCCGGAGCTTGTGCGGGGACTGGAGTGGCTGGGGGCCAAGCCGCTGCCAGGCGGCGAGAAGCTGCCGGCCGAGGCGGTCTACGTGATGAACCAGCCGACGAAGCGGGTGCTCGACGCCGTGGCCGAGGGGGCGTGCCTCGTGATGCTCTCGCCCCAGGGCTTCTTCCCGACCGAGCGCAACCGCTTCAAGACAGGCTGGTGGCTGGGCGGGCCGGGCGACAGCAACGTCGGCACCGTGGTCTACGACAATCCCATCACCCGCGAGATGGCGCCCGACGGCTGGTGCGACATCGGTTGGCACCGGCTCATCGAGGGCTCGCAGGCCGTCATCCTCGACGACCTGCCCTCCCAGCCCGAGGTGCTCGTCCGGGCCATCGAGGTCCACCGCCTCTGCCGCAGCAAGGCCCTCCTCTTCCAGGCCAGGCTCGGCAAAGGCTCCCTCATCGTCAGCGGACTCAACCTCGGTCTCAGCCAGACCGAGCGCTGGCCAGAGTCCGAATGGCTCCTGGCGCGCATGGTCGAGCACGCGGGCACGCTGCCGAAGCCGAAGGGCGAGCTGCCGCTCGACTTCCTGCGCCAGCGCGTCGCCGCGATGGAGCCGCCCGAAGGCCCCTTCCTCTCGGGCTTCCAGCGGCTCATCAGAAACGAGGGCGAGACCGACAAGTGGGTGAGCATCCGCGAGGACAACGCAACCTATCACATCTGCCGCCAGACCGCCCCAGGCCACCTCGTCGAGTGGGAGACCGCGCCTTTGCCCGCCGACTGGAAGGGGGCGACGGCGACGTTCGTCTTCGCCGGCGGCATCGGCTACGTGAGCCAGCCGCGCACCAAAGGCTTCACGTTCCTCGTCAATGGCAAGGACGCCTTGGCCTTCGACGTGACGCAGGACCGCTCGGTCTGGAAGAGCGCCGATAGGAAGGTTGCCCTCCACTTCGTCCCCGTGCGGCCCATGCCCCAGGACGGCATTGGCCTCTTCTACGTGGCAGTCGCGGCCGACCTGTTGACCCCTGGCAAGCCCTGCACCTTTGCCGTCCGCTCGAACGGCTCCGCCAGCCGCCGCTGGTTCGGCCTCAACCCTTACAATGACGTGCTGAGGTAGGGCGTGCATACTTGCACGCGGAGTCGCTCAGTCAGCGAACCGAAGCATGGAATACTGCTCGTAGCGGTGCCAGTCGTCGGTGGTCATGGGTCCGGAGTTGGACTCCTCGGCCTTCTTGTAGAGCTTCGAGTAGTCGTAGCGGGCGAAGGTGAACCGCCAGGTGTCACCCGTCTTGGGAGGTCTGCCGCCGATGTGGGCGAGGTTCTTCCACGGAATCGCCATGATGACGCGGTAGAACTGATCGGTGTCCGACGAGTCGTTCACCGTGCCGACGGCCTGGACGGCGCAGGCGATGCCCGTCTCCCACGCCGAGCGCTCCTTGACCGACTTCTTGCCCTTCCGCTCGTCAATCTGGAGGGCCATCACGGTGCCGATGGGGTTGACCTCGAACTCGTAGTAGCCGGGCTTGTCGTCGCGGGGCTTGAGGAACAGCTCGACCACATCCTCCTCCCAGAGCGGGTCGGTGCGCTCCTTGAACTTGCCGCGCAGATCGGCATCGGCGGCCACGGCCTGGACGTAGAGGTGCCTCTCGTCCCACAGCATCATCGCCTCGGTCGTGCTCTGGGCGGGGTTGGTCGTCTTGGCCACGACGAATCCCCGAATCACCATCGCATTCTTCCACTGCTCCGGGTGCGGCGTCCCGTCAACCGTGATCGCCCCCGCGGCGCGGCGGACGATGTAGGGCTCGCCGGGCTTCCAGCCCTCCGAGCCGAACGTTGGGATGCTGGGCGCGCCGCCCGCCGCGGCGGCCAACGACAGAAGAGTCCACAGGACCGACATGGCAGCTTCCCCCAAGAAAGCAAGACAGGCCGCTCACGCGCATCGTGATCTACCACGACCCCGTTCGGCATGCAAGCCAGCGAAGCGAAGAAGCCCCTCCCGTTCCCGAGTACTGCCCCCGGTCCTGGTAGCGTCCTGGAGTTCCGAAGCTCCGAACGGAGCGTACTATATCAGCCCAGGGCGAAGCCCTGGGAATTGGGCACCACCCGGGTTCAGCCCTGTAGGGGCGTACTAACCACCGAGGGGAGACGATGCCGTCCGTGCCCCGAAGTGCGCCCTTTCAGGGCTAGCCCACGCGCGGCACCGGTTCCCAGGGCTTCGCCCTGGGCTGATATAGTACGCCCCTGTCGGGGCTACCAGGCGGTTCACCAGAATTGTGGGTCATACCCCCGTTCCCGTCTCGGTTGACATTCGCCGGTCGAGTTGACATGATGACTGCGGGGGAGCAGGAGGGCCAGTAGATGCGCCACCTCGTGGGATTCGTTGCGGCGTTCGCAATGGTCTCCTGGGGGGCTGGGGCGCAGGACGCCTCGCAGCCGCCGAGCGCGAAGCCGGCTGCCTTTGTGCGAATCGTCGAGCGCGAGCACGACTTGCGCAAGCCCATCCCTGAACTTGACGCGCCGAAGATGCCCGCCGAGGAGCCGGCCCCGAAGGACCCGGTGAAGATCAAGCTGTCATGGTCGGTCATCGCGCTCAGGGACCCCGAGTTTGCCGGCCTGGGCGTTGTGTGGGAGAGGCCAGTGACCATCGCCTCCCCGGAGCAACGGCAGAAGCTCATCGAGCGCGCGCGGGCCAGACCCAACCCGCCTCCGCTTCTGCCGTGCCGGCTCGCGAAATGGCAGGGGATGCCAGGCGTCGGGGAGCCGATGGGCGCGATTCTCCACTCTCATCACTTCTCGTTCCCCTCAAGCCGGAGCGTGTTCCTGCATTTCGGGGCGAGCTACAACTACATCGCCGGCGTGCGCCTAGAGGACTTCGAGCCGATCATCGGGAACGTTCCAGCGGGGCTGATTGTGGAAGCAAGGGCCCTGTCGCTGGGAACCGAGACGCTTTTCACACTCCTCTCGGTTCGGGTGAATGCGTTGCACAGCTTCCAGATGGTGGAGCTTGAGGCCGTTGAAGTCGGAGCGAACGCCGGGACGGTGAAGATGAAGCCGGGGGCGCAGGAGCCGTGCTTGCTCCTCAGGAAGAGCGCGGTGCCCTCACCGTGCAGCCTGAGGGTGAAGGCGGGGGAATCGCTCGTCGTGCCCCTGGGCGACGTGTCGTTCCTGGTTGCCAACTCGAACCTCCGAGCGTACGTGCGCGAGGGGAAGGCCCGCATTCAGCGCGACGACACTCAGAAGCTCCTCTCGCGCGCCGACGCGCGCGGCTATCCCCTGGACGAGGACGTGAAAGTCCTCGTCGTTCTCACCCCGACGGTCGTGTGGCCCAGGGAGCACAGCTTCTGAGGATGCGACGGATCGTGGGGAGGCCTTGCTAATCTCTCTCCCTTGAGGGAGAGGGTAGGATGAGGGTGCAAACTGGGGAACCCAGGCAGCGTTGCCAGGATCAGGGGCGATGCTCAGGACACGCTTGCGAACCTATCCGGTATCGCATATAATACCATCGTGAATGAGCCCAGCGTCGTGCTTGATACCAACGTGATTGTATCGGCGCTGCGTTCGCGGCGAGGCGCGTCGTTCCGCCTGCTGGAACTGCTGGCCAAGGGCAGGTTCAGTATCGCCGTCTCGGTGCCGGTAGTGCTGGAGTACGAGCAGGAGGCCAGAGTTCTTACGGCCGAAGGCATTCTGTCCGAGCAGGACGCCGGAGACGCGATAGACTACCTCTGCACGGTGGCGCGCCGGTGCAAGCTGTTCTACCTATGGCGTCCGTTTCTCAGAGACCCAAAGGACGACATGGTCCTGGAACTGGCCGTCACAGGTGAATGCGATGCGATCGTGACCCACAACAAGAAGGACTTCGCGGGTGCAGAGCAGTTCGGCCTGCGGGTCCTGAGCCCCAAGGAGTTCCTGAAGGAACTCGGAGAGTTGCGATGAGTACACTGAGTGTCAGGCTGCCGGAGTCCCTTCACGAACGGGCGAGGGAGCTGGCGAAGAAGGAGCACGTATCCATCAACCAGCTCCTGGCCTCAGCGCTGGGCGAGAAGATTGCAGCGTTGGAGGCCGCCGATTACCTGGAGGCAAGAGCTGCCCGCGGCAGCCGAGCCAAGTTCCGCAAGGTACTCGCCAGGGTCCCCGACGTCGCGCCCGAGGACGATGACCGGCTCGACTGAGAGCATCTCGGCCCCGCTGCCTCGAGCCCAAGGAGGGGGCAAGCCATCGAACTCACCCACAGCCATCGGGTCAGGGTCGCTCGGGTAGTTGTCCTGACCCTTGCGCATGCGGCATGCGCGGGAGAGCCCGGAGCACAGGAGACCGATACGATGCGCAGTTCATCGCGGCCGCTCGTCGGCGCGATTCGCTGGGATGCCTGGCACGGGGACCAGGGGGTGCCGGGGCAGGCGGTCGAGCGCGCGCTCGGGCCGAAACGCTGGCACAGCCGCATCCCGTTCTTCGGCAAGGCCGTCTCAGACACCCAGGTGGAAATCCGCGGCTACTCGCAGGACATCGTGGACCAGGAGATCGCCTTCGCCCGCAAGGCGGGCCTCGACTACTGGGCGTTCGTGACCTATGAGCCCGACAACCCGATGAGCCTCGGTCTCAAGCGCTATCTCACCAGCGCCCGAAAGACTGACATCCGCTTCTGCCTCCTCACCGAGTGCAGCAGATGGGGCACGCCCGAGACCCATCGGCCCAAAGTCGAGCGCTTCCTGAAGCTCATGGCCGAGCCGACCTATCAGCGGGTGCTCGGCGGCCGCCCGCTCCTCTATGTGGGCTTCCTGCGCGACGACTGGCTGAAAGGCTGGGGCGGCGCGGAGGGCGCCCGCAAGCTCTTCGACGAGTTTCGAGCCGATGCCCAGAGGGCCGGCCTCGGCAACCCCTACATCGTCCTGATGGAGTTCTCGGCCGCCCGCGGCAAGAAGCTGGCCGACGCGCTTGGCTTCGATGCCCTCAGCGCCTACGCCACGCAGGCCGCCGGCAACGGCACACCCTACGCCAGCCTGGCCAAGCACGCCGAGGGTTTCTGGGAGCAGTGCAAGGCCACGGGCAAACACGTCGTGCCCATCGCCATGTCGGGCTGGGACCGCCGCCCGCGCGTCGAGCACCCCGTGCCGTGGGAGAAGTGGCAGCAGCCGGGCGTGGGCATCGAGAAGTACTACAAGGCGCCCACGCCTGCGGAGCTTGCCGCCCATGTCGGTCGCGCGATCGCCTGGGCGAGAGAGAACCCGCTTGCGTGTCCCGCCCAGGCGGTCATCATCTACGCCTGGAACGAGCACGACGAGGGCGGATGGCTCTGCCCCACCATCGCCGAGGGCGCCGCCCGCATCGAGGCCCTCAGCAAGACCCTCGCCCCGGGCACCTGAGCAGAGGGTGGCAAGCCATCAAGCCGGCATGCCCGGTGTCCTGACCCCCCGAGGGGTCCCTAGACGCGGCCTTTGGCCTTCTTCGCGGCCCCGCCGTCGTCATCGTCATCATCGTCATCGTCATCCTCGTCGTCGTCGTCGTCTTCCTCGACCTTGATGCTCTTGATCTGGCCCTTATCGCCCAAGGTGAACTCGACCTCGACGGCCTTGCCTTCCTTGGGCTTCACGGTGACCTCGATCTCGACGATCGTCTTGCCGCCCCTGGTCTCGGTCTCCTTCTCGGCCTCGGCGATCTGCCCGTCAGGGAACATCGCATTGATGACGGCGACGATGACCTTGGGCAGGTCTTTGACGGCGATCTTCTCTTCCTTCGCCCCTGCGCGAGCAATGCCCGGCGCCAGAAGCGCCAGCGCCGCCAGCCCAGTCCACAACACTTTCGACATCTTCGGTTCTCCTGTTCCGCACGACCACATTGAGCCGAGGAGCCACGTTGGCCCTCGTGCTTCACGGTCAGTCGTTGTCCTCCTTCCGCATGAAGTTGCCCTTGGCGTCGAGCCGCTCCTCAACCTCCTTGCCGCCGACGCGGAGCGTGACCTCGTAGGCGGTCGAGCCGCCGCAGACCTCCACCTCCGCCTCGACCCACTCGGCGTCGGGGCCGAAGCGCGCGCGAATCGCGTCGCGGACGGCTGCGGGCAGCGCTCCGGGGAGGTCATTGAGTGGCAGCTCGCGCGAGTGGCTCTGCACGGCCCCGTCGGACGCCACCTTCGCCTCCACCTCCAGGGCGCCTATCTTGCCTTCGATCTCGAGCACGCCGCCCTCCAGCTTGGTGGCGATGCTGTGCACGGCTTCGCCTGGGAAGAGGAGCCGCAGCGCGAGCGAGGCCCCTCGCCCGGACGCATCAGGCGCCGGGAAGAGCCGCAGGCCCCCGGCGGCTACCCGGGCACTCCCCAACGGCGGCCGCTCCACCCGAACGCGTCCCTCGGCCACGCTCACGGCGAGGCCCCACGTGCCATCGTCGCCCTGGCCGAGCCGGACGCCGAAGCGGGTGCCCTCGGTCACCACGTCGCCTGCACGGGTGCAAACGCGAAATGGGCGTTCCCCGGCGGGCACGGTGCAATTCAGCGCGCCAGCGGCCAGCTCGACACGCCAGCGGTCGCCGCCCGTCTCCCCGTGCAGCGTCAGCGACGACCCCGGCGCCAACACGACCCGCGACCCATCCGCGCAGGCGAGCGCCACGAACGACTCGCCCGCCGAGATGGCGCGTCCGAGAGGCACCGCCCCGCCGGGCTCCATCCCCTCCGGGAGGCCGGCCATGACCTGCGCGCCGGCAGGCAGAGGCGGCTGCCTCGGAGCGAGAAGGATGCTGGCCACGACGGCGATGAGGAGCGCGGCGGCCCCCGCGGCGGCCCAGAGCCCCCAGCGTCGCACCGGCCGCCGCTCGCCCAGCCGGCGGCGGATGGCGTCGAGCGCCCTCTCGGGGTCCGCCTCGCGGCCGGCCAGGAGCCCGTGGACGAGGAGCGCGCCCGCCAACTCCTCGGCGGCTCCTGCGCGCTCCAAGAGCGCCCGGGCATCGCCCTCGGCGAGGCCGCCCACAAGCAGGTCCTCGGCCACCTCGTCAGGCAGTCGGATGGCGCCGTTCATCGGCCACCTCGAGCTTTCGCAGCACGCAATCGGCAAGGCGCCGCCGCAGGCGGTAGAGGCGTTTCTTGACGTTTGCCAGGCTGGTCCCCAGCCGCGTGCCGAGCTCCTCGTAGCTGCATCCCTGCTGGTAGCGCAGCGAGAGGCAGTAGCGGTCCGCCTCGTCAAGCTCCGCCAGGCAGGCATCCAGCGCCTCGAGCTTATCGGCCCACTGGTCGGCGGGCCGCGACTCGATGCGGTGGTAGACCTCCTCGAGCCACTCAAGCGCCGCATCGCCTACGAACGACACGGGGTGCGCGCGGCGTGCGAGGTTGCGGGCGAGGTTGCGCGCGATGCCCCGGAGCCACGGCCCCGGCGGACGGCTCGGGTCGAACTGCTCGCGCTTCCTCCACGCCACGAGGAAGACCTCCTGGGCCAGGTCCTCCGCCTCGTCTCGCCTCGCCAGCAGCGTGATGCAGAACGACAGGACCATGGCGTACTGCTCGCGGACTAACTGGTCAAGGAAGCTTGCCACGCAGAGCTTCTCGCGCGCACCCGGGAGACATCGCGACGCCCGTTGCTCCATCCCTCTACCATAGCATTGTGTGAGGAGTTGTGAAAGTGGACAGTGGGCGCGGCGTGGGATAGCGGGTCCTTGCGCGGAAAGGCGAAAAAGGGCCTTGTTCCCTCGTAGGCAGCGCGCTCCGAGGCAGCCAAGTAGCGCTCGGTCACCGTCGCGAAGCGGGCGCCGCACCTGCTCTTTGACAAGGGGAAAAGGAGGAAGACTTGCCACAGAGACACAGAGGGCATGGAGAAGGATAGACCACACAGGCAGGCAGCCCTGGAAGAGCCCTTCTCTGTGTACTCTGTGGCTCTGTGGCGAGACGGTTCTGGTTCAGGCGAAAGCCCGGGGGATTCCATGCCCGAAGCGGGCGGTCAGACGGCGCACCGCAGGGTGGAGCCCTGCTCGTAGCGGTGCCAGCCGTGGGAGCCAAAGGAGGGGATGCCGCCGGACGGCAGGGCGAACAGCACAAGGCAGACTACGGATTGCCTCACGCAGGCCACTCGTCATTGGCCAATGCAATACACGTGCTCGCCGCCACGGACGAAGATGTGCTTGCCGACGAACACGGGGGTGCCCGGGGCGCCGTCGGGCAGCGAGTTCTTGCCCACCGGCTTCGGGTCGCGGCCGGGCTCGAGTACGAGGCACGTGCCGATGTCGTTGAAGACGAACAGGTGGTTCCCCGCGAGGACGATGCTGGGGTAGATGTGGGCGGGGAGGGTGCCCGGCCTGCCGCTCGCGTTCGGAATGTCCAGCTCCCTCTCCGCCACGACCTTGCCCGTCTTGGCGTCGAGGACGTAGAGCATCCCCGCATCGTTCACGGTGTAGAGCAGGCCATCGCGCAGGACGGGCGAAGAGAAGAAGTCGCCTTCCAGCTCGGCCGTCCACAGCTCCTTCGCCACCAGCTTATCGCCGGCCTGAGCCGGGAGCTCGATGGCCTTGGAATCGTAGCCGATGAAGTAGACGATGCCGTCGCGCACGAGGGGTGTAGCGTACTTGAGCGTGCCCAGCTCGCTCGCCAGCACCTTGCCATCGCTCAGCCGCACGGCGTAGCCGCCGGGGGTGATGGCAACCTCGGTGTCGCCGACCTTTGCCAGCGCGGGCGTGCCATACGTCTCCTGGACCTCTTCGGCCTTCCAGAGAAGCTTGCCCGTCCTGGCATCCAGGGCGAACAGGTGGTTCAGGGTCACGAGCAGCTTGTCGCCCGCGAGGACCGGCGAGGCGCTGCGGGCGAACTGGAGCACCATCGGCAGGTCGAAGTAGCGGAGCCACTGGCGCTTGCTGTCCACGCCGTGGCAGGCGACAACGCCGCTTGCGAACACTGCCCACACGCGCTCGCCATCGCTCGTGGGAGTTGCCGCCGTGTTGCCGGCATTCGACTTCACCGGCTTCTCTTCGACGCCCGCCTCCGCGAAGCCGTTCTGCGCCTTCCAGAGCACCTTCCCGCTAAGGGCGTCCAGGCAAAGAAGCAGGTCAGACTCTGCGGTGACGAACGCCTTGCCGCCGATGACAATGGGCGACGAATAGCTCTTGCCCACCCGGGCCTTCCAGCGGATGTTCGGCCTCGCTTCGCTGCCCCACTCCAGCGGCGGCGTGGCATCAGGATACGTCGCGTTCGACGTCCGCCACCCCGCCACCTCCGCCCAGGCGGGCGCCATGGCAAGCGTCGCTATGATGGGAAAGAGTCGCTTGACCATTTGCCTTCCCTTCCTGCCACCGCGCGGACTTACACGCCCAAACGCGGATATTATCCAGCATCGGGCCGCGGCGTCAAGGCTCGTTGTAAGCCGGCGCCAAATGCGTATAATGCGCGGAGCGGCGGAACCCAGCCACCGCCGCGGAGAACGGGCATGGCAAGACGAGCTGTGTGCTGGGCTATACTGGCCGCGCTGAGCGCTGGCTGCGCCCTCGCGCCCCGCGACAATGTCGATGGCCCGATTATCTCCTGGCGCCAGGCCGCGAAGCACTATAACGAATTCGTGACCGTCGAGGGAACGGTTGTGCGGACACACAATAGCGGGAAGGCGTGCTTCCTGAACTTCCATCCGAACTGGCGGCAGACCCTCTCCGCCGTCATCTTCGCCCGCAGCTTTTCAGCCTTCCCGCCCAAGCCCGAAGAGTACTACCGCGGCAAGAAGGTGCGGGTGAAAGGCTTCATCGTGGAGTACGAAGGCCGCCCCGAGATCATCCTGGAGGCCCCTGACCAGATTGAGGTGATTCAGTGAGCGCGTTCCCACGAATGGTCCGCGTCCGCCAGAAACTCGACGACGAGCGGCTGGCGAACCCCCACGAGGCGGCTCGGAGCGAGACGGCGCGGCTGCTGGCCGGCGCGCCCATTCGCCGCGGCCAGACGGTCGCTATCACAGGCTCCAGCCGCGGCATTGCCAATGTGGCAGAGATCATCGCTGGCACCGTCGCAGCCCTGAAGGAGGCTGGGCTCCGCCCCTTCGTCTTCCCCGCCATGGGCAGCCACGGCGGCGGAACCGCCGAACGCCAGGCCAATGTGCTCCACCACTACGGCGTCACCGAGGAGCGCGTCGGGGCGCCCGTCCGCTCCTCCACAGATGCGGTGCGGCTGGCCGAGACGCCCGAGGGCATCCCTATCCTCTTCGACCGCATCGCGGCGGGGGCCGACCACGTGTTCGTTGTGAACCGCATAAAGCCGCACTCGCATTTCATCGGCCCGTGCGAGAGCGGCCTGGCGAAGATCCTGCTCGTTGGCGCGGGGAAGCCCGAAGGGGCGCGCCTCTACCACCGCGCCTTCGCACAATTCGGCTTCCCGCAGACCTTTCAGGCCGCACTCCCTGTCCTGCTCAAGCACATCTCAGTCCTCGGCGGACTCGGCATCATCGAGAACGGCCTTGACCAGACGGCCCGCATCGTCGGCCTCCACGCCAACGAGTTTCTCACCCACGAGCCTGCCCTCCTCGAGGAGGCCAAGCGCCGCATGGCGCGCCTCCCTTTCAAGGACATTGATGTGCTGATCGTGGACAGGATGGGCAAGGACATTTCGGGCGTCGGCATGGACACCAACGTCATCGGGCGCGACCGTCCTGGGCCGCGGATACAGGTCATCTTCGTCCGCGACCTCACTCCTGCCAGCGAGGGCAACGCCAGCGGCATCGGGCTGGCCGACGTCACCGTCCGTCGTCTCATAGAGAAGATGGACCCGAAGGCCACCTTCCTGAACTGCGCCACAGCGCTACACCTGCACCTCGCTCGCGTGCCGTATGCCTTCGACACCGACCGCGAGGCATTGGAGGCCGCATTGGCTGCCACCATCGCCCCATCGCCTGCCGAGGCCCGTGTCGTCTGGATTCGCGACACCCTGTCCCTTGCCGAGCTCGAAATCTCCGAGGCCCTCCTCCCCGAGGTCCGCTTGAATCCCCTCCTCACCGCGGTCGGCC
>FWPV01014863.1_pt1 | contig 11313 bp, 9 predicted proteins | sample 2228371 | NCBI WGS metagenome assembly FWPV01 (sample SAMEA103939776, study PRJEB20133) | metagenome | reverse complement strand
CAGTAATGTATTCAGCTGACCAGTACTAATAGACCGTGTGACTTGACCCTTATTTTATTTCCCTCCTGTTGTCAAAGGCTCTTGAAATAAGAGGCTCTTTTATAGTAAAATTTTAAAAAAAGTTTTCCGGTGGCAATGCCGAGGAGGAAACACCCGTTCCCATTCCGAACACGGAAGTTAAGCTCCTCAGGGCCGATGATACTATGATTGCTAAGGTCATGGGAAAGTAGGTCGCTGCCGGATTAAAAATATAAAAGCTCGGGTTTATCTCGAGCTTTTTTTATTTATATAGTTCACAAAATACTCGCTAATGTTGTAAAGTAAATATAGATAATCTGCTGGTGAAATAACTTTTAGTGGATATATAATCCTAAACTAAATAAATAGATAAAAGTATTTCCATGCAATTTTAGAAGGAGAATTTATGGGCTTGAAAGATTTAAAAATTGGAGATTTAACAGCTAAGATCCCGATTATTCAGGGAGGCATGGGAATCGGAATATCATTATCAGGATTAGCTTCAGCTGTTGCTAATGAAGGTGGAATAGGAGTAATTGCTACTGCAGTTATTGGAATGAATGAACCAGATTTTGCAAGAAATTATTTAGAAGCAAATATTAGAGCATTAAAGAGAGAAATAAGAAAAGCGAGAGAACTAACCAAAGGAATAATTGGCGTAAATATAATGGTTGCACTTACTAATTTTGGAGACATGGTAAGAACAGCTATTGAGGAAGGTATTGATATTATTTTCTCAGGAGCGGGATTACCACTTAATCTTCCTGAATATTTAAATGAAAAGGTTAAGACAAAACTTGCTCCTATTGTTTCATCAGCAAGAGCAGCAGCGATAATTGCAAAGAAGTGGAGTGATAAATTTAACAGAATTCCTGATGCAGTTGTGGTGGAAGGTCCAAAGGCAGGAGGGCATCTTGGATTTAAACTTGATGAAATAAATGACCCTGAGCATTCTCTTGAAAAAATAGTGCCTGAGGTTATAAATGCCTTAAAGCCTTTTGAAGAAAAATACAAAAAAGAAATACCTGTTATCGCAGCAGGAGGAATTTATACAGGACAGGATATAGATAAATTTTTAAAGTTGGGAGCTGCTGGTGTTCAGATGGCAACGCGTTTTGTTACAACGCATGAATGTGATGCATCGGAAGAATTTAAAAAGGCGTATATAAATGCTTCAGAGAAAGATATGGTTATAATAAAAAGTCCTGTTGGATTACCAGGCAGAGCTATCAGGAATGAATTTATAGATCAGGTCAGCCAGGGAATGAGAAAACCTTTTAAATGTCCGTATCATTGTCTTAAAACATGTGATTTTAAAAACAGTCCATATTGCATATCTCTTGCTCTAATTAACGCACAACGCGGAAATCTACAGAATGGTTTTGCGTTTGCAGGAGCAAATGCATATAGAGCGAATAAAATAATTTCTGTTAAAGAACTAATTGATAAACTAAAACAGGAATATAATGAAGCAACAAAGTAAATGTGCGAATTCTGTACTAAACACGGTGAAGGTAAAAAATGGTATGAAAACATTATAAATTATACTGAAGAATTATTTAATCAGGTAAATTCAAAAGAGCATTTCAAAAGATACCTTTCAAATTTTTATCATGGCATGACCCATGATATTCCGTTAGCATATAGATGGAAACGCAGAATTCCACATATCTATAATTTAATTATTTTTCCTTTGGTGACAAGACATATGAAAAAGACTCATTTCGGGCAGATAGTGCCCATTGAAGATATAAAAAATGTACTTGATAATTTTTCGTCCATTGTTAGATTGCCCTGCATATGCAGAAAAGTTACTACTGGTAAAAATAAAAGATTTTGTTTTGGAATTGGACTGGACCTGACCGCTATTTTTAAGGATGTGCCTGATTTTAGTGATTTTGATAGAATGACAATTCAAGAAGCAAAAACATATTTAGAAAAGCTCGATGAAGAAGGAAATACACATAGCCTGTGGACATTTAATACACCTTTTATCGCAGCATTGTGTAATTGCGACAGGGATTGTATGGCATACAGGTTTCAGATGAAAATGGAAATCGGTAAGATTATGTGGAAAGCCGAGTATGTAGCAGAAATAGATATGTCAATATGTAAAGGCTGTAAGGAGTGTATGAAAAGATGCTATTTTGGAGCCATAAAATACGATATAACAAATGAGAAATGTCTAATAAATTTGAAAAAATGTTATGGATGCGGGATATGCAGAAATGTATGCGATGATAAAGCAATAAGATTGATAGAAAGAAAGAGAATGCCTCAGATAGCTTATGATTGGTAAATCTAAAGGGCGCACAAAAACATATTATATATTTTTATACGCCCTTTAAAAAAATTTTTTTCTTATTTCTTTTTGCTGCCTTTTCCGCAATTGCATTTTTTGCACATGTAAATCACCTCCTGAATTGTATTTGTAACATATTTATTTTAAGTAAATAAAGAGGATAAATGCAAATTAAAAATAGTCAGTATTATTTTTGATTTGAAGGAGAATAGAACTGAAGTTATATTTAATTATTATTTTTTGTCTCTACATTTTAAAAGAAGGCTTCGAATGTCTTCTAAAGTATATTAATCTTCAATACATGAAGAGATATGGGAATAATGTGCCTTCTGAATTTGAAGGACATATAAATAAAGACTTTCTTAAGAAAGTTCAGGATTATGAAATTGAAAAAACGCAGGTTGATATAATATCATCAATTACTGGAAGCATTATTACAATTATTTTCATTTTTTTGGGGCTTTTGGATTTATATAATAATTGGATCAATTCTATGAATTTATCTTTTATGCTTTCAGGACTTGTTTTCTTTTTGCTCTTGATTTATGCAAGCACAATGATTTCAATCCCTTTCAGTCTTTATAATACTTTTAAGATTGAAAATAAGTATGAATTTAATACAATGACATTCAAATTATGGATTCAGGATTTTATAAAATCCATTTTACTTTCAACAATTCTGAATATTATAGTAATTACTGTTGCGCTATGGATAATTCAAAGTAGTCCTGAATACTGGTGGCTTTATCTATGGTTTTTCTTCCTCGTTTTCGGGATATTTCTTATGTATATATCCCCTTATGTAATAGAGCCTTTATTTAATAAGTTTACTCCAATAGAAAATCCAGAACTCGAAAACAGAATTAAAGAGATGATGGAAAAAATCAACATAAAAATAAGCAGGGTCTTTAAAATGGATGCTTCAAAAAGGAGTAAACATACCAATGCTTATTTCTCAGGTATAGGAAAAGTCAAACGAATTATTCTATATGATACATTGATTGAAAGCATGTCTGACGATGAAATAATTGCGGTTCTGTCTCATGAAGCAGGCCACTGGAAAAAAAGGCATATACTTAAAATGATAATTGCTACAGAAGTTCTCTCTTTTATAGGGCTTTATATTTCATTTAGAATACTCCAGACAGATATACTCACACAAATATTTATGATTCAGGAAAATACTTTTTTTGTTAAAATTATTCTGCTTGCGTTTGTTGGTGGAATTATTAGTTTTCCTTTTACACCACTTGCAAGTTATATTTCAAGAAGATTTGAAAATGAAGCTGATGAATTTGCATTGAAGCTATGCAATAATAAAGATGCGATGATAAATACACTCATAAAACTCTCCAAGGATAACCTTTCAAATCTTTATCCTCATCCATTATATGCAGCGTTTTATTACAGCCATCCTCCTGTTATGGATAGAATTAAGAAAATTGAGGAATACCAATAGAAAAGGACTTCATTATTTATGATAAAAGCTTATTTAATTAATGAAGACTTATCTTTAATACATTGAATAATGCTTTTAGATAATTTAAAAGTTTCCATAATGGAGACTCAAGATTTATTGATTTAATAAATTTATCACTTGAAATTTTTTCTATTCTTATAATTTTCCCGAGAACATTATCTTCTGTTATCGGCTCGTCTGTTGAAAAAAGACGGTCACCTTTAGTAATAAAGATAATTTCACCATTATGGTTATTTTTTTTTGATATTACACGATGAATTACAGGGAGACCGTTATTATCTATGAAAAGTATTAAATCACCGATATTGATTTTTTTAAAATATACTTTACGCACGGTTACTATTTCGTTACCTTTCAGAAATGGCTTCATGCTTTCTCCTGTTACCTTAAAGCGCAGGGTAAAGTCTTTATCAAGCAATTCCTGAAATAAAGATGCATATTCCGTATTATGTATAATATTATTAACGTTCATTATGTTATCTCAGAAATAAAATTATAAAGAAAATCAGATATATTTTTATCTGTATTAAAGAAGAGATCATAAGCGGGGATTGATAAAGCTATTTCTTCACAGAAAGAAAGCATTTCTGACATTGAATCTTTTTCATACCATGGGATTGAAGTAACAGGAAGTAGTTTTTCGAAAGCTCTTTGAGGAGAAATTTTATCAACTCTATTTTTACTTCCATGATAAATAAAGAAAATTCCGGCTAAAGAAGAGTAATTGTTCATAGCGATTCCTTCATCACCAGGCCATGGAGTGCCGTATGCGTAAATTCTGTCCTCTACTTTTCTTACTATAATTCTATCGTCACTTAAAAAAGAAAATCTTTTATCTTCTGAGCAAAGCCTTGAAATTGTGCTTTTACCAGCTCCAGAACGCCCCATAAACAGGAAACATTTTTTATTAATAGAAGATCCTGCTGCATGAAAAATAGCTCCTTTTCTTAAGGAAAGATAATGCATGAGTATTATTTGATCAATCGGATAATGTACAGGATTGAAGATAGTTTCAACTTCATTCTGTCTTTCAATTAGAAAATCGCTGCAGAATATTATGATATTCGTGAAATCTCTGGTGAGTTTAGCTATAAGGTATGGTTTCTCAAATATCGGAGGTTTAAACTTAATATAATAATAATCTCCATCTCCAAGCAATGACCATGATTCATTATTATCAAAAAGTATTTTTAAATTTAAAATATCCGGTAGAGAATCTTTCATTAATTTTATATTAATATCACATGAAGGCTTTCTATTGAAAATAATAAAATTTTTATAGGCAGGGTCTGACTGAAGAGTTATTGGCAAATTGATATTAGATTCTATATTAATATTCAAGCCTGCTATATTGAGGCAAAAGAAATTGAACATTGGTTTTTAAATCATTAAGACCCCTTACCAGCGCAATGCCTTATCATGCAAGGAGGAGTGGCTGATCTTGGTGCAGTGCCTGAAATATTTGTTTTACATCCAACAGCAAGTATTTCTTCGGCAACGAGTTCTATTGGTCTTAAAACAGGTTTTTCATAATGCAGCTTTTCTTTTTTTTCATGTGATTTCATTTTAACCTCCGTTGTTATTTGTAATTAATCTATACCTTTCTTCACCCATTTTACATAGAAATTCTGAGCGGGTATATTCATTACCATTTTCCATGAGAAAAAAAGCAGGACAAAAACCACATAAAGTTCTTTTTTCGCATTTATTACATTCATATCCTTCAGGTGCTTTTTCAAGAATTATGTTTGAAATAGCATTGTCCCAGCCATTCATAAAAGACTCATTTTTTATATTATAGCTTATTTTATCTGTCATCAGACAGGGCTTTAGATTTCCGTAAGGATCTATATGAAAATTAGTGTATCCTGCGCTACAGATATAAAGTGTATCAACAACCGGAAAATTTTTTGTTTTTTCAAAATAATCTCTATATTTCTGAAGCATTAAAGGATCTGAAAACTCTTTTTTTACAGCAAATTCTGGTTGGACTCTAAGATTTAAGGGAGTACAGTCCCCATTAAATCTCGGGAAAATAGCAGCATCAAATCTGAAAGGGACTCCGAACTTGCGTGCAATATTTTCAATAGCATCGAATTCATGGGCATTCTCAGTCATTAAAATTGTTTTCAGTTTAACATTCACATTGTAATGTAATAAAGTTTCTATGCCCTTGAGACATTTTTCAAGTGAGCCTTTGACTCCAGTAATTCTGTCAGATGTTTTAGGAGTTGCACCATAAATTGTTATTTCCACTGTCTGAGGAGGGAATTCTAAAAAAAGCTCTGCAATCTCTTCTGTGATTAAAGTTCCATTAGAGAAAACAGTCAGTAAAATGCCATTCATTTTTGCATGCCTGTATATAATACTAAAGTCTTTTCTTAATAAAGGTTCTCCTCCGCTTATTAACAGAAACAGACAGCCTGCTTCTGTTATCTCATCAATTATAGACAGCCATCTTTCTGTATTTAATTCTTCTCTTTCATTCTTATCCTGAGTATAATAACAGTGGATACATTTAAAATTGCACTTTGATGTTATATCAATACTGCCAGATAAAGGGATTCTTTCCTGGTATGCTCTATCACTGAAATTTAACAGATAATCAACTGTGCTTAAATGTGAGGTTTCCTGACATTTCATATTAATTTGCTATAGTAATAAGATTTTCTTTTAATAAGACTGAGATCAATTCCTGTATATCAGTCTGAGCCTGAGCAGGTTCAACATCAAAATAATTTAAGACATCCTGCATTATTTCAGAGAGATTTTTTTCCCCATCCAGTCTCTGCCAGATAAAATTCGCTACATTATTTAGAGCAAAAATCCTCTGCATATCAGCCAGCTTTCCACGCACAGGAACAAGTATAGTTTCTCCTGCAATATAACGTGAAACTACTGAATCAGCCTGTTTATATTTTTTATCCAGTATGTTCATTTTATTTGCAGGGCAGGATCACCTAATATGTTGTAAATATCAAAAATGTATCCTGAAACGCCTTTTTCTTTGCTTTTATTAAAAGCGTGTAAAACTATTTCACCAAGAGTCTGTCCATTTTCTTCTAAATAAGACTGATAGAAAGATTTACCAATAGCAAGAGCATGCGAATTAATTGACATGCCTGTCGGTGAAAATACAGCGGAAACTCCACCATTTTGCCCTAAAAGCATTTTAACTCCAAGGGAGTCAAAACCGGCAATAGAATAATTGCCCATAACACAAGTCAACGCAGTCATTACAGGAAGTTTTTCGTTATTGTTCAGGGAATCAATATCATCTAAAGTTAGAATACCTTCTTGAGCAAGGCGGTCCATTGCAGCGTGTCCAAGATAGTTAAGAAAAACTGCTCCATTGTTTATACCTGATATGAGCATCTGTTTTGTATCTTCAGGAGAGTGTTCAGAAAGGAAAATCTTCTGTAAAGAATATGACGGTGGAATTACACTCGCAAGGGAATTGCTATCTACTGTAAAATCACCACCGTTGTCAGGATTATCAGCAAGAAGAATAATGTTGTTTTTCCATGGATTACCAGATGAGTTTTCATAAGCTATTATTTTTGTTATCAGCGCCTGTAGTTCTTCATTTGTTCCAGCAGGAAGTCTTCCGATCGCCATTTCGGGAATCCGATCATCATTTATATCAGCAAAGTAATTATCTGAAGGGAAAAGACCGTCGGGAGTCCCTATCATTATCGGGGGTATAAGATTTCCACCAAAACCCTGATTATTTTTGTAATCATCGTTTCCCTCTCCAGCAAGGACAACATATTCTGGATGTTTAGCCCAGTTATTATATGAATATATTAAGAAATTTCTTATGGCTTCAGGTGAATAATTACCATAATTAAATTCATCCATAATATCATCCTGTGTTACAACCATTGTCTGAAGACCTTTGCTCTGTCTGTAAGAAGCGAGCTGGTTTGCTGAAGTTTGAAGATGTGGAACAGTAATAATAAGATAATCAGCAGAATTAGAGGTATTTTTAAGATTTGATGGAGTATCAGTAAATATAGCAGAGGCTTGTTTAATAGCAGAGCCTGTCAGAGCAATATAAATATTTTCGCCTGAATTTCCTGCAAAGCTCACATTGTAAGTAGCTCCAATTTTAGATATTGTTAAATTATCAATCAGCTTTGGGTTAAAATGATCTGTAATATCAAAAACCTTTATATCATTGCTCTGAAATCCTTCTACGGTAATAACAGGATTATTATTGCCCCTTACAATTCTCTGATTATGTCGGGCTTTATAATAACTCTGATAATTTATATGAAATGAATCAATGTAGAAAATACTGTATGGCACATTATTATCGAGAATCCCTTTAACTTCAACTATATTTTCGCCATCATGAATAATGGATGCACTAAAATTAATTTTAATTTGATAAGGGCTGATTCCATCCCATTTTGCTTCACCAACTTCAATTCCATTGACACTTAAAATAGCATGGTGTGTTGTATTCGTCCCTCCAAACATATTTGCTGAAAAATTAACAGTTCCTGAAGTTTCAGGGAAGTCAAGTTTGAATGTCATTGTTTTAACGCCATCCCGTGCATCATCTGCGACAATAAAATCCCAGAACCAATAATCTGAATTCGAGTTTGTAAATAATGCCTCAGCAGGAATTCTGTTTTCCTCAGCTATATAAGTTTCTATAAAAGTCTGTTTTCCTTTCGCTGGTGAAGGTTTTTTCCCCTTTAAAATTTCCATAAATTTTCCGGGGTTATATTCAAGCCAATAAATATTTTCATTTGAATAAATACTTGAATTAGCTTCACCAAAGAAATAAATACCCGAATTTTTTGGAGATGGAGTATAAGCAACTTCTCTTCCAGAATTGGTTAATTTGAGCATTTTCTTCTTAATAAATGTAGATATTTTTTGAGGAGTAGTTCCGAGTAAATTAGCTATTTCATAACTGGAAACGTAATATAGTCCTGTGATACTTATTGGTATTTTTATTTTGGAATCTAAAGAAGCCTGTTCGGTAATAGCATTAATCTTTGCTTTTTCTTTTTCGATAATTTCAAGGCGTGCTTTTTTAAGATTGCTCAATCCATGAGGTATCTTATTGTATGAACTGGTGATTGTTTCATTAAAGATATATTCTGCCGCTACAGTGAAAGGACCATTGATTCTTTTATTACCTCTTTGTTCAACTTCCTCAATAACATATGAATAAGTTTTGCCGGGTGAAGCTGTTGAATCAATATAAGTATATATCCCACCCTGCGGTGATGAGATCATACCGGATAGTAATCTTTCATTTATTTTAATATAATAACTGGATTTATCATCTTTTCTGTATATATTAAAACCAGCTGTCCCGATTTCAGACAGGGTCTCCCATTTTAATAAAACTTTTCCATCCTTAATAAAAGAATGAAAATAAGAAATTGATGCAAGGGTCGGAAGGGAAGAAGTTCCTTCAGTAACTGCAAGCTCACATAAAGGTCCAAAAGTATAGGTTGCTCTTGTTTGTGTTGAATTTCCGGTTTCATCAATATAAATGGCAATCGTCCCGTTTGATAAAGGAGTTCCTGTTACAGCAATCCGCTGTCCATTTAGTGATGGAGTAACATCTACTTCATAGACTAAATCAGCAGATGAATTAGCTGAAATTGTACCAGGATTCCAGACAATATTGCCTGTTCCTCCGACAGAAGGCTGTGAAGTAATTGTTCCCTGACTTGCCACTGCATTTCCTGCATAGACAACTCCTGTTCCAGGCACATTTGCCCTTATCATATTGCCTGTACCGGAGAAAGAAATTGGAAAGGCTGTAGGATTAAAGAAAGTAATCTGAACCTTCAATCTTGATATGTTTCCAACTGAAGGAGGGTTTGGACCAGAAACATGACTGAGTGTTTGAGTAAGTATTGGTTTTAAAGGAGCAGTTCCTGCATCTGTAGGCATATATATTCTGAAAGTATTAGCCTGAGGTTGCGATGTTGGCGGTGGATTTGAGGAAGCAAAATTTCCCATATAAAAGGTAACATAATTGCCAGCGTTAGGGTCATATCTGTTTACTGTTATATCTGATGCCCAGATACCATAATCAGCTGACCAGTTGTCATTTGTCCAGCCTGAAAAAGATAAATTCTGCCATATATTATTACCTGAAACAGTTATTGATGAGCTTGTGAAAGATTCTGTTCTGCTTTTAAATGTTATTGAGCCTGCGCTGTCGCCATCAAAGTCATTTGATTTGAAAAAACAGCCACTTGTAATGTAAGGATAAATTGTATAAGATCTGCTTTCTGTCACCGAGTGAGAGCCCATTTCTAAGAAAGAGTGGGCATAAATATTTAATTCTGTCCCTGATACAGATGGATCACCATCATGAGCTCTTATGCCAAAACCATTTATATCATTATTAGTGTTCATGTCAACTCTTAACTCCCAGTGTCCAGCTGTTATTGGCCCTCCATCGTGGATTTCAATATTATCAAAATAGTAATATTCATTATCTTCAAGACGGTTGGAGACTGCAAATCTTATTCTGGTATTTGATGAAATATATGAAGTTATATCATAAGTAACAGTATTTGGAAGAGATGATGTGCCACAAAACTGTGATAATTGTGTCCATGTACTACCGCCATTAGCTGAAGAATAAATACTTACACAATCATTTCTACGAAGGCCCGATGATGTACGATAAGTAAAAGTTAAATATGCCGAAGTGAGATTTAAACCTGTCGATGAAAGATTTACTTCTCTTTCAATCCTGTTTTGTGTATCGCCTGTAATTCTTAATTCTCCACCGGTTATTTGAATATTTCCTGAAGACGGACCTGCTCCTCCCGGGTCATTCTCAATCCATGAGCCTGACCAGTTATGGTTTCCGTCGTTGTTACTGAAAGAAACAGTGCTGAAATTATCACGGACATTATTACCGGTTCCATTATAAAAAGTAAGCCAGGAATTGTTGGCACCAGCTGGAGTTGTAGAATTCCCTGTTGAGAAACGCGTTATTCTTTGATTTCCAGATGGGTCGATGAGTATATAATTTGCTGAAGTATCCCATATTCCCCCCCTTTGTCTATCTCTTGGTCCTGTTGGCCCTTCATCATTTCCACCTATGTCAGCATCAAATACATCTATAACCAGACGGGATAAATTAGGCGGAACTTCTATAAAGTATGAGTAATATGTATTGAGTCCGCCAGAAGATGCACTTACGTAATCTCCATTTGATGTGGGTGAAGATGCACCCATAGGTGTATGAAATTGATTTATTGGTATTGAACCGGCAATTGAAAAAGAAGGTGAAAAAAATAGTAGTAACACAAAAAAGATGATTGGAAAAGAAAAATAAATTGCTTTTGATATTATCTGTTTCTTTTGAAAAAACATTTTATCCCCCTCAGAAACAAAATTAAATATATTGTTTTAATATATATTAATATAATATACATATTTCAACAAAAAAAAACATAATGATTAAACTTTTTATGAATAATTACTTTATTTTTTATAACCATCTGTTTAATAATAATTT
>FWPV01014862.1_pt1 | contig 11313 bp, 9 predicted proteins | sample 2228371 | NCBI WGS metagenome assembly FWPV01 (sample SAMEA103939776, study PRJEB20133) | metagenome | reverse complement strand
GGAGTCCGCCGGCGCCGCGCGAGCGGCGGCGGTCAGCGCCGCCGGTGCCGCAGGACGCGACCCGGCGTGGCGCCGGTGTGTTCACCGGCGTCCACGACGACGGCGCCGTTCACCAGCACGTAGTCGATCCCCTCGGCGTAGCGGTGGGGGACGTTGGCGAAGGGGTAGCTGTGCGGCCACGGGTCGGTGGCGCGGTCGCGCAGGCGATCGAGGTCGAAGACGACGAGGTCGGCGGCGAGGCCCGGGCGCAGCACCCCGCGGTCGGCCAGCCCGAAGCGCTGCGCGGGAAAGGAGGTCATCTTGCGCACCGCCTCCTCGAGGCGCAGCAGCGGATCGTCGCGGACGTAGCGCTCGAGGATGCCGGGGTACTCGCCGTAACTGCACGGCCAGTAGAGACCCGGGTCGTCCAGCTGGTCGGCGGGCGGCATGACGAGGCCGTCGGAGCAGGCCATCGTGAGGGGGTGGGCAAGCACGCGCCGAATCTCGGCCTCGTCGATGTAGTCGAAGATGCCGACGACGCGGTCGTCCTCCTCGACGATGAGGTCGAGGAAGGTGTCGAAGGGGTCGGCGCCGCGCTCCTGCGCGACGGCGGCCACCGTCTTGCCGCGCAGGTGCGGCTGCCTCGGGGCGTGGTAGACGACGATGCGGTCGAAGCGCCCGTGCTTGACGAGACCCGCGTACCCGGGGCCGGGCAGCGCGTCGGTCTCCACGGCGCGGCGCAGCGCCGGGCGCCCTGCGCGGTCGGCGAGGGTCGCGATGAGCTCGTCGTGGGGGAGGTCGAGGAGGGGCTGGGGAAGGGCGCGGGAGAGGCGCGGCGCCAGTTCGGTGTGGCTGTCGTTGTCGACGGTCACGTCGTGGCCCTCGCGGCGCGCAGCCTCGACCAGGTCGAGGTTGGCGCGCCCCTCCTCCCCGGCGCCCCACTTGGGCGCGTTGTGGGAGACCTCGACGGGCACCCCGGCGGCGCGGCCCACGGCGAGCGCCTCCTCGACCGCCGCGAGGATCGTCTCGCGCTCGCCGCGTATGTGCGAGGCGTACACGCCGCCGTAGGCGGCCACCACCTCGCACAGGGCGACGATCTCCGCGGTGTCGGCGAAGCAGCCGGGCGGGTACACCAAGCCGGTCGAGAGGCCGTGCGCGCCGGCCCGCATGCTCGCCTCGAGGAGCCGGCGCATCGTCGCCGTCTCCTCCGGCGTGGCATGGCGCTCGGCGGCGCCCATCGCCGCGATGCGCAGCGCGCCGTGGCCCACGAGGGGGGCGATGTTGATCGCCGTCCCGCGCGCCTCGATGGCGCGCAGGTAGCTGGCGAAGCTCCGCCACGCCCAGTCCACGTCCACCGGCCAGTAGTAGTCCCACTCGCGGCGCAGCTCCTCGAGGTGGCCGTCGACGACGGGCGCGGCGCCCATGCCGCAGTTGCCGGTGACGTGCGTCGTCACCCCCTGGTGCAGGGCCGACTGCGCGAGCGGGTAGGCGAGGATCGAGACGTCCGAGTGCGTGTGGGGATCGATGAAGCCCGGCGTGACGTAACGGTCGTCGGCGTCGATGACGCGGCGTCCGCGCAGCGCACCCGGCGGCGCCACAGCAGCGATGCGCCGCCCGCGCACGCCCACGTCGCCGCGGAACCACGGGTTGCCGCAGCCGTCGACGATCCGCCCGCCCGCGACCACGATGTCGAGTGACGCCAAGCCCCCTCACCCCCTCACATCGAGACGACCTGGTACGGGTTCTCGCACGGCGGGCCGGCGCAGACGTAGAGCCGGCGCTCGTCGAGGTCGCAGACCATGCTCCCCACGGTCATGCCCTGCTCGGCGGCCGGCAGGCTCCGGTCCGGATGCCCGCAGATGGCAACGTCCGGGGTGGGGCCATGCCAGCGCAGGACCCGCGACACCAGCTCCACCGGGTCGTCGCCGGCGGCGACGCCGGCGGAGAGCATGCGCTCGGCGGTCTCGAGACGCACGCGAGACTCGTCGTGGGCGGCGCCCTCGAAGGGCGCCATGGCGGGCGCCGCGTAGTGGTTCGTGTGCGCCATGTACCCGTCGGCGGAGTGGTCGACGAACGCGCTCGCCGTGGCCGAGGTCTCGAGGTCCCAGAGGCGCCCTCCGAGGTCGGCGAGAAAGTGGTTGGTGCCGCGCGCCCGCGCCGCGAGCAGCCCGCGGGCGCGCGCCTCTTCGAGCGTCGGCGCCTCGAGCGACCAGCGGCGGACGAAGACGTTCGGCACCCCCACCCGGTTGTCGTTGGAGTGCACCGAGTTGCTCACGTTGGCGATGCCGTGCGAACTCATGCCCAGCATCAGAAGGTAGGGGGCGCCGGCGAGCCCCATGATGCGGGTGCCGTCGGGGACCGTGAGGTCGAAGAGCACGTTGTTGACCGCGTCGACCACGTACCAGTCCATGTTGTGGCCGACCACGTGGCGGCCGCCCGCGGCGACAGCCACCGCGGTGCAGTGGTCGCCGGTCGCGGGTTCGCTCGACGTGAACTCCTCGCCGCAGTTGAGGACCATGAGCTGGGCGAACGGCACGCCGGCGCCCTCCGCCAGCCCCTCGAGCTCCTCCACCAGGTGCGGGAGCCAGCGCTCCGCCTGGGCCGCGTAAGCGGCGCTGTGCCGCTCCGCCTCGGCGAAGGTCAGCGCTCCCGCCGTCATGGCCTCGAAGCCCTCGCGGTAGAAGTCGAGCGACGCGCGGACCTGGTCGCGGGCCGCCTCGCCGACCGCCCGGCCGAGCTCGCGGTAGGTCCCCCTCGCCTGGACGTGGACGAACGGCAGGGCCACGGTCAGCGCTCCAGCCGCCCGCTCACGACGTCCCCAGCTCGTCCAGCAGGCGGCGCAGGTCGGGCCACTCGCCGAGGCCGGCCTCACGGGCGGCGCGGTCGACGACGTCGGCGAGCGCGGCGACCACGTCGTCGGGGAGGCCGACCGCCGGCCGCGCCGTCAGCTCGGCGACCCTCTCGGCGGCGAGGTCGACGACGTCGCGGTGGCCGGACGCCAGCCACTCGCCCAGGCCGCCGCGGTAGCCGAGCAGGGGCCGCGCGAAGTCGGTGCGGATGTAGCGCCGCGTGTGGCGCGCACCGAGGAAGCCGCGGCCCGACAGGGCGCCCTCGACCATCGTGTCGACGTCGAGCGCGTCCGCGTCCCAGGGCCGCGGCGAGAGCGCGTAGGTGGCGTAGTTGATGACCTCGTCGTCGATCACCAGCGCCTCGAGACAGCTCCCCACGCCGGCCTGCATCTCGCCGATGCCCGAGAGCCAGCGCGGCTGCGCCGCCAGGCCGAGCAGGGCGTTGGCCATGCGCTCGTAGCCCGACTGCGCGTCCATGACCTTGCTGTCGCTGGACGGTCCGTAACAGTCGCAGGCCAGGCCGCAGCGTCTGGCCAGCAGCACGGCGGCGTGTCCGGCCACGCCCGTCTCGGGCGAGCCCGAGACCAGGAGACCGCTGCGCGGGTCGACGGCGCTCAGGCGCGGTCCGTAGTAGACGGGCGTGCCGGGCGCGACGACCTCGGTCAGCACGACCCCGGCGAGCACCTCGGCGTGCTGTTGGGCGAGCGCCGCCGAGAGCGCCCCGGGGGCCGTGGTCGCCGCCGCCGGACACGGCAGGATCTCGACGGCGGCCCCGCCCGCGCGCGCCAGCCGGACGAGCGCGTCGGTGACCTCGCGGCCGAGGGTGAGGGGGCTCACCGGCGAGAAGGCGACGTCGACGGGGTAGACGCCGTTTGAGCCGTCGGCGCCGGTCACCGCGATGGCCATCTCGCGCATGCAGAGCGCCTGGAAGGCGAACGACACCCCGGGTCCGCCGACCTGCTTGTCGGTCTCCCAGGCGAGGACGGCGTACGAGTACAGCGGCTCCAGGAGGTCGGGCACGTCGCCGGGCTGCCACAGCGAGGTCACGGCGTCCTGGCACACCAGGTGGTGCATGACGCGCGTCGCGAGCGCCTGGTCGCGCATCGTCGCCCGGCGCCCGTCGCCTCGGCGCGGGTCGATCACGTCGCGCCCGCCGCCCAGGTTGTGCACGTAGGTCGTGCCCGGCTCGGGGTCGACGAGGAGCGCGCGCGCCGGGTCGCGCGCCGCCAGGGTGTAGCGCTGCGGACAGCGCGCGAGCGCCTCGTCGACAAGCCCCGACGGGACGGACACGCGGTCGCCGCCCAACGCCGCGCAGCCGGCGCCCAGCAGCGCGTCCCGCGCAGCATCCGACTCGACGCGGACGCCGGCGCGCGCGAGCACGGCGAGGGCCGCCTCGTGCATCGCCTCGACGGCTTCGGGGGGCCACAGGCCGGCGAACGCGCCGACCGTCGTCATCGGAGCCTGATGCAGGCGGCGTAGTGGTCGCCGCCGATGTGCACGTCGACAGGCTCCTCCTCGCGGCAGGCGTCGATCGCCTCGGGACAGCGCGGGTGGAAGCGGCAGCCGCTCGGGATGTCGATGGGGTTCGGCGTCTCGCCCTGCAGGATGACGTGCTCGCGCTTGGCCAGCGGGTCGGGCACCGGGATGACGCTGATGAGCGCCTTGGTGTACGGGTGCTGCGGGTCCTTCACCACGTCCTCGGTGGCGCCGATCTCGACGATGCGCCCCAGGTACATGACGGCGATGCGGTCGCTGATGACCCAGGCCAGCGAGAGGTCGTGCGTGATGAAGACGTAGGTGACGCCGAGCTTCTCCTTCTGCTCGACCATGAGCTTGAGGATGTCGTTGCGGATCGAGACGTCGAGGCTGGCCACCGGCTCGTCGGCGACGATGACGTCGGGCTCGAGCACGGTGGCGCCGGCGATGCAGACGCGCTGCCGCTGGCCACCGGAGAGCTCGTGCGGGTAGCGGTAGAGGTACTCGGTGGCGGGCCGCAGGCCGGCCTCGTTGATCGCCTTGACGACGCGCTCCTCCTTCTCGCGCTCGCTGCTCACGAGGTCGTTCACCTCGAGCGGCTCGGCGACGATGTCGAAGATGGTCTGCTTGGGGTTGATGGAGTTGTAAGGGTCCTGGAAGATGATCTGCGCCTTCTTGCGGTACTCGCGCAACGTGCGCTGGCTGAAGCGCTCCACCGGCAGGCCCTTGTAGAGGATGTGACCGCCGGTCGGGTCCTCGAGACGCAGCAGCGTGCGCCCCGTCGTGGTCTTGCCGCAGCCCGACTCGCCCACCAGGGCGAGGATCTCGCCCTTGCGCACGTCGAAGGAGATGTCGTCGACGGCGCGCACGAACTTCTTCTCGGTCGCGATGAGGCTCCGGAAGAAGCTCTGATGCACGGGGAAGTGCACCTCGAGGTCCTGGACCCTGAAGAGGACGCCGTCGGTGACCTGGGCGGTGGCCAGGTCCTCGCACGACACGCGGCCGCCGTCGTAGGTGCAGCCGGCCGCTTCGGCCGCCCGCTGGTCCATGGGCGCCTGGTCCCCGGCTTGCTGCTCAGGCGCCACGCCGCTCACCGCCCTTGAAGAGGTGACAGCTCACGAAGTGCCCGGGCTCGACCTCGACGGTCCCCGGGTCCTGCGCGTCGCAGTCGCCGAGCCTCTCGTCGCAGCGCGGCGCGAAGCGGCAGCCCGGGGGCGGCTCGAGGAGGTTGGGCGGGTCGCCCCTGATGGACGACACCATCTCGCGCTTCTCGTGGATGTTGGGGAAGGCCTTGATGAGCTGCCGCGTGTACGGGTGCTGCGGGTTGCGGAACAGGTGCTCCGTCGTCCCCGACTCGACGACCTTGCCGGCGTACATGATGACCCCGGTGTCGCAGGTCTCGGCCATCACCGAGAGGTCGTGGCTGATGAGGATGAAGGAGAGGTCGAGCTCGCGGCGCAGGCGCTCGATGAGGTCGAGGATCTGCGCCTGCACCATCACGTCGAGGGCCGTCGTCGGCTCGTCGCCGATCACGAGCTTGGGGTTGCAGGCCAGGGCCATGGCGATCATCGCGCGTTGGCGCATGCCGCCCGAGAGCTGGTGCGGGAACTCCATGACGCGCTTGGGGTTGATGCCGACCAGGTCGAAGAGCTCGCGCACGCGCTCCATGGCCTTGGCCTCCGAGACGCCCTCGTGGAGCATGATCGGCTCGGCGATCTGCTTGCCCGTCTCCTGCACCGGGTTGAGGGCGTTCATCGCCCCCTGGAAGATCATCGAGATCTCCTTCCAGCGGATCTTCGACATGCCGTACTCGGTGCGCCTGGTGAGGTTGCGGCCGTCGAAGAGGATGTCGCCGGAGCGGATGCGCCCGTTCTCGGGCAGGAGCTTGAGGATCGAGAGGGCCGCCGTGGTCTTGCCGCAGCCCGACTCGCCGGCGAGCCCCAGGCTCTGACCCTTCTCGAGGGAGAAGCTCACGTCCTCGACGGCGTGCACCCAGCCTTGGCTCAGCTTGAAATAGGTGCACAGGTCGCGGACCTCGAGGATGCCCTTGTGCTCGATGCGCTCGGGGGCCTTGGCGGCCGCCGGCGTCGCCGTGGCGCTCATCGGCCGCCTCCGTCGTCTTCCGGCCCGGACGGCCGGCCGCCGGCCGGCTCCGCGCCGCCCACGCCGGTCTCCGCGACCACGCCTCCGTAGGCGGCCGCCACCTTCGGCGACGTGCCGCCGCGCGACTTCGCCGCCTCGTCGCTCTCCTCGCGCTTGCGCAGCTTGGGGTCGAGGACCTCGTCGAAGGCGGTGCCCATGAAGGTGAAGGCGACCACGACGAGCACTATGGCGATGCCCGGCGGCAGCAGGTACCACCAGGCAGGCAGGCCGGCCGCCCCGTTGGCCCAGGCGTAGTGCAGCATCGTGCCCCAGCTGAAGTTGAGCGGGTCGCCGAGACCGAGGAACGAGAGCGTCGTCTCCGAGAGGATGGCGATCGCCACCACCAGCACGGTGTTGGCGAAGATGAGGGGGAAGGCGTTGGGCAGCACGTGCCTGTTCATGATGTGCATGTTGGACGAGCCGATGGCCCGGGCGCGCTCGATGAACTGCATCTCCCTGATGCGCAGCGTGTCGGAGCGCACCACGCGCGCCGTCCCGGGCCAGCTCGTGATGCCGATGATGACGATGATCATCCAGAAGTTCTGGCCCCACATGGCGGCGAGCACCATGGCGAGCGGCAGCCAGGGGATGACGAGGAAGACGTCGGTGAGCCGCATCCAGGCCTCGCCCTGCCAGCCGCCGTAGTAGCCCGCAGCGATGCCGATGCCGGCCCCGAGGACGGTGCTGATCGCCGTGGCCAGGAGGCCGACGACGAGCGAGATGCGCGCGCTCCAGATGAACTCGGCGAGCACCGACTGGCCGACCTGGTCGGTGCCCGACCACAGGTAGTAGGGCGAGGACGGCGGCTCGTACGGCCGCCCGACCTGGGCGTTGGGGTCGAGCATCATGTGGTCGGCGAGGAACGGGGCCAGCAGCGCCATGAGCAGGAAGAACACCATGATGTAGAGGCCGACCATGCCCTGCCAGTTGGCGCGGTAGAGCTTCCAGACCTGGTGGGTGTTCCAGGTCATGAGCTGGGCGCGCTCGGGGTTGGCGCGCGCCCAGAAGTAGACGCACAGGGCGGCGAGCACCACGACCGCCGTCTGGTACGCCCACGCGTACTCGCTCACGCGGGCGCGCGCCTGCCACGCCCCTGGCCCGCCGCCGGCCTGCAGCGACCACACGGCGAACACGGCGCCCATCGCCAGCAGCAGCACGTTCATGGCGCGCGCCTTGTCGCGCCGCACGAGGCCGACGACGCCGGCGGCCACGGCGACCAGGGCGAGCGCCGCCATGATCCACGCCGGGTAGTTGGCCACAGAGGGGGCGACGAAGCCGCCGAGGACCTTTCCCAGACTGGCCTCGGGCGCCTGGCCCGGCGGGTAGATGCCCTCGTCGATGATGACGGGGCGGTCCTTGGGATACGTGCACAGGGTCAGCGCCAGCCACGTGAGCGGCGTCCACACGAGCAGCCAGGTGCGCAGCCGACGGGGGATCACGCCTGCACCCGCGGGTCGAGGTAGTAGTACATGATGTCGGCGATGAGGTTGGCGAGGATGACGGCGATGCTCGCGAGCAGGAAGACCGCCTGCATCACCGGGTAGTCACGCTTCTCCATGGCCTCGTAGGCCAGCAGCCCGAGACCCGGCCAGTTGAACACCGTCTCTGAGAGGATCGCGCCCGAGAGCACGAAGCCGATGTTCATCATCACGATGGTCACGGTGGGCAGCAGGGCGTTGGGCACGACGTGTTTCCACAGGACGGCGTTGTCGGAGAGCCCTTTGGCGCGCGCCGTGAGCGTGAAGTCCTCCTTCATGACGCCCGTGATCGAGCTGCGCATGATGAGGTGGTACTCGCCGACGTAGGCGATGGCGAAGGTGAAGGCGGGCAGGAAGAGGTGCCTGGCTATGGAGGTGATCTGCTCCCAGCCCTGGAGCTCGACGCCGGGCTCCTCCATGCGTCCGGTCGGGAACCAGCGCAGCTTGGTGGCGAACAGCATGATCATGAGGAGGCCGAACCAGAAGGTCGGCATCGCGTAGAAGACCATCCCTAAGTTGGTGGTCACCACGTCGAAGCTGCCGTTGCGCCACCACCCCGCGAAGACCCCGCTGATCATGCCGATGATCGTGGCCGCGATGGTGCCGACGCCGACGAGGAGCACCGTCGGCCAGATGCGCTCGCTCACGACCTCCGAGACGGGCCGCTTCTCCGAGAACGACATGCCGAACTCGCCGCGCACCGTGTCCCGCCAGTAGAGGATGAACTGCTGCCAGCGCGGCTTGTCGAGGTTGAAAGCCTTGCGCTGTTTCTCGACCGCCTCCGGCGGTTGCTTGCCCTTGGGCAGCAGCAGGCGCGCGGGGTCGCCCGGCATGATGCGGAAGAGGGCGAAGTTGAAGGAGGCGACGAGGATGATCGTGAGCAGCGCGTTGGCGACCTTCTTGGCGAAGTAGCGGCGCTTGTCCACAGCGATCAGCGGCGGGGCACGCGTCCGTGACCGGACGCCGCCGCCGCCCCACCTCCTTCACGACAGGTCGACGGGACCGGACCGGACGGGACAAGCCGTCGCGGTAGCGCGTGCGGCGACGTCGTCACCCTGGTCCCGCTCCTTTCACTCGGCTGAGTCCGGAGGCGCCGGCCCACGCCTGCAGACCGCGAAGCGCCCTCCGGCTTCGGTGCCCCGCCTCGTGCCCGCCGGCGGCGCTGCCGCGGCGGCGGGTCGCCGCAGGTATACCATCCGGCCGGGGGACGGGCAAGCGCGCCCTAGCCTTCCTCGGGCAGGTGGGCGGAGTGGCCGAACCTCACCATAACTTCCACCAGCCGGTCGAGAGGCAGGGCGAAAACCTTGTTTCCCTCGCGCCCTTCCGTCGTGGTCGCCATGCAGAGCGAGTTGAGCACAGCCTCCGCGGTCGCGTCGACGGCCGCCTCGAAGAGGTCGTACATGGCGTCGTTGCCGACCGTCGTCACAGGGACCGGCGCGGCCGTCACGCGAGGCACGCGGTGCGCCGTCGAGAAGGCGACCATGAACTCGCCGCTGCTGTCGGCCGCGCACGAGCCGGTCACGGCGAGACCGAGCGAGCAGCGCTTGGCCAGGCGCTCGCACTGCCGCGCCGTGAGGGGCGCGTCCGTCGCGAGGACGACGATGCACGAGCCCTCGCGGTGCTCGCGCGGCATCAGGTCGCCGATCTCGCGACCGACAGGCACCCCGGCCACGGCCAGCCGCTCGCGGGCGCCGAAGTTCGTCATGGCGAGCACGCCGACCGTGCAGCGCAGCCCCGGGTAGGGCTCGACGAGGCGCGACGAGGTGCCGATGCCGCCCTTGAAGTCGAAGCAGGTCATGCCGGTCCCCGAGCCCACACAGCCCTCCGCCACGGGGCCCGGGGCGGCGGCGTCCAGCGCGGCATGCACGTGCTCGTCGAGCACGTGCATGCCGCGCAGGTCGTTGAGCAGACCGTCGTCGCACTCGCCGACGACCGGCATGACCGCGTCCTCGATGCCGGCCAGCGGGTTGCGCGCCATCATCCAGCGCACGGTCGCGTCGTAGACACGTCCCACGCTCTGCGAGTTGGTGAGCATGACGGGGGTCTCGATGAGGCCCCACTCGCGGATGGCGCTGATGCCCACCACCTCGCCCACGCCGTTGGCGGCGAAGGCGCCGGCGACGACACGGTTGTGCCAGATGTCGTCGCCGTGCGGAACGACGGCGGTCACGCCGGTGCGGGCGGGGCCGCTGCCGCGCGGCAGCTCGGGTCCGCCCCACGACACCGTGCAGTGCCCGACGAGGACGCCGGGCACGTCGGTGATCGCGTTCAGCGGGCCGGGCGGCAGGGTGCCGACCGCGATGCCCAGGTCTCGCAGCCGCGCCCGCCGGGACCCCGCCGGGGCCTGCTGAGCCACGCCGCTACTCCAGGATGCCGGCGCGGTGCGCCTTGAGATAGGCGCCGCAGAAGTTGTCCTCGCCGCGCAGCGCCTCGATCGCCTTGATGGTCGCCATCATCTGCTTGTTGCGGACGTCGACGATGACCCCGTCGATGCCGAGGCCGGCGCACATCGCCACGAAGGTGCGGTTGAGCAGCGGCCGGTTGGGCAGCCCGAAGCTGACGTTGCTCAGACCGCCCGTCGTGCGCACCGGCAGGCGCTCCTTGACCAGCTTGAGGGTGTCCATGCTCACCTGGGCCGCGCAGGGGTCGGCCGAGACCGCGAGCACCAGGGGGTCGATCCACAGGTCCTCGGACGGCAAGCCGGCGCCGGTGCACAGGTCGTGCAGCTTCTGGGCGACGGCGAAGCGGGCCTCGGCCGTGGGCGGGATGCCGGCGTCGCTCAGGCACAAGCCGATCACCGGGCACTTGTACTTCTCGATGAGCGGCAGCACCGCGTCGATGCGCGGCTGCTCGCCGCTGATCGAGTTGATGAAGGGGACCTTGCCCCCACGGTCGATGACGGCGCGCACGCCGGCGTCGAGCGCCTCGGGGCTCGCCGAGTCGACCATGAGCTGCGTGTCGGTGACGCTCATGACGGTGTCGATGAGCCAGGTGAGGTCGTCCACCTCGTTGCCGCCGGCGACGCCTCCGTTCACGTCGAGGACGGCGGCGCCCGCCTCGACCTGCTCGAGCGCGAGGCTCTTGATGAACTCGGCGTCGCGCGCCTGGATCGCGTCGCCGACCTGCTTGCGCGTCCCGTTGATCGATTCACCCATCAGGAACATAGACGACGACCTCCGCGAGGGTTCGGGTGGACGGGCGCTCGCAGTATATGCGAAGCGTGTGTGCGGGCAAGCGCGGCGGGTGCAGCCGTGACGTCGGCCGGGGACCCGGACCCGCGGCGGCGCGGTCTGCCCGTCACGCCACCGTCAGCCCGTCACGCCGCCGGGCGGGAACACGAGCCAGGGCGGCGAGTGGCGACGCTCGCTGCGCCGGCGTTCTTCGCGGCG
>FWPV01014858.1_pt1 | contig 11315 bp, 12 predicted proteins | sample 2228371 | NCBI WGS metagenome assembly FWPV01 (sample SAMEA103939776, study PRJEB20133) | metagenome | reverse complement strand
TGAAGTCGGCGGGGTTCTCCGGGTCCTTCAGAAGCTTGCTGCGCTGGGTGAGCAGCACGTTGAGCTTGGCGTTCTTCATCCAGTCCTCGTTGCCGGAGTTGGCCGACAACGTGGCCTCAAGTGCCGCGAACGCCTCAGGAGACATGGTCGCCTTCGCGTTGTCGATCATGACCTTGCCTGTCTTCTTGTCAGGCGTGGTCAGCTCGGTCGGCGACACGGTCTTGGTGGCCACAAGGGGAGCGTCGCTGACCGTCGCAAGGTCGCGGGGGTAGCTGAACCCGTTACCGAACGCGAACGCGACGACCAGGAACATCGCGAACCACAGCCACCAGAACTGGAAGATCTGGTTCAGCGTGGTGCCCTTCATGCCGCCCATCGCGACATAGAACATCATGATGAGCGTGACGACCGTGACGCCGGAGAGGTAGACAGGGTCGACGCCCAGGAAGAGTCCGTGCGCGTCAACCGGGAAGAAACCCTTGCCGACGAGGATCTTCCACGTGGTGCCGGCGCCGAACATCTGCGGGGCCATGTAGAACAACGAGACGAGCAACACCGCGACGACCGTCACCAGACGGATGCGGCTCGTGCCGAAACGCCCGTACGCGAAGTCGGCCACGGTGTACTCACCGAATCGGCGGAGCGCCGACGCGATGAACAGGACCACGAGCATAAAGCCGCCGGCGAAGCCTGCCGCGTACCACACGCCGTCAAGGCCGGACGCGTACACAGCGCCCGCAACGCCCAGGAACGAGGCCGCCGACAGGTAGTCGCCTGAGATCGCAGAGGCGTTCGAGAACGAACCGACCTTGCGTCCGGCCAGGTAGAAGTCTGCGGTCGTCCGGGTGAAGCGCCGCGAGAAGATCGACAGTGCGATCGTGAACAGGACGAGCGCGACGACCAGAACGATGGCGATCGTGTTCACGACGCCTCACCTCCCTTGAGCTTCGTTTCGGCCTCGTCGGCCAAGTGCATGAGCTTCTCGTCCAGTTGGTCCGCCTGCTTGGAGTACGTCCACGCCATACCCCAGAGGAACAGGTAGTAGAGGAGAGAGACCGCCAGGTAGTTCAGGGTGAACCCGCCCCAGATCCGCGTGCCGTACCACCACTCGCTCGTGACGGTCAGCGCCGGGATCGCGAGCGTGACGATGAAGAACACGGCCCCGTAGGTGAAACTGAGCTTGCGCTGCATCTTGAAAACCGTGTCGACGGTGTCCATCGTGTCCATGTGCGCGCCCCATTTGACGTACTTGACACCTTGAGCTGTCACGCCGCTCTCACGGGTGACTGTTGTGGGATCTGCCATTCCTCGCACCTCCTTCTGCGTTCACTCAGCTAGTCGATCTTGATGACCATGACGGGGATGGACGATGCGCGGATGACGGTCTCTGCGATGGAGCCCATCCCGAGACGCTTGAGACCGGTGCGTCCGGTGTCACCGAGCACGATGAGGTCGGCGCCGTACTCCTCTGCGGTCTTGACGATGCGCTTGGCGACACCGCCGTTGACGATGTCGATCTCGACAGGCACCCCGTTGCGCTCACACATCACCTTGGCGATGCCGAGGCCCTTGATCGACGGGTGCGCGCCTTCCCACATGTCGTCGGACTCCGTCTCCTCGGGCAGCTGGAGTGCCTCCATACCGTCGTCGACGAAGATCGCCTTGACGCTCGCGTTGAACGTCTTGGCGAGGGTCACCGCATACTGGGTCGCCATGATCGCCGGCTCTGAGCCGTCCGTCGCGAGCAGGATCCTGTCGATGTCGAGACATACCTCGTCGATCTCACCCATCTTGACCTGCTCTGCGGCCCCCTTGATGCAGACCTTCATCTCGTTCACCTCCCTGTGCATGACGCACGTCGAAACTGACTGGCCGACAGCTGGAAGGTACGTCCGAGCGCCCTCGGACCGTTACAGGGGGCCAGTGAGCGGCAGGAAGGCTCGGCACCCGGCTGCAACAGGGCGGCGAACGGCCGTCGGGCAGTGTTCGCGCAGCGTGAACGGCGCCGATCAGGCCGCGAACGGCACGACGCGAGCTGCTCAGGCGTCAGTACGGCTCGAAGCCGCAGTCCCGCATACCGCCGCGCCTCCGGTGAGCGGTACTATCCGCAGGGTGACCGTCGTGCCCTCGCCCGTTGCGCTATCGATCTCGAGTGCGCTCTCGGCTCCGAAATAGCCCCTGAGCCGCTCGCGCACGTTGCGAAGCGCGATGCCCAGACCAGCGCTCGTCCCAGGGTCGAAGATCGTGCGAAGACGCGGCTCAGGGATTCCGACGCCGTCATCTGAGACTGACAGCGTGAGCACATCACCGGCGCAGCGCCCGCTGATCCGCACCGTGAGCGTCGAGCCGTCCGGCCGCATGCCGTGGCCGATGGCGTTCTCGACGAGAGGTTGGAGCATGAACGCTGGTAGCGGTTGATCGAGCGCCTCGGGCTCGACATCGACTTCGACGAGGAGCCGTTCGCCGAACCTCGCCTGCTCGAGCTCGACGTACATCCGTACGAACTCGAGCTCACGCTCGACGGTGACGAGATCGCTCGCCTGCTCCAACGTCCGCCGGTAGAACGCGCCGAAGTTGCGCAGCAGCCTGCGTGCTTCCACCGGGTCGGTACGGATGAACGCAGCGATCGTGTTGATGGTGTTGAACAGGAAGTGCGGGTTGATCTGGGCTTGGAGCGCTTTGAGCTCCATCTCGCGTGCGAGGTCGGTCTGGTGCTCGAGCTCGGCGAGCTCGAGCTGCGTCGAGAGCAACCTCGCAAGCCCTTCGGCCATGGCGAGCTGCGTCTCGTTCAAGAGCTTGTCCGATGTGTAGTAGAACTTGAGCGTGCCGACCGGGACACCGCGCTGCTCGAGCGGCACCACTATGGCGGCGCGCAGCCGGCAGGCCGGCTCAGGACACCCTATCTCCTCTTTCGAGTGCAGGATGCGCGGTTCGTCGTGATCGAGCGCCTCTCGCGTCGCGCGGGTGATGATCGGTCCGCCCACGTGGTGGTGCTCTTCGCCCACGCCGGCAAAACCGAGCACCGCATCGGCGTCGGTGATTGCGACCGCCGCCGCCTCGCTCTCGCGAAGCACGATACGGCAGACCTCGCCCGCCGACTCCGGTGAGAGACCTTGCCTGAGGTAGGCGAGTGATTCGTTCGCGATCTTGAGCATCCGGTCGGACTGCAGCGCCCGCACGTGGTCCGGACGCGACATCATGCGAGCGTAGACGCCCGAGAAGGACACGGCGACGAGGCCGAGGACGGACAGCTCGACGACCAGGCCGGACAGGTCGAGCAGCGCGCCTCCGATCGCTGCGGTACCCAGTATGATCACGAGGACGAGCAAGAGCACGTCGAGCCAGTTCTGCCGGCGCACTGACGGCAGGTGCCCGCCCAAGACGAGCATGCGTTCCTCGATGTCGACGGGCAGCGGCACCCGGCCTCCTCGCACGCTGACAACTCGGTCCACAGGGTATGGTACACCGCAGATATGGCTCATCCGGCCAACCCGAGAGAAGGGGCGACCATGCGCTTCGTGACCCGATGGATCGTGACTGCGATAGCTGTCGCCGTCGCTGTCATGATCATCCCTGGCATCGACGTCTACGGACCCGACGCGTGGCTTGCGATACTCGTCGGCGCACTGGTCCTGGGGCTGCTGAACGCCACACTGGGGCTGATCATCAAGATCGGCGCGATCGGCTGCATCGTCATGACGCTCGGACTGTTCAACCTCGTGATCAATGCCGGGATGCTGATGCTCGCCTCGTGGGTCTCACAGAACTGGTTCGACCTGGGATTCAGCGTGGCGGGGTTCTGGCCCGCGTTCTGGGGAGGCATCGTCATCAGCATCGTCTCGGGCGTCCTGAACTGGTTCGTGTCCAACGACCGCGACGAGGAGTGTGCGTGAGGGTGAGCCTTCGGAGCTGTTGAGGCACGTCGGCGCTACTGCGTCTTGAAGCCCTGCAGCCCGCTTGCGAGCTTGCTCGCCTCCTTCTTGATCTGCGAAGCCGAGCTGGCGAGCTCCTGCGCCGCGGAGGCGGTATCCGAGACCCCTGACGACACCTGCTGCATGACCCCGACGATCTGCTTGGCCGCGGACTGCTGTTGCGCGGCGGCAGTCGCGATCTCGCGCGCCGCCGCCGCTGTGCGGTCCATGCGCTCGTAGATCTCATCGAACTTCTCGCGCGTGCGGCCGGACTCTCGAACAGTCTCAGCGCCGAGCACCGCTTGGGCCTCAGCGCTGGCGGCGAGCTCACGGCTCGCGTCCTGGATGCTCTGGACGAGGGCGCCTATCCTGCCGATCGACGTCGACACGGAATCGGCGAGCGTCCGGATCTCGGCGGCGACGACTCCGAAGCCCTTCCCCGCCTCGCCTGCCCTCGCAGCCTCGATCGCTGCGTTCAAGGCGAGTATCTTCGTCTGCTCAGCGATCGAGCCGATCACGAACGTGACCTGTCCGATGTCTTCGGCCACCTCGCTCAGGCTCCCGGCCGCCGACAGCACGACCTGCGCGCCACCGGCGAGACGCTCGACCTGACCGAGACCGTCTTCGACGGCTTCGCGGCCGCTCTCGGCCGTCTCCAGAGAATCCTCTGCGATCTCGAGCACCCGCCTCGCACCATCGGCCACCGCCGCGAATGAGCGGTCGAGCTCCTCGATGGTCGCCGTGGCTTCGGCCACGGCGGACGCTTGCGAGGTGGCGTTCTCCGCCTCGACGACGGATGCCTGTGCGATGTGGCCGGCCACCTCGTCGAGTCCCGAGACCGAGACGGAGACGTCTGAGATGAGACGGCGTAGGCTCGCCGTCATCTTGTTGAAGGCACGCCCCGTGATCCGAGCCTCATGAAAACCCTTCTCGGGGACTTCGACGGTCAAATCACCCGATCCGACCATGTCTGCGGCCGCTCCGATCGCGACCACAGGACGAGCCAGCGCGCCAGACACGACCCACGCGAACAGCACCGCGACAGCGACACCGACGAGCACGACGCTTCCCATCGCCCAGGAGAAGCGGTCCGCCGCCTCGGCGTACGGCGTCTTGTCGATGCCGACGAAAAGCATTCCGACCACGGACCCGTCTGGGTCTCGGACCGGCTCGTAGGCGGTGAAGTAGTCCTTGTTCACGACGAACGCCTCGCCCCGATAGGGCTTGCCCTGCTCGAGGGTGACCTCCCGGACCTTGTCGGAGACGACGGTCCCGATCGCCCGCTGGCCAGCTTCGTTCTTGACGGTCGTCGCGATACGGACCCCGTTCTGGAACATCGTTGAGACCCCGCCGACCTTGGAGACCACGGAGTCGACGAACTCGTTGTCGTTCTTCAAGACTTCGACGCCGACGAGGGTGCCGACGCGCTCCCCGCCCGAAGTGACGGGAGCGATCGCGACGACCGAGAGCGCACCGTCGGCCTCACCTGGGACGACGGTGCCCCCTTCGGTCTCCTTCACAGCGATGTCGAAGCCGGCCGTCTCGCCAAGGGACTCGAGCGCACTCTGCGGGACGATGGCGGTGAACGCCTGCGGCTCCCGCGCGCCCTGCAGGCGCTCCAACAGGTCCCATCCAAGACGTCCGGCTTTGAGGTCCGCAGTCGAAGCTCGAACCATGCCGCGGTGATCGATGTAGAGCAGGTAGTCGAGTCCAAGCGTCCTGGACTGGCGCGCCAGTTCTGTCGCGATCTCCTCGCCGGACGAGATGTTCGCGTCGCGCAGCAGGCGGGCGACCGATCGCACCTGCTCGCCACGGGACTTGACCCGGTCCGCGAACAGCTGGGTCATGACCGACGCGTGCGTCTCGAGCGCCCGCTGCGCCTCCGCCGCCGTCGAGTCGCGGAACCATGGAGTCGCCACGAACATGGCGATGGACATCGGTATGAGTGCCGACGCGATATAGCTCACGACAAGGCGCTGCCGCAGGGTGATGTCACGCTTCACCGGCCACGTCCTCTCCTGTGCCCCGGACCCCCCGCCAGGTCAGTGTAGCACCGGCCGCAGGCCGGGTGGCAGCCGAGGGGAATGAACTACTGGAGCGCTTCGTACTGTCCGACGGACCAGAGAGTGGAGGCGTCATGCCGACCGGAAAGCTCATCGTCTTGTACGCCATCACGACCGCGGTGTTCTTCGCGGTCGATTTCGTGTGGCTCACCACGGCAACCCCGCGCATCTATCAGCCGGCCCTGGGCACGGCCCCGAGCGGCTTGCTGAAGGCCGCCCCCGATCTGCCGGTCGCGGCCGCGTTCTACCTGTTCTACGTCGTGGGCATCCTGGCCCTCGCCGTACTGCCGGGCCTGCGCGAGGGCGCGCTGCTCGGCGCCGTTTGGCGCGGAGCGCTCCTCGGACTGCTCGCCTATGCGACCTACGACCTCACGAACCTCGCGACGATCGAGGGGTGGCCGTGGCAGGTCTCGGTGATCGATATGGTATGGGGGACCACGCTCAACACCGCTGTGGCCGCAGCCGGGTACCTCGCGGGCCGCTGGCTCGGGCTCGGCGGCTGAGGAGCGGCTGACCGATGCCCCTCGACGAGTACCGGGCGAAACGCGACTTCACGGCCACGCCGGAGCCCGCAGGAGGCGAGCCGTCGTCAGGCGCCCTGCGATTCGTGGTCCAGCAGCACGCCGCCTCGCGCATGCACTGGGACTTCCGCTTGGAGCTCGACGGCGTACTGCTGTCGTGGGCTGTCCCCAAAGGGCCCTCTCTCGACCCGAAGGACAAGCGCCTCGCGGTGCGGACGGAAGACCACCCCATCGACTACGCGGACTTCGAGGGCGCCATCCCCGCGGGGGAGTACGGCGCCGGCAGCGTGATCGTGTGGGACCGCGGGACGTGGGCGCCTGTCGGGGACCCGCATGCCGGGATGGTCGGCGGCGACTTCAAGTTCGATCTGCATGGCGAGAAGCTCGCAGGGCGATGGGTGCTCATCCGTCTCAGGCCGCGGGCCAACGAACGCGGCGAGAACTGGCTGCTCATCAAAGAGCGTGATGAGCACTCGCGCCCGAGGGTGGAGTTCGACGTGCTCACCGAGCGGCCCGAGAGCGTCATCTCGGGCTTGACGGTCACACAGATCGGCGAGGGTCCGTCCGCTCCGCCTGGACGAACGGCGATGGAGTGAGCGCTTCGGTTCCCGACACAGGAGCCTCCGTGCCGGTGGCGGGCGTCCGCATCACGAACCCGGACAAGCGGCTCTTCCCCGACAGCGATTTCACCAAGCTCGAGCTCGCACGCTACTACGAAGAGGTCGCGCCCGCCATGCTGGCCGAATCGGCCGGACGGCTCCTCACGCTGGTGCGCTGCCCGGCCGGCGGCGGGACCGGCTGCTTCTACCAGCGGCATCCCGACCGGGGCCTGCCCGCGGAGGTGCACAGGGTCACGCACGTTCTCGCTGGGCACGACGAGAGCGACGAGTGGCTCGTCGTGCGCGACGCTGAGGGGCTTGTGACACTCGCCCAGATCGGCGTCGTCGAGGTCCACACCTGGCTTTCGCGCTCCGGCGCCCCCTCGCGTCCGGACCGCATCGTCTTCGACCTCGACCCAGGTCCGGGAGTCGCCTGGCCCGACATCGTTGCCGCCGCCCGCCTCCTTGGCGACGAAGCTTCGGCGCTCGGCTTCTCACCGTTCGTGAAGTCGACAGGCGGCAAAGGGTTGCACGTCGTGCTGCCCGTCGAACCCGTGTGGGAGTTCGCTCGCATCCACGAGCTCGCGGATGCGTTCACGAAGCGCGCCTGCTCGCTTCGACCCGAACGGCTGACCCGGAAGATGGCCAAAGCGCACCGGAGAGGGCGAATACTCGTGGACTTCGCGCGCAACGCAGAGGGAGCGAGCGCGGTGGCCCCCTACTCGACCCGCAGCAACGCCGGGCCGAGCGTCGCCCTGCCTTTGGCGTGGGAGGAGCTCGATGGTGCGGCATTCGACATCCACGCGTTCACGCCGCCGCGCGTGCTCGAGCGGCTCTCCGCAGGCGTCGACCCGTGGAGCGGGATCGACGACGCGGCGGCGGGTTCTCTGGTGCTCAAGGCCGCGGAGGCCATGCTCGCCCTGTGAGAACGGTCAGGCGAGTTCGCGCACCTTTTGCGCCGCAGCGACCGCCATGTCCTGCCCTACCACGAGCCGCAGGGCGGCGATGAGGTTGTCGGCGATGGCCTCGAGGTCGGCGCGGTCGATCGTCTCGGGCGTCTTGCCGATACGCTTGCTCTCCACGTCGACCGAGACTGTGGCGAGCACTGTCCCGATGACCGGACGCAGCGTCTCCTCGATGCGCTGTGCGAGCAGGTTAGCCACGTGATGAGTCCTCCCGCTCACCCGGACCACGGTCGCCCTGTTCGCTGTCGAGCATCTGGCTGCCCGTCATCGACCGCAGGAAGTCCCTCAGCGCCTTGCGCACACTCGAGAAGTAGAGAGCGAGCAGCGCCATCGCGACGATGACGAGCGTCTCAGAGGCGAGCTGCACCTGCTCGATGGTGACGCCGCTCGCGAAGTTCTGGACCCAGCGTGCAAGCGCGCTCGACGCGAGGCACAGGATGGCGAGCACCACGTAGCTGATCTTCTCGGCGATCGCGCCGCCAGCGGCCACCTGTCCCACGCGTGCGGCTTCGAGCAGGAGCAGCACGGCGACGAGCAAGCCCACGAGGCTCACGCCGAGCCGCACCATCGACATCACGGCCGCTGGAACCTGCCCTGCGGCGAGCGCAGTCGATGGGAAGGCGAAGACGGCGAGAGGGGCGCTCACGAGCAGCGCTGTCACTCGGTTCATCGTCGTCCCTCCTGTGCAGCCGTGTATCGAGCAGACGGACACATCGCGCCCTCGTGGAGTAATCGGCATCGGAACGCACGTTCCTGAGCGTGTCTTGAGCTCCGCTCACGATACCCTGGCGGGCCCGGCACCACGCGACACGAGCGCCACGCGAAGCCGCCTCACATGATAACCGTCCGGGAGCGGATCAGTCCGCTCCCCCGCCTCCCCCCCCCCCCCCCCCGCCGCCTCCGCCGCCTCCGCCGCCTGAGAACCCCCCGCCCCCTCCTGAAGAGGAGGACATCTCGCTTGAAGCGACCTGGGCTGCACTCACGAACGACGACGAGATGGAGCTCACCGGCGAGTGGCCGTATCCGCCGGAGGAGTAAGCCCACCAGTACGTCGTCTGGAACGCCGGGTCTCGGACGACTTCTGGCAGCCTGACCCGCAGCTGCTCGATGACCTGCTCGGCGATGCCGAACACGACCGCAAGCACGAGGAAGCGGTTCCACAGCACGACCGAGGCCGGCGGGGCCTCGTTCAGGCGCGAGAAGTCCCTGAGGTAGTTGCGCACACCCTCATAGCGCTTGAACAGGTTGTTGCCCACGACGGTGCGGCGGTTCATCTTGATCGCGATCGGCATCATGGCGAGCGCACACACGACGGGCACGACCCCCGCCCACAGCGAACCCGCGAGGACTGCAGCACCCACGCCCGCCGCGGCCACCACGCCCGCCGAAGCCCACGTGCCCATCTGCCAGTTCTCCGCCTCCGTGTCGAAGAACCCCAGCGCACTCGCCTTGCCCACCGCAGCAGCCTTCCACTCCTTGACTTGGTACGCGAAGCTCTCCGGCCGTGCTTTCGCGTACGTCTTGAGCTCCGAGAGCGCGACCTGGTCCCGCCCGCCGCCAACTACGTCGAAGAGCAACCACAGCGCTCCTGTATCGAGCTCGTCGAGCCCTATCGCCTTCTCTCGCACACGCGTCAAGACGAACGTGTTCTCCTTGCCGCCGAACGCCCCGGCCAAGCCTCCTTTGTCGACCGTGATGGACGCCATCTGGATGACGCCGCGGTCCGCCAGGTTCATGAGGGTCGCTGCGATGTCGTCGTCCGTCACCGTGCCGAAGCGCCACAGCGCTCCGATCACCGCCGGGTGGAGATGCGGAGCGGGGTCTTCGCGGAAGTAGTCTCCCTGGAAGTCCGAAGTGCTTGAGGTACTGGAGCCAGAAGAAGGCGAGCGCGCCGACCCCGAGCACTCCAGCGAGACCGCCCGCGCCCCATGTGGTCGCACGCGCGATGAGACGCTCCCGGTTCGCGCTCTCAGCCCACGCGGCCTCTTCGTCGAGCACCTCCTGCAGTCGCGCGTCCGGACGCGGCTCTGCCTGCGCAAGGGACTCGGCTGGATACAGAATCCGGCCCTCCACGAAGGTCTGCGGCGGCACATCAGTGCTCTCGAACTGCACCACGCCGTCTTCCCCGATCGTGGTCACCCCGGTGAGCGGGCCGTGGCCCCATGCTTTGACCTGCGCTTTCGTGAGCTTGGCCGGCGGTGCGACGCGGGCGAGGAAGCGCGCCGTCGGCACCTCCCAACCATCGCCGAGGAACTGCCAGTACAGCTCTGCGGTGTCCGCCCAGCGCTTCGCAGCGCCCTTGGCCACGTAGCGCAAGACGAACTGGCGCGTGGAGTCCGCCGCGTCGTGGAAGGCGTGCACCTCGACCGAGCCGCCCGTGTCCCGGACCACGTATCGCCCAGGCACCCTGAGAGTGCGGTCTTCGATTCCGGCGGGATCACCGTCTGGCGTGTAGGCGGCGTTCGAGTCCCCCACGGATACGACTTCGATGCCGTTCGAGCCCTTGGTCGACAGGATCCAGTACACACGCGAGAAGTCGCCGTCGAACGTCATCGTGCGGTACTCGGTCACGTCGAGGTCGCCGTCGGGCAGCACCGCCGCCTCGATGCGCACCTCGTCCACGGAATACTCCTTGGCAAGCGCCGCCTGCGGCGAGACGAGCGCGAGCAGCGCGCAGACCGCGGCCGCAGCAGCGAACCACTCGAGGACGGCCCTCACGTGGAAAGCCTGACGGCGACCCGAGTGCTCAGTCCATGCCTGACACCTCATGGCTTCTCCTTGCGCAGCGTGGCGAAGAACCCGCGGAGCAGCGCGGCCGACTCGGCCTCGAGCACGCCCGAGGTCACCTCGAACCGGTGGTTGAGCCGGGTATCGTCGTGAAGGTCGTAGAGCGTGCCGAGCGCCCCGGCCTTCGGATCTGGCGCGGCGTAGACGCAGCGCGCGACACGCGCCTGGTGCATGAGGCCCGCGCACATCGGGCACGGCTCGAGCGTCACGTAGACGGTGCAGTCCGAGAGGCGCCAGCGCTGGAGCTTCGACGCCGCCGCCCGTATCGCGAGCAACTCCGCGTGGCCTGCGGGGTCGTGGTCGACCTCGCGGCGGTTGTGCGCCCGGGCCACAACCGCGCCGTCGCAGACGACCACCGCGCCGATAGGGACCTCGCCGATCCTGGCGGCCTCGCGCGCCTGCTCGAGAGCCATAGCCATGTAGGTCTCGTCGGAGTGCTGCACGTTCCCGCCCTCGTCCCGCGCCGGTT
>FWPV01014856.1_pt1 | contig 11316 bp, 11 predicted proteins | sample 2228371 | NCBI WGS metagenome assembly FWPV01 (sample SAMEA103939776, study PRJEB20133) | metagenome | reverse complement strand
GCAATCGGCATGGGGGTCAGTTCTTCATGACGGAAAGGGGTCAGTTCCGAATGTCGCTGGACAGTGTCAGCGCTCTCCTTCGGAAAGGTTGACGGAAGCGCCGCTCCCGCCATGGTCGCCAGAGCGAACGGCATGGCTGGCTGCGGACGCGCCATGCCGAACGGTCTGCGCGCGCTTCATGCGCCGTGCCCAATCAGGTTGCCCATCCGCCGAAGCGTTCGAGGCCGGCTCACCCGTTTGTCCACTGCCGAATGCAGCCGCGGCTCGGCGCAAGGGGCTCACGGCAGCGGAAGCACCCGCTTCAGCGACGCCTGCAAGTCCGCCGCTTCGATAAGCTGCGGATGCTCCGCTCAAGACGGCGCTGCCACCGCGCGCAGCGCCTGCGATCGCTCCGCCGGCAAGGCCCGCACCACCAGCGGCAAGGCCAGCGCCAGCCGCAACAACGCCACCAGCAGCAAGGCCCGTTCCAATCGCGGCGCCGGCGCCGAGTTGCGGTCCGCCGGACACCAGACCATTTGCGATTCCCGGGCCGAAGATACCGAGGCCCAACAACGACAGCGCTGCGAGTACGAGCGTCATCGCATCTTCGATGGTAGGCTGTGCACCGCCGAAGCCCGAAGTGAATTGCGAGAACAGCGTCGAGCCGATGCCGACGATAACAGCCAGGACCAGGACCTTGATTCCGGAAGATATGACGTTACCCAAGACGCGCTCGGCCGCGAATGCGGTCTTGCCAAACAGACCGAAGGGGATGAGTACAAAGCCAGCAAGCGTCGTCAGCTTGAACTCAATCAGGGTGACGAAGAGCTGGATCGCCAGAATGAAGAAGGCGAGCAACACGACGACCCATGCGAACAAGAGAACGACGATTTGGACGAAATTCTCGAAGAAGCTGATGTAACCCATCAGGTTCGATGAGCAACAAAGCAGCGGCCGGCCGGCATCGAGTCCGACTTGAGCGATGCGTCCCGGTCGCAGGAAATCTGCTGACGACAGGCTTGCGCCGGAAGCTTTCAGCCCAAGGCCCGCAAAGCTTTCGAAGACGATGCGCGCCAGGCTGTTCCAGTTGCCAATGAGATAGGCAAAGACGCCGACGAAGAGCGTCTTCTTCACGAGCCGCGCGATGATGTCCTCGTCCGTTCCCCAACTCCAGAACAGGGCGGCGAGCGTGATGTCGATCGCGGCAAGCGTCGTTGCGAGATATCCGACGTCGCCACCCAACAACCCGAAGCCGTTATCGATGTAGCGAGTAAACGTCTCCAGGAACTGATCGATGATCCCGGTACCGGTCATGGCTTGCTCACCTCAGGTATTGCAACTGAGGGATAGCCTTGCGGCATCCGACTCTGATCCTTTTGCGTGGACGTCAAGCCGGAAGCAGGATCATGGTGGCCTGAAGCTGCGGCACCATCTTTCCTGCCAAAGAAACGACGTCGGTTTTCGGCCCAGATCTTCTGGCAATTCCGATAGCCCGTTGTATCTTCCGAGGTAACGCTGCGGCAGCGGACGAGATCGGGGCTATCAGCGTCTGTCGTCTGCTCTGCTTTTGGCGGCGAGGAAGCATCTTCTCCACCACGAAGCTGGATTGTGCAGGCCGCGACGACCAGCACGCCGATTGTTACGACCAGCGACAACGCCTTGAATGCCCTTACATCGCTCATCAGTGGAACATCCGCACGTCTTGGGATTGATAGCCCTGTCCCGGCGTCAGAAACCGCCGGAGTTGTTCTCGGCCCTGGTCTTGCGCGGCAGCGCGCTGAGCTGTTTCAAGGCTCTGCGCCCTGCCCTGAGCCGCAAAGGCAGCCGTGAGATCGGCGAGTTGTTGCGCTTGAAGCGCGAGGATCTGATTGCCGGCCTGGGTTGCCTGCAGGGCGCCACTGGCGCCCTGGCTCGACGTCACAAGCGCAGAGGTCTGGATGCGGTTGGTGTCGAGGTTGCCGACGACGCCGGCCTGGACGCGGAGCGCGTCCTGCAATGCTGCAACAGAATTCTGCCACCGCGATTGAGCGTTGGTGATCAAGACCTGGTTCGGCTGGCTGCCGGTGGCCGGCGCATAACTGGTCGAGAACGCACGATCGATCTGCTGAACGTCGTAGGCGATGCGCTGGGCCTGGGCCAGCAATTGCTGGGTCCGCTGGATCGATGATTGCAGCTGTTGCAGCGACGAATACGGCAGATTTGCGAGATTCTTCGCCTGATTGATCAGCATCTGCGCCTGGTTCTGCAACGAGATGATCTGATTGTTGATCTGCTGCAGCGCCCGCGCCGCGGTCAGGACGTTCTGGACGTAATTGTTGGGGTCAAAGACGATCGACTGCGCTCGTACGGGCACCGTGACGCCAAGCGTGATGGCGACGGTCCCAGCGGCCAACAATGAGCTAAAACGCCTCATAGTGATCTCTCCAGATTGCCAAGATTGGGGATCAGGTCTGTGGCCCAGGCGACGCCACGGTTCTGGAGCCAAGCGGGCACGAAGCCGTCGCGTCCATGTTCCGCGAGCAGTTGCTCGATGGCAGCCTGGTCGGTCTTGGAAGAGGCCGCCGTAAAGGCAAGGGCAACTTCGCCGAGACCGAGTTCGAACATCCGGTTGCCGCGGCGAGACTGGCAGTAGTAGTCCCGCTTCGGCGTTGCCCGGCTCAGAAGTTCGATCTGGCGGTCGTTGAGGCCGAAGCGCCGGTAGATGGCTGATATCTGCGGCTCGATCGCTCGCTCGTTCGGCAACAACAGGCGTGTAGGACAGCTTTCGATGATCGCGGGCGCGATCGCGGAGCCATCGATGTCCGAAAGCGATTGGGTGGCGAAGATGACGGATGCATTCTTCTTCCGAAGCGTCTTCAGCCACTCCCGGAGCTGGCCCGCAAAATCCTCGTCGTCGAGGGCAAGCCAACCTTCATCGACGATGAGAAGTGTGGGCCGGCCGTCGAGACGGTCCCCAATACGCTGAAAGAGGTACGCCAGCACGGCCGGGGCCGCGCTCGTTCCGATCAACCCTTCGGTCTCAAACGCCTGGACTGAAGCTTCGCCAAGGCGCTCGAATTCGGCATCAAGCAGGCGCCCGGACGGACCGCCCAGGCAATAGGGTTGCAAGGCACGTTTCAAAGAGTTGGATTGCAGGAGGACTGACAGGCCCGTCAGGGTGCGTTCTTGCATCGGCGCCGAAGCGAGAGACGTGAGCGCCGACCACAGATGATCCTTGACCTCCGGGGTGATCTCGATCTTTTCCCGCGCCAGGATCGCGCCGATCCATTCGGTGGCCCATCCGCGCTCGGAAGCGTCGTCGATCCAGGCGAGAGGTTGCAACGCGACGGGGTTTTCGCCCCCGTCAGACAATGCACCGCCCAGATCGTGCCAGTCGCCACCCATGGCGAGCGCGGCCGCCCGGATCGAACCACCGAAATCGAACGCAAAGACCTGAGAGTTCGGGTAGCGGCGGAACTGCAACGCCATGAGAGCGAGCAGGACTGACTTGCCAGCTCCGGTCGGTCCCACCACGAGGGTGTGGCCGACGTCGCCGACGTGGAGGGAGAACCGGAAAGGGGTCGATCCCTCGGTCTTGCCAAACAGGAGCGGCGGACCCTTGAAGTGGAGATCCCTCGCCTCGCCCGCCCACACGGCCGACATCGGAATCATATGGGCGAGGTTGAGGGTCGAAACCGGCGGCTGCCGCACATTGGCATAGACATGTCCGGGCAGGCTGCCGAGCCAGGCTTCGACGGCGTTCACCGTCTCGATCATGCAGGTAAAGTCGCGCCCCTGGATCACTTTCTCGACCAGCCGCAGTTTTGCGTCGGCTGCACCGGGATCGCCGTCCCAGACAGTGATAGTTGCCGTGACAAAGGCTTGTCCGATCTGATCCGAACCCAGTTCCTGTAGGGCAGCGTCGGCGTCTATGGCCTTGTTGTGGGCGTCGGTATCGAGCAGCGTCGACGCCTCGTTGGTCATGACCTCCTTGAGAATGGCGCCGATGGACTTTCTCTTCGCGAACCACTGGCGGCGGATCCTGGTCAAGAGCTTGGTGGCATCGGTCTTGTCGAGCATGATCGCGCGGGTCGACCACCGATACGGGAATGCCAGGCGATTTAGGTCGTCCAGGATTCCCGGCGTCGTCGTGCCGGGAAAGCTGACAATCGTTAGAACTCGCAGGTTGGCAGAGCCCAACATCGGCTCGAGCCCGCCGGTCAGCGGCTGGTCGGCCAACAGCGCATCGATGTACATGGGAATTTCGGGCACGCGAACGCGATGACGCCTGGTCGAGATCGTTGAGTGCAGATAGGTCAGGGTGGCCTGGTCATCGAGCCAGGCGCATTCAGGCATGAACCCTTCAACAAGCCCGAGCACGCGGTTGGTTTGATCGACAAACCCACGGAGCACCTCGCGAGCGTCAGCTCCTACGGTGCGATCGCGGCCTTCATAGAGCAGTCGCTCTGCTTTGGCCGCCCCCTCCTCCGGCGGCAGATAGAGGAAGGTCAGGAAATAACTGGACTCGTAGTGCGCACCTGCCTCTTCGAATTGGGCCCTGCGTTCGGCGTCAACCAGCGCGGATGCAACGTCCGGAAAGGTGTTCGGAGGATAAACACCCGCAGAATGACGCTGTGCCTCAACAAATACGGCCCAGCCGGATCCAAGGCGGCGCAAGGCGTTGTTCAAACGACCTGCGACGGCGACAAGTTCAGCCGGCACCGCGCTATCGAGGTCAGGGCCCCGGAACTTTGCTGTCCGCTGGAACGAACCATCCTTGTTCAGGATAATTCCCTCGTCGACCAGGGCTGCCCAAGGCAGGAAGTCGGCAAGACGGGCGTTGGAATGGCGATATTCGGCAAGATTCATCATGATTGAGAGCTCAGACGTTGAGATGACCGGGAATGCGCAGATGTCGGCGCACCACATCGACGAAGGCGGGATCGCGCTTGGTGGCCCAGACGGCGGCCATGTGGCCGATGAACCAGAGGACGAGACCCGCGATCCACAGCCGCAGTCCAAGTCCAAGGGCGGCCGCCAACGTGCCGTTGACGATCGCGACCGCCCGCGGCGCACCGCCCATCAGAATCGGTTCGGTGAGCGCGCGGTGAACGGGCACGACAAAACCTGCGACCGGCTCATCCATCAGATCACCACGCCGCCGCCGAAGGAGAAGAACGACAGGAAGAAACTCGAAGCAGCAAACGCGATCGAGAGACCGAACACGATCTGGATCAGCCTGCGGAAACCACCGGACGAATCGCCGAACGCGAGCGTGAGCCCAGTGACGACGATGATGATGACGGCGATGATCTTGGCGACGGGGCCTTCAACCGACTGCAGGATTTGATTGAGTGGCTGCTCCCACGGCATGTTCGAGCCAGCCGCCCATGCCGGCGCCGTGGCTGAGAGGACCATTCCCGATAGTGAGAAGGATAGGGCTCGCCGAAAGATAAGGAATCGAGGACTCATGTTGAATCTCCTGCAGGTGAAAGGCCGTAATCGCCGGCGGGTCCGAGACCGGTGATGCGGGCTAGCTCGGTCAGCCGGCGCTCGGCGCCACGGCCGGAAAGCACGGCGACGATGTTGATGGTTTCGGCGATCAGAGCGCGCGGAACGGTGATGACGGCTTCCTGGATAAGCTGCTCGAGCCGCCGCAGAGCACCGAGCGCGGTCCCGGCATGGATGGTGCCGATGCCACCGGGGTGTCCCGTGCCCCATGCCTTGAGTAAATCAAGCGCTTCGGCACCACGCACTTCACCAATCGGAATACGGTCGGGTCGCAACCGGAGAGAGGAGCGCACGAGATCCGAAAGCGAGACAACGCCATCCTTGGTCCGCAACGCCACGAGATTTGGCGCCTTGCACTGCAGTTCGCGGGTATCCTCAATCAACACGACGCGATCGGAGGTCTTTGCCACCTCGGCCAAGAGCGCGTTGGTCAGCGTCGTCTTGCCGGTCGATGTCCCGCCCGCAACGAGAATGTTCTTGCGCGCGGCGACCGCGCTCCTTAGGGCCTTGGCCTGCTCCGAGGTCATGATGCTCGCGGCGACGTAGTCGTCGAGTGTAAACACAGCGACCGCAGGCTTACGGATGGCGAACGCCGGAGCCACGACGACCGGCGGCAATAGACCTTCGAAACGTTCACCGGTCCCGGGTAATTCCGCGGAGACGCGCGGTGAGCCAGCGTGCACCTCCGCGCCAACGTGGTGCGCCACTAGACGAATGATGCGCTCGCCGTCGGCCGGGGACAATGTTTCGCCCGTGTCAATCAGGCCACTCGACAACCGGTCGATCCACAACCGCCCATCAGGATTGAGCATGACCTCGACGATCGCGTCATCTTCCAGGTAGCGCGCAATCGCGGTGCCAAGCGCGCTACGAAGCATTCGCGCACCGCGCGATGTCGCCTCCGATTGAAAGGAATGGATTGCCACCGTCGCCCCCACCGAATGAGGACGTCAAAAGAGCGACCTCAGATGGGGATGATTAGAGAAGCCACCGATCGACCTAGCGCAACAACCGCTTTTGGCGATCGTAGACCGGCGTAGAAAAAGAAAGACTGGGAACGGATACTTGACGCCAACCGGAACGTATCAGTTCAATAGCGATGAATGTCGATCAGTGTCCGTCGGGAGGCCTTACGCGTAACGTTTGGGCCGCTACTCACCACTCCGCATCGTCATCCGCGGGCATTAGTACGACCGTTTGCTCATACAAAATGACCGGTTCGACTGCGTCGGAGACGCCAACTGCCATAAAGAGGGGAAATGAACCAATCCACGAGGGGAAAGATCGGAGCCAAGGTAGCGCGAACCAGACCAATGCCGCGATCTGCATTGCTACGTTGAGACCGAACCCGACTTGATAGGCCAGGATGGATCTATGGCCATCTTCCGTGGACCATTGCTCCAGGATCAGGCCCGTCGCGTATTGGGCCAGAAATGCCCAACCAAAGTGCAGAACGTTCAAGGCGCCGTTAGCACGACCGGCAAGCTCTGGCGGAAAGTAATCAGCTATCACCGCGAAGCTGACCACGGTTGCTGCTCCGACAATCGCCACAGCAGACCAGGGCAAAATGGACGGCAAAGGCACGCGCAGGATCAGGGCTAGCTCCGCTGCGATGAACAGGATTGCGACCGACGCCAACACCACCTCTGTCGGCACCCCTCTTCGCCGGATCCGATGCAGCGTCATACCAAATAGCCAGGCACCACCGCTAAGCACGATAGCCATCGCGAATAACTGTGTAACGAGGGTGGCGCGGTCGAGACCCTCTACGTCCGTGAACCACGGCGATGCCCATAGTCCCTGAAGTGACCAGGCCGAACCGATGCAGGTCGCTGCCAAGGGAGCAATTCTCCAGAAACGCCGATCTTGGAAAACAGCCTTTAGGGTAGCGTGGCCCGATGGTGTCGATGAGGACACGGCCCGTTCAGGCACGACAAACCAGATAAGCACGGCTGTGGCGCATGTCGCCGCCGCCAAAAGCTCAAACAGCTGTCGCCAATCCATCCAGGCGAGCAAGTGCTCAGCAGGCGCGGTGGCGGTCACCGCGCCAAGCGAGCCCAACATGATCATGTAGCCGTTTAGCAAAGCCACGCGTTCTCTGGGAAACCAGAGAATGATCGCCTTCAGTCCAGCTGTCAGCGCCGCCGCCACGCCAAGCCCGATCATTGCACGCGCTACCAAGAGTGAGAGGAAACCCGTCGACATCGCGAACAGTCCGGCGCCCGCCGCGGCGACCAAGAGTAGAGCACTCTGGACGCGACGCGGACCGAAGCGGTCCAACAGTATGCCGATGGGGATCTGGGCCACCGCGAAGACCAGGAAATACACTGACGTAAGCAACCCCAAGTCAGCAGTACCAAGCTCGGTATCCGAACTGAGACGGCCAGAGATCAGGGCGTTGATCGTTCGGAACAGATATGAAAGATAATATCCCGCGGCAAACGGAAGAAAAACGCACGCGATGAGACGCCAAGCCTCTGCTCGCCGCTCCTTCGTTTTGCGCCAATTTTCTGCTAGGCCAAGCGGATCCGGCGCCCCTTCACCGGCGCGATCAATAGAACAGATTCTGTAGCCTGTTTCGAAAGTTGCCGTTGCCGTCGCCCTCCTGGGCGACAGCGGATGGCTCGGACTTCGCTTTTACGGCGGTTGCCGCGTGCTCGTCTGATTCTACGACGGCGGAAGGGGTGCGGATTTCAACCTCGTCCCCGGAACTCGCGCAGTCAGTCGTCCTACGTCGACTAATTGTCTCCTGTAAGAGCGGTTGATCCTGCGCAACTCGTCTGCTTACTTGTTCGGCCAGCACTTCAAACCGCTCGAAGCCGAGCACGCATGCGGCGTGCTGCTGTGATTGAGGCAAGGGCGGCGAAACCGTGAGATGATATCGGACGTGCAGCGCAGCAACTTCATTCACGATCTTGAGGTTGCGCTCAATCCGATTGAGTTGGTCTTCGATCGCGCTTAGGCGCGCCAATGGCGGGCTTTCGTCGACGGTTTCGCCATTCCGGCCAAGAAAACGATCAAGCGCCTTTTCAACAATTTCGGTTTGATTCACTCCCTTAAGACGGGCAACAGTTTCCAGCCGCTCGGCCAGCTCATCTGAAATCTGCATGCTGGCCCTTCTCTTGCTCGCTCAGCTCGTTCGAGCCGATAGCGCGTCCAGCTTCTATCGGCTCGGCTAAATTGCTACGGTCGTAGGCTGGCGTAGAAAAAGAAGGACCGGAGAAACAAACTGTCCAGGTAACTCAATCAGGTTTCACCGCCCGTCTCCTGACGGACGATATCTTCGGGAATCTCGCGTAAGAAACTCTGGCCCTTTTGCAACCGACGCCCGAGCGCCTCGACAAATCCTTCAAAGCGCTCCCGGCCTTTTATCTGCGCGGCCGGCTGCGCGTCGTTGGGCAATGGCGGCGTAATCGTCAGCCAAAAGCGGATGAAGAGGGCCAAGGTCTCGGCCGTGAGACCGACGTCACGCTCCAGCCGCTGCATCTGACGCGATAGCCGGTCGAGGCGACGAGTAAACGCCGCCTCCCGTCGGTCGGCTCCATCCGGTGACAGAAATGAAGCAACCGCCGCTTCGACGATTGCGGACCGGGAGAGCTTCTTGCGATCGGCAAGATCGGAAATCTGTTTCAGAAGCTCTGGTGGAAAGTACACATTCATCCGGTCGCGCATGAGGCCTCACAGCTCCATGCCGTCGTTTGGATCAAGCGCGACCTGGCGAGCAACGCCACGCATCTGCTGACGAAGAAGTCGAGACTGGCGGACCGCATCATCGTCGTCGTCAAGAACGACGGCAAATTCTTCTGCCGGCGTCGGCTCGGTCGTCTCCTTGACGATCGCAACGTGATCGGGAAGTTCGGGTTCGCGACGAAGACCGCTGTTCGCCGTGTCTTCCCCTGCTTGCTCGGCTTTGTCGGTTGGAGCCGTCGTCGGCTTGAGCGTTCCAAGCGTCGACCATCCGTCGGTTCGCGATGATCGACCGGACGCCGCCGGATCGGGCGGAGGCAGGACCCGCTCGGTAAACCGTCGATCCTCGTAATAGCGAGCCTTCTTCGCCCTGATCGGCGATGTGCCCGCCACCATTACGATTTCGTCTCGCTGCGGAAGCTGCATGACCTCGCCAGGGGTCAAGAGTGGCCTCGCCGTCTCCTGCCGCGAGACCATGAGGTGCCCCAGCCAGGGGTTCAATCTGTGCCCGGCATAATTCTTCATGGCCCGCATTTCAGTCGCCGTACCGAGCGCGTCGGACACCCGCTTGGCAGTCCGCTCGTCGTTGGTCGCAAAGCTGACGCGCACGTGGCAGTTGTCGAGAATGGCGTTGTTGGGCCCGTAGGCCTTTTCGATCTGATTGAGCGATTGCGCGATCAAAAAACTCTTGATGCCGTAACCCGCCATGAAGGCGAGCGCGGACTCGAAAAAATCGAGCCTTCCCAGCGCCGGGAACTCGTCGAGCATCATCAGGACTCGATGCCTGCGGTGGCGGTCGTGCAAGTCCTCGGTCAGGCGCCGGCCGATCTGATTCAGCACCAGGCGGATCAACGGCTTGGTCCGCGAGATGTCGGAGGGCGGTACCACGAGGTAAAGCGTCGTCGGGCTGATATCGGCGATCAGATCTGCAATCCGCCAGTCGCACTGGCGGGTCACCTTGGCCACGACGGGATCGCGGTAAAGACCGAGGAACGACATCGCGGTGGACAAAACGCCCGAGCGTTCATTGTCGGACTTGTTGAGGAGTTCGCGCGCGGTCGAGGCGACCACGGGATGGGCGCCCTGCTCGCCAAGGTGCGGTGTGGTCATCATCGCCTTCAAGGTCGCCTCGATCGGCCGCTTCGGGTCGGACAGGAAGGCGGCGACGCCGGCCAAGGTCTTGTCCGCCTCGGCATAGAGGACGTGAAGGATGGCGCCGACCAGGAGCGAATGACTGGTCTTCTCCCAATGGTTCCGCTTGTCGAGTGAACCCTCGGGGTCAACCAGGACGTCGGCGACATTCTGGACGTCGCGCACCTCCCACTCCCCACGCCGGACCTCGAGCAGCGGATTGTAGGCCGAGGATTTTGGGTTGGTCGGATCGAACAACAGGACGCGGCCATGACGGGCGCGGAAACCAGCGGTCAGCTGCCAGTTCTCACCCTTGATGTCGTGAACGATGGCCGAACCCGGCCAGGCCAGTAACGAGGGAACGACGAGGCCGACACCCTTGCCGGACCGGGTGGGCGCGAAACACAACACGTGCTCCGGTCCGTCATGACGCAGGTAGTCGCGGTCGAGCTTGCCCAGCACCACGCCATCCGAACCGAGAAGTCCGGCCGCTCTAACGTCCCGCGCGTCGGCCCACCGCGCCGATCCGTAGGTCTCGACATTCTTGGCCTCGCGCGCCCGCCAGACCGACATGCCGATCGCCACCGCAATTGAAATGAACGTCCCCGAAGCTACAATGAACGCACCCTCGACAAAGACCCGAGGCGCATAAGCGTCATAGACGAACCACCACCAGAAGAAGATCGGCGGGTAATAGATTCTCCAGCCCGACAATTCGAACCAGGGGCGCCCGAGTTCCGGCTGGTAGGCAAGCCGCCAGGCTGTCCACTCGGTTGCTCCCCAGATGGCGAGCAAAACGATCAGGCCGACAACGATTACCTGTCCCCAGAGGATTTTGGTTCCGGACATCCCGACCATCCTTTGCGCATTAGACTTTGGCGAACTCAAGCTAGAGGCCGAGGTCGCGCTTGCGACCAAGGCCCCATTCAATGCCGCCGCCGTCCTTCACGACGCCGGTGACGTGCTGGCCGAGTCTCTTTTCGAGCTCGCGCGACCAGGGCACGAGCTGGAAGCCGAGTCCGTTATCGA
>FWPV01014853.1_pt1 | contig 11317 bp, 9 predicted proteins | sample 2228371 | NCBI WGS metagenome assembly FWPV01 (sample SAMEA103939776, study PRJEB20133) | metagenome | reverse complement strand
TATTTTTACAGGTAAAAAAGATTATGTCAAATGAAAAATTATTTCTTGATTTTTTTTATCAGTTATAATTTAATAAATACAAATGATAAGTCAGGAAAAAATTCAACAGTTAAAAGAGAAAATGCAAAAATTGGGTATATCTGAAAAGGATATTGTTGAAAAATTTATTTTATCAGGCAAAAAAGGCGGACAAAAAGCAAATAAATCCCATAATGCTGTTTATTTAAAACATATTCCAACAGGCATTGAAGTCAAATGTAATGAAACAAGAGAAAGAGAGACAAATAGATTTTTAGCAAGACGTTTACTCGCCTATAAGGTAGAAGAAAAATTATTCGGCACATCAGACAGATTAAAAGAAATTGAAAAAATAAGAAAGCAAAAAGCAAAAAAGAAAAAAAGACAAATTCTTAAATATTCTCAAAATCTGAAACTTAGCGATAATGAAGACAAATAATTTTTTTGTTTTAATTTTATTTTTTTTAATTTTTTCGGCTCAGGTAAAAGACAGTTATGAAACAAAATTGGAAAATAAAATTTATAATCTTATAAATAAAATAAGAAAAGAAAACAATTTGCCACCTCTTAAATTAAATAAAAAATTAATTCAGATAGCAAAAGCACATAGTCAGGATATGGCTAAAAGAAATTATACATCTCATATAACTCCAGAAGGCAAAGACCCAAATGTAAGAGCAGTTGAAAAAGGTTTTAACATAATTAAAAAGGAAAAAAATCTGATAAGGAAAGGAATTGCAGAGAACATTTTTGAAACCCAGTTTTACAAAGAAATTAACGGCATGAAGAAACCTTATTTAGAAAAAATAAACATGATTGCACAAAAAGCAGTTTCATCCTGGATGAAAAGTGAAGGACATAAAAAAAATATTTTAAATCCAGATTATAAAGAAACAGGAATAGGTGTTGCGATTTCAAAAGATAAAAAAATAAAAATCACACAGATATTTTTTTAATCAATTTCCGTATTGCATCAGAGTAATTAACCCATTTACAAAATAATCTATAAAACCACAATATAAAATATTATTGACTTTAAAAATATTTGGATTTGCTATTTGACCATCTGTAATCCCATTAAAATTACCTAAATATTCCCAATCACTGCCATTATATTTTTTAACAACCAGTTTAGTATTATCCGGATGTTGATATGCCAGATAAACCTCATCAGGAGAAACAGCATATAAAGAAAATTCCGCATTTCCTGCTGTTGCAGAAACTGCAACTGGATTTGTCCCAGCATATACCCAGTTACCTGCTTCAAACTTTTTTACCAATATTTTAAAATCAACATTTGTTGAATAAGCACAGAAAATATTTGAAGGATCAATAACATCAATTTCAACATCTTTTATATTTGAAGCATAGACGACATAATCACCAACCTGTTGCCAGCCACTTCCAGAATCATCATTATGTTTTATATAAATTCCTGCGTTTGCCTGTATTATATAGGCAACATATATATCAACATAATTCACGTAAAAATACCCATCCATACTTAATCTTCGCGGAGTTGTATCTGGCTGGTCATAAACACCGCCATCACCACCAAAATAATACCAGTTTATACCATCGGTTGAATATTTTACAGATGTTCTCATATTTGTTTCGCCTTCTATATCTGTATATGCTACAAATATTGTGGTAGAATTTGCATCTATACAGGGATAATACCCTCTTCCAATATTTGCTGTCCATGTAAAGTTAAATGAGTTTTTTAAAAATATATCTGCATTATAATTAGAATATACCAGCAGGGTTTCATTTCCTCTTTTTTTAATCATATCCCTGCTTGCTAAAAATCCACCCTCTGCTGATGTTGTAATACTATAACCTGTATCAACGTATAAAGTTCCTGCATTCATATATGAAAACGCAAAATCACTTCCATTACTATTAAAACATAAATATCCTGAATTATTAAAGCCATATTGCCCATAAGTGTCCCAGAAAGGTGTTGATGTCTGAGTTGGCGTATAAGTATTTGTAAAAGTATATATTATTGTAAATGTATTTGTCATAGTATTTGTTGGTGTATTTGTAAATGTGCAGGTAGTATAATTAAAACTGACAGAATAAGCAGCATCTTCAGAAGCATAATTATGAATATAAAAAAAGTAATTACCCTGTAACAAATCAGTTTCTAATAAAAAATCACCTGTTTTAATATAAGTTAAAAATCCTGAAACAGGATGGCTAACAGTAGCACCATCCTGATTCATTATTTGAACATTATAATATCCTGTTGTTCTAATATCAAATGACAAAAGTGAATGCGCCGGCAAATTAAATGAAATATAATCTGCATCACCCTGTAGCCATAAATTTCTATATTGCGTTTCTCCATTTGATATTGGTTTTGCAGTAAATGTTGTTCCATCATACTCATAATTATCAAAAGTTGGGGTAAATGTAGGTGTATATGAATGTGTAAAAGTTGATGTAAAAAAATCAGTTTCTGTAAATGTAGCGGTCTGTGTATGTGTATATGTGTATGTTGCAGTTGCTGTAAATGTTGGTGAAGGCATATAAGTAGAAGTTTCGGTCTGGGTGGGTGTATTTTTTATATAAATATTGAATTTTAAAGTATAATAAAAAATATCGCATCCTGGAGATTCATAATTATAAGCTCTGATATTTGAATAATATGTTCCTGGAATTAAATTTCCTAAAAATGCAGATGCTGGTCCCTGACCATCCCCTGCTCCTCCTATATAATTAGTTTTATTCTCATCATCAAATACTTCTATATAGGTTGAAAAATTAGTTTCTGTTATAATTTCAACATCTGATGTTTCTGTTAATGTAAATTTTATCCAGTCATTTTCATTGCAGTTTTCAATACTTCTGCTTTGAATTTCGCCTGTATTTATTATTTTTGCCTGAGATGGTATATCATCATCTTCATATATATCTGCAACAGGCGTTCCGGCAATTGTTTGAGTTTGAGTGGGAGTGGGCGTTATGCTTTGCAAAACAGTTGCGGTTAATACAGGAGTAAAAGACAGGGTTACGTCAGGTTGCTTATTAGTATCTATATCAGATACAGACGGACTTTTTTTACTGTCACAATTTATAAGTATATGTATAAAAAAAACAATTATAATTAATCTAATAAAATTTTTAATCTGTATCTCCTTTTATATTTTATATTATTATAATTATAACTTATATTTTCTATAAGTCAAATTTTAATTAGAAAGGGGTAGTAATTAAGTAAAGATTGATATATAGTTAAAAAGATTAAAAATTTTTTTGAATACAAAGTAAAAGTTTTAATGATGCATTATTTATAAATGGGATAGGGTGTGTTGTGATAAAAAAATTCCCGACAGGAGCGAGCCCCTGTCGGGAATTTATGGCTACTGGTAAAACCAGTTTATTTTCCTGATCTTACTACGTTTGATGCTTGTGGACCTTTCTGCCCTTCGACCACATCAAAAGTTACGACTTCACCTTCTTTTAAGGTTTTAAAGCCATCTCCCTGAATAGCCGCGTAATGCACAAAAACATCCTTGCCACCTTCCTGTTCAATGAATCCGTAGCCTTTCTTCTCATTGAACCACTTCACCTTTCCTGTTGCCATAAAACGTAAAACCTCCTGAAACTAAAAAATTTAGTAAAGTAAACCTTTACTATATGTTTTATATATAATCATTTTTTTTTATAAAAGTCAATAGTTTTTTGATACCTTAAAACCGCAATAGAAAATATTGAAAGAGCCGTTTTCTATTGTATAATATAGGAAAAAAATAAATTTAAAAATCACCCGATGGGTGAGAAAAATTTTTTTATTCGGTATTCATTCACTTTTCACTTTACAATTCCCACTTTACGATTTGTTTTTCAAACCGAAAACCGCAAATCGCAATCCGAAAATTATATTCGTTCGCCTTCCTCGCAATGACACGCTGTTTTTTTATCATTGAACCTTGAACTTTGAGCATTGAACTTTTTTTCAACCAGCAATCGGCAAGCGGCAAATTCTTTTATCCTGTAATTGCTCGCCCTGCACTATTACGGTTTAAGGCACAAAATTACACGCGTTTGTTTTTATCATTGAATCATTGAACCTTGAACTTTGAGCGTTGAACATTTTTCAATAAGTAATCAGCAACTTTCATCTGCCACCTGGCACAGGACATTTGCCACTTGCAACCGGCAAGGTCTTTTCATCTGCCAACCGCTGATATTTTATATCTTCAAATCATATCCCTTTTTCATTTTCTTAAAATTTCCGCCTGCACGAATCTCTTCTATTTTATCCCTTAAAAGTGCTGCTTTTTCAAAATTCAAATTTTTAGCTTCTTTAAACATCTCTTCTTCTAATTTTTTTATTAAATCATTCTTGTCTTTATATTTTATCTCCAGTTCTTCTTCTAAAAGCGGAACAGTAAAATAATCCATTTCATATACGCTTACCTCTATGTTCCTTATCTCTTTTGTTATCGTTTTCGGCACAATATTATTTTTTTTGTTATACTCTAATTGCTTTTTTCTTCTTCTTTCTGTTTCAGAAATTGCTTTTTTCATAGAATCTGTTATTTTATCAGCAAATAAAATAACTTTTCCATTTATATTTCTTGATGCTCTACCTATTGTCTGAATTAAAGAAGTTTCTGACCTTAAAAAGCCTTCTTTATCAGCGTCTAAAATAGCAACAAGTGATACTTCTGGTATATCAAGCCCTTCTCTTAATAAATTAATACCAATAAGCGCTGTAAATTTTCCCTGTCGTAATTCTCTTATTATTTTTATCCTGTCTAAAGTATCAATATCAGAATGAAGATATTTTGCTTTTATCCCTTTTTCTAAAAGAAAAGCAGTTAAACTTTCTGCCATTTTTTTTGTCAGCGTTGTAACCAGAACCCTTTCTTTTTTTTCTTCTCTTTTTAATATTTCCTTCATCAATTCATCAACCTGATTTTTTACAGGTCGCACAATTACTTCCGGATCAACTAGTCCTGTTGGTCTTACTATCTGTTCCACCACGTTTTCTTTACCGCTCATTTTAATTTCATACTCTGCTGGCGTGGCAGACACAAAAATAGCCTGATTTATTTTTTTTTCAAATTCTTCAAATTTAAGCGGTCTGTTATCATAAGCGCAGGGCAATCTAAAACCATAATCTACTAAATTTTTCTTTCTTGAATAATCTCCTGCATACATACTATGTAATTGCGGAATTGAAACATGCGACTCATCAATAAACATTAGGAAATCTTCAGGAAAGTAATCAAGGAGTGTAAATGGTGGTTGTCCTGGCTTTCTCCCTTCTATTATTCGTGAATAATTTTCTATCCCCTTACAATATCCCATCTCTGAAAGCATCTCAATATCATATTCGGTTCTAGTCTTTAACCTTTCATATTCAACCGATTTATCTTTAAAAAATTTTAATCTTTCTTCTAATTCTTTTCTTATTTCTTCTATTACTCTTTCAATTGTTTCAGGCGGCATCACATAATGTGTTCCAGGATAAACCATTATTCTTTTAAATCTGTTTAATTCTTTTTTTTCAACAGGATCTATTTCAAAAATTTTTTCTATAATATTACCGTTCATTTCAATCCTTAAAGCGGTTGTTGAATAAGCAGGAAAAATTTCTATAATATCACCTTTAATTCTGAATATTCCTTGATAAAATTCAAATTCATTTCTTTGATATTGCATGTCAACAAGTTTTACAGAAATTTCCTGTATTGGAATTTTCATACCTTCTTCTAAATATAAAACCATTTTTTTATAATTTGCAGGCGAACCTATTCCATAAATGCAAGAAACACTTGCAACAATAATAACATCCCTGCGAGTTAATAATTTGTGAGTTGCTGCCATTCTCATTCTATCCAGTTCATCATTTATTGATGCATCTTTTTCAATATACATATCTCTCTGCGGTATATATGCTTCTGGCTGATAATAATCATAATATGAAACAAAGTATTCAACTGCATTTTCAGGAAAAAATTCTTTAAATTCCATATAAAGCTGGGCAGCAAGAGTCTTGTTATGCGAAATAACAAGTGTTGGTTTATTTACTTTTTCTATAACTGCAGCCATAGTAAATGTTTTGCCAGAACCAGTAACTCCTAAAAGAGTTTGAATTTTTTTTTGCTTTTTTATGCCATTTACTAACTTTTCTATTGCTTCTGGCTGGTCCCCTGCTGGTTTAAACCCTGTTTTTAACTTAAACTTTTCCATGAATTAAAAAGATATTTATAATTTCTGTCTTTTTGTTATCTCTTCTAAAATATGCTTTACTTCTGGATTATCAGGAAATTTTTCATATATTTTATTATAGATATGAAGTGCTTCTTTTATCTGTCCCTGATTAATATAGATATACGCTGTCGTAATTATAGAATCTAAATTATCATTGTTAATTTCTATTTCTGGCATTTTATTATCCTGAACATTTTCTTTTTTATTAAGCAAATCATCTTCTGTCCCGAGTTTTGGCACCTCGTAGGATTTTTTAAGAGTGTCAAATATTTTGCTTTTATCTTCTTCAACAGGTTTTCCGGCTTGCTGCTGAAAAGTTTCTCTTTGCTTTTTCCATTTTTCTATAGCTTCCTTTTTTGCTCTTTCCAGTAATTCCCGCTTTTTTTGTTCCTGTTCTTTCATTATTCTCTGAATTTCTTCTTTTTTTAATTTTTCTTTTTTCTGGGCATCTTCAAGTTTTTGCTTTAATTCAACCGCTGCCGCCTGAATAATTTCTGCTTCTTTTTGTTCCAGCTCCTGCTGTATTTTTTCTTCCTCTTCTAAAAGTTTTTTTGCTCTTTCTTCTTCTTCTTTTATTATCTGCATCTGTCTTTCTTCCAGAGCTTTTCTTTTTGCTTCTGCCAGTTTATCAACAGGAGATTTATCTATTTTTTCCCACACCTGCTGTCCAACCTGCTGACCCATGCTCTGCTGAGCTATCATAAGATAAACGTTATGTAATTTTTGCCTTAAATCATTATTTGATGGTGCAAGTTTTAATGCTGTGATATATGTTTCAACAGCACCATCATAGTCACCATTCTTTATATAATTTTGAGCCATTTTATCAAATTTTGCTATTAAATCCTCATTTCCTGAAACTGTTTCTTTTTTTGTTTCTTCAATTTTTTTTGTTCTCTGTTGGTATATTTTTTCTTCTTCTTCTACCTGTTTTAATTTTGCTATTATCGGAAACTCTTCGTTATCAAACTCCTTTATGTTTTCGTATATATCTTTTGCTTCTTTATATTCATGCTGAATTGCCTTATTTTCCGCAGTATGGATAAGTGAACGCAAAGCTATTTTTAATTTATTTTTTAATCTTTGTTCGTCCGGATAAGTTTTAATGAGTTTTTTAATAAGGCGCACCATCTTATCATACATTTCTTTTTGTTCAAAAATAATTAATGTGGCAATATAAGCTTCTATTGCCTGTTTTGGCTGGTTATCCTTTAAATAGGCATCGCCAAGCATATTTAATATATTAAAATCATTTTTATCCTCTTCATATAATCTTTTATATAAATTTATCGCCTTTTTATATTCCTTATTCTGATAATATGTAAAGGCAAGTTTAACGCTTAATTTCTTTTCTTCTTCATTCATCATTTATTTCTCACCTTTTTTATTTTTTTTAATTATATTATTTTAATTTTTTAAAATCAATCTCCTTTTTATTTTGTTATCAATTCTAATTCAACACGTCTTCCGCTTTTGGCTATATCTTCCTTTGATATTGAATCAAAATACTCGCCATCTCCATAAGCATTTATATAAATATTTTCTTCTGATATATCTAAAGATTTTACCATATAATCCTTTACCGCTAATACTCTTTGCTGGGAAAGTTCTAAATTTTTATCCGCATCTCCTTCAAAATCAGTTGCATATCCTTTGATAAAAAGCATATAATTTTTTGCATATTTTTTTAATGCTTCTGCTCCCTGATTTAAATATGCATATTCATCAACTTGTATTTCTTTACTTTTATCAGGGAAATCAATGGCAGCAAGAGTTAATTGTAAGCCAACTTCTGTAAATTCGGGAAAAGCCGACTGAAATACTCCTTCTTTTTTTACAACAATTTCATTTTTTTGTGTAATAAGTAAGTTATATCTGTAAAAACTACCTTCTTTCTGATATTCATTTTTTTCATTTGTTCCATCCCACTTAATTATTTTTACTCCTGCGCCTTTATTTCTGAAACTTTTAATGATATTGTTTTTATCATCTAAAATTTCTAAATCAAATTTTTTTATTTTCTCCGGTTCTTTAAAATCAAATAAAAAGTTTACACTGTTTTTACCTATTTTAAATACTCTGTTTCTTAAATCAACTTTTACAAATGTTATATAAGTATCAATTGTAAATAATTCGCTTAAACTGTATTCATTTCCGGCAAAATCACGCATAGTTAAATTTATACGATATTTACCATCCTTTATGGTATTATCAAGAGCATCTTTACCATCCCAGATAAGTTTATCTGTAAATCCGCTTCCTGAAAATTTTCTTACGATGTGACCCGCTTCATCTTTAATAAGTAATATCCATGAATCAATATCTCTATATTTGGAAGCAATTAAAATTTGCATGTTTTTTATATTACTGTTTTCAACAGGCGCAAAAATTTTGGGAAAAATTTTCTGGTCAAACACAGGCGGAGTTAAATCAACAGTTACCACTTTTACTGTTTTATAAATCTCTTTATCATTATAGTAAGCTGAAAATAAAACTTCGTAATCACCATCTTTTGCAACTCCGCCTCCCGACAGGCTGCCATCCCAGATAATTTCTGCTTTAGGATATTCTATCCCGCTTTCTTCTTTTATAATTTTTTTATTTTTATCAAGTATTCTAAAAATCCATTTTGTATTTTTTATATCAACTGGATAATTTTTTATTAAAAATGCTATTCTGTCATTTATTCCATCTTTATTTGGCGAAAAATATTTAGACGAAAAAGAAATCTCTGTCCTTTTGAATTTATCTGCAACTATTTTTAAAATCCCCTCTAATTCTTCCGGTTTTACTTTTGCTTCTGGCAATTCTTCTTTATATATGACTTTTACTTTTTCTCCTAAAAAATATGAAAAGTCCACTTTATGAGTTTCATTTAAATAATCAAAATCTGGTATGTAAACATAATTAAAAACAAAATTTTCTCTACCATAAGAAAACCCGAATGTTAATTTATAAAAAGGAGATGTTGCTTCTTTTAAGTTTATACCTGTTCTGAATCCAAAATTACCTATTGTTTTACTCAAAAACCATTTTTCTATGCCAAAATGTAATGATCTTTTATCATTCTTTTTGCTTCCGTAATTAATAATATCAATGTCTAATGCAATATTAAAACTATCATCAGGTTTTAATACAGAACCAATTTTAAAAAGTATTGGTAATTTTTCCTTTACATTATTATTCCATGATATTGTTGTATCAATATCCTGAATAAGTAAACCAAACCTTATTTTGCTTTCTAAAATTTCAGGAAAATATAAAAAACCCATATCAATACCGGTAGCGTTTCCATTTATTTCATACCCTCTAAAATAATTATTAATAAATTTTAAATTAACACCACCTGAAATTAATTTCTTCTCATCAAGATATGTAGAATAACTTAAAAACAGGGAGTTATTTTCAAAGGCAGACTGGGAATAAGTATTGCGAAGGAAACTTACTGCAACTGCCATATTATCAGGTAATATATGAGTATAATTCCCGCCATAATTTAATTGCTGTCCTTTAAAAATAAAATCATAAAACAAATTTATATTTATTCTTTCAGTAAGGATAATCCCGGCCGGATTCCAGAAAAAAGAAGAAAAATCATCAGAAACTGCGCAGAAAGCACTACCCATGCCTGCAGCTCTTACACCCGGGGCTTTTAAAATGTCATCACCGGCAGTTGCACCAGTATAAATATTTAACAATAATACAAATCCAATTATTAGAAAAATTTTTTCAAATAAAAATCCCTTTATTTTACTTTTTATTTTCTTATTATTAATCATTTCTTAAATTTTAAGATAATCATACAAAAAAATCAATAAATAAATGTCTTAAAAAAAATAAAAAGCCATAGTTTACATAGATAAACTATGGCTTTTTTATTATAATTTTTTAAATTATAATACCGCTTTTTTTACATCTTTTGCAACTCTGAATTTTACCACTCTTTTTGCAGGTATCTGTATCTGCTCACCTGTCATAGGGTTCCTTCCCATTCTTGCCGGTCTGTCTTTTACCGCAAATACTCCGAGTCCTGGCAATTTAACTTTTTTCTCGCTTTTTAAGGTGCTCACAACAATTTCTGTAAATGCTTCCAGTACTTTTTTTACATCTTTTTTTGCAACACTTGACGCATTCGCCAGTTTTTCTACAAATTCGCTTTTTGTCATTTTGCTCCTCCTTTTTTAAATTTTATTTTATTTGAATCTCCAGTGCAAATCAATAAATGGTAAATAAAATAAATTTTCTCTTATAAGCGAATAAATTCCAATTTTTAACCTGAAAATATCACCTATTGCCCATTCTATTCCACCACCAGCATCATATTCTACTTTTTGCAATAAATTTATAACTCCTTCAATAAAAAATCTGGTTGTTTTACCCTGCTGTATTATAGCATCTACAAGGATTTTAGATGAATTTGCTGTTCCTGTAAAATTTAAAATCGCATAATCTGATGTAGAAACCGATGCCGAAGCATCAATTCCATTATATATATATGCTCCTGATAAATAAAAATTTTCTGTTAACTTTTTTGTTATATAACCGCCAATATTATACCATCTTATAGTTATATTACTATTACTGTTGTCATCTGATGATGTTCTTGAGAAAGAAAATTGTGAAAAACTACCACCGATAGAAAAAGCAGGCATTGCATCAGTTTCCGGGATAATATTCAATTTTAAATTGATATTGGGCGCCTGCACAAACCATATCCAGAACATAGTTCCTATCTGTAATTGATCAAAAATACCATAAGAAACAGGACCCCATAAATCAATATTCCATTCTCCTGCTAATAATGTATAAGCAGTATCATTCATCATCCCCCATACTGGCTTTTCATCATCTCTGAAATCCGCATATATACTGCAAAAAAACACCACCACTAAAAGAACTATAAAAACTGCAATTTTCTTCTTCACAATAAAGCCCTCCTTTAAAATTATAAAAAATATAGCATATATAAGCATTTTAGTCAATAAAAATTTATAATTTCAAGAAAATATGCGTATTTTTTTTTGAAAAAACTTAAACCCGCAAAAAATATTAATTTACTTGAAAAATA
>FWPV01014843.1_pt1 | contig 11320 bp, 5 predicted proteins | sample 2228371 | NCBI WGS metagenome assembly FWPV01 (sample SAMEA103939776, study PRJEB20133) | metagenome | reverse complement strand
GGCTTCTCGGTCAACGTGTCGTTTTCCGGATAAAATTCCTCTTCATCGGACTCTTCGTCGTCAGCCTCTTCCTCAAGCGGTTCGCTCTTTCTCGCCGGCGCCTTGACCGCTTCGGGGAAGTGCTCCACCGGCTGGTTTTTCAGGGCCTCCTGCATGTAGGAAATGAAGATGGGGGCCGCGGCCTGGGAGCCGGTCTCTTTGGGGCCCAGGCTGCGCTCGTCGTCCATTCCCACCCAGACACCGGTGATAAGGGAGGGGGTGAAGCCGATGAACCAGGCGTCCCGGGTCTTGTTGGTGGTGCCGGTCTTGCCGCCGATGGGGCGCTGCAGGACCCGCACCCGGGTGGCGGTCCCCCGCTCCACCACTCCCAGCAAAAGGTTGGTCATGATATCCGCGGTTTCCTGGTTCAAGACCCGCTGGCGTCGGGGTTTGCCTTCGAACAGGATACGCCCGTCCCGGTCCTCCAGGCGGTCGATGAATACCGGTTCCACCAGGTAGCCCCGGTTGGGGAAAACCGAATAAGCCCGGGTGAGCTCAAAGAGGGTCACTTCCGAGGCCCCCAGGGCTGAGGCGTAATTGGGATAGATGGGAGAGGAAATCCCCAAGGTTTTGGCCATCTTGACCACCGCCGGGACCCCCACCGCCATCATCATGCGCACCGCCGGGATGTTCCGGGAGCGGGCCAGGGCCGTGGCCAGGGTGATGGGGCCGCTGAAAGTGTGGTCATAGTTCTGAGGGGTCCACATCTGCCCATGCCGGCCGCCGGGCAGGGACAGGGGTTCGTCCAGCACAATGGAATTGGGCCCGTAGCCCCGTTCCACCGCGGCCGCATAAATAATCGGCTTGAAGGCGCTTCCCGGCTGCCGGTGGGCCTGGGTGGCCCGGTTGAAGCTGCTGTCCCCGAAATCCCTGCCTCCCATCATGGTGCGCACTTTGCCGGTTTCCAGTTCCATGGACAGCAAGGCGCCCTGGACCATGGGGGCGGGTTCCAGGGTGGCGGTCCAGCGCTTGGCGCGGTCCTGGCCCCTCAGGCGGGCCTGGACCACGTCCCCGGGGTTCAGGGAGCTCAGGCGCACCGGAGGCCGGTCCTGGGCTTCCGGGTCGGGAGGCGCCGGGACCAAAAGGCCGGCGTGTTCCCCGAAGCGGATCTGCACCCCCTGACCCTTCTTGTCCCCCTGGACCACCAGGGCGGTGACCAACTGGCCCGTGCGCGGGGGATATTTCTTGAAATACTTCACCTGCCGCTCCTGAAAGCCGGGCCGCTCTTTGGGGCTGAGACGCCGTAGGGGGCCCTGGTAGCCGTTGCGCTTCACCAGGGCGTCCATCCCGTCTTTGATGGCCTTTTGGGCCACCCGGTGGAGAACCGGGTCAGCGGTGGTGTAAACCCTGAGGCCCAGATTCATGACCTGTTCTCTGCCGAAGCGCTCCTCCAGGAGACCCCGCACATGCTCGGTGAAGTAGCCGCACTCCTTGATCCAGTCCGGCCGCATGGGTTTGAGCTTGATGGGCTGGCGCAGGGCCGCGGCCGCCTCTTCTTTGGTGATGAATCCCACCTCGGCCATGCGCCGCAGCACATAGGCCTGGCGTTCCTTGGCCCGCTGAGGGTTCAGGTAGGGGGAGTAGCGGCTGGGGGCCTTGGGGATGCCCGCCAGAATGGCGGCTTCCGCCAGGGTGAGGTCCTCCACGTGCTTGGAAAAGAACTCCTGGGCCGCGGCTTCCACCCCGTAAGCGCCCCGCCCCAGGAAGATGTGGTTCAAATAGAGGGTGAGAATTTCTTCCTTGGTCAGATATTTGTCAATGCGGTAGGCCAGCACCGCTTCCTTGATCTTGCGGGCGAAGCTCTTCTCGGAGGAAAGCAGGATGCGTTTCACCACCTGCTGGGTGATGGTGCTGCCCCCCTGGACGATTTCCCCGGCCTCCACATTCCTCAGGAAGGCCCGGATGATGCCGAAGACGTCCACGCCCGGGTGTTCGAAAAAGCGGGCGTCCTCGGCGGCCACAAAGGCCAGCACCAGATGGCGGGGCAAACGGCTGTAAGGGACCTCAATGCGCCGCTCGGCGTAGAATTCCCCCATAAGGCGGCCGTCCCGGGCATAAATGCGGGTCACCACCGGAGGCCGATATTCCTTGATGGAAGTGAAATCCGGGAGGTCTTTGATATAGGTGTAATAGACGAAAGCCCCGGCTCCCAGCACCCCCAACAGGCCGGTGAACAACAGCCCATACAAAATCCACCCCAGGCGCCTGGCCCAGCGCTGCCGGGAATGGAACCGATGGATCCTCGGATCATTCACCCCGCGCCAAAATCTCATGACTTCCCCCCCCACGGAGGCTAATGATCATTTCCTCCCCCCTGAAGGGTCGGCTCCCCTCAGCGCCGACCCTCCGGGGCGTCCGTCGGCAGGTCCCCCGACCCGCCCTCAAAAGGTGATGATGCGATATCCCGCCTGGAGGTAGGGCGCCATTCCGGCGTGTCCCGCCAGGTCCTCCAGAAGGGGCAGACCTTGAGCCTTGGCGGCCTCGAGGCTGCCCATTTTGTGGGCGCAGGCCTTGCAGATGCCATCAAACAGCCCCTGTTCCCTGGCTTTTACATAAAGCTGGTGAAAGGGGTGGCCTTGGTCCGCCAACTCGGAGACCAGACGGCAGGCCGCCCCCTCAAAAACCACCCTGACCTCCGCGCCCTTGGCCTTAAGGTCCAGACCGTTCAGGAGCACATGCACAAAGCACATGACCTCCCCGTTAAAGGCGAACAGGGCGTATTTGTCCATCCCCGGCGCTCCCGGTTACTTCTCCTGCATCTCGAAGTTCTTGGCGAATTCGGCGATATGCAGCCCCAGGTACACGCATTTTTTGCCCTCAAGACAGGCGTCGGCGTCCGGTTTGTCCAGGAAAGTAGTGAGGGCGTGCTCTCCCTTTTGGATTTTGATGACGTAGGCGTTTTTTTCCTGGTCGAAAGTGAGGGTGGTTTCCAGCCGGTGCTTCGCGATTTCCGGATAAAAGTCCACAATTTTGGCTTTCAGCTCATCCAGCGAATAGGACATGGCCTCCTCCCGGCGCAACCCCCCAAGGCGTTTTCGGCTATTTTTTAAATTTTATCAATATATTCAAAAAATAACACCGTTAATCCGCCAAGGGAAGCCCACGCTCCTTTTTTTCTACAAATTAGGCCCTGAAATCCGGTTTTGCAAGGAGGGGGAAATCCCTCTCTGCTTTCGGCGGATTCAATCCCCACTCAAAATCCGGAACGCCCTTTGACGTCTGGCCCTTCCCCCGCAAGCTTTTGGGGACTGGAAAGTTCCTTTCCCCCTTGACATCCGGGCGGGAATCAATAAAATAGGCGTAGGTACAGGTGCCCCCACGGGAGAAAAGGGAAGCCGGTGCAAAGCCGGCGCGGACCCGCCGCTGTAACCGGGGACGACCCCTGCAACAAGCCACTCCTGCCTGCCGGCGGGGGGAAGGCGCAGGCAGTAGGACGATCCGGGAGCCAGAAAACCTGCCTGTATCTCGGGCTGTCCGTCCGGCGCGGTTCCGGGCGGCGGCCCCGGGGGCTCTGCCCCCGGTCGGGGATGAAGGAGACGGGTGCAATCCCTGGGTGCAAGCCACCCAGGGATTTTTTTTGGAGAACCGGATGGCATCGGATGCCGGGATGGAACCAGCGTTTTTTTCTCGAGGTCTGATGATTTCCCTCGGGATGCATGCCCTGCTGGCGGCCCTGGTTCTGTACGGCGGGAGCCTCCAGAGGCCCGCCCCCGCACCGGTTCTGACCGTCGCCCTGGTGACCCCGGCGCCGATTCAGGCCGAAACGGGAGCAGGCAAGGCCTCGGCCGGCCCCAAGCCGGGAAAGCCTTCCCTTTCTCCGGCGCCGCCTGCTCCCCCACGGCAGAAAGCGGCCCGCAAAAGCCCGCCGGCGAACAAGACGCCCACAGGCCTCCGGACTGAACCGGCCTCCCCTGAACTTTTGAAGCCGTTGAAACCCGTGCCGCCGGTGCCGGCCCCGGTGGTCAAAACCTCCCCCGGTCCTTCCCTCTCGGCGTCCCCTCTGGCAGGACCGGCGCCCCTGGCGGCGGCTGCCCCCGGCTCGACGGGGGGATCCCCTGCTGAGACCACTGACCGCTCCCATACCGGGGGCGGCGGGGGCGACGGGACTGTCTATCAGGGCGCCGGTGAAGGGGTGGGCGCCGGGCAAGGCGGAGGCGTTGCCCAGGTCCAGAGGCAATATCTGAACCTGGTTCGGGCCCGCATCCTGGCGAAGCGCAGCTATCCATCCCTGGCCCGGGAGCGCCGTCAGGAAGGCACCGTACGCCTGCGCTTCACCTTATCGGCCGAGGGCCGGCTGGCCCAGGGGGTGGAAGTGGTGAAACCCTCGGGCTTTCAGGTTCTGGACGACCAGGCCCGCTCCTGCGTCCTGGCTGCCGCCCCCTTCCCCCCCTTCCCCCGGGAACTTAACCGGCAAAGCCTCACCGTGGAATTGCCCATCGTCTATAAAATCACCGAATTGGGAATCTGAGCCGCCCAGGAGCCGGGCAATTCGGATAAGAAAGCAGTTTGAATTGTCGATAAATTTTGGGACTAGCTTTCGGGAGAGGAGGCAGCGGCCTCCCTTCCCCCCTCCCAAACCCTCTTTTCCAATGCAATATAAATTTATCGACAATTCAAGCTGTTACGCCTCAATTGCCCTGCCGTTCTTACGGGGGGGTGGGGAGAGGAGTTTGAGGGGAAAGCGAGGGGTCCGCCGACCCCCCGACCCTCCCCTCAAAATACTCCATTCCCCGGGGAGTTGGCTGGTATTTACCAGCTCAGCACCGTATAGCCGAACAGGTGATTCACTTCCTCGGCCAGTTCGTCCGAGGGGGTGAGGGCCAGGGACTCGGGCAGGGCCAAAACCCCGCTTTCCTGGGGATCAAGGAAGTGGAGGCGGGCGGGAACCGTGCCCCGGTGGCGCTGGAGGATTTCCCGGAGGGCCAGCAGTTGCTCGACGGTGAGGGTGGCGGCCCGGAGGCGCAGGTCCAGGCGGGCCGGCCAGCGGGGCAATGAGGTTCCCAAAGGCGCCATCTCCCGGGCCACGATTTTGGTGCCCCGCTCCTCCTGGACCACATCCCCCTTGAGCCACAGGGGCAGGCTGGGCTGATTCAGCCAGGAGGCCGCTTTGTCCAGAACCTCCCCAAAAACCAGGACGTCCACCGAGCCGGTGAGGTCCTCCACGGTGAGGATGGCCAGCCGCCCTCCCTTCTTGCTCACCTTTTCTTTGGTCGCGGTCACCACCACCCCCAGGGCCACGGTCTCCCCGTCAGGGATATCCGGAAGGTCGGCGGTGGTCACTTTCACCCAGCTTTTGAGGATATGCCGGTAGGAATCCAGGGGGTGGCCGCTCAGATAAACCCCGAGGGCTTCCTTTTCCTTGGCCAGCTTTTCCGACTCCTCCCATTCCGGGACCTCGGGGAGCCAGTCGTCCGTGGCCTTCCGGGGAAGGGTGTCGAACATGGACATCTGTCTCAGGGCCTGGAGGCTTTGGGCCCGCTGGGCCCTCTCCAGTCCGACCTCCAGCCCCGCCAGCAGGCGGGCCCGGTTTTTCTCCAGGGCGTCAAAGGCCCCGGCCTGAATCAGGGACTCCAGGACCTTGCGGTTTACCCGGGTGAGGTTGACCCGCTCGAGAAAATCGCTGAAGCTCTCAAAACCGCCGGATTTCCGGGCTTCCAGAATCTCCTGGATGGCGCCTGTCCCCACATTTTTCACCCCCGCCAACCCGTAGCGCACCCGGCCGTCCTCCACAGAAAACCGCCGGCGGCTTAGGTTGATGTCCGGAGGCAACAGCACCAGACCCTGCTCCCGGGCCTCCATGATGTGTTTGGCCAGGGAGGTGGTCTGGTTGATTTCACTGTTCAGGAGGGCCGCCAGGAATTCCAGGGGGTAATGGGCCTTGAGATACGCGGTCTGGTAGGCGATCAGGGCGTAGGCGGCGCTGTGGGATTTGTTGAAGCCGTATCCCGCGAACTTCTCGATCAAAGAGAACAGGGATTGGGCCTTGTCCTTGGGGAAGCCCCGGGCCACCGCCCCGGAAATGAACCGTTCTTTCTGGGCCGCCATGACCTCGGGAATCTTTTTGCCCATGGCCCGGCGGAGTATATCGGCTTCGGCCAGGGAGTAGCCCGAGATCTCGGCGGCGATCTGCATCACCTGCTCCTGATAAAGAATAACCCCGTAGGTCTCCTTTAAAATGGGCTCCAGTTCGGGCAGCAGAAAGCTCACCGGCTCCTCCCCGTGTTTGCGGCGGACAAAGTCCTCGATCATGCCGCTTTCCATGGGGCCGGGGCGGTAGAGGGCCACCAAAGCGATGATGTCCTCAAAGGTGGTGGGCTTGAGGCGCACCATGAGGCTCCGCATGCCGTCGCTCTCCAACTGGAAGACCCCGGCGGTGTTGGCCGTCTTGAGCAGGGAGAAGGTCTCCGGATCATCCAGGGGCACGGCGTGGATGTCGAAGGCCGGGTCGTGCCCCTGCCGGATGAAGTGCACCGCCTGGTCGATGACCGTCAGGGTCCGGAGGCCCAAAAAGTCGAACTTGACCAAGCCCACCCGCTCGACCCCTTTCATGTCGAACTGGGTGACCAGTTCGCCCTTGGAACCTTTGTACAGGGGGAGGTATTCCACCAGAGGCCGGTCGGCGATTACCAGGCCGGCGGCGTGGGTGGAGGCGTGGCGCGGCAGGCCCTCCAGGGCCTCGGCCACCGTGAGAATCTCTCTGACCGTGGGGTTGGTGTCCCGGTATTCCCGGAGGCGGGGCTCCTGTTCCAGGGCCCTGGCCACCGTCATTTTCATCTGCTCCGGGACCAGCTTGGCGATCTTGTCCACCTCGGCGTAGGGCACCTCCAGGGCCCGGCCCACGTCCCGGATGACCTGCCTGGTCTTCATGCTCCCAAAGGTGGTGATCTGGGCCACATTCTCCCAGCCGTAGGTTTTGGCGACGTAATGGATGATCTCCCCCCGACGTTCGAAGCAAAAGTCCATGTCAATGTCCGGGGGGCTCAGACGCTCGGGGTTCAGGAAGCGCTCGAAGATCAATCCATAGGCCAGAGGGTCCAGATCGGTGATTCCCAGGGCATAGGCCACCAGGCTGCCGGCCGCGGACCCCCGGCCGGGACCCACCGGGATGTGCTTTTTGCGGGCGTAATTGACAATGTCGGCCACCACCAGGAAGTAGCCGGCGAACCCCATTTTGCCCAGGGCGTCCAGTTCGTATTCCAGGCGCCGCCAATAATCAGCTTCCGGACGGCTCAGGGTCTTGAAGGCCCTCAGACGTCGGGCGAGTCCCTCTTTTGCTTTGCGACTCAGCAATTCTTCGGTGGATTCCCCCTCGGAACCCGGAAACACCGGAAACCGGTAGGTGCCCAGCTCCAGGGAGACGTTGCAGCGGTCGGCGATCTCCCGGCTTCGGGCCAGAAGCTCAGGATAAGGGAAGGCCCGGGCCATTTCCTCAGGGGTCTTGAAATAAAGCTGGTCGGTATGAAATTTCATGCGCCCCGAAGTGTTGACGGTCTTGCCGGTCTGGATGCACAAGAGCACATCGTGGGCCCGGGCGTCTTCCGGCCTGAGATAGTGGCAGTCGTTGGTGGCCACCAGCGGCAGGCCCCAGCGGGGCGCCAGCTCCAGCAAGGCCTGGTTCACCTTGGCCTGTTCGGGCAGGTCGTTGGCCTGAACTTCCAGGTAATAACGGTGGGGGAAAATTTCCGCATACTGCCGGGCCGCGGCTTCGGCGCTTTTGGGGTCGTCGGCCAGGAGGTGGGAGGCCACCTCCCCGTGGAGGCAGGAAGACAAGGCGATCAGGCCCTGATGGTGCTCCTGGAGAAGCTCCTTATCCACCCGGGGCTTGTAATAAAAGCCCTCCAGATGAGCCTGGGTCACCAGCCGCACCAGGTTGTGGTAGCCTTCCTGATCCATGGCCAGGACCACCAGGTGATGGTGGTCCCCCTTGCCCTTGCGGTCGAAGCGGCTGCCGGGAGCCACATAAAGCTCACAGCCGAGGATGGGCTTGATTCCCGCCTCCCGGACTTTTTCATAAAACTCCAGAACCCCGAAAAGGGCGCCGTGATCGGTGATGGCCACCGCCGGCATCTCCAGTTCCTGGACCCGGCGCACCAGGTCCTTCAGGCGGATGGCCCCGTCGAGGAGGCTGTAAGCCGTGTGCACATGCAGGTGGACGAATTCCGGTTTCCCCATGGTCTCCTTTCTCTCCCGGAAGGGAGCCAAAACCGCTCTCATCTTATACCAAAGACCGGGCCGGAGCAAGGAAGGGCCGCCCTGGCCCCGGCTGCTTTGGCAAGCCCCCGCCTCCTTTCAGGGACAGCCCGGCCGGCAGCCCCTCTCCGTCAGAAAAGGCCTTAAATACTCAGCGGGGGAGCCAAGGGCCGAAAACAACCATTCCGAAAAGTCCCATCGCCTCCAGGTCCCCGGCCATACCAGGAGGAGGGGCTGCCAAACAGTCCTGGGAGAGATTGAAAACCTGGACAACCAAGAAAGGCTTGGGCATGATTGCCCGGAAAGATTTCAGGAGGCCCGGGCGGCGAATCGGAAGTGGCGGAAGTGCATGGGAATCGAACCCACCTACCCCCTTCTTCAGAAGGTACACCGGATTTGAAGTCCGGGGGCCCCACCAGCGAGCCTGGCACTTCCGCAAAACGGCGGGGCTACGCAATTGAGACTGAGCAACTGATTAATATTTAGAACATCACGGATTGTCTGTCAACCGCATACTCAGAAGCCGTGGTGCTTCCCCGGAGTTTCCCCGGCCAGGGGCTGCTTCGGCTCGGAGGGACACGGTCCCCGGATCCATGGCTGGGGGAGGAGGACTCGAACCTCCATCGGCGACTCCAAAGGCCGCTGTCCTGCCATTGGACGATCCCCCAGAAAAGGCGGCACTTCAAAGACGACTTGTTTTTGTTTTACCGGCAGGAGGCTGCAAATGCAAGGGTTTTGTCTCCTCCCGGCCGGCGGGGGCGCCCCTCGGGGGGAATTCCCGGCCGGGGGCCTGGGAAAGAAAATTTCTCGCCAAGGAAGTCTTGGCGATTTCGTTGTTTTTTAAGGAAAAGTTATGTATGGTGAATCTAACTCTTGAAGGGAATTACTTGAGTTCAAAATCTTCCTTTGTTTGCCTCAGGGACCGGGAGACAAACGGATTGCCAGAAACTCGGGAGGGAATGGGGATGGTTGTGGTGCTCTTTCTGGCAGTATTTTGGGGATGTGGGTTGGCAGCTCCCCTCGGGGTCCAGGCGGCCCCTCCCTCTGATGGGGCGCTGGTGGAGCAGGCCCGGCAGGAGCTCGGCCGGGAAAACTACGAAGAGGCCCTGGACCTTTTGAACCGGGCCTGGGCGGCAGGGGTCAGAACCCCGGAGGCGGCTTTCCTTTTGGGGCGCACGCACCGGGGCATGCTGAACTATAAGGAGGCAAGATGGTATTTCCAGGAAGCGGTGCGCCTCAAGCCGGATTACCGGGAAGCCCAGCTCCTGCTGGCCGACACCCTGGTGGGGTTGGACCAGCCGGACCAGGCCCTCGTCCTGCTCCGGGAACTGGAGGCCTTGAGCTATGAACCGGGACATACCGCCTACATCATGGGCCAGGCCTATTTCAAAAACAAGCAGTACTCCCAGGCGGTGGACTTTTTCCGCAAGGCCCAGCAGGATCCGAATCTGGCCCAGGACGCCAAATTCCAGGAGGCCATGGCCTTGTCGGCCCAGAACCGGGTAAGGGAAGCCCAAAAGACCTTGACCGAAGCCATCGGCATAAACCCCCGGTCCGCCACCGCCGGCTTCGCCCAGGGTTACGCCGCAGTCTTGGACCGCCGCGCCAAGGATTACCAGCGCTTCCGGTTCTCGGTCTTCGGCGGCTTCGACTATGACTCCAACGTCTCTTTGCAGCCCGGCGAAGATATCGGCTTTGTCCAACCCACCGGAAAAAATGACGTCTTTTGGTCCCTGACCGGCGCCCTGGAATACAATCTCCTGCGTCCGGGGCCTTTCGCCCTTTGGGCCTACTACGGCTATTACCAGAATTTCCACCACCGCTTGACCAGATACGACCTCTGGAGCAATTCCGCCGGGGTGGTGCCTACCTATACCTGGCCCCGCAGCCGGCTGTCGGTGCCCTTCAATTTCAATTACAGCGTCGTGGGCTATGAGCCTTACTCCACCAGCTTCACCCTCACGCCGACGTATCTTTACATGCTCACCCCGAAAATCGCCCTGGAGGGCGGCATGCTTTTAGCCCGCCGGGACTATTGGTTTCCGGTGTATGTGGACGCGGATCAACGTTCCGGCGACGCCCTGGGGGGCGCAATAGCCGGCTATTACTTTTTGAAAAACCAGGAGGGCTACCTTCAGGCCCGCTTCGCCTATGAGCGGGAATTCACCGTGGGCGGCAACTGGGACAGCAGCAGCTACCGCTTCGGCTTGGCCTTGGTGTACCCGGTGTTCCCCAAATGGAAAGTCAAGGCCACCGCCGACCTTATCCTCCAGCCCTACGACAATTACTGGGACAACGGCATCCGGGGGGCCGACAACCCCAAACGCTATGACACCATTTTTATCGGCGGGCTGGAAATAACCCGGAAGTTAATGAAAAACCTGGAAATCAACGCCCATTGCTACTATGTCCGGAGCGATTCCAACATTTACCTGTACGACTACGACCGGGTGATCACCGGCCTGCAGTTGGGATACCGCTACTAACCTGTCCATAACCAAGGGAGAAAGCCATGTTGAATCGGAGTCATATAATCCTGGCAGCCCTCCTCATCGGCCTTCTGGCCCTGTCGGGCTTTGCCCAGGCGGCGCCGGTGGGAACCTTCACCCAGGTGGAGGGCCGGGTGGATGTCCTCAAGGGCGGCAAACTGCCGGCCAACCCGGTGAAAGTTCAGGATGCCGTCGAGGTGGGGGACGTGGTCCGCACCAAATCCGAGTCCCGGGGGCAGATCAAATTCGTGGACAACACCATCCTCACCATCGCCCCGGAGAGTCGGGTGATCATCGAGGAGTTCATGTTCGACGGGGCGAAGGGGGAGCGTCGGGCGGTACTGGAGGTCTTCCGGGGGCTGGTGCACACCACCGTGAATAAAATCTTTCCGGGCAAGGATCCCGACTTTATCATGAAAACCCACACCGCGGTCCTGGGCGTCAGGGGCACCCGCTGGTACACCAAGATTTTACCCATCAGCACGGATATTTACACTGATGATGACAAGGGGATGAAATTGGAAGTCAAGAGCATCTTCCCGGAAATTCCCGGGATTCAAATCATGAAAGAGCTCCAATTCGTGCGGGTGGGGTGGTTTGTG
>FWPV01009158.1_pt1 | contig 11320 bp, 8 predicted proteins | sample 2228371 | NCBI WGS metagenome assembly FWPV01 (sample SAMEA103939776, study PRJEB20133) | metagenome | reverse complement strand
TTCATATAAAAAATAAGAAAGCCTGATCACGATATGGAAACATTAATCAATCAACTTAAAAAAGATATCATTGAAGCGCTCTCACTTGAAACAGTAGTACCCGAGGATTTTGATGCCGACACTCCCCTGTTCGTTGAAGGCCTTGGATTGGATTCTATTGATGCATTAGAATTGATTTTACTGATGGAAAGAAAGTACAATGTTAAAATCACCGACCCGAAAGAAAGACGTAACGTATTGCGCAATGTCAGGTCTATGGCCGAATGTATTACACAATATAATAAAGGCATATAAAAATGCGCCGCAGGGTTTATGTTACCGGTATTGGTATAATCACATCAATAGGTAATGGCATTGAAGAAAACCTTGATTCTATACGAAAATTAAAAACAGGTATCGGAAATCTTTCGTTATTGAATTCAAAACATAAAGAAATTCCTGTTGCTGAAGTAAAAATGTCAAATGCCGAATTAGCTGTCAGAGCCGGTATTGATCATGAAAGCGGAGTCTATTCGCGCAATACTCTGCTTGCAATGAACGCTGTCAGGCAGGTTTTTGATAAAAAAAATTCTTTTAGGCATAAAAATGCTGTTCTGGGCTTGATATTGGCAACCACTGTCGGCGGCATGGATCTGAATGAAAAATATTACAAATCTTTATTACAGGATGATACTTATAGAGCCTATATACCGGCATTTGACAGTGCTGATTTCACTGAAACGATTGCGCGTTTGTTCGGCATAAAACATCATGTAACAACTATATCAACAGCCTGTTCATCATCAGCCAATGCAATAATGTTTGCAGCGAGACTCATTCAGAACAGGCGTGTTGACATGGCGATAGCAGGCGGATCAGATGCACTCACAAGGTTTACGCTGAACGGCTTTTCTGCTCTGGAAATCCTTTCACAGACAGGCTGCATGCCATTCGACCAAAACCGTAACGGACTGACAATTGGCGAGGGGGCTGCAGTGCTTTTGCTTGAGTCAGAAGATACTGCTGCCGGAAAAGATATTATTTGTGAAATAAAAGGATTTGCTAACGTAAATGAAGCTTTTCACCAGACTGCTTCATCGGCTGATGGTTACGGAGCCGCCATGGCTATGCAAAAAGCTCTTTATTTTTCGGGATTGCAACCCGGAGACATTCAATATATCAATGCACACGGCACCGGGACAGAAATAAATGATTTGTCTGAAGGCAGGGCTATTGAAAAGGTCTTTTCCCCTGATATTCCTGCCGTCAGTTCTACAAAAGCATTTACAGGCCATACACTTGGGGCAGCCGGCGCAGTGGAGGCTGTTTATGCTGCACTTTCCATACGTGAACAAATGATTCTGCCATCATTAAATTGTCGACAACCAATGCAGGAACTGAGTTTCATCCCTCAGACCGGCATAAAAAGTGCTGAAATAAAGAATGTTTTGTCCAATTCATTTGGTTTTGGCGGAAATAATACATCGTTGGTTTTCTCAAAAGCATAACATGAAAGCATATATAACAGCATACGGTATTATTTCACCTCAGCCAGCGCATGATATATCCTCTTTCCCCGATTCGTTAATTACATGCGTTACAAACAGGCTTGCATGTGTTGAGCCGGACTATCGTAATATATTAAACCCTCTTCAACTGAGGCGCATGCCAAGGATTTTAAAGATGGGTCTTGCTGCTGCACAAATATGCATCAACAGGGCAGAAAACATTCAACCCGATGCAATAATTGTTGGTACAGGACTTGGATGCCTGAATAACCTTGAACAGTTTATGATGGAAATGCTCAATACGGATGAACATATCACCAGCGTGCTTCCGTTTATCAATTCGACACATAATGCTGTTGCTGCCCAGATAGCCATGATGCTGAAAAATTACAACTATAACGTTACTTATTGTCACAGGGGATTTTCATTTGAAAGCGCCTTGCTGGTCAAGCTGATGTTTCTGGAAGACCATCAGGCTTCTGATATACTTGTCGGCGGTATTGACGAATGCACCGATGATTTTGTCAAGATATACGGGTACCTCAATTACTGGAAACAACCGGTTAACAATCTCGACCTTTACAACAGCAACACACCGGGCACGATAGCCGGAGAAGGTTCGGTTTTCTTTATGTTATCTGACAGACCAAAAGGTAATACAAATTGTACGGTTCGTGATGTTCATACTTTTATCACACCTGATGTTGTTACAATTAATGAAATTGAATCAGAAATTGACAGATTCCTGCAAAAAAATCAGCTTGACCTCAGAGATCTTAATGTTGTTATGCTAGGGATGAATGGTGATGTCTTGTATGATGCCAGTTATTACAGCCTTATGCAATCATACTTTGCGAAAAACACTATTTATACGGCATACAAAATGTTATGCGGAGAATATTATACTTCTTCAGCATTTGCTTTATGGCTTGCAACTGTGATTCTTAATGGTCAAAAGGTGCCCGAAGCAGTAAAAATATCAAACGGAACAGTCGAAAAAATAAAAAACATCCTTATTTACAATAATATAAGAAATATTGAACACTCGCTGATCATACTATCATCTGTTCAGTAATAATTTTCAGAAATCAACAATTATCTGATTACGCAACAAATCATCCAGTGTTTCCCTTTGCCTGATAAGGTAATCTTTTCCCTCGTATATCATTACTTCGGGAGGCCTGAGCCGTGCATTATAGTTTGATGCCATGGTAAAGCAATAGGCGCCGGCATTGAGAAAAGCAAGGTAATCGCCTTCATGAATTTCACTGATTTTACGGTTCCAGCCAAAAGTATCCGTCTCGCAAATATATCCTACAACAGTATAAATACGGGGCTTGGCTTTCGGATTGGATACATTGATAATCTGGTGATAGGCATCATAAAACATCGGGCGTATGAGATGATTAAGGCCTGTATCAACGCCTGCAAACACAGTAGATAATGTTTGCTTAATAACATTGACACGGGCAAAAAAATAACCTGCTTCGCTAACCAGAAATTTACCCGGTTCAAAAATGAGTTTCAGGTCTTTTCCGTATGATTTGCAGAACTTTTTGAAAATGCGGGTAAGGTCCTTACCAAGGCTTTCTATATCAGTATAATAGTCATCGGGCTTATAGGGTACTTTAAATCCACTGCCAAAATCAATATAATCAAGTTCGGGAAAATGTTTTGCCGTATCGAGCAATATCTCTGCCCCGCGAATGAATACATCAACATCCAGGATATCCGAACCTGTGTGCATGTGCAATCCTTCTACCTTCATCTGGTTGGTTTCGACCACCCTGAGCACATGAGGCATCTGGTAAATAGATATTCCGAATTTTGAATCGATGTGCCCTGTTGAAATTTTGCTGTTTCCCCCGGCCATAATATGGGGGTTAATGCGGATACACACCGGAATTTTTCTTCCGTATAAATGGCCAAACTGTTCGAGAATAGAAATATTGTCAATGTTAATTTTAACTCCTGCGGCTACCGCTTCCTGGATTTCTTCAATAGAAACGCAATTCGGCGTGTAAATGATGTCTTCGGGCTTAAATCCTGCTTTCAGCCCTATATGTACTTCCTGAATGGACACGGCATCAAGGCCTGTGCCAAGCCTGTTGAGAAATCTGAGAATATTGATATTCCCCAGTGCCTTGCAGGCAAAATGTATTCTCAGATCAATACCGCTAAAGGCATTTTTCATCTTATCGAACTGTGACTTGATTTTTGATGTGGAATAAACATAAACCGGCGAGCCATATTTCCCGCATAACTCAATAACATCAAGTCCTTCAATCTGGTATCGGTTGTTAATTAGTTTCATCCATAAAGAATTTTAAATATCTAAATATTCAACGATTTACATTTATGTATTTGAAAACTTCCTGAATGTAACACCCATTTATTGTTTATGCCTGTTAGTGCAAGTGTGTTGCATGGGTTTTTCATAGCATTATGCAAAAAAATACCGGGCTCAGCAATGGTTATTTTTTCTTCTTTGGCGGAGTATATGCCCTTTGCTTAGCCATTTCTTCAAGCCTTTGCTGAAATTTAGATTTTTTCACCGGTTTGGCTTTTCTGACCTCCATTTTCCTGAGCAACTCCTCTTCATCAACAAAACGTTTAAACAGATAATTCTGACCTATGCTTATGATGTTAGTAAGAAAATAATAATAAGTAAGTCCGGCCAAAAAGTTATTGAGAATAAACATAAACATTACGGGCATTATATACATCATTGTTTTCATGCCGGGCATCTGCTGTGATGAAGTGGTGGCCTCACCCATCTTCATGCTTATTATGGTTGAAATGGTCATAAGCAGGGTAAACAGGCTGATATGGTTTCCATAAATGGAACTGAGAATAGGAATATTGTCATTCCATGATATGTTGTCATCGTAGGTTGATAAGTCCTTTGCCCATAAGAAACTTTCCTGTCTTAATTCAATTGACGTAGGGAAAAACCTGAACATGGCAAAAAGAATAGGAAACTGAAGCAGCATAGGAAGGCATCCGCCCAAAGGGCTAACACCGGCTTTTTTGTATAAAGCCATAGTGGCCTGTTGCTTTTCCATTTCCTTGCCCTTGGGGAATTTTTTATTCAATTCATCAAGCTGCGGCTTCAATACCCTCATCTTGGCCTGTGAAAGATATGACCGGTAGGTTAATGGCAGCAAGCCTATTTTAATGATTATTGTTAACAGCAGAATTATTAATCCATAATTGCCGATAAACTGGCTTAACCAGTCGAATATAGGAATAATAACAAACTGGTTAATCCATCTGATAATATTATTACCTAAAGTAACAAGGTTTTCCAAACCGAGGTCTTTATATTTCCTGAGTAGCTTATATTTGTTAGGCCCGAAAAACATTTTTAAGGAAATGGTTTCTGATTCTTTTCTGCTAAAAGGCATACCGATCTCGGAGCTGAAATACTTCAGGAATTTATCATTTTCAGGCAGGTTAATTGATCGGATCAGTGCATTGTCAAAACTCTGGTTATGAATAATCACTGAAGAAAAAAACTGGTCTTTATAAGCAATCCAATCAAGTTTTGTAGGAAATTCCACTTTCTGTTCATTTTTGTTTGAACGTGCCTTAAAATATTCTACTTTTTCGCCATTGGGTTTATAGTAAATTGTTGTGTACTGATTTTCATTTTTCTTTAACTGTTCCTGTTGGGGAACGTATATCGACCATTTAAAATCAAGCACATCGGGTGACCTGGTTCCTATTTCTTTCATCCCAACGAGGTTAATGTTAAAATCGACCATATAACTTGCCGGTTCAAGCGAATAAACGTATTCAATGTATTTATTTTCGCTTATCATTAACTTCATTGAAACACTGTTTTTAGCTCGGGTTGCATCTTCACGGGTAAGGCTGTCAGTTGGGGTAAAAAACAGATTATTGGTAAAAATGGTATTATAGTTGTGATAGAAATAGAATCCAAATTCCGTTGAATCGCCTGAAAACAGAATAACGGGTTTTTTAGTAAAAGTCCGGTATTTCTTCAGTTCCACCGAATAAGGTCTTCCGCCCTTTGTGGAGATAACCAGTTTAATCAGTTCATTTTCAAGAGTAATAAATTCAGTTTTTCCGGTAGTTGCCCCTGCGAATTCACCATAAATCAGTTCGGGCCTTACTGCAGTTGAATCTGATATTTTCTGCACCGCAGAATCGGTAACGGTCTGCAACAGTTTTTGCTGTTCGGCTTGTTGTTTTAACACAAGCGCCAGCGAATCCTGTTGTCTTTTTCGCTGTTCCAGTTCTCTTTTATCAGGCCCCATAACGATACTCCAGACAATCAGTATAGCTGCGATGAGTATTATTCCAATAATTGAATTCCTGTCCATGTTATAATATTAAGTTCTGTTTCTGAAAAATATTTTTCTTTCAGGATATGGCTGCTTTAATGAAATCGACAAATAATGGGTGAGGTTTTAGTACATTGCTGCGGTATTCGGGATGAAACTGTACACCAACAAACCATTTATGGTCTTTGATTTCCATTATTTCAACCAGATTGGTTTCAGGATTAATTCCGGCAGCAATCATGCCGGCTTTCTCAAATTCCTTCAGGTATTTATTGTTAAATTCATAACGGTGCCTGTGCCGTTCGCTTATTTCCTTCACTCCGTAGGCTTTAAAAGTTTTTGTGTCTTCTCTGATCACACAGGGATAAGATCCAAGACGCATGGTTCCTCCTTTTTCGGTAATGCCTTTCTGATCTTCCATAAGGTCAATAACCGGGTCGGGTGTTTTTAATGATATTTCAGTTGAATGGGCTTTTTCATAACCCAGCACATTGCGGGCAAATTCAACAACAGCGCATTGCAGTCCCAGGCAAATGCCAAAAAAAGGCACATTTTTCTCACGGGCATATCTGGCTGCTAAAATTTTGCCTTCAATGCCTCTGTCGCCAAATCCGGGGGCTACCAGAATCCCTGCCAATCCGGATAGTACTTCCTGATAATTGTTTTCATCAATGCTTTCAGAATGAATATATTTCAAATCGACGTGGCAATCGTTCACAGCTCCGGCATGCTTAAATGATTCAGCAATAGATATATAGGCATCGGGCAATTCAACATATTTTCCGACCAGTCCTATCTTTACCGAGCATTTAGGATGTTTGAGTCGTTTAAGAAAGTTTTTCCATGGCTGAAGGTCGGGTTCTCCTTCATAATTCATTCCGAGTTTTTTCAACACTGTTACATCAAGCTTTTCCTTTTGCATCAGAATGGGTACCTCGTATATTGTTGAAACATCAATTGACTGAATCACCGAGTCGAAATCGACGTTACAGAACAATGCCACTTTCCGTCGCAATTCATCATTAAGTTCGCGTTCAGTGCGCAAAACCAGAATATTTGGCTGAATTCCGTTTTCAAGCAATACTTTTACCGAATGTTGGGTAGGTTTGGTTTTTAATTCACCCGAAGCAGCCAGATAGGGTACCAGAGTAAGATGGATAACCAGTGTGTTCATCTCACCCATTTCCCATTTAAGCTGTCTTACCGATTCAATATAAGGAAGCGATTCGATATCACCAACAGTGCCGCCAATTTCGGTTATCACAAAATCGTATTTATAACGTGAACCCAAAAGCTTTATCCTTCTTTTTATTTCGTCGGTAATATGCGGAATAACCTGAACAGTCTTTCCCAGATAATCACCCCGCCTTTCTTTATTAATAACCGACTGGTAAATACGGCCGGTGGTGATGTTGTTGGCTTGTGAGGTTGATATACCCAGAAACCGTTCATAGTGACCCAGATCAAGGTCGGTTTCGGCTCCGTCTTCGGTAACATAGCATTCGCCATGTTCATAAGGATTAAGTGTTCCGGGGTCAACATTAATATAAGGATCGAGTTTCTGAATGGTTACAACATAACCTCTTGACTGGAGGAGCTTTGCCAGAGAGGCCGAAATAATTCCTTTGCCCAGTGAAGAAGTAACCCCGCCGGTAACAAAAATATATTTGGTTGGTGTTACCATATTAATTTTATTCTTCTGAAAATATTATTCCGCAAAGTAAAGAAGTTGCAACAATATTTAAAAGGGATGTGGCAATAAAAATAGTCACATGGTTAGCCTTCCATTTCATCAATCATATTGATTTTTTGGTTAAGCAGTTCAATGGTCCTTTTGGCTTCGGCAATCTTCGATTCAACTTCCTTAATCATTGCTTCTGCATTTTTGCTTTTGGCAAAAAAACCAATATTATTCTCCCATAATACAATATCGCTCTCAAGCTGTTTAAGTTTGGTTATATATTTTTCCCTTTCCTGCCTGATACGCTGATCACTGTTTGGCTTTTCAAGCATGTTTTCAAGCTTGGTTTTAAACTTAAGCAGTTTCTTATGCTCCTCATCAATTTTAAGTTCATCAAACTTTTTATTAATTGCTGTACGGTACTTTTCAAGAATTTCTTCTTTGTCTTTCAGCGGAACAAAGCCTATCTGAGCCCACTGACGCTGAAATTCCTTTAATTTTGCGAGTGATGCTTCGGTATTATCATCGGGTTGAAAAGTCTCAATCTGCTGTATCAGTTCCTGTTTTCTTTTCAGGTTGTTTTCAAAAGTATCATCCACTTCGGCGAAATGCTTTGATTTGCGTTCAAAAAAAGTATCACAGGCTGTTCTGAAACGTTTCCAGATTTTATCAGATACTTTATAGGGCACAGGACCAATCTCCTTCCATCTTTGCTGAAGGGCAATCAATTCTTCAGTTGTTTTTTTCCATTCAGTGCTTTCCATAAGGGCTTCGGCCTGAACACAAAGGTCGGTCTTAAGCTGAAGATTATTATCCTGTTCTTCCTTAATTACTGAATAAAACTGGCGTTTTCTGGCGAAAAAGTTATCACAGGCTGTCCTGAACCGCAGATAAACCTTATTATTATCTTTTTTTGGAGCAAATCCAATAGTTTTCCATACTTTCTGCAGTTCTATCATTTCATCTGACAACCGGTTCCAGTCTTTGTTTGACGAAATCTCCATATTGCAAATCTCTTCGGCCTTTTCGCACAATGCTATTTTAGCTTCAAGATTTTTCTTTTGTTCTGACTTCAGATTAATGAAATATTCCTGATGTTTCTTATTTATTTTTGAAGTGGCTTCCCTGAATCTTTCCCATATTTCAGTGCGCATATCAGCAGGAACCGGCCCTATTTCCCGCCATTGCTCATGCAATTCCTGAAGCATTTTAAATGCATTCGTTATGTTTGTCTCAAGCAAAAGCTCTTCGGCCTTTTCGCATAACTGTAATTTGGCTTCCAGATTCTTTTTCAGGTCAAGGTCCCTGAGTTCCTGATTAATCTTAATGTAATCATAGAAAGCCTCAACATGGTGATGGTAATTTTCCCATAAATCCTTTACATTGGCCTGAGGCACAGGGCCAATTGATCGCCAGCGTTTCTGCAGCTCCCTGAATTCCTGGAATGTTTTGTTAATTGACTCCTGTTTATTGACTAAATCCTTTATTTCATCAATAATCTTATATTTTTCTTCAAGGTTTTTCTGCTTGGTTTCTTCAAGAATCTTTGTATATTCAGCTTTCTGGTCTTTAAATGCTTTTAAAAGCTCTTTCAATTCTTTTTCAAGCGGTTCTTCCTCAGGTAAAAAATCTTCAATTTCACCTCCGGCTTCCACAAAGCTTTTGCGCTTCTTTTCAATATCGGCTTTATGTTTCTTATAAAAATTTATCTTAATATTCTCAACATCATTAATAATCTCATTAACGGGCCTGGTACGAATCATATCCTTCAGAAGGGCTACCAAATCGTGCTTTGAAAGGGCAGCATATTCAATTTTTTCAGAGCCTTCGGGTAAATTACCGGTTTCTGCATCTTCAGCCGAACTTGCAACATCATCATTGTCATCTTTTTCATCTACAGAAACCGTATCGATTATATCCTCAAAGACATGATCTTCAGCTTTATCTTCGGCATTCTGTTCATCCGGCTCATTCAATGCCAGTGATTCGTTATTCTGGTCTGTTTTATTGGCCAGCGTTTCAGACTGTTGTATCCCTTCAATATTTTCGGCGTTAATAAGCTTTTTCATATCTGTCTTTTAATATCATTTTGTATTTCAAAGCATTGAAATACAAAAATGTGGTTTACATGCAATATACCCGTAATTAATGCATAAAAACAGGCTTGTTCAAAATGAACTGATCAATATATTCTCTTATTAATCAATAAATTAATAAGATAGCGCTTTTTTGTTAAACGAATTACGAAAATATATATTAATGACTAATAGTCAAAGTTTTTTATATATTTTGTGCAAAAAACCATCAGGTTTAAAAGTATTATTGAGTATTGAAGAAAGTTTTAATACCTTTAGAAATTAAAATAAAAACAATGAAACGAGCCATGATAATAAGTTTAACACATACTTTGATTATTAAGAGAGTTCCCTGCCCGAGGGGATCTGAATTAATAAAAATAAAAAAATAAACAGATGAAAATAGCCATTTACGGAAAAGCATTTTCTGAAGACTTTCTTCCTTATATGGATAAGTTTCTGCAGCTTGTTTCGGCCAATAATGTTGAATTGAGCATATACAAACCCTTTCTTGATTTCATTAATGCAATTTCAAACAACAAATATTCTTCTGTGCCGGTTTTCAGTTATGTTACCGACATAGCGGGCAAAACCGACCTTATGATGAGTGTTGGCGGCGACGGCACTTTTCTTGAATCAATACCTTTTGTATTCCGGCATGATATACCAATTATAGGTATTAACTCAGGAAGAATGGGTTTTTTGGCCAATATATCAAAAGAAGAGATAGAGCATGCCTTTGCAGCCATTCTTAACGGAGACTATGACATTGAACACCGGACGATGATTCATTTTCAAACACCCGAGGATATCTTCGGGGATTTGAATTTTGCACTTAATGAAATTACCATTCAAAAGAGCGATGCATCGCTCATTACTATTGATGCATATCTTGATAATGAATTTTTAAATACTTACTGGACAGACGGCCTGATAATATCTACTCCTACCGGTTCAACGGCTTATGCACTCAGTGCAGGAGGTCCGATTGTTGTTCCCGGCTCAGGCAGTTTTATTATTGTGCCCATAGCTTCGCACAACCTTACAGTAAGGCCTGTTGTAATTCCTGACTATATTCATGTAAAACTGACCGTTAACAGCCGTAGCGGAAAATTTCTGGTAACTGCCGATAACCGGAGGAAACTTGTTGATACTTCCATGCATTTTACTATTTGTAAATCAAGATATAAGCTTAACATGGTGAAATTACCGAATACCAATTTTTACAGCACAATCAGAAACAAGCTTATGTGGGGGATGGACAAACGGAATTAGGGAAAACCGCATTTGTAAGGTTTCAGTCAGATGAGGCGGTTTGTTTACAGCGCCTTGTATAATGAACAGAATCTCCCCATTCGTCAAATGCTATATGATGGCCAGTTGCTGAAATACGCATATGCAAACATTGCTGACAATCAATGGCTTCTTCTCCCGTACAAGGTTTATCTTCATACAATAAATAGTATTCACGGTATTTTGCCGGTGTTATATTAGGCATAATAACATTGGCTCCTGCCAGCAGGGCTTTTTCACGGCCCAGAGGATCGAGTGCCTGCATTGCCGTTGTTGCGGCAATATTGATATCTTTCATCATAATGCGTAATAAGGATATCATTTTCAAAGAAAGCCTGAATCGCTCTTTTCGGCCGGGAATCGCGTTGCTAAAAGCGTACATCGGAGTATCTTTATGTTCAATATATGGTCCCATGCCTACCATGTCGGCATCAATCTGCCTGATAAACAGCAAGTCACTTGCCATATCTTCGT
>FWPV01014842.1_pt1 | contig 11321 bp, 6 predicted proteins | sample 2228371 | NCBI WGS metagenome assembly FWPV01 (sample SAMEA103939776, study PRJEB20133) | metagenome | reverse complement strand
CGTGGAGATCCGCGACTGGGATCGCTGCGTGGAGATTGGTGGGCCGGCAGTGGGGCCTCTCATCAGCACCCTGAGGGATGAAAGAGTGATTGGTCGCGACGGGGTGGCCAATGCCTTGGGGCTCATCGGGGATGCCCGCGCGGTGGAACCGCTCATAGAGGCGTTGCATGGAAGATATGAGAGCTTGCGCTGCAGCGCTGCCATGGCCCTGGGGCTCATCGGGGACCCTCGCGCGGTGGAGCCGCTTAAACTCGCTCTCCGGGATGGGGACATGCGCTTGCGCAAAGTGGCGGCTTTGTCCCTCTCCATGATCGAAGATCCTCGGGCGGTGGATGCCCTTATCGAAGCGCTGGAGGATGCGGACGTGACCGTGCGCTGGAACGCGGTGAAAGCCTTGAGCGACTTGGGTGACCCCCGCGCGGTAGAACCGCTCATTCGTGTCTTGGAGGACGAAGACGAGGATATACGTTCTAGGGCCGTTGCCGCCATAGTCCAGGTGGGGGAGATGGCGGTGGGAAGTCTTATCCAAGCGTTAAGCAAGGGTTCGGTTTGGATGCGTAGAAACGCCGCCCAAGCCCTGGGGCTGATCGGGGACCCCCGCGCGGAAGATGCCTTAGAAGAGGCCAAGGGCGACCCGGATTTTCAGGTAAGGAGTGCCGCCGAGGAATCCCTGACGCGGTTGAAGGAAAAAGTGGGGGAGAAGCGTGCAATCAGGGATTCCGAGCTGAGTGAGCGCTTATAAAAATAACGCATTGTAATGAAAGTAAAGCTTCGATGAACCAATAGACGCATTCGGTGTTTGCCTCCTGGATAGTTTAGCATAAATACATGGATGGGGAAGCACTGCGCAATCGGCTGGGGCGGCGCAGGAAAGGATTTTTATGAGGATGGTCATGGCCTTAGAAGGTAGGATTGCAGGAGTGGTCCAAGGGAGTTGAAGGGGATTCATGAAAGTGATGGAGAGCGCCTCATCTGGCCTGCTCAACCGGGTCTTTCCTCTTCTGAACCTCACCAAGAACCTCCCGGATAGTCTGAGCGATGAAGAGATAAAGGGACTGCTGAGCCTTCTCCCATCCGATACCACTAGGAGCCTATCCTCCCTGCTCCATCACCGCTACCGGAAAGCCGGTATCTTCTTCTTCAAGATGGTCTCCTCCTGGCTGGAAGAAGTTAGGGAGGTAAGAGAGAAAGGGGGAAAGATACTGTTGGTCCCCTTCAACTTCCCCCCCGAGATAATTCACTGTTTTCGCGATGCCGCGGCGATAACCAGCGAGGTGCTTTCCACCCTAGCGGTGGTGGCGCTGGAGGGACAGGGGGAGCCCTATTGGGACTTCGCCATGTCCCTGGGGCTGCCCGATCACCTGTGCTCCGCCAATACCATCGAACTGGGGTCAATCCTTACCGAGAAGGATTTCCGACCCGATGCCATCGTGCAGTCCGCGCCGGGGGGCTGCGACGTAAACGGCAAGGTGCACGAGTTCGTCTCCAACTACCTGGATATCCCCCAGTTCTTTTTGGAGAAACCCACCTATTCCAGTTCCCGGGGCAGGGCCATATATTCCGACAACTTCCGCCGACTTATGGAAAAGCTCCAGCGGTTCCTGGAGGAGGATCTGGATGAGGAACGGGTACGGGAGGTCATGGAGAAGGCCAATCGCTGCACCGAGCTTTATTATGAATTATGGGACTATCATAAATTTGTACCTTGCCCGGTTCCCAACATCTTCGCCCTTTTTCTTTATGCCACCCGCTTTACCATGTGGGGCACGGATATGGGGGTGCGCAACCTGGAGCTGATGGTGGAAACCGTGAGGGAGATCATGAAGGTGAAAGAATATCCTGCCCGGGAAGAACGGTCGCGAACTCTCTGGATCTATCTGGGAGACTTCTTCGACTTCCCGGGGTTCTTCAACTGGATGGAGGAGCGGGGCATCTCATATCTGGGGGACGGCCTGGATCTCTGCTTTCCCAGCCCGGTGGATACCTCCTCCATGGATTCCATGCTGGAGGGGATGGCGGAGGCGGCATGGAATATGCCCATGACCCGGCAGGTGGGAGGAGACATGATGTGGGCGCGCTGGCTGGATGACATAATCTACGCGGCCCGGGACCTGGGTGCCAACTGCGCTATCTACTGTGGCCATCACTCCTGCAAGCAGACCTGGAGCGTCTTTTCTATGGTGCGCAACGAGATTCAGAAACGGGCGGGGATCCCCACCCTATGCCTGCAGGGTGACTCCTGGATCAGGCGCATGACCCCCATAACTGTTCTACAAGAAGAAATCTCTTCCTTCGTGGAAAATGTGGTTGACCGCAAGAGAAAGCGGAAATGGGGACCCACCGCTTCATGTGGCCTTTCCTTGTAGCCATGGAAAGTGGGCGTTGTGGCGCTTTTACAGCAGGATGTTCGAATCGTGACGGATTATTCCTGATTTTTCCGGGAAAGGCGAAAAGATTTGCGCCTGCCATACTCCCCTCCCTTGTTCTAAGTTTAAGCAAAGCGGCACAGGGAATATAAAAATAAATTAGAGGGGAGAGTTGAGGCGAAGTGACCATATGTGGCCTTTACGACTTTTTGCTCTCGGTGCATGCGATGGGGTTTGAAGTTGGGGTCAAACTGGCATTTTCGGGGGGTGGTCCTTTTCTTTCCGGACTCGATTTCGAAAGTGGGGAGGATATCATCCCAAGATAAGCGCGGGTGATGGATAAAACGGGAGCAAGGATTTTTTCGGCAAGCAGGGCGGTTTAATCGAAATTTGTCACTAGAGAAGGTTATAATTCCACCTGTGCAAGGGCCTGTAATCGTTTCTTGCAAATGCTAGGGTTGGTGCATGCCTTTGCTGGGAAGTTATGCATAGTGATGATCTACATTGCGCTAAGGAATCATAAAAGCCTAGAAGGCGAAGAAGGGAAAGCAAAAGTAACTTATATGAGTGATGATCTTCATTGTGCTATGGAATCGTAAAAGCTGGCGGAGGGACAATGGATAAGGAGAAAGACAGTCCCCTAGGGGTTTTGGGTTGCCTGGTACTGCTGATAATCCTGGCGGCATCATTCTACTTGTCCATTCTGATTTTGCGGCATTTCTGGGCCGTGGTATTTCTGGCCGTTCCCATCCTAGCCTTTTTGTACGCCAGAAACTATCTCGAATTGAGGAAGAGGATAAGGGGATGGTCGGGAGTCGCCTTCCTTCTTCTAGCCCTGCTCTTGGTGGGAGGTTCGGCGGTCTGGATGATATATGATATAAAGCCCGGGAAGAAGGTTGAGATTGGGGGCGAGCTGGCCGAATCCCATGCCATGGGCCAGGGTGGGATAGAAGAGGCAGATATATCTCAATTGGAGCTGATCCCTGGAGGGGAGGAGGCTTTGGTCAGCAGGGTTATAGACGGGGATACCATCGAGGTGGTCTTTTCCGATGGAAGGGTGGAAAGGGTTCGCTACATCGGCGTGAACGCCCTCGAGCTGGACCAGGCTTTTGGAATGGAGGCCAGGGATTACAACCAGGGCTTGGTGGAGGGGAGAAAAGTCCGGCTGGTAAGGGATATAAGCGATAGGGACCGCTACCAGCGCCTGCTCAGATATGTATTCCTGGGTCCTCTTTTCGTCAATGCGGCGCTGGTGAGAGAGGGTTATGCCAGCTGCTCCACTTACCCTCCAGACGTGAGTTACTCTTATTATTTTTTACAACTTGAAAGGGAAGCCAGAGCTGAAGGACGGGGTCTGTGGTCATCGCAGCGTTGAGCGGGTACAGCTGTTGAGAGGTCAAAAAATATGAACGAAGGATATACCAGTCTTGTCTGGGGTTTAGCTTTAGGGGCAGAGAAGCTGATAGAAAGCCGAAACAGGAAGGCTTATGGCTTAGCGGGTAGACTGCGGAAATGTAACGTGGAAAAGCTACAGCCGCTAAGAGTTTTCCTATTTCACCCTGCTCCGTGATCAGTGGACATCTAAATGATATTCACAAAGGCGCAAAGGCGAGAGCGGTCTTCGTTGTGGCCAGGGGGTAAGGGTTATTAAGGCGTGAGGGATTTTCATGATAAGTATTGACTGATAATCAGTCAATACTTATCATGTTATACGAACTGGAAACTCGCAAATTGATATGCGTGTGCTTACTCATTAAGATTTCCGTATCTTCAAGGACAGGGAAAAGGAGCATTATCATGGTGAGATGTGCAGGAGAAAAAAGATTAAATCCAACCCAAGACCCTTCCTACAAGGACCCCAACCATCCGATGATAGTGCTGGAACACGTAACCAAGCAGTATGTAATGGGTCCCATCGTGGTAACCGCTCTCGATGACGTGACTTTAATTGTGAGAGAGGGTGAGTTCCTGGTGGTGCTGGGTCCCTCTGGAAGCGGTAAGACCACCCTGCTCAACATGATCGGGGCCCTGGACAGTCCCACCGAGGGACGGGTAATCGTAGCCGGCAAGGAAATAACCGGGGTGAGCAGGAAGGAACTTTTTTCCCTGCGCCGGCGCACGGTGGCTTTTATCTTCCAATCTTTCAACCTCTTTCCCGGACTAACCGCTCTGGAGAATGTGCAGTTCGCCATCGATGTTACCGGAGGGCTTAACGGTGAGGAAGCTCGCCGGAGATTGGAGGAGGTGGGGCTGGGAGATCGAACGGGGCATTTCCCCCATGAGCTTTCCGGTGGTGAGCAGCAGCGGGTGGCCATAGCGCGGGCATTGGCCACGGGAAACCCGGTGCTCCTGGCGGATGAGCCCACGGGCGAGTTGGACTTCCGCACCGGCGTGGCCATCCTGGAATTGCTACGTCGGCAGGCGGAGGTGGGAAAGACGGTGCTGGTGGTCACTCACAACCGGGAGATTTCCCGCATAGCCGATCGGGTAGTGGAGCTCTCCAGCGGGAGGATAGTCTCCGATGGTCCCCCTGAAGACGGCAAGAAACCCATCTCGGAACTGCGCTGGTAGGTGTTTTCCTTGAAAAAGATCTTTTTCTGGCTACGCTGGTCACTTCGTGAGCTCAAGGCTCGCTGGGTGCAGGTGGGGGTTATCGCCATGGTCATAGCTATCGGGACGGGCGTTTACGCCGGCCTAAACAGCACCTCGGAGTGGCGAAAAATCTCTTATGACCAGAGTTATGCGGCGCTGAACGCCCACGACCTACGGGTAATTCTCGCCGAGGGGAGCTTTGAGCATGAAGACAATTTGGGAAAGGCGCTGGCCGCCATGGAGCATCCGGAGTGGGTGAGCCTATGGGAGGAACGTCTGCTACTACCTACGCAGGTGGAGGTCTCCACCGACCGGGATACGCTGCTGGTTCCGGGGAGGTTGGTGGGAGTTCGCACCGCAGACGGCGGCCCCCAGGTGGATTCCATTTACCTGGTGTCGGGAAAGGGCCTTTCCCAGAGTTCCGGGGCAGTTCTGGAAGCCCACTTCGCCAGGGAGTACCATCTACCCTCTAGTGGGTTAGTGAAGTTGGCAGGGGGAGTTCCCATCGAATACAGTGGTACGGGCTTTACTCCGGAATATTTTATGGTCACTTCGGGCCAGGGTGACTTTTACGCCCAAGCCAACTTCGCCGTGCTCTTCTTGCCTCTGGAAGTAGCCCAAGAGATTGGCAGACTTCCAGGTCGAGTCAACGATATGATTGTGAAGCTTGCTCCTGGTATCGATCGCCAGGCCGCCGCGGTGGAGGTGGAGAAGGCCCTGGCTAGGGAGCTTCCGAATCTGGGCGTGGAGGTGAAAACCATCGAGGATGACCCGGCGTATCACCTGCTTTATCGGGATCTGGACAGCGACAAAGGTACCAGCGTGGCCATGGCTTTGCTGGTACTTCTGGGTGCGGCATTTGCCGCCTTCAACCTGACCAGCCGTGTCGTGGAGGCCGGACGTCGGGAGATCGGCATAGCCATGGCCTTGGGGGTTCCTCGCCAAACCATTGCCCTACGTCCGCTGGTGATGGGCGGAGAGATCGCCATCCTCGGGGTGGCGTTGGGAATAGGGATGGGCTTTCTCATGGGAGCCTTGATGAAAACCGCCCTATCCAGCCTGATGCCGCTGCCGGTATGGCGTACCTCCTTTCAGACCGGTCCTTTCCTCCAGGGAGCCACCATTGGATTCCTCCTGCCTTTCCTGGCTTCCGCCTGGCCGGTATGGCGGGCGGTGCGGGTGGAACCGGTGCAGGCTATCCAGCCAGGCCACCTGGCATCTAGGGGAGGAGGGCTGGTACGCTTGCTCAAAAAATTGCGCGTGCCAGGAAGAAGCCTTTCTCAAATGCCTTGGCGCAACCTGTTCCGGGCTCCTCGCCGCACCGCGCTGACCGCTCTGGGAATCGGAGCCAGCATAGTGGTGCTGGTTGCTGTGGTGGGCGCCCTGGATTCCTTCAATGGGGTTCTGGATCGCATGTCCTCCGAAATGGGTGGGGAAAGGGAGCGGAGGGTGACGGTTACGCTGGCCGATTACCAGCCTCAAGATTCCCAGCTGATTCGCATGATACAGGCTCTCGGCCCGGTAAGCGTGGCGGAACCCACCCTGCTCTTGGGAGCGCGGGTTTCCAGCGATAAAGGGGAGATGGACCTTCAACTGGAAGCGCTGGATCTGGACAGCCCCATCTGGCATCCCACCGTAAAGTATTCTGCCCGACCCGAGGATGCGCCGGGCATCGTTTTGGCGGAGGGGGCGGCGGCCAAGCTGGGGGTCCGTCCTGGGGACCAGCTGTTGTTGACCTATCCTTTCCGCCTGGACGAGAACACCTTTAGCCTACGGCAGGCACCGGTGCGCCTTCTGGGCGTGCACCCCAACCCCTTAATAATCCTCGCCTATATCCACATCTCCAACGCGCACCTATTTGGTCTAGCTGGATACGCCAATCAACTTAAGGTGGTTCCCCAGCCTGGATATTCCATCGAAGAGATAAAGAGGTCCATGTTTGGAATCCCCGGCGTGGCGGTGGTGCAAGACCCCCATGCCGTAATCGACATGACCAGGGACATGCTCCGCCGGTTTAACAGCGTCTTTCAGATCGTGGGGTTTTTCGTGTTCATCCTGACTTTGCTTATCGCCTTCAGCGCCGCCAACATCAGCACGGACGAGCGCCGCCGGGAGCTTGCCACCATGGAGGCTTTTGGGGTGAGGGTAAGGACTTTGGTCAGGATGGCGGTGGTGGAATCCGGGGCTATAGGCGTTCTGGGCACCCTCTTGGGGTTAGGTTTTGGTTTCCTCGCCCTGGGTTGGTTACTGCAAAAGTCGGCGGAGACGACGCAGAGCCTGCAGCTGATCTCTTCGGTGAAGCCCGCCACTATAGCGATAACCTTTTTGGTGGGAGTGGGCGCCGCCGCCCTGGCGCCCCTGCTCCAGGTCCGCAAGATGTCCAAGATCGATGTCCCCTCCACCCTTCGGGTGATGGAATGATGCGAAAAAGACCGGGGATAAAAGGCAAGCGAGTAATCCATGACCAAGGGAGAAAGAAGAGCGAAGAAGCCGGAGGAGAGAAGGGCGGAAATTCTCGAAGCCGCCCGTCGCCTCTTCGCGGAAAAGGGATATGATGCTACTTGCGTGAGTGACATCGTGAGGAGCATAGGGGTGGCTCAGGGCACCTTCTACTGGTATTTCCGCTCTAAGGAGGAGGTGTTCTACGAGGTGGCGCGCCTCTATGCAGAAGGGTTCCTGGAGAAGGTAGAGAAGGTGGCCGCGCGAAAGGACCTTTCCGCCCTGGAGAAGTTGGTAAAGCTAGTAGAGGTTTTCTTTGGGGAGAGAGAGGACTGGGAGAGGGAATTGGTGGAACGACTCCATACTCCCACAGAGCGAGCGCTGCACGACCGTATCGCCCAAGAGTATTCCATGAAGCTGTTGCCTCTGCTGGTATCGGTCATCCGCCAAGGGGTGGAGGAGGGGGTTTTCGGCACTGACTACCCGGAAGAGGCGGCAGCCTTCCTGCTGGCCATGGGGAACTTGCAGACCGTGCTCAACCCAGCTCAAATTGAGGAAAGGTTGGGTAAGCGATGGGCCATGGCTTATATCCACTTCATGATGAGGGGTCTGGGATGCGAGGATGATGTACTACGGGAGCTGGAAAAGTCGCTCCAAGTCCGGTTTTCAGATGCCCCTTAACATTGTTACATATTGTTAATTTTGCAAACCTACCGCGAGCATGATACTCCTGGAGTGCCACGCCCTGGAATACCACGTATAGGAAAAGAAATCGTGGATGACGTCGTGGTTGGGGATGGAAATTCGTGGGGATGTCTACTCCACCCCTAGCGAATTAGCGGAGTTATCTTTAGGAATTGCAGGTCGATATGAACTGGTGAATAGGAGGGGAGGAATTTTGAGTAATTTCATTCTGTTTCCCAGTGGTTTCCCTGCTTTTTGTACGTATCCATCTCCCTGCCGGGATGTGCGCATGGGTAAAGAGATATCCGCAAGCTATATATGGGCGGCTACTTCATGGTAAGAAGGTTAGCTAATTGACATTGCCGCCCTAGTTCAACTCCCCGACTGTTTCTGCCTAGCTAGTTACCCGCCCCCCTTCAGCCTTTTCTCCTATCTCTACCCTTTCGTGCATCCGCGCAATATCCCCGATGCGGCGATGGAGAGGAGCCCCATCATCAAGCCAAAGGCGAGCAGTGAAGCCTCTCCCCCGATGCCGCAGACATTCACCACCCGATATCCTCCTGGTAGTTTGGTTTCCTGACCATCGGGATTTTCCACTATCAGGTCATACCTTCCCAGAGGGGCACTCGTCAAGTTGAACTTGCAGGCGATCTGGGAATCGGAGACTGCCACCACGTCAGAAGCTTCTATAACCGTGCCCGAGCTAGGCCGCTCTATCCTCACCTTCGCTCCTGGCTGGAATCCGCTCCCGGTGATCAATTCGGGAAAAATGGTTCCCGAGATCCCGTAAGGGGGAGTTATTCCCGAGACGGTAAGCGGAGGCGGAATGACTTGGAATGCGAGGGGATTGGAAGAGCCCTCTACAGTGGTGACGGTGACCTGCACCTCTCCAGATACCCCTTGGGGCACACGGCAGATTATCTGGCTATCCGACCAGGAGAGGTAGTCGCTGGCCACCACGGGGCCAAAGGAGATATAGGAAGAACCTTGCCCGGAGCCGAAGTCGCAGCCTACCAAAGTCACCTCGGTTCCTACGGGGCCAGAAGCAGGATTGAGGGAGACGATATCTGGCCTCTCATCTCCGCCATCGGTGGTCTTTATAATGATGCCGTCTTCCCCCACCGCCCAGGCGGTGGCGGTGTTGGCGGCCGAGACATCGTAAAGGTTAGATGCGGTTGGGGACCCTTGAGGAGTCCAGTTTAGACCTCCATCGGTGGTCTTGAGGATGGTTCCGTTGAACCCAACAGCCCAGGCGGTGTTACGGTCGACTGAGCAGATGCCGCTTAGATGATTGCTCGTGCCTGAAGCCTGAGGAGCCCAAGATAAGCCACCGTTCTCGGACTTGAGAATCTGCCCGTTCTCTCCGCAGACCCAGACGTGCGAAGCGTCGGCTGCGGAGACCCCGGTGAACCCCCAGTCGGCGGCGGGGGAACTCCCCGAGTACATGGGTATCCAGCTTTCACCAATATCCATGCCGAAGACGATCGCCGGTCCAGGAGTAGCCCACCAGTATAGTTCATTACCGTGCAGGATAGTAGAGGCTCCCACCGCCCACAGGTGGTTAGCGTCTGCCCCAGCTACCCGGTAGAAATGATGATAGGTGAGTGGGCCAGGTGGATATGGGGGAGGAGGAAACTCATCATGGTATTTTAATTCCCAGTGAGCGATACCGTCGACGACGTTGACCTTGTATATGTAGCCCACCCGGAGCCATACGGGTATCTCTTGCATGATGATTTCCAGCTTAAAGCCCACCGCCCAGGCGGTATTCTCGTCCAACGCCCAGATGCCCACCATGATAGCCCCGTCAGGCGTTTGGTAGATGTCCCAGTTGTGCCCCCCGTCGGTGGTCTTGCCCAGGGCTCCAGCGGCGACCCAGGCGGTCTGCGCGTTCACAGCGGAGATACCCAATATAGAATATTCACCTTGAACGAGGTTTTCCCAGTCTTCCCCGTCCACGGTTTTTAAGATCACTCCCTCCTCTGGTCCGCCGAATAGTGAGCCTCCCGCCGCCCAAGCGATGTGCTCGCCCAAGGCGCACGCGTCTATTAGATCTACGGAGGTACCGGAATCCTGGAGGTTCCAGTGGTTGGGAGTGATGGTGAGGCTCCCTTGGTTAGAGGAACCAGCCCAGGTGGTGTTAGTCACTTGCCGAGTGCCTGGAACCCACGATGGTACCTTACAATGGATCTCGGTATCCATCCACGAAGTGTACTCGGTGGCCTGGACTGAATCGAAGGAGACGTTGGAGGAAACACGGGCAAGTCCGCTATTCGTCCCAGAGATGGTCACCCCGGTTCCCGCCGGCCCGGAAGGCGGATAAATGCTCTCAATTTGGGGCAGGGCGTTCGCGTTGGCGGTTTCTTTGTAGAGGGAGTCGTCTGGCCCTTTCCCCCCTTCCGTAAGAGGGAAGGGTGCCTGATAACAGGAGTAAAAGGGGTGCGATCCATTGGGGATGCTCATTCCTACCGGGTTCACGTCGCTTGCGTTCAATTGGGCGGAAGATCTAGCAGTTTTTCCCGAAAGCCTCCCCGTAATTCCCCAGCTATTGGGAATGAAAATTAAAAGCAGCAATAGTGGGAGAACCGCGATAGCAAGAGGTTTAGCGGTTATCGCACGATGTTTACGATAAGTAAATATTGGTTTTTCCATCTTCCATCCCCCCTTTTCTATCGGGTGTCGAACCCGAAAAAACAGTTACGGAATGTGGTTTTTCACGAAACCTCCGACCTCAAAACATGATGCGAGCTAGCATGACTTGCTATTCTTGTTTGCCGAGATGGTTCAGCACAACAGTTGATTGGCCTTCATATTTTAATATCGGTTGTTTTTTTGTGTCAAGCGAGCCGCGCTGGTCCTTCCTCCTATTTCAACCCGTAAAGCGCCTAAAGAAACGATACAGTGATACAGTATCGCTGGGAGAGTGTTTTACCGCGGTTTGTTTTGACTCCCCGGCACAATGGGCATCAGTAATATGGCTTTATAAAGATGGCTTTAATCAATATAGCTTTAAGAGCAGGCTCTTTAATTTTGCGGGCAATGCGGGATTGTGGCTCAAGGCTTTGCTCCATGCACCAGCTCCTTTAGCCGGGAGGCTATATAAGCGGGTTCTTCCGCCTGGATGACGTTGCGGCCGAAGACGATTCCCGCTGCTCCCAGGGAAAGATAATGGCGGGCCAGTTCCAGGGCCTCTTCCTCCGCAACCTTCTCTCCCCCCAACACCCAGACGGGGATGTTCAG
>FWPV01014841.1_pt1 | contig 11323 bp, 7 predicted proteins | sample 2228371 | NCBI WGS metagenome assembly FWPV01 (sample SAMEA103939776, study PRJEB20133) | metagenome | reverse complement strand
ATCAACTGAAAATGGAATAAAAAATGTTCAGGTCAATTGAGAAATAGCATACTCAGCACCGGCTAATTAATATTATGAACAATTTTTTTTTGCTCGTTAAAGAATCGCTCAGTTTAGGATATAAGATAATTCTAGGGCTTTAAAAATACCTCCTGAATCTTAACAGACAATTGCGTGCTTGGTTTTGAACGAAGCGGTTCTTACAATTTTGGGAAAAATGTAATCTCAATCTTTATGTACTTTAAAAGGGACATCTCTTCACGCATTGTTTCACCTCGTAGTATAGGGCAATTTATCAAGGATCGGCTCGCTTTTCCGTTGCTAATTTTTCTATCTTCTGAGCAATCTTATCATTTCAAACTTACACCGATTGATGAAGAGCGATTTCGTTATACATTTAAATACATCACTGGCCGCTTGTTAGATATCGGCTGCGGCGAAAACGCCCTTGTAAAGACATACAAAAATGGTTTCGGTGTGGACATCTATCCGTGGAAGGATGTGGACATTATTGCCGATGTCTCTAGCGGACTTCCTTTTAAAAATGCGAGTTTCGATACCGTATCGATACTCGCATCACTAAATCATATACCCAATAGACAAAAGATGCTCCTGGAGGCTTTTCGCGTCCTCCGGCCAAGGGGACGTATTCTCATCACAATGATTAATCCGTCAACTTCTATTCTCTCCCATATTATTCGCTACCGTTTTGATCCAGATCAATCCGAGAGAGGCAGGAAGAAAGGCGAAGTATTTGGACTATGGAAAAGACAGGTAATTAAACTTCTTAAAAATGCAAACTTTAAACACATAGAATCAAAATCGTTCTTGTGGGGCTTAAATCGATTATATATTGGCTATAAATAAAATCACCCAGTTATAAAGAAAAAAAACAGTACTATTATGTGCGGAATATTTGGACTCGCCATATCCCGTGACTATCCGATAACAGGAAAACAGGTAAAAAATCAAGTTGATCTTTTGTTTCGGCTCTCGGAAACCCGCGGAAAAGAAGCCGCTGGAATTGCTCTGATGAACGAGAGGGAAATTACAGTATTTAAACGTCCCCTCCGTGCAAAAAAATTTATTCAAAAAAAAGATTACCAGCAGCTGTTTCAAGAAAAAAATAACATTAATTGTACCAATAAAAAGTCGATTCATCCTGTTGCCGTGATTGGACATTCCAGACTGGTTACCAACGGTGCCTACGAAGTGCATGAGAATAATCAGCCGGTCATCACCTCCAACTTGGTTGGTGTGCATAATGGCATCATCGTGAACGACGAGGAATTGTGGAAAACACAGGTCAAAGGTCCACGCACAGCCGAAGTGGACAGTGAAATAATTTTTGCTCTGATCGAAAAATATCTGACAATCAGAGACGATCTCATCTGGGCTATAACATCGGCATTCAAAATCCTGAAAGGTACTGCATCAATCGCCACATTTGTTGCGGATTATAACGCTCTTATTCTATATACAAATAATGGCTCTCTATATATTGCAACACTTCCTGGTAAGAACTTTATTGTATTTGCCTCGGAAAAATACATTTTACAGCAATTTCAAAAAAAATTCCAAGGTAACATTTTTCCCAATGCTGTGATCAAAAAGGTATTTCCTAACAGTGGCTTCCTCATTGATCTAAACAATTTTAATTGGCTTTCATTCGATTGGAATCATACGCAGCTAACACATACCCCTCTACATCGAGGAGAAAAAAAGTTCATCCAAGATATCTGTCCATCAACGTTGGAAACGAAGACCGTCACTAATCCTGTCTCTCCAGAATTCATCCTTCCACGGTCATTTATCGAGGAGTTCGATCGTTTTCAACGTGCTATCGAAAAACTCCGCCGATGTACGAAATGTCTTTTACCGGAAACTTTTCCATTTATCACTTTCAATAGCGAAGGGGTTTGTAACTATTGTACTTCACATCGTAGCATGAAGCCCAAACCGTACAATCAGTTACTGGAAATAGCTGATCGGGTCAGAAAGAACGACGGCCATCCTGATTGCTTGGTCGCTTTAAGTGGCGGACGTGATAGTACCTACACTCTACATTACACCGTAAAAGAACTCAATCTCCATCCAGTTGCTTATACCTATGATTGGGGAATGGTTACCGATTTGGCCCGGCGGAATATTTCACGAATCTGCGGGGCGTTAGGGGTTGAGCATATCCTTGTCTCTGCGGATATCAAATGGAAACGCGACAATATTCGCAAAAACGTTATTGCATGGTTGAAAAGACCAGACCTCGGTATGATCCCAATCTTTATGGCGGGCGATAAACAGTATTTTTATTATATGCACAAAGTAAAAAAACAAATGGGCATCACCTTAACTATTTTTGGAGAAAATCTTTTAGAGAATACCGATTTCAAAACCGGGTATTGCGGGGTTGAGCCGGGCAGCGCGCACGAGGATATGGTAGATATTTTTAATTTTAAACAAAAATTTACCTTGTTTAACTATTACCTAAAACAATACTTTGTTAATCCACACTACTTTAACTCTTCCCTCCTCGATTCTTTTTGGGCTTTTGTGTGTTACCTCGGTCTTCGCACTGATTATATTAATTTATATCGTTATGTTCAGTGGGACGAAAAAAAGATCGTTTCGACGATCATCAATGAATACGAATGGGAAACCGCCGAGGACACCGATACCACCTGGCGAATCGGCGACGGTACAGCCTCTTTCTATAACTATATCTATTACACAGTTGGGGGATTCAGTGAGCACGACACCTTTCGCAGCAATCAAATTCGCGAAGGGATGATATCCCGTGAGTATGGCTTGGCCAAAATCCATGAAGAGAATCGACCTCGCTATGATTCAATAAAATGGTATTGTGATACCATTGGTTTAGATTTTGAATCAACTATACAAGCGATTAATCGCATACCCAAAAGATATTCGCTCGAGTGACGATTCCTTGATCTAAAATAACGATAGGAAGAGCGGGTACCTGAGTAGCTGTATCCATTATTTGGTTGGAAATAGTCGCAAAATAGCAAAAAATAGATAAAAAATCTTCAAACTCTTCTAATCCTGTACAAACAATTTTTTTAGAATAATCGTTTTAATGTCCTATTCATTGGATCATAGATATCATTATTGATCTGATATTTTTAATTGCGCTCTATCGCTTTGTGCAATCTCTCTCATCTGGATTATTTTGAATAGGATCTCATCCATTTTATGAACCTGTCTATTAACATCCCAAAAGCATTTATGATAATCGCCGCTTTTTTTGGAATATTGTGGCTGATAATCACCCCCCCCTTTCAATCCCCTGATGAGGATGAGCATTTTATTCGTGCTTATCAAATAGCACAAGGAGATATATTGGCACAACGTTGTGGAGACCGCATTGGTGGTGAAATTCCACGAAGTATTTTTACGGTTCGAAATGGCGTTAATCCAGGCATGAAATTTAATCATGAAATCAAACAATCAATTTCGGTGGTGATCAGACATCTGAGGGAACCCCTTAAACCGGAAGAAAAGATATTTTACGATTTTCCCTTTTGCTCATATTATTCTCCTATTGGCTATATACCTCAAATTATTATCCTTGTTTTTGGCAAATTCTTTCAACTTCCTCCTTTGATCCTGATGTATTTAGGAAGAATGTTTAATCTGATTTTTTGGATCGCAATCATCTATCATGGACTTGTGATACTACCGCATTCACGACGGTTATTCTTTCTGATAGCTCTCTTGCCTACAAATTTGTATCTTGCCTCTACCGTCAATATGGATGCGACATTAAATGCTCTCACATTTTCATTGTTATGCTACGTTTTCTATCTCCTCGACCAAGGTCAAAAGATAAAACTAAAACAGATCATCATGTTAGCAACCATGTTTTCAATGATCGTATTGATCAAACCCAACTCAATAACCTTTTTTCTAATTTTTCTTTTTTTCCCTCAGAATCTTTTTAGTGATCGGAAACAACATCTCTTGTATCTTTCCTTTATCTGCGTTACTGCAATCGCGTCTTGGGGGTGGTGGATGGTTTTGAACCACCATCTTCCTACTCCAAAACTCTATTGGACCGCCCCCCAAGAGCAAGTGAAATTTGTTATAAGCAATCCGCTATATTTTCTCTGGACTTCCCTACATACACTTTGGGTTTTTAAGAGTTTTTTAATAAAATCGCATATTGGTGCCTTTGGCTGGTGTGAGGTTTTTCTACCGAATTTTACCGTCTTCTTGTATTTAGGCTTGTTATTGTATTATGCCCTTGTAGAAAACCACCCTCGAATGAATAGTTATGTTAAAATAATCTCTCTTTTGGTGATAATTTCCAATTATTTACTTGTAGGCTTTTTATTATATGTCTCATGGAATACGGTGGGGGAAAACCTGATCCGCGGACTCCAGGGCCGTTATTATATCCAAGTCGCTCCACTCGTTTGGTTACTTTTCAGTAATCAACAACCAATTTTCAGGAACATTGATCAACGATTGAATCGTCCCTATTATCTTTATTTCTCATTGCTTACGCTATTGATTGCAACGATCGTTTTATTACAACGATATTACTTTTAAACATTTATTTTTCGAATTTTTTTTAAAAAATCAGCAAAGATTGGTCAAAAGATAAATAATAAAATGGTCGTCGAAAACCCACTAATTAAAATTGCGTTTAGGAGGAGGATATTTCTATTTCATTAACCAATAAATGCACGTTTGGGTTGGCGTCGATGATTGTCATCGGCCTCCTAATGCGCTTAGCCGGCATCGACTGGGGCATGCCCTATGCTTACCATCCCGATGAACGTTTGCTGGTGGCCAGAGGCATCCATTTTCTCTCCGGCGACCTCAATCCCCATCTTTTTCTCTATCCATCGCTGCAGATGTATTTACTGGCTTTGCTCAATCTGCCGATTTTTCTCTTCGGTTGGATCAGCGGCGCATGGCACAGCCTACGTGAATTCACTGCCCTATATCCCCAGCACCTGGAGATTTTTTATATCCCAGGTCGTTTATTGACTGTCCTCTTTAGCGTCTTGGCCATTTATGGACTGTACCGATTAGCAAGACTGATGTTCGATCACAAGACCGGCCTTTTGGCGGCTCTGTTCCTAACCCTCTTGCCGGCGGTGGTGATGCATTCTTACTTTGTCACTACCGATATCCCCACGCTCCCCTTTCTCATTTTCGCGTTTTATTATATGGCCAGGATCACGCGCTCAGCAGAAAAAAAGAATTATCTTTTGGCAGCGCTCTTTGTCGGCTTGGCCGCCGGCATCAAATACAACGCCGGTCTGATGATAGCCCTCATCCCCCTTGCACATCTCCTGCGTAATGAATGGAAACTGAAAACTTTGTATAACAAGTGGCTACTGCTCGCTCTACCACTGGCTCCGCTGATTTTCCTCTGCACCAGTCCCTACGTCCTCCTGGATATTAAATGCTTTATTCATGATTTTAAACTGCAGTTGCAGAATCAAGCGGGTGGATTGGGGCTTGCATCGGTCGGAATAGGTAATTGTCATCTTTATTATTTGACTCATGTTTGGCGGGCACTGGGAGGCGGGTTCTTTTGGATTCTCAGCCTCAGCAGCTTGTGCTTTGCAGTTGTCAAAATATTCAATTCTCGCGAGCGAGCGAAAGAGAGAATTTTATTGATGGCATGGATCGCCCTCTATGGCTCGCTCATTGGCTTCTCGAACATCTGCCTCATGCGCTATTTTCTACCTCTTTCTCCCTTTATTTGTCTATTGACTGCAGATGCAACCATCTCATGGTTATCTATTTTGCGCTCCCGCGGTCGGGTCATCTGGCAGGGGTTAGTGAAGGGCGCGATCATCGCCTGCCTCGCGTATCTCGCGCTGTATTCTTTTACCCTCGCCCGGCAGATCCAAAAAAAGGATGCACGCACCGAGGCCAAACAATGGATCGAAAAACATATTCCTGAAGGCGCCACCATTGGCAGCATGATTTCACCCGTAGGACTGCGTGGACGAGACGATCCCCCACTCGAAGAAGGACGCTATATCATCCATCAGAGTAATGATCTTAACGATCTTCTTAATAAAAGTCCTGAATATATCATGCTCAGCAGTTACGATTATCTCGATTTGCTGCGCATTGGGGCACGAGATACCCTCTGGGCACCACAATACTATTCACTGGAGGCATTGATGGGTGGCAAAACAGCCTATCAATTGCTAAAGGTCTTCGACCAGCAACCTCAATGGTTGGGTCATCGGTTCCTGGGGAAATATCCCTTACACGACATGATGTATTGTTTCCCGACGATCGAGTTATATCAGAAAAAGTAGGCTGAGGGGCAAGCGGCATTTTTCCCCCGAGATCAGCGACAGAGCGCATTACAACCACCTCTTCCGTATATCCTATCAGATTTGGTTTGTCGGGATAACGAACAATTCTATCAACGCTCGAAAAAGGTAGTTTTCTTTGGTTGGATTATATGTGGGGATCGATCTATGCCTCACCTAAAGCGACGACCAAAACCACGAGGTCCAACATCTCCTCGCGTATACCCCGGAGTATTATTGGTGCGGGGTCGCGCCACATTAACAGCCAGCACCCGCCCCTCGAACTCGCGTCCATTAACTTCCTGAATCGCTCTCATGGCATCTGCCTTGGATGGCATGCGCACAAAACCGAACCCTTTCAATTCACCACTGATTGGATCCTTGATCAGCTTCACATCCGTCACCTCGCCATACTCAGCAAAGACATTCCGGATAGCTTCTTCGGTTACGGTTTTTGGTAAATTACCGACATAAATGTTCAAAGTATCACTCCTTATATTGGTGAAAAAGAAAAACACCTCTTCTCTCACGGATTACATCTCATGAAGGACAATGCCTTTGAAGGTGAAAATTAGAATTAAAAATAGTGTGTATGGTACGTTAAGGGTAAGCATCCTGTTGCTTCGTGGGATCATCCATCTGCGTGTTTAAGTTAGCAAGTATTAAATTATAAAAATTATTTTTTAAAAATCCAAATGATTTTTTTCATCGATCTTGGGATTATAGGCACCTTGCGTCGATAAATAAGACCTGGCTTTGTCAACCCGAAGGTCATACATGAAGGTATTAACTACAGAGAAACAGATCACCAAGGCTTTTGCCACAACTCCTTAGGAAATGATAGTGGAACAGGGAAAGGAAAATCGTTTGCGATTGTAACCACGGTTCTGCTATTAAGAAAGATTTTGATTGGGGTCGCCTAAAAAGAAAATGACCTTGGGGGTGTGGTTTAGGCCCTGCCTGGGAAAAAATCTGAGTGGATTAAGAAAAAGTAACCACACATCCTTTTTTAGACGGCCCCAATCTTTCACTAATAAAAATTACAATAAAGAATAAGCCACCGTCAAACCCGCTACCACGATGGAAACCATACTCATCAATTTAATGAGGATGTTGAGGCTGGGTCCGGAGGTGTCTTTGAACGGATCGCCGACGGTGTCGCCAATGACCGCTGCCCGATGGGCATCCGAGCCTTTGCCGCCCATGTTGCCTTCTTCGATGAATTTCTTGGCGTTATCCCAAGCACCGCCGGCATTGGCCATGAAAACCGCCAACACGAAACCCGTAGAGGTTGCGCCGATCAACAATCCCATGACACCGGCCACGCCGAATAACAGACCCACAGCGATGGGCAGAATGATAGCCAACAACGACGGCAGCATCATTTCGCGTTGCGCGCCACGAGTGGAGATGGCTACACAGCGGGCATAATCCGGCTCTTCGGTTCCTTCCATGATGCCCTTGATTTCGCGCCACTGCCGTCGCACTTCATCCACCATACGACTGGCGGCGCGGCCAACCGCGGTCATGGTCAACCCGCAGAACAAAAACGCCATCATGGCACCGAGCAATATTCCGATCAGCACCAATGGATTCATCAAAGTGACATTGAAATAACTCATAAAATCCTTAAAGCCAGCGGCCTTGGTCTCAAGGCTCATGCCATGAGCAAAATCCAGGGTATGGACGCCAATTCGCAACAGAGCTATTTTGATTTCTTCGACATAAGAAGCCAACAAGGCCAAGGCCGTCAGTGCTGCTGAGCCGATAGCGAATCCTTTTCCGGTAGCGGCGGTGGTATTGCCGAGTGCATCCAGAGCATCGGTACGTTTGCGGACGATGGCATCTAGATGGCTCATCTGCGCGTTGCCACCGGCATTATCGGCAATGGGGCCATACGCATCCGTGGCCAGAGTGATACCCAGCGTCGATAGCATCCCTACTGCAGCGATGCCGATACCATATAATCCCATGTTGACGTTGCTGAGGACAAAGTCAGCCGCGGATAGATAAGCCATGACAATACCGACTACAACGGCGATGACCGGAACGGTGGTTGACATCATACTCACACCCAACCCCGAGATGATCACCGTTGCAGGACCGGTGGAGGCATTTCTGGCGATATGTTTCGTCGGTAAAAATGAAGAGGAAGTAAAATATTCGGTGGCTTTGCCGATGACGACGCCGGCCAGCAGGCCGAATACGATCGACCACCAAATGCCAACAGATAGCCCTAGTAAACGGATGATGAAGAAAGAAAAAACGACGATGAAAATAGAACTGACGTTGATACCGCGGCCCAGGGCGTTTAGCAGGTTCTTTTGCGTGGCCTCCTCTTTGGTGCGCACCAAAAAGATACCTAGAATGGACAGCAGGGTGCCCACGCCGGCAATGGCCATCGGGGCAATCACCGCTTTGAATTGAAGCGTGGGATTACCCAAAAAAGCGGCAGCCCCTAAGGCAGCAGTGGCGAGAATGGAACCGGCATAGGATTCATAAAGATCGGCACCCATGCCAGCCACATCACCGACACAGTCGCCAACGTTATCAGCAATAACGGCCGGATTGCGGGGATCGTCTTCAGGAATGTTTGCCTCCACTTTTCCAACCAGATCGGCACCGACATCCGCCGCTTTGGTATAAATGCCACCGCCCACACGAGCGAATAATGCCTGTGTCGAAGCGCCCATGCCAAACGTCAGCATGGTGGTGGTAATGATGACGAGGTTATGCCCATCGCCCTCGGCAATGGGATAGAAATGCTTGAGGATTAAAAACCATGCTGAGATATCCAACAACGCCAACCCCACAACTACTAGTCCCATGACCGCACCGCTGCGAAAAGCAATGCGGAGAGCGGAGTTGAGCGATTTTTGCGCAGCATTGGCGGTACGGGCCGAGGCATAGGTGGCGGTCTTCATACCGAAATAACCGCACAGTCCAGAGAAAAACCCACCCGTCAAAAAGGCGGCCGGCACCCAACCATTCTGCACTTTGAGAACCACAGCCATGAAGGTGAGTAGAATGACCAAGCAGACGAAGACAATGAACACCACCTTCCATTGCTGCCGCAGATAAGCCATGGCGCCCTTGCGCACGTAAGAAGCGATTTGTGCCATGCGCTCGGTGCCCTCACTGGTCTTTTTCATCTGCGCATAAAAAATATAGGCAAAAAGGAGCGCAGCAAAGGACGCGATGGGCGCCAACCAAAAAATTTGTGTTTCCATCTATTCTCTCCTTTCCTTTTTAACTGCCCCAGAGCATATGTCAACACCAAGTTGGCATCATACCTAATTTATAGCAAGAAGGTAATTCCTACTTTTTGGCTTAAATGGCCAATTGGGTTCCGAAATCCCAAAGGGGCATTAAACAGAGCTTGAGACGATACTTACCACAATATCCATAAATTATGTATCAAATTTTAAGCTATTAATTTATGATAATATTTTCAAAATGTCAATAAATAATCTTTTAAAATTACCCCATCTCTAAAGCATATAAAGGATTCCATTGCTTTGTTCGTAACAAACGGTGGGGCGCCGCCTGTCAGATTTGTTCTCCTGTGGTATCAAGTCAATCAAAAGGAATCATCAGGATCAGAAATGGAGGGGCTATCGATCAGTAGAAGACTCTGCGGGAGTTCTTGAACAAAAAATTACCTTCATTCTCTCGGCGTGTAATGATCGCAAGAAGCTTCCTTAGCTTTACGATTTCAGTGCCCATAGGTATTTCTTGGCCTTGATTGAAAAAACCGAGGCTGAATCGATCATATGCCGCAGTAAGATATTTACTGCAGAAGGAGAGGAAAAGCTTTAATATTCTGAATGCGTTCCTATTCCCACCCGCGTATTTTTTCGATAAATTGAGCGCGCAAGTATAGATCGGGAGCCTTGGTTTGGGCTAAGCTACAGCGGCCGATAAATTCATCCACAGAAGTGAATCCAGACTGGCGCATCCACTCTTCGATCTCCTGCAACATGGTGGAGAGGGTTTGCAGCCCCTTTTGATAGAGGGCAGACGCTACCTGCACCGCTCTGGCTCCAGCCAAAAGAAATTTGATGACCGTTTCGGCAGAATGGATACCGGTGGTAGCTGCAAGATCACATTTCACCCGGCCCGCCAATAAGGCGATCCAACGCAAAGGCAGGTGAAAATCGTCTTCACGGCTGAAATGAAAATTGGTGAGGACCTGAAGGTTTTTTATATCAATATCCAAATCTGTGAAGCGATTAAAAAGCACCAATGCATCCAGGCCTTTTTGTCCCAATCCCGCTGCCATATTGGTTAAGGCGGTCAAGTGGGAACCGATCTTCATGGCCACTGGGATTTTCACTTTTGCTTTAACGGCTGTCAATATCTCATAATAGAGTTTCTCGGTCTCTTCGCCCGTTATAAGGGGATTGCCATGTATGGGAAACACATTCAACTCCAAAGCATCGGCGCCGGCGGCTTCGATTTGTGCGGCATAATTGGGCCACCATTTGGCAGAAACACAGTTCACGCTGGCAATCACTGGAATGGTCAACCGTTTTTTTGCCTGTTCGATGGTCTCGCAATAATCTTTGGGACCGTATTGCATTTGCAGCTCGGCTCGAAGATATTCATACGCCTCGCTATGCAGATTGGTTGCCTCTTGAATACCCCATTCTTCTTTGCTGATAGCCTCTTCAAAGAGGCTTTTAACGACAACCGCTCCGGCGCCGGCTTTTTCACATTGCAACATTCTATCGACATTTTTCGTCAATCCGCTGCTGGCGACAATAATCGGATTTTTTAGATTCATTTTTAGATATCGGGTTGATAGATCCATGAGACCGCTCCTAAATTTCAAATGTCAAATAATTACTTAAACGCGCCTTAAAATTTTTGCGCTATAAGATACAATAAATTTACTTTAAAATCAAGCATATGTCCATGTGTATTAATTAAAATATTGATAGCAAGCAAAATTTGTGACCTTTTTACCTTTAGGTAAGATTCATAGCATAATACATTTTGACCAGTAAAAGATTCTC
>FWPV01014840.1_pt1 | contig 11323 bp, 11 predicted proteins | sample 2228371 | NCBI WGS metagenome assembly FWPV01 (sample SAMEA103939776, study PRJEB20133) | metagenome | reverse complement strand
TGCAGTGAATGCGGAGCGGTATTCGAAGAGAAGGGTGAAAGGTACTCCCTTAAGGGGGTCGGGGATGAGGATAACGATACATGGAGGACCTACGCAGGGCAGGCCCTCACAGGGGAGGAATGGACCCGGATAGCCCACGGAGGAATGTCAGACGCCCTCCAGAGGGAACACGATATTAAGATGTGGCTTGCTGATGCAGCGGCAGGCAGGGTTAATCTCAGGGAACCCGAGTCACCGGTTATCCTCAGGAAGAATGAGAGGGCGGTCCTTGTCCTTGAGGGGGTGAGCTTCTGGGAGCCCAGGGCTGTCCGCCGCACCACCGGAGCATATGGAGGACCAACCGTGAGGGTTTCGAAGAATGTTTCCCTTCGCCTGGGGGGAGTTCAGGCCCGGAGCGAGTCCCAGGAGGAGCTCAAGGAGATCGACAGGGGGGTCCTGGTCCTGACGAACCGCAGGATGATATTCGCCGGTTCCAAGCGCACAATCAATATTGACCTCCGGAAGATACTATCCATTGAGGCCTACAGGGATGGTATAGCCTCAAGGAGGGAGAACAAGCAGAAGACAGAGTACTTCCTCAACACCGACAGTTCAGGGATCAGTATCACGGTCGATGGAAGAACCTACGATGTCCCCGTGACGGGACCGGTGCTTAAGACTGTGATTGAGGGAATGATAAGGAGCCTTGGATAGTTTCCTTTCCTGTTTCTGGATGTATTCCATATATCTGGAGGGTACTCATTATAAAAGCAGATATTATAAGAGAAGTAGAAAGTATGGTTACATTGATGATATCTTCATAACAACCTATGTGATCCGCCTCCTGGCAGATGTGTACGGTTATGAGTTCCTTGAGAACTACTGGGAAAGCGAGGATGATTTTGAAGATGTGGTTGAACTCTGCTATGAAAGATCAAAGGACGTACTCCGGGAGAAGACGACTGATGTACTTAACTATGTTGGCCTTATATAGTCGTCCAGGCTGACCCTGTTTTCCCAGTTTTTCTCTTCAAGCATACTTAGAGTATCATGGATGGCTTCACCTTTTATATTCAGTTCGATGAGGACTTCAAAGCAGCCATAAAGGTTTTCATAGACATCAACGGAAGGGCGCCGAGATACGCGGTCACAGCCTATGGAAGGGTGAGCTTTACGAACCTGGTCCTTGGATACAGCAGAATAATGGGTTTCTATGGAAGGAATGGCAGGCTACCGGCCTACCTGATCCTTTAACCTTTATTTTTTTATCAACGCCCTCTATTTGTCGTAATCCCTTCAGGTTTCCTTTTTTACCCTACGGTGTTAATGTTGCACTGACAACAGTTGCACTGACAACATTTATATCTGTCTCTCCACATACCCTATGATGGAGATCATCATGAATTCAAACATACCCCTCAGGGGGCTTCTATCAATAATCCTTCGAAGTCACAGGGTCTTCATATCAAGGGAACTCGGTGACCTCAACCTCACAGACGCCCAGGTGGCCTGCATACTCAGGATACACCATAAACCGGGCGTGACCCAGGACGAACTGGCCTGGTTCTTCCAGGTGGACAAGGGGACCATAGCAAGGACCACCGGGCGCCTGGAGGAGAGGGGCTTCATAAGGAGAAGGCAGGACCCTGAAAACAGGAGAAGATACATGCTCACACTAACAGAGAAGGGCCGGAGCACCATACCGATCATAATGGACGCTGAGAAGAAGTGGACAGAACTCCTCTTCAGGAACCTCAACCCCCAGGAACAGGAGGCATTCACCGGCCTCTGCCGGAGACTCGCAGAGGAGGCCATGGAGATAAGGAGGTCCATGGATGACTGAGGGCGTCAGCATCATAAGAGGAGACCCCAGGAGGGCCATCCTGAAACTCTCAGGCCCGATGATAATAGCCATGCTCCTCACATCCATCTACAACCTGGTGGACGCGGTCTGGGTGGCCGGCCTTGGAGGGGAGGCCCTTGCAGCCATAGGATTTGTAACACCACTCTACATGGTCCTGGTGGGACTCTCCAACGGCCTCGGTGCAGGGGCAGCCTCATCGGTTTCAAGGTACCTTGGAGCAGGCGACAGGGACGCCGTGGATAACAGCGCAACCCACACAGTCATCATAACCCTGGCAGTGTCCCTGGCCATCACACTCATCATAGAGCTCCTGCTGCCAGACGCCCTCCTGGCACTGGGTGCCGGGGACGCCTTCACCCCCGCACTTGAGTACGGTAGCTTGGTCTTTGCAGGTACCGTCTTCACCCTCTTCACAGGGGCAGCCTACGGTATACTGAGGTCCGAGGGTGATGCAAAGAGGCCCATGTATGCCATGGGGATCTCGGCGGTCCTCAACATGGTCCTGGACCCCATCCTCATATACACCGCAGGGTGGGGTATCTCGGGGGCTGCCTGGGCCACCCTAGTCTCACAGCTGGCAGTATCCATCCTGATCCTCTACTGGTTCCTATCAGGGAGGACCTTCACATCCATCGGCCTCTCACGCCTGCAGCCTGACCGGACCGTTGCATGGTCCATACTCGCCGTTGCAGTACCTGCAAGTGCAGAGTTCTTTATAATGTCCATCGTCACGGCGGTCATCAACTGGATACTTGTCACGGCTGCCGGCACAGGGGCGGTTGCGGTGTACTCTGCCGGGTGGAGGATAGTGATGCTCGCCATAGTCCCGGTTATATCGGTTGCAACGGCCCTTATAAGCGTGGCAGGGTTTGCCTACGGTTCAAGGAACTTCAGGAACCTTGAGGCCGCCCACTCCTACTCCATAAAACTGGGCCTCCTGATAGCCGCAGCCACGGCCGTACTGACCTTCACCCTGGCCCCATGGATTTCATGGATATTCTCCTACTCCCAGGTCTCGGCCGACCTCGCACCCAGGATAACAGAGTTCCTGAGGGTCATATGCCTCTTCTACATCTTCCTCCCGCCGGGTATAATGTCAGGGTCGGTGTTCCAGGGGACAGGGAGGGGACTCACATCCCTGGTCCTCTCCTTCATAAGGCAGGTCCTCCTGGTGGTTGTATTCGCCTACCTCCTGGCGGTCACCCTTGGAATGGGTGAGGCCGGTGTCTGGTGGGGTGTTGTTGCAGGTGACATAGGAGGAAGCATCATAGCCTACACCTGGGCCCGTGTGTTCATCCGGAGGCTTGAGAGGTACGGTGGGGTGTGATTGCCTACGCACCCCTCCTGATGAAGACCGAGACCAGTCCCCCGGAGAAGGATGCGATTAGCAGTGTGAAGGCCATCATCCCGTACCTAAAGGTTGTAAGGTAATCTGCTGGCTCAGGGGTGTTCTCCCCTGAGAAGTTTAAAGCTTCAGGGTGGTTATAGCCGCCTTCATATGCAGGGTTTAAAGGTTCAGGGAGGGTGCATTTGATGATACGCAATCATGATTCAGGCATAATCACTGAAAGGAAAACAAGTTCAGATAAAATAAAAAAATAGTGTTATCAGATCCTCTCAGGGCTCAGGCCCCTCCTTTTGAGGTAACCGTTCCACTTGAGGGCTATTTTCCTGTAGTAGTAGTCTCCGGTTGCAAGGTAGACGCTGTTTGAAAGGTTAACGTGCAGCCTGTGGTATGCGGTGTTTGCAAGCCAGGCCGGCCTGTAGTACCTGCCGCTAACAGCATAGTAGGTCCAGCTGCCACTGTCATACTTCCAGTGCATCCTCCTGAAGGTTGAAACACCCTCCCTGAAAAGCAGCAGGGCCCTTGGATTTCCTGTGAACTTGTATGCCCTATGTAGTCCCAGGGTACAGATGAGGTGGGCGTTCAGTATGTAGTGTTGCCTGAGGAAGTTGTAGTGGAGGTAGAAGTTCCCGTAACTTGTGGATTTAACAAGGCCCGTGGGGGCGTGGAAGCTGTTTATGAGTGAATTTGCTATGTCAAGGTATTCCCTTTTACCTGTGAGGTTGTAGGCCCTCCCGTAGTGACCCGCCATGTTGCCCTGGGCGAAGCTGTCAAGCCAGCCTATACCTGAACCGCTGTAGTCAAAGTACATGGGGAAGATGGCGTAGCGCATACCCTTGTAGGTCCTGAAGGTCAGTGTCAGTTTCTGCTCATCAAGGATCTCAAGGAAGTCCTGATTGTTCCTGCAGCTTCCTGCAAGGTTTGAGGTTGTCACGGGGTAAATGTTCCAGCCCTTGTTCTTATAGTATGTGAAGGGGAGGCTGGACTTGTACTCTGAGGGGAAGTTCCTGTAGTATGATGAGGTGTTCCTGAATACGATGGCGGTGTAACTGTTTGATGGCGGGAGGCTTCGTGAGAAGTAGGCGTTGTTGGCCTGGATGGTCTTGATTTCAAGTATCTTCTCATCACTCCTGAGGGGCCTCTTACTCTTGATGTTTGAGAAGACCCTCACGGCGTAGCCTGCATCAACGTAGGCCTGGTAGTAGCGTTTGTCACCGGTTGCCCTGTACTTACTGTATAGGGTGTTCCTTATGGCCCTGTTTTTTGCAAGGGCCTCACTGAGTAGTTTACTGTAATTGTCAAGGTAGTAGGATCTGTTGAGGTGGTTCTCCAGTCCGGGTGTTTCATTCTTAACTTCAGATGTAACGTTGACTTTGGCTGCTCCGGCGGGGTTTTCTTCTCCATGGCACGGACCAATGGCCATGGCAGTGATGAGCACTCCGATGAGAAGTAGAAAAATATGGGGTCTCATTATCATCACCTCACTACGGTGTATGTTTTTCATTTTATATCAATTACACTGTCTCCAGCGGCAAAGACTTTTATACTGGAAGATGCTAGATTATAGGGTAAATATTTATCTTTACAATTATGGTGTTATCATGTTAGTGTCAGTAGTGATACCGGCCCTCAATGAGGATGGATTCGCTGGAATGACAGGAGGATCCTTCAAAGTGGAGAGGTTAAGGATGCACCTCTCACCGGGAGTGAATCAGGTTTATCTGGGGGTGTCAGGATAAGGGATGTGACCTTCATAATACCGGCATATAATGAGGAGAGATCAATAGGAAGCCTCATTGACAGGATAAAGATGCTCTACCCTGATGCAGATATCCTTGTGGTTGATAATAATTCCTCCGACAGGACCTCTGAGATCGCAGCATCACGTGGAGTCCGCGTAATCTTTGAGGGTAAACAGGGAAAGGCCCATGCCATGATGACGGGCTTCAGAAACATGGAAACAGAATACGCTGTCATGATGGACGCTGACCTCACCTATGATCCTGAGGACTCCAGGGTCCTCATAGATGCCCTTAAGGGTGAGGGGGCTGATGTTGTCCTTGGCTCCAGGATCAGGGGTGAACGTGAGGAGGGCGCAATTTCAGGGCTTAACATGGTGGGGAACCGCATACTCAGCATCACGGCATCCATACTCTACAGTCCTGTGAGTGATGTCTGCACGGGTCACTGGGCATTCAACAGGGCTGCCGTGGAGAGGATAATTGACTCAGGCCTCAGGTATTCAGGCTTTGAACTGGAGGCCGAGATGTTCTCAAGGCTTGCAAGGTCAGGTTTTAAGATAGTTGAGGTCCCCATATCCTACAGGAGGAGGGCCGATGAACCCAAACTCTCATCCTTTCCTGATGGATTCAGGATCTTCAGGGCCCTCATACTTGAAAGGTTAAAGATGAAGGGTGTCTGAGGATGAGGATATTAATTGTATCACACTTTTTCCATCCCTTTATTGGTGGTCTGGAGGAGGTGGCTCTCCAGCAGGCTAAAAATCTCGTTGAAATGGGGCATGAAGTTAAGGTGGTTACAAGCAGGGTTGGTGATGAAGAAGAACTGGAAATGATCCATGGAATAGAAGTACACAGAGTCCCTGCAAGCGACTTTTTATATAGAAATTTGGATATTCCACAACCAGTCTTTAACATATTTAAACTTAATCGATTATTAAAAAGACTTGTACCGGAGTCTGATGTGGTCCATATTCATGATAGGTTCTATCTTTCATCGTTTCTCGCCACAAGAGTCGCGAAAAAGTTTGATAAACCCATAGTTCTAACGATACATGTGGGCCTTGTGAGTTATGAGAACCCACTATACAGGCTGCTATTCCAGATAAATGAAATATTCTCTTCATACGTTGTAAAAAACGCTTCAAAAATAATTTCTGTAGGGGATGAAATAAAGGAATACATATCTAACAAATTTAAGAGGCCCTCTTTATCAATTTCTAATGCTGTAGAAATAGATCTCTATAACTCCAATATTAATAATGAGACTCTATTAAAATCAGATGATTTTAAAGCATTGTTTGTAGGAAGGTTTACCTATAAAAAGGGTGTTGACATAATTCTTGAGGTTGCAGAACGCTTTGATAATGATGTGGAGTTCATATGTATCGGCGACGGACCAAAAATGTCTGAAATAAAAGAAATCATGAAAAAGAAAAATATTGAAAACATGAAGCTTACTGGAATGATATCAGAAAGGGACAAACTGAGGGATTATTATATTTCCTCCGATGTTCTGATCTTCCCATCAAGGAGGGGTGAAGCATCCTCTCCCCTGGTGATTCTCGAAGCTTTAGCATCAGGTTTACCTGTACTTGTAATGAATACCGGGGGTCATGCAAGTATTATAGATAATGGTGTCACCGGCTTTGTTGTTGAGGATTTGGAGGATCTTATCGATAAAATAAGGATTCTGAGGGATAATAGAAACATTTTAAAGGAAATGTCAATGAATGCAAGAATAGAGGCGGAGAAATATACTTGGTCAGGGAATGTTGAAAAATTAATATCTGTTTATAAGGCAGCAGTTGATTATCAGTGATGTCTATGAAGATACTTACCGTAACACCGTACTTCCCCCCAAGAGCGGGTGGAGTTGAACATTACAGTTATCATATTTCTAAAAACCTCCTTGGCAGGGGTCACGATGTAAGCGTCATTACATGTGGTGATAAATATATTGAAGAAGACCTCGAGGGGATAAATGTCCTGAGGATCAGGAACAGGGTTTCATTATCGAACACACCACTTGATCCGGGTTTACTTTCTTCTATTTCAGAAATCTTAAGAAGAGAAAACTTTGATCTTGTCAACGCACACACACCAGTACCCTTCTATGCGGACATGGCTGCAATAGCATCACGTAGGATGAAGATACCCTTTGTTTTAACCTACCACAACGATGTAATTAAGGACTCATGGCCACTGAGAACACTCTCATCCATTTACAACAGGACTCTCCTCCAGCTCACCCTCAGGTCATCTGATAGGATAATCACACCATCACCCTACGTGTACAATGAATCCGAGATGATTAATGAATTCATTGAGAGGACAGTCTGGATACCCCCGGGAGTTGATACTGAAGTGTATAAACCCGGAAAAGGTGACTGGAAGTCGAAACATGGGTTGCCAGAGAATTCTAAAATCATACTGTTCGTCGGTGCAATGAACAGGGGCCATACTCATAAGGGTGTTGATGTGCTCCTTAAGGCCTTCAGCATGATCAAAGATGAGGACACATACCTTGTACTTGCAGGAACAGGTGACATGATACCCGATTATAAGAGAATCTCAGAATCACTCGGTATAATCAACAGGACACTCTTCACGGGTTTTATGGATGAGGAGGCACTGATAGACCTCTACAGAGCATCCGATATGCTTGTCCTGCCGACACTCAACATAGCTGAGGGCTTTGGAATGGTCCTTATAGAGGCCAATGCCTGTGGCAAACCAGTTATAGGTTCACGTGTTGGAGGAATAAAGTACGTTGTAAGGGATGGTGAAACAGGACTCCTCGTGCCTCCAGGTGATCCTGAGGCCCTTGCGGATGCAATAAGAAGACTGATTGAGGACCCTGAAAAAGCTGAAGTTATGGGTCAGAATGGAAGGAAGATGGTTGAAGAGAACTACACATGGAAAAGGTCTTCCAGGATAACAGAGAAGATTTTTCAAGAGGTAATTTCATGAGGATATGTCTGCTAGGTGAATTTGACGTGGAACTTGATGAGGCCATGAGAAAGACAGCCTTCTATCTTCACAGATATCTCTCAGAGGAACATGATGTTATAGGCCTCAACCCACGAAATATAATCTCATTCCGATTCTGGAAGGACTTAAAAGAGTTTAATCCATCTTATGTGCATTATGTCAGCGGATCATCCCTTATCAGCTTCATCATACTCAAAATCGTAAGCGTGTTCACGGGTTCCAGATCCATAATATCCATGATGAGACCAACATTCTCAAAGATTTCCCTTAAAATGATCAAACTTTTCAGACCCGACGTCGTTATCGTCCAGTCACCGGAAACAGAAAAGAAATTTGAGGACCTTAATTTCAGAACAGTTTTCCTACCCATCGTGGGGATAGACTTTGACAGGTTCCATCCTTCACTGAAGAAAAGAAGGGATGTTCTAAGAAAAAGGTTCAAACTGGACACGGATGACTTCCTGGTACTCCATGTAGGATCCATAAAGGAGGGCAGGAACATTAACTGGCTTCTGGATCTGCAGGAAATGGATGGAGTTCAGGTTTTGATTGTTGGGGCGGTGTCTCAGGGTTTGGATAAGAACCTGCTGGACAGACTGAGGGAAGCCGGCTGCACGGTATTTAATTCTTATTTTGAAAATGTAGAGGAAATATATGCCCTCTCTGACTGCTACGCTTTTCCTGTTGTTCCAAAAGAAAACTTCATGGGAAAAAGCGAGGCTGACTGCATAGACATGCCCCTTTCTGTTCTGGAAGCCATGTCATGCAATCTGCCAGTAGTATCAACGAAATTCGGGGGTCTTACAAGGATCTTCAGTGATGGGAATGGCCTGATCTTTGCCGATGACATTGAAGAGTTCATGGAGGCCGTGAAATATTTTAAAGAATCCGATGCAAGAATAGAAACACGCAAAAAGGTTGAGATGTACTCATGGGCACAGATAGCTGGGAGAATCGAAAATGTCTACAGGGAAGCCTGATAAATTTCTGATTTCATTCAGTGGCATCGACGGGTCGGGTAAGACCACATATGCAAAATATGTTAATACAATGTTAAGGAAGAAGGGTATAAAATGTAATTACGTCTATGGCAGACTTGAACCCTTCCTATTGAAGCCCTTCATACACCTTGGAAGGAAGATACTCCTCCATGATAAGGACATGTTCCATGATTATAAGGATTATTCTGATGAAAAAAAGAAAAAGATAAATGAACATCCCCTTTTATTCAGAGTATACTATTATATAATGCTTCTTGATTATCTGATACAGCTACTGTTCAGGGTCAAAATACCATTTATGATGGGGCGCAGCATAATATGTGACAGATACATCTTTGACACCGTGGTAACAGATCTTGCCTCGGACCTCAACTACTCAGATCAAAGGATAAAAAAGGAGATAGACAGGTTCTTCAGATTCTTTCCAGAGCCAACCCTGTCCTTCTTTATAGATGTTCCTGTTGATGTAGCCTTTTCAAGGAAGGACGACACTCCATCCATAAAGTACCTGGAGGAGCGGGTTCTGAATTACAGGAATGTAGCTTCAAGTTATAATATGACTGTTCTGGATGGAAGTTGCGACATGAATGAAATAAAGGACTTTCTCCTGAGGGAAATTTCTGAAAAAGTGGTGAAATTAAATGAAAGTAATGGTAATAGGTATTGATGGACTGGACATCGAACTAATAAACAAGTTTGAAAAGGAACTTCCAAATTTCAGAAAACTAAAAGAACAATCACCAGATGTAAAATTGTCCTCTGTTTTCCCTCCAGATTCACCTACAGCCTGGGCTTCCATCTACACTGGCAAAAATCCGGCAGAGCATGGATTCGTTTTCTTTAAGGATCCATTTACAGATGCAGAATATGGGGGTCATCTTAAAAATAATGTTTCAGGGAAAACCTTCTGGGATGATGCGGGGAAAAATCTTAACAAAAAGGTTTGCATACTCTTCCCCCATGGGGGGTACCCTGCATGGCCCGTGAATGGAGTAATGATAGGGCGTACAACTGAAGTTGATATAAAAAAGTTTGACATAGACTGCTGGCCGGAGGAATTAGAAACTAAATACGATTTTTCAGGCCTGAAGCCCCTCACATCTTATCCAGTTCGCCTTGGAGACATGATAGAACCAACCAAGGATGTTATCCTGAATGAGGTTGCCCTAGGCCTTAAACTCTATGATGATATTGACTGGGATCTCTTCTTTTACTATTCATCATCAATAGATAACATTCAGCACCTTTTCTGGATGTACAATGATAAAAATGATCCATTCTACGAAGAAGGCAATCCTTATGAGAATGTTATCCTTGATTTCTACAAGTTTTATGACAGGAATGTTATAGCTCCATTCCTCAATAAAGTTGATGAAAAAACAGGTCTCATCGTTTTAAGTGATCATGGCCATGCCATGAGGCCAGTTAAGGTTGTTAATATAAATGAAATTTTAAGAAGGAACGGGTTTTTAAAGTTGAAGGAAGATAATACAAAAAGAAACGCTCTCATCACTGATATGAAGGGAACTGCACTATCACTTATTGACAGGTACAGGTTCATTGGTAAATTAGCTTCCAGGGTTCTGAGAATGTTCCCCAGAGGATTGGAGCTTTATGTTAATACAACACCCATCAATGGCTCTGGGAGTATATGTTACCTTTCAGACCCATCTGGAGGTGTAAAATCTTATAGTTATGCAGGTATACGTATAAATAGGAATTTAGCATCAGATTCATATGAGTCCATAAGGGATGATTTGATTGAACTGTTATTATCAATCAGGGGCCCAGAAGGAGAAAGATTAGTTGAATGGGCCATCAGAAGGGAGGACCTTTACAGGGGAGATCATATTGCAAAGTACCCTGATATAATTTTTAAATTGGATGATGAATGGGGAGTTGGCTGGGATGTTGGCGGTGAGATATTTTCAAGGAGCAATTCACACAGACTTCATTCAGGAAATCACAGGGCGGAAACGCCAGTTTTCTTTGTTTATAATGCAGATTTAAATGTTGAAACTGAAAAAATTGAATTAATGGATGTATCTTCAATTATACTGGATCTTCTGGAGCATTAATCATGAAAATATGTTTCATCAGCCGATTCTATAAGCCACACGTTCGGGGTGGTGCTGAGGTCTATGTCGGCAAGATAGCTGAAAATCTGGTGGAACGGGGACATGAGGTTATTGTTATTACACCCGCCCCCGAGAAAAAAAATTATATTGATTATATAAATAACGTGAAGATTTATAGAATTTCTCCTTTTAACATTTCAACAGCATATGATGCTCGTGAACTGCCTGTTTTCCAGAAAATGATATACCATTCACTTGACATGTTTAATATGGATTCCTACATAAAAATAAGGAAGATACTGAAAAATGAAAGACCGGATCTT
>FWPV01014839.1_pt1 | contig 11323 bp, 10 predicted proteins | sample 2228371 | NCBI WGS metagenome assembly FWPV01 (sample SAMEA103939776, study PRJEB20133) | metagenome | reverse complement strand
CGGATCTCCACGGGCCGCCGAAGAGGCGGCCCGTTCTTTTTGTGCAGGCCCCCGGCGGTGATCGGTTTGCCCGCTGCGTACACCTGGCATATACTCTGGCCTCGATACTGAGCAAGGATGGAAACATGGGCAAACTGACGCTAATGGCGATCGTTGCGCACCCCGACGACGAGGCCTTTGGCACGGGAGGCACGCTGGCCAAATACGCCGCCGAGGGCGTGGATGTGTACCTGGTGACGGCCACGCGCGGGGAGGCGGGGATGAGCCGCGTGCCGGAAGTAGCTGCTTCGAACATCCCCTTTGTGCGCGAACAGGAACTGCGCTGCTCCTGCGCAACGCTGGGCATTCATCCCCCGCATTTCTTGGATTATGTGGATGGCCATTTGACCATCGTCAACCAGGGGCAGGCGGTGGGCAAGGTGGTGCGGTTGATTCGCGAGATCAGGCCGCAGGTGTTGATCACGTTCGGGCCGGACGGTATCTATGGCCATTATGACCACATCGCCGTACACCGCTGGGCAACCATCGCCGCGCGCTTGGCCGCCGATCCCGCCTGGTTCGCCGACCAAATCCGGGACGGTTATCAAGCGCATCAGGTGAGCAAGCTCTACTATCGCGCTTTGACGCAAGATCAGCTTGAGGCGCGCCTGCGGGCGGGCCAGACTGGGGCCATGATGGACGGTGTTCCCTTTCCATTCGTGGCGCGCAGGCCGGAGGAGATCACCACAGTCATCGACGTGAGCGCCCATATGGACGTCAAGCTGCGTGCCATCCGCTGCCACCTGACGCAGGTGGGCCGCGACAGCCCCTATTTCACTGCGCCGGAGGAGATCATGGCCCAACCCTGGATGCGCAACGAGGCCTTTGTCCTGGCGGAATCTACCGTAGGCTGGCCGCAGAGCATCGAGACCGATCTGTTCGCCAGGCTGAGATAGCCCCCGGCCCATTTCCCCGCTCGCAGGTTGGATTGTACACTATCGCCCGGATGAAGTAGAATGTCGGCGTGATCGCTGATAATCAGTTTGGATTCTCATCAAACGCATACGGAGGATTTGTACCATGCCAAGAGAAATTAAAGGGATCGTCGTTCCCGTGGTGACGCCGTTCAACCGCGGCGACGAGGAGATTAACGAGAGCGGTTTGCGCCGTATCGTCAACTATTTGATCGAGAACGGCGTGCACGGCCTTTTCCCCAGCGGTAGCCAAGGCGAGCTGTTCTCGCTGAGCACGGACGAGAAAAAGCGCACCATGGACATCGTCATCGAGGAGGCCAACGGCCGCGTGTTCGTCATGCCCAGCACGGGCGCGGTGACCACGCGCGAGAGCATCGAGCTGACGCGCTATGCCGAAAAGGCGGGGGCAGATGCCGTCTCGGTGATCACGCCCTACTTTATCAGGCCGTCCAACGAGGAGTTGCGCGCGCATTATTTGCGCATCGCCGAGTCGGTGAGCATCCCCGTGCTGGCCTATAACAACCCTGACCGCACCAACGTGCCCCTCGCGCCCAGCGTGGTGGCGGCGGTCGCCAAGGAGGCCAAGAACTTTATCGGCGTCAAAGATTCGAGCGGTGACCTGACCAATACATTGGGCTACATCGAGTCCTGCCCACCCGATTTTCGCACCTTCATGGGGCGCGACACGATGATCTATGCCGGGCTGTGCTGCGGCTGCGTGGGGGCAGTGGCAGCCACGGCCAACGTGGCGCCCGATATCGTGATGGGCATCTACAACTCTTTCATGGCGGGAGACCACGAGAAAGCCAAAGAGTATCAGCGCAAGCTCGCGCCTTTGCGCCGCGCCTTTAGCCTGGGGACTTTTCCCGTGGTGGTCAAGGACGCGATGGAACTGATGGGCTTGCCTGCCGGCCCCTGCCGTGCGCCCATCACATCGCTCACCGGCAAGCCGCGCGAGGAGCTGATCGCCATCCTGCGCGCCATGGGCAAAATCCAGTAGAGGTGACGCTAGCCATGTTCAAATTCCTCTTGTACGAGCCGATCAACGAGGTCGGCGTGCAGGTTCTACGTGCTGCGGGCGAGGTGCGCGTCGCCTCCTCCACCGATGAGGACACGATCATTAAGGAGATTGCCGATATTGACGGCGCCATCCTGCGCGCGCGCGGCGCGCTGACACGGCGTATCCTGGAGCACGCCCCCAAGCTCAAAGTGGCAGGACGGCATGGCACGGGCGTGGACAACATCGACATCCCGGCAGCCACCGAGTTCGGCGTGCAGATCGTCAACACGCCCGAGGCCACCACCGAGGCCGTGGCCGAGCACACCGTGGGGCTGATGGTGGCCCTTTCCAAGAAGATCGTTTACGCCGACGCCAACACACGCGCCGGACGTTGGAACGTGCGCTATAGCATCGAGGGGCGCGAGATGTACAGGCGCACGGTGGGCGTGGTCGGTTTCGGGCGTATCGGGCGACGCGTGGCGCAGATCTGCCATCACGGTTTCGGCATGAACGTGCTGTACTATGACGTCGTAGCCGTGCCCGAGATGGAAAAGGAACTGGGCGCGCGCAAGGTGTCGTTCGAAGAGCTGATCCGCACGGCCGAGTATATCACGGTGCATGTGCCGCTCTTGCCGGAGACCCGCAAGATGTTCGGCGAGGCGCAGTTTGCTATGATGCGCCCCGACGCCCTCTTTTTCAACAACGCGCGCGGGGCAGTGGTGGACGAAAAAGCGCTCTACAAGGCGCTGGTGGAAAAGCGCATCGCCGGTGCGGGAATAGACGTTTTTGAGCAGGAGCCGACCCCCAACGACAACCCTCTGTTCACGCTGGATAACGTCATCGTCACGCCGCACATGGCCTCCGCCACTTCCGAGGCCATGCTCAAGATGGCCCTCGTGGCCGAAGACATCGTCGCCGTGTGCCAGGGCAAACCGCCCAAGTATCCGGTCAATCGCCCCGCTCAAGTCAAAAAAGCGTAAATCCCAAGACCCTCGAGCCCCCCACTCTCGAGGGTCTTGGTTCATCGTCAGGGCACACGCAGTGGCGGTCTATTTCCGCGCCCTAGCGGGTCGCTTGGCCGCCTGCACGCGCCTCCAAATAAAGACGGCGATCACGATCGCTGCCATGACGATGGATATAATACGCGGCACTGCGTAACTGAAATTCCCCCCCATCAAGTTGCCGTGCACCGTGGCGGCAAGAAAAGCAATATAGTTCACATAATGGATGGCACGCCAGATGTTGCCCACCCGCGTGCGCAAAAAAGCCGTTAGCGCAGCGATGAGCAGCAGATACCAGGCCGGCCGCCCCAGCCAGGCCAAAGTTTCCCTCAGCGTCCCGATACTGGGGGCGAACACGCTGGCCGAGCGATAGTCTATCGCCACCGCAACGGGATGTAGGCCGATCGCCACCAAGCCTGTGATGGATACGATATGGTGTATCTTGATGAACGGCCGGCCAAAAGCCTTGACCAACTCACGCAGATAGGCCGAGGACAAGATGGCGAGAAAGATGAAAAAATAACCCGCCAGGGCCAGGGCACGGATCACCAAGGTGGACACCGCTACGGAAGGCCCTGCAAGCAGCGTACCGACAACCCACAGCAAAGCCACTGCGATCACGATAATAAGGTAAAGAGTTTTGCGCGAGACGATGGATTCTGCCATTTATGACCTCCCAAGTCTTTTGATAACGGATGTGCGGACGGCTATATCCTAGCCGCACAAATCGGGTACGTCAAGACACAGTACATTCCGTTCGCCCTGTTCACCTCCCCCGCTTGACGCGTCGGGCATCTTGGCCTATAAAAAGACATACACTATGAGAATGGCTCTATCGGGCATGGAAAAGCAACCCAATTCGCGTTATTGTTTTGTGTGCGGCCTGCAGAATCCGGACGGGCTGAAGGCGAGTTTCTACGAAGATGAGGATCGTCGGGTCATCGTACGCTATGTGCCGAAAGACGAGTATCAGGGCTATCCAGGCGTGCTGCACGGAGGTATTGCGTGCGCCCTATTGGATGAGGCCATCGGCCGCACGCTGGTACGCCATGATTTATGGGCTATGACAGTGGATCTTAACGTGCGTTTCCACAAGCCGATTCCTTTGGGGCAGCCCCTTACCGTGATCGGGGAAATGGTGAGGCTACGCAGCCGCATGATGGAGGGTAAGGGCGAGATCCGTCTCGCCGATGGATCCCTGGCCGTCACGGCTGAAGCCAAGTATATCCTTCTGCCCGATAGCCAAATACAGCGCTTTCGCCAGGAACTGGGCTTTTGGCAGGTGGTGCCCGATCGTGCCGAAGACGAAACGGCGGCGAATGAACTGGAACCCTCGTAACTCGTCGCACGTACTGATGATGAGGAGGGTAAACATATGGAAGAACAGCAGAGGAAAAGTTCGAAAACGTTCTGGATTATATTGGCGGTAATTGTTGGTCTATTGGCAAGTTGTACTGTAGGGGCCTTGGCCGGAGGGGTTGTGGGCTATCTGGCTGGAACCAGAGGGGTGCTAGGAGCGCGTTGGACAAGGGCTTTACCACAGGCGCCACAACGTACCGTCCCGCGCCCCGAGACACCGACTCCCAAACCGGAGACCATACCTCCGTTAGAGATCCCTCGTCTTGATCGGGGAGGGATGCTGATCATCGAGGTTATTGCGAATAGCCCGGCAGCCAAGGCCGGCCTGCGCGAAGGGGATATCATCGTCGGGTTCGATGGCCAGCAACTCAGAAGCGGCGAACAGCTCGCGGAACTGATTTCGGAGCGCAGCCCGGGCGACAAGGTCAAGTTGGAAATCTTGCGGGCGGGGCGCGAGCGCGTGGTTGAGGTTGAGCTGGGCCGACACCCTGATCGAGGCGGCGAGACCGCGTGGCTAGGCGTTAGGTATCGTAGCCTTCCGCGCATCGAGATCCGCCCCGATGGTCAAAGGAGGGATGATTGATGCCACTATACTATACAGCCATGGGCTCACCGTTGGGGACGCTTTGGTTGGCCGCGACGGATCGCGGCCTGTGCCGCCTGCACATCGGAGGGGATGAGGCTGGCTGGATCAAGCTGATCGCGCAAGAAATGGGAGCCGACCCTGTGCGCGATGATAGCGCCCTGGCCGAGGCGCAACGACAACTTGGCGAGTATTTCGCCGGAAGTCGCCACAGCTTTGATCTGCCCTTGGATGTCCATGGGTCGCTTTTCGAACGCCGGGTCTGGGAAGAATGCAGCCGCATCCCCTATGGCCAGGTTAGGACGTATGCCGACCTGGCGCGTGCCCTCGGTGCCATGAGAGCGGCGCGAGCGGTCGGGAGCGCATTAGGACGGAATCCCTTGCCCATTATTGTGCCCTGCCATCGCGTGTTACGCGCGGATGGATCCCTGGGAGGCTATGCTGCCGGTCTGGAAGCCAAGAGGGCATTGTTGAGCATCGAAGGATATGAACAGCGATGAACGCCACTGTCCACGAGCTGATTCTAGATAACGGTCTGAAGGTTCTGCTCAAGGAAGTGCATGCGTCTCCTATCGTAAGCACTTGGATGTGGTACCGCGTGGGCAGCCGCAATGAAATCGAAGGGGCCACCGGCTTGTCCCACGCGGTCGAACATATGCTTTTCAAAGGATCGAGCCAGTTCCCCAAGGGAACGATCATGCGCGTGGTCAACCGCTACGGCGGCGTGGTGAACGCCATGACCAGCCATGATTTTACAGCTTATTACACGACCCTGCCTAGCAATCGCGCCGAGCTGGCTCTACAGATCGAGTCCGACCGCATGGTAAACGCAGCTTTTGAATCCGATGAGGTAGATGCTGAGCGCACGGTGATCCTCGCCGAGCGAGAGGGCGCAGAAAACGAGCCGAGCTACATGCTCTGGGAGGAAATGCTCGCCAGCGCGTTCCGCGTCCACCCATATCATCATCAAACGATCGGCTGGAAGGCCGACCTGATGCGCATGACGCGCGATGCCCTGTATGCCCACTATCGGCAATACTATGTACCCAACAATGCCGTGCTCGTCATCGTAGGCGATCTGGATACAGACGCTTGCACAAAGCTTGTTAAACGTTACTTTGAGCCGATCCCTGCGGGCGGCGTGCCCACGCCCGTGGTGAGGGAAGAGCCGCCCTTGATGGGCGAGCGACGCGTCATTTTACGCATGCCCGGCGCCCCGACGCTGGTGCGCGTTGCCTATCATGCGCCGCCCGTCTCGCATCCCGATTATGTGCCTCTCGTCATATTGGATGCCGTGCTTTCTGGGGGCAAAGCCATGTTCGCCTTCGGGGATTCGCAGGCGCGCAGCGCGCGCCTTTACCGCGCTTTGGTCGAGACGCAGTTAGCATCGTCGGCATCTAGCAGCTACCAACCCAGCCTTGACCCTTTTATTCTATCCTTGGGCGCCACCGTCAGGGATGGACGTGATCCGGCCGCTGTAGAGAGCGCCATGCTCGCCGAAATCGCGCGTCTGCAAAACGAAAGCGTTGTGCCGGAAGAGCTTTCTGTAGTCATACGCCAAACGCAGGCCCAATTCGCCTATGCCAGCGAAAGTGTTAGCAACCAAGCGCTTACGTTGGGTTTGCTAGAAATGGTGAATACTCACCATCGCATGGAGACCATATTTGATGAATTGAACCAAGTGACCCCAGATGACGTTTTGCGCGTTGCCCAGACTTATCTGACGGAGCAAAACCGCATTGTGGGCTGGTGCCTGCCCAGGCAAGAAAACAAGGCATAGAAGCGAGAGCCAAAACGATGGTCGAACGCGATGTCCCGATCAGTCCGGAGACGGTCAAGCGCTATACGTTGGATAATGGCATTGTCGTGCTCGTCCAAGAGAACCCCGCGAGCCCTTCCGTCGCAATCGAGGGCGAACTCTGGGCAGGAAGCGTTTATGATGAAGATGACACCTCCGGCCTGGCTAGCCTTACTGCCGCAATGCTGAGAAGGGGCACGCAAAAGCACACCTTTCAGGAGCTAAACGTCATCCTGGATAATGTAGGAGCCTCCTTTGGCCTGGCCGCCGGGCTCGATGCAGCAGTCTTGAGCGGGCGTGCCCTGGCTGAGGATTTTGACCTACTCGTTGATCTACTGGCCGAAATACTGATGGTGCCGAGCTTCCCCGAAGGTGAGCTGGAGAAGCTGCGCGGGCAGATCATGACACGCCTTGGCATCCTCGATGCAGACACCGGCTATCGCGCCGATCGCGCTTTTATGGCTTCGTTGTATCCACCGACGCATCCCTATTCACGCCCCACGTTGGGCACCAAAGAGACCGTGCGTACGCTGACAACTGCGCACCTGGCCGGATTCTACCGTAGCTATTATCATCCGGAGAACCTTATCCTTAGCGTCGTGGGAGCTATCGAGCCGCAGCGCGCCGTTGACAAGCTCGTGGCGACCATCGGGCAATGGCGGAGCGATAGCAAGCCCCCCAAACGCCGATTACCCCCTGCCGAAACCCCCGCGGAGATCATCGAGAAACGCGTTGATATACCCGGGAAAGCGCAGGTTGATCTCGTTTGGGGTGTTGTGGGATTGCCGCGCACATCGCCCGACTATTATGCAGCAGTGATGGCCAACCTGGTTTTGGGGCGCTTGGGGTTAATGGGACGTTTGGGGCAAAATGTCCGCGATGAGCAGGGTTTGGCGTACTATGTGACCAGCAGCTTCTATGCGAGTCACGGCCCGCATCCTTGGACCATTTCGGCGGGCGTACACCCGTCCAATATCGGTCGCACCGTGTCGTCCATTTTGGACGAGGTCGGGCGTTTGCGCGATACGCCGATCTCCGATGAAGAGCTACAAGACGGGCAGACGTATTTGATAGGCTCGCTGCCCGTGCATTTGGAAACCAACGAAGATATCGCCGAGTTCCTGATTGACATCGAAGAGTTTGGCCTCGGTTTGGATTATTTGCAGCGCTATCCCGACATCATCGCAAGCATCACCAAGCAAAGCGTCCAGGACGTAGCGCGCAAATACCTTACGCTCGATCGCTACGTCCTGGCAATGGCCGGCACTTTTGCCTAAACCCTGCGCCGCCAACCACACGACACATGAACCGTCCTTGGGCAATTTTTTCTATCCAGCCTACGACTGAAGGCAAGAGTATAATACGCTGCCAATAGTCGTCGAGTCCTTTGTTTTGGCTGGACTCGCAAAATTGTGGTAAACTCGCCGGGTAGCCTGAAAATGAATTATGCGTCATTCCACTGATGGACGAGGAGAGTGAAGCCGGTATGGAAAGCGTAATCAGGTGTGCTATGCCGGATATGCTGCGCATCTTTAGCGGGAGCTCCCACGAAACGCTCGCGAAGGAAATTGCCGATTATCTTGGCTGTCCTCTGTATGCGCGCGAAACCCGAAGGTTCAGCAACGACAACTTGTTCGTGCGCCTCGGCGAAAGCGTGCGGGGCAAGGAAGTGGTGATCATCCAGTCGCTCACGCCCCCGGTAAGCGACCATTTGCTCGAGCTACTGATGATGCTCGACGCAGCGCGCAGCGCCTCGGCCAAGACCGTGCATGCGGTCATCCCCTACTTTTCGTACGCGCGTTCGGACAAGAAGGATGAGCCACGCATCTCGATTACCGGCCGTTTGATCGCCGATCTGCTGGTCACGGCGGGCGCCAAACATGTTATGACCATGGAGTTACACTCCCCTCAGGTGCATGGCTTTTTCACCGTTCCTACCGATCATCTTTCGGCCCACACCGAGTTCGTGCGCTATTTTCGGGGATGCGATCTGAGCAATGCCATAGTGCTTGCACCTGATATTGGCCATGCCAAGCGCGCCACAAAACTGGCGCGCGCGTTGGGTATAGGGGTCGCGGCGGGAGACAAGGAACGCCTGACAGATGATACTGTCGCAGTCGCCGAAATCATCGGTGATGTCAAAGGCAAGCGCGTCATCATTTTCGATGATGAGGTAGCCACAGCAGGCTCGGTGGTCGAGGTTATCAAGTTGCTAAGCAAAAAAGAGGTCAAACAAATTACGGTGGCGTGTACACACGGGCTGTTCAGCGGCCCCGCCATCGAACGCCTGCGCAATATTCCGGAGATTGACGAGATTGTAACGACCAACACGGTGCCCATTCCGCCTGAGAAGCGTTTGCCCCACATGAAGATATTGTCGGTTGCGCCCATTTTCGGCGAGGCCATTCGCCGCAATATTCTGGGACAGTCGGTCGGAGCGCTATTCGCCTTTTGGCCGGATGCCGACGAGCACATCCCGGTTTCTTGATATCCGATACATAGCCGCAAGAGATGTTGGTAAAGCATGGCACAGGCCTTGCATGCTGATATAGAGCTTATCCATCCTGACCTCCAAGTTGGCGAGATCAAACACGCCCTGTTTGATTTCGACGGAACGTTGTCGCTGATCCGCGAGGGCTGGCAACAGGTCATGATCCCGATGATGGTGGATATCTTGCTTGAGACACCGCGACACGAGTCCAAGGAGGAACTCACCGCGATCGTGCGCGAGTTTGTGGATCGTCTAACGGGCAAGCAAACCATCTACCAGATGCTTCAGTTACGCGACGAAGTGCTCGCACGCGGCGGCGAGCCGTTGGATGCTTTGGCCTATAAACATCGTTACCTCGACCTTCTGTGGAAACGCATCGCTCACCGCGTGGCGGGCTTGAGGAATGGCTCAATAGCGCGCGAGCAAATGCTCGTGCCGGGTGCTATCGAGATGCTGGAGGGTTTGCGGGCGCGCGGCGTCACCTGTTACTTGGCCAGCGGCACGGATGTCGTCTATGTGCGCGATGAAGCTGAGGCGTTGGGGTTAACCCAGTATTTCGGCGAGCGTATCTATGGCGCACTGGATGATTGGGAGAAATTCTCAAAAGCCATGCTCATCCAACAAATCCTCGCGCAGCACCATTTGCAAGGCCACGAGCTGGTAACCTTCGGAGATGGGTTCGTAGAAATCGAGAATACGGTAGCCGTGGGGGGCATCGCCGTGGGAGTGGCCAGCGACGAAGTGCGACGTATGGGCATCAACGCTTGGAAGCGCGAGCGTTTGGTCAAAGCCGGGGCACACATCATCATCCCCGATTTTCGTTGTGCACGGGCTTTGCTGGGTTATTTGTTTGCCGAAGATACAAACTGAAACTGCGTCAGTCGTTATCGTCAAAGGCTTGCTCGTCCGGTTCATCAACTAGAGCAGGCTCTTGTTCATCGTCGGGAATCAAGCCCAGCGCAACGTATAAATCCGTCGCGACGACGCGTCCCTCGCTATTCCTGGGCGAGAGCATAACATACGACTCCTTAGGATGGTGCAAACGATATCCGCGGACGATGCGATTGACCTCATTGGCCAAGAGCCGCACCAGTTCCGGATCCCGCGCCTCCGGATGCAAAACCCCAAATAGATCCAATCGCGCCTGTTCGTCCTCTCGCCATGCGGGGCCGACTACAACCAGACCCAAAACCTCTTCATCGTCCCGTCTTAAAGCGATGATCGCTTCCCGCCAATCCTTGTCCAGGGAGGGCAAATACTCGCGCGCGATCTCCTCGCCACTTTGCGGCAAAGACAGATCGGGGTGGTTTTCCTGAACGGCGCGGAACAATGCTTCAACGGCGGGCAAATCGGAAGACATGCAAGTACACACGACAAAGGCGTTTGTTTCCTCGTCGTCGGCGCTGTTAGGTACGTCATCGTCCGTATTGCGTACCCAAGCGAATTTGCGCTGCAAGATCGCAGGGTAGTAACGGCTCAAAACATCGTAATTTACCTGCTGCCCCCAGCGATGATAAACGCGTGGGTCAATGTAGGATTTGAGGCTGGTTCCCAAGTTCCAGGCACGTTTCTTTTGCGCAACCGCCGCCTGCGCTTTGACTTGGCCAAGGGCAATCTGGGCTTTGTTTCGCTTTTGTTTGCACACCTCTAGAGCTTCGCGTGCTTTTTCAATGCGCCGACGATAGGTCTCGCGCACCTTTCGGAGGCGCTCGGGTGTGGTAGCGGCCTTTTCTTTATCATCCGCCTCTTGTTTCAAAGAGGCCAGTTTTCGATTCGCTTCCTCTACTTGCGCGCGACAGGCCTGCAACCGATCCTCGGCTTTGCGGATGCGCTCTTGATAGCGTGCCCGAGTGGTTGCCCAATTACGGCTGACCTGTTTGGTATGGTTGCATAGCACCGCAGCCTCTAGATTCGCCAAAGAAACAGCTTGCCATTTGCGATAATCCGCGTCTTCAGCGCGCACGCCGGATTGGGCCAGCGTCTCACGCACCAGGATCGTCGCATGGTGGGTGCGAAAGACCTTGGCCGTCAATCCGGGGACGATGCCGGAAAGGTACTCGTTGACCTTGCGGCTGCTGACATCGGGGAAGAGCTGCGGCAAATCGCGCGTGGGATGGCTCTTGCCACTGCGGCGGGCA
>FWPV01007136.1_pt1 | contig 11324 bp, 3 predicted proteins | sample 2228371 | NCBI WGS metagenome assembly FWPV01 (sample SAMEA103939776, study PRJEB20133) | metagenome | reverse complement strand
CTCGCGCAGGGCCATGGAACCGGCGATCTTGAACGAGAGTTCCGAACTGTCCACCTCGTGATACGATCCGCCTACCAGCGTGGCGCGGATGTCCACGACGGGATAGCCGCCCAGCGTGCCGCTGTCCATGGCCTCGCGGATACCCTGCCCGACGGGCGGGATGAACTCCTTGGGGATGGCGCCGCCGGTGACCCGGTCCACGAACTCGAAGCCCTTGCCCCGCTCGAGGGGCTCAAATTCCACCACCACGTGGGCATATTGGCCCCGGCCGCCGGTCTGCCGCACGAAGCGAGTTTCGGTGACGGTGCGCTTGGTGATGGTCTCGCGGTAGGCCACCTGATAGCGGCCGACGTGGGCCTGCACGCCGAACTCGCGGTGCATGCGTTCCACGAGTACCTCGAGATGCAGCTCGCCCATGCCGCTGATCAGGGTCTGCCCCGTCTGATCATCGTACTTGATGCGGAAGGTCGGATCCTCTTCGGCCAGGCGCTGCATGGCGCTCGAGAGTCTGTCCTGATCGGCCTTGGTCTTCGGCTCGACAGCCACCGAGATCACCGGTTCCGGGAACTCGATGGTCTCGAGCCGGATCGGCGCAGCCGGGTCGCAGAGGGTCTCGCCCGTGAAGGTCTGTTTGACGCCGACGATGGCGCCGATGTCGCCGGCACGCAGTTCGGTGATGTCCACCCGCTTATCGGCATAGACCTGCACCAGTCGGCCGAGGCGCTCCTTGCGATCCTTGTTGGCGTTCTGCAACATCATGCCGGTCTGCAGGACGCCGGAGTAGACGCGAATGTAGCCCAGCCGGCCGATGAAGGGATCCGACTGGATCTTGAAGACCAGCGCCGCGGCCGGCGCGTTGGGGTCGGCTGCTCGTTCCTCCTCTGCTCCGGTGACGGGATTGATGCCCCGCACGGGCGGGATGTCGAGCGGCGACGGCAGGTAGTCCACCACGGCGTCCAGCAGCAGTTGCACGCCCTTGGTGCGCAGGGCCGATCCACACAGGACAGGCACGAGCTGGCCGGCGATGGTGGCCGCGCGCAGGGCCCGCCGCAGTTCCTCCTCCGTCAGGGGCTGCCCCTCCAGGTACTTCGTGGTGAGCCACTCGTCCGTCTCGGCCACCCGTTCGACCAGGAATTCGCGGTGCTCTTCCACGGCATCGAGCAGATCCGCCGGGATGGGCACCTCGATGGGCTTGGCACCCAGCATGTCGGGGAAGGTCCAGGCCCGGCGCGTGATCAGATCGACCATGCCGACGAAGCGATCCTCAACGCCCATCGGGATCTGGATCGCCAGGGGCGTGGCACGCAGACGGTCCCGGATCATCTGAATCGTGCGCCAGAAGTCGGCGCCCGGGCGGTCCATCTTGTTGACCAGGCAGATGCGGGGCACGCGATACCGGTCCGCCTGGCGCCAGACCGTTTCGGACTGGGGTTCCACGCCGGCCACGGCGTCGAAAATCACCACGCCCCCGTCGAGGACCCGCAGGCTGCGCTGCACCTCGGCGGTGAAGTCTATATGGCCGGGGGTGTCAATCAGGTTGATCTGGTGGCCACGCCATTCGCTGGTGATGGCCGCCGATTGGATGGTGATGCCCCGCTCGCGTTCCTGCTCCATCCAGTCGGTGACGGTCGTGCCCTCATCCACATTCCCCATCCGGTAGGTCTTGCCGGTGTAGTAGAGGATGCGCTCAGTCGTGGTGGTCTTGCCCGCGTCGATGTGGGCGATGATGCCGATATTGCGCAATCGCCGCAAGCGGTCTTCGTCTGAGGGTGGGGCGGCTGGTGACGACATGGGGCACTCGGCTGGGCGACAGAAACCCGGCATCCGAGTACGGGATGCCGGGTCTCAGGGCTGACGAAAAAGCGGGCCTATCGGTGCTCTACCACCGGTAGTGGGCAAAGGCGCGGTTGGCTTCGGCCATCTTGTGAGTGTCTTCCTTCTTCTTGATGGTGGCGCCCTGGTTGTTATAGGCGTCCATCAACTCGGCCGAAAGCTTCTCCACCATGCTCTTGCCCGGGCGCTTGCGCGCGTTCTGGATCAACCAGCGCAGCGCCAAAGCCAGGCGGCGGTCTTCTCGAATCTCCATCGGGACCTGGTAGGTTGCGCCACCCACGCGCCGCGGTCGCACCTCGATGAGGGGCGTCGCGTTGCGCACGGCCTGCTCCAGGACCTCTGTGGCGGGCTTCTTGGCGCGGCCCTCCAGGGTGGCCAGCGTGCCGTAAACGATCCCTTCTGCGGTGGACTTCTTGCCCCGCAGCATGACCTTGTTGATCAGGTGTTGGACCAGTTCGCTGCCGTAGCGCGAATCGGGCGGAATGACGCGCTTTTCTGGGCGATTGCGTCGAGGCATTCTGCGTTCTCTCCCTCCGGTTACTTCTTGTCGCCAGCCCCAGGCTGCTTGGCCTGCTTCGGGACCTTCGCGCCGTACTTGGAGCGCCCGCGCCGGCGCTTGTCCACGCCGGTGCTGTCGAGCGCGCCGCGCACGATGTGATAGCGAACGCCCGGCAGGTCCTTGACGCGGCCGCCACGCACCAGGACGACCGAGTGCTCCTGGAGGTTATGCCCTTCGCCCGGAATGTAGGCGGTCACTTCGATGCCGTTCGTCAGGCGAACGCGCGCGATCTTGCGCAGCGCCGAGTTCGGTTTCTTGGGGGTCATGGTGCGCACCTGTGTGCACACACCCCGCTTGAAGGGGTTGCCCCTGGCGACGCGGCGCGAGCGTCCCGAAATAGCGTTGTGAGTGAATTGAAGCGCAGGCGCCTTCTCTTTCTTTGCGATCGGCTGGCGTCCCCGGCGCACTAACTGATTGATCGTCGGCAAGCTATCCTCACTTTCTGCGAACACGCCCGGCCGGACTGGTAACCGGCCCACGAACGATTAGTCTAGCATAGTCACCGCAGGCGGTCAAATCGAGCCGTCTCGTCTGTTCAGCCGTTCATTCGCCCAGATCGTCGTTCTCGTCGCCGCTGAGGTCGTCCAGGAACAGCGATTCGTCATCGGTGAAACCGAACTCCTCTTCCGTGAAGGCGAACTCCGGCTGCGGTTCCTCTTCTTCCTCCCCGAAGCCGGCCTCGAAGCCGGTGCGCGCCGATTCGGCCAGCCGGCTCCTCCGGCCATAGCCAGTGCCCACCGGGATCAGTTTCCCGATGATGACGTTCTCCTTCAGCCCGCGCAGGTTGTCCTTGGCACCGCGCACTGCCGCATCGGTCAGCACGCGGGTGGTCTCCTGGAATGACGCCGCGGCCAGGAAGCTGTCGGTGTTGAGCGAGGCTTTCGTGACGCCCAGGAGCACCGGTTCGCCGCGCGCTGGCTCGCCGCCGGCAGCCACAACGGCCGCATTGGCCTCCTCGAATTCGAAGCGATCCACCAGTTCGCCGATGAGCATGTCGGTGTCGCCGCTGCGCAGGACACGCACACGCCGCAGCAACTGGCGGATGATGACCTCGATGTGTTTGTCGTGAATGCTCACGCCCTGGGAGCGATACACCTTCTGGACCTCGTCGAGGAGGTAGAGCTGCACGGCCTCTCGGCCCTGAATGCGCAGCACCTCGCGCGGGTCCTTTGAGCCTTCGGTGAGCTGTTCGCCCACCGCGACGCGGTCGCCGCGATCCACGCGCAGGCGCGCCGATGCCGGGATTTCCGATTCCCACGTCTCGACGTCTTCGCGCCGGATGATCGCCCGGTGGCCACCGGCCTCTTCCGGTTCGATGTAGATGTGGCCATCCATGCCGGCCAGGATTTCGATCCATTCATCGCCCGCATCCGAGCCGTCGCCGCCCTGTCCGGTCTGGTTGTGCATGCGCGCGATCGGCGTGTCAGCCTGGACGCGGTCATCGCTTTCCACCAGGAGCTCGTAACCGGGCGGGATGGCATGCGTCTTGCGGCGCAGGCGCGTATTCGTGATGACCAGTTTGCGAACATCGTTGTCCCAGACCACGTCCACCACGCCGCCGATCTCGGCGATGACCGCCTTGCCCTTGGGCGTGCGCGCCTCGAACAGCTCCTCGACGCGGGGGAGGCCCTGGGTGATGTCCTCGGCGCCTGCCACGCCGCCGGTGTGGAAGGTGCGCAACGTCAACTGGGTGCCGGGCTCGCCGATGGACTGGGCCGCGATGATCCCGACGGCCTCGCCCATGCGAACCAGGCCGCCATGGGCCAGGTCGCTGCCGTAGCACATCTGACACAGCCCAAAGCGGTTCTCGCAGGTCAGCGGCGACCGCACATAGACCTTGTCTACGCCCGCGCGCTGGATCACGCCGAGGGCCATCTCATCAATCAAGAGGTTGCGCTCCAGCAGGACCTCGCCGGTCTTCGGGTCGGCCACGGGCGCGGCGGTGACGCGCCCCACGATCCGCTCGCTCAGCCGCTGGCCGGTCGCCTGCGCGGCCTGCTGGGTGATCCAGATGCCGGCCTGTGTGCCGCAGTCGGTCGCGGTGACGATGACGTCCTGCGCGACGTCCACCAGGCGGCGGGTCAGATAGCCTGCGTCAGCGGTGCGCAGGGCGGTGTCGGCCAGGCCCTTGCGGGCGCCGTGAGTGCTCAGGAAGTACTCCAGGGCGGACAGGCCCTCGCGGAAGTTCGAGCGGATCGGCAGCGCGATGATGCGGCCAGAGGGGTCGGCCATGAGACCGCGCATGCCTGCCAGCTGGCGGATCGGCTGGATGCCGCCCTTGGTGGCGCCCGATGTGGCCATGGCCCCTAGGCCGACGTTCGGGTCCAGCAAGTTCTTGACGGCCTGGGTGATGTCGTCCGTGGCGCGTGTCCACAGCTCCACCACTTTGTTATACTGTTCCTCTTCGGTGATCAGGCCCCGGCGGTACTGGCGTTCGGTCTCCTCGACTTTGGCTGCGGTTTCCTCCAGGACGGCCTGCTTGGTCGGCGGGACCGCGATGTCGCTGACGGCGATGGTCATGCCGGAGACAGTGGCGTAGGTGAAGCCAAGATACTTGATCTCATCCACGACCTTGGCCGTCTCTTCATTGCCCATCAGTTCGTAGCAGATGGCGACGAAGTCATTCAGGCGCTTCTTGTCCATGACTTCATTGACGAACTGAAGCGGCTTGGGCAGGGAGAGGTTGAAGAGCACCCGGCCGACGGTCGTCTCCAGTTCTCCGGTCTGCGGCATCTTGTCGGGCCGCACGCGCTGGCTGATGAGGCGGGCACGCAGCCCCTCCATGTCGCGCGCGCCGAGGCCGAGCCGGTTCATGAAGCCCTGGCGGTCCTCCAGGATGGCTCGCACCAGGTCGCCGGCGGTGCGCACGCTGGTGGCGGCCAGCGCCTGTTCGAGCGCGGGCTCGCATCCCAACTGCTCCAGCGTCACTTCGTCGGCCCAATCGGTGAAGCGCACCTTGATCGGTGCGCGCAGGCCGACCACGCCCAGGTCATAGGCCAGGCGGACCTCGTCGAAGTCGAAGAAGACCTTGCCGGCGCCCTTGGCCTTGGGATCCAGAGCCGTCAGATAGTAACACCCGAGGACCATGTCCTTGGAGGGCCCGACGATCGGCTCGCCCGACGACGGTTTGAGCAGGTTCGTCGAGCTGAGCATCAATTCCCTGGCCTCGCGCACGGCCTCGTCCGACAGCGGGACGTGCACGGCCATCTGGTCGCCGTCGAAGTCGGCGTTGAAGGCGGCGCAGACCAGGGGATGAATCTGAATGGCGCTGCCTTCGATCAGCACCACCTCAAACGCCTGGATGCCGAGCCGGTGCAGCGTCGGTGCACGGTTGAGGAGCACGGGGCGTTCCTTGGTCACCTCTTCCAGAACATCCCACACTTCGGGGCTTTCGCGGTCAACCAGGCGCTTGGCGCTCTTGATGTTGTGCGCGAAGTTGTATTCGACCAGGCGGCGCATGACGAAGGGCTTGAACAGTTCCAGGGCCATCTTTTTGGGCAGCCCGCACTGATGGAGCTTGAGTTCAGGCCCGATGACGATGACGGACCGGCCGGAGTAGTCAACGCGCTTGCCGAGCAGGTTGCGGCGGAAGCGCCCCTGCTTGCCCTTCAAGAGGTCGGAAAGGCTCTTCAACTTGCGCTTGCCACTGCGGCTGACCGCCCGGCCGCGGCGACCGTTGTCAATCAGGCTGTCAACGGCCTCCTGCAACATGCGCTTTTCATTTCGAATGATGACATCCGGCGCGCCGAGTTCCAGCAGCCGCTTGAGTCGGTTGTTGCGGTTGATGACCCTGCGATAGAGGTCATTCAGGTCGGATGTGGCGAAGCGCCCGCCGTCCAACTGGACCATGGGGCGGAGGTCGGGCGGCAAGACCGGGAGCACCGTGAGAACCATCCATTCGGGGCGGTTGCCGCTCTTCCGGAACGATTCGGCGACCCGCAGGCGTTTGGCGGCCTTCTTCTTGCGCTGTTTCGACTGCGTGGTGGCGATCTCGTTGCGCAGTTCCTTCACCATCTGGTCCAGGTCAATCTTCGCCACCAGTTCGCGGATGGCTTCCGCGCCCATGCCGGCCCGGAAGACGGAACCCCAGCGCTCCTGCAGATCGCGGTACTCGCTCTCCGACAACAGGTCCCGCTCGCGGAGCAGTTTCAGTTCCTGCAGCGACTCGTCGAGAGCCGCCCGCATCTGCGCCTTCTGGGCTTCTACGGCCTGGCGCTGCTCGTCAATGGCCTGCTCCGCCTCCTTGCGCGCCGCCTCGCGGCGCGCGGCCAGCGCCTCTTGCACCGCGGTCTGATCGCGGTTGATGTTCTCCTCGATTGCGCTCAGGCGAGCGCGGATGGCCTCTTCCAGCGCGGACAGGTGTTCGCGCCCGACCGTCTCTCCCTCGGCGACGAGCGGCTGGCCCTGGGAATCCCACGGCGGCGAGATCGGCTGGCCGGCCGGCTTGCCGCGGAGGCTCTCCAGCAGGCTGTGCAGGCGCTGGCCCTCGGCGATCACCTCGTTGGTCTCGGCGGCCAGGCGCTCGGCCAGGGTCGCCAACTCCGCCGCCTCCTGCTGGTCGAATTCCGCCACCTGCGCGTCCAGGGCGGCCTGGATCTCGCCGATCTTGGCCTGTACCTCGCCCTCCAGTCGCGCGATACGCATGTTGAGATCGCGCTCCGCACGCGTGATGGTGCGGCTGCGCGCCTCTTCGTCCACGTGGGTGATCACGTACTGTGCGAAGTAGAGGATCCGCTCGAGATTGCGCGGGCTGATGTTGAGCAGGAGCCCAAGGCGACTGGGCACGCCCTTGACATACCAGATGTGGCTTACGGGGCTGGCGAGCCGGATGTGCCCCATGCGCTCGCGGCGCACGCGGCTATGAGCCACTTCGACGCCGCACTTGTCGCAGACGATGCCCTTGTAGCGGATGCGCTTGTACTTGCCGCAGGCGCACTCCCAGTCCTTGGTGGGGCCGAAAATCCGCTCGCAAAAGAGCCCGTCTCGCTCGGGGCGCAGGGTGCGATAGTTGATCGTCTCAGGCTTGGTGACCTCGCCGTGCGACCACGCCAGGATCTGCTCAGGCGAGGCAAGCGAGATACGAATGGCATCGAATTCGTTGACTTCCACGTGAAATCTCCTATGGGCGGAAGCAGGACCGGTCCCGGATCACCGGCCGGCGCGCTTTCCCTGACAACTCACGGCTATTCCAGGCTCTTGCTCATGGGGCCGGGCAGGCTGAGGCTGAACCCCAGGTGCGGCAACTTCTCCTCGGTGTCCTCGCGGCCGAACTGGATCACTTCTTCCTTGGCGTCAACCACCTCGACGGCCAGGCCGAGTGACTGCAGTTCCTTCACGAGGACGCGGAAGCCCTCGGGAACGCCGGGCGACTCGATGGGCTCGCCCTTGACGATGGCCTCGTAGGTCTTCACGCGCCCGGTCACATCGTCCGACTTGACGGTCAGCATCTCTTGCAGGGTGTGGGCCGCGCCGTAGGCTTCCAGGGCCCAGACCTCCATCTCGCCGAAGCGCTGGCCGCCGAACTGAGCCTTGCCGCCGAGCGGCTGCTGGGTCACCAGGCTGTAAGGGCCGGTGGAGCGCGCGTGGACCTTGTCCTCCACCAGGTGGTGCAGCTTCATCATATGGATGATGCCCACCGTAACGGGCTGATCGAAGGGTTCGCCGGTCTTGCCCCAGGTCGGCAGCGGCTGGTTCTCCTCCGCGCTGACGCGCAGCGCTTCGGCCACCACCTCTTCATCCGTCAGGGCCGAGATGCGTTCCATCTCCGCGTAGATGGCCGCCCGCTCCTCGGGCGTCTCGGGGAGTTCTTCATACGCCGGGACAGCGGCGGCCTCCTCATCGGCCTCCTCTGCGCCGGCCACAGGCACCAGCCGGGCCACCCGCATGCGCTCGCGGACGACCGACTTCAGCCACTCGCGCAGGCAGACAATGCGCGCCATTTCGTCGGCCTGTTGCCGCACCTCAAGGGGCCGGTCGTCATCCTCGAAGGAGAGCAGCATGTCCGGGTCGTAGCCCTGCGGTTCCTCGGCGAGCCACTCGCGCAGGACGGCGCGCCGGGCATAGACCTGGTCGTTGTAGACCCGTTCCGGATCATAGCCGCGCTCGCCCAGCCACTCGGTCAGGTAGAGGGCGCGCACCTCGTCATCGTCGGCCAGTTCCAACTCCGCATAGCCCGAACTGGCAATCCAGTCCCAGGCGCGCTTGGTGGCCTTCTCCCAGGCCCGGTCGGCCAGCCAGGCGCGCGCCAGTTCAGCCTCGATCTCGTGCTCGCGCGCCCCATCGAAGACCGGCGTCTCCGCCCGGAAGCCCAGCCGCGCCGCGGCCCAGCCCAGGTGCGTCTCGAGCACCTGGCCGATGTTCATGCGGGCCGGCACGCCGAGGGGATTCAGGATGATGTCCACGGGTGTGCCGTCCGGGAGGAAGGGCATGTCCTCCACGGGGACGATCTTCGAGATGACTCCCTTGTTGCCGTGGCGACCGGCCATCTTGTCGCCTTCCATTAACTTGCGGCGCTGCGCCACGCTGACCCGCACCATCCGCTCCACGCCGGCCGGCAGGTCGCGGTGCTCCTCGCGGCTGAACTCCTTGACGTCCACCACTTTGCCGTATTCGCCGTGAGGCAGGCGCAGGCTGGAGTCCTTGACCTCTCGCGCTTTCTCGCCGAAGATCGCGCGCAGCAGTTTCTCCTCGGGGCTCAGTTCGGTTTCACCCTTGGGGGTGATCTTGCCTACCAGGATGTCGCCGGGCCCCACCACCGCGCCGACGCGCACGATCCCGGTCTCATCGAGATCTTTCAGGGCGTCCTCGCCCACGTTGGGGATGTCCCGCGTGATCTCCTCAGGGCCCAGTTTCGTGTCGCGCGCCTCGATCTCGTGTTTCTCGATATGGATGGAGGTGAACATATCTTCCTGGACGAGCCGCTCGCTGATCAGGATGGCGTCCTCGTAGTTGCCGCCCTCCCAACTGAGGAAGGCGACCAGCACGTTCTGGCCCAGGGCCATCTCACCGAATTCCGTGGAACTGGAGTCGGCGAGGACCTGGTTGGGCTCGACGCGGTCGCCCTTGTTGACCACCGGCCGCTGGTCAATGCAAGTACTCTGGTTGGAGCGCTGATACTTGCGCAGGCGGTAGTGGCGCAACGTGCCGTCGTCCTCCAGGACCACGATCTCATCGCTGCTGGCGCTGATCACCTCGCCGGCGTTGAGCGCCACGGCGACCTGGCCCGAGTCCACGGCGGCCTGGCGTTCGATGCCCGTGCCGACGATCGGCGCCTCCGGGCGCAGCAGCGGCACGGCCTGGCGCTGCATGTTGGAGCCCATCAGGGCGCGGTTCGCGTCGTCGTGCTCCAGGAACGGGATCAGGGCCGCCGAGACCGAGACGATCTGCTTGGGCGAGACGTCCATGTACTCGATGTGGTCCGGCGATTCGAAGAGGAACTTCTGGTTCTTGCGCACCGAGACGCGCGACTCGATGAAATGGCGCCCGCTGTCGGTCGGCGCATTCGCCTGGGCGATCGCGTAGCGATCCTCCTCATCCGCCGAAAGGAAGGAGATCTCGTCGGTGATGCGCGGCACGATCTTGATCTCCGGCAGCACGTCGCCCAGTTCGGCGATCAACTCGGCCAGGTCCTCATCCACAACGGTGCCCGGCTCGGCCAGCACCGTGCCGTCGGGCATGGCTACCCGTTCGCGCAGGGTCTGCCCCAGCAGCGCGTCCGGGCGGTTGGGCACGCGGTTGACGATGCGCCGGTAGGGGGTCTCGATGAAGCCGAATTCGTTGATCCGGCCGTAGGTTGCCAGCGAGCCGATCAGGCCGATGTTGGGGCCCTCGGGGGTCTCGATGGGGCAGATGCGCCCGTAGTGGCTGTTGTGCACGTCGCGCACGTCGAAGCCGGCGCGCTCGCGGCGGAGGCCTCCGGGGCCCAGGGCGCTGAGCCGCCGCTTGTGGGTCAGTTCGGCCAGGGGGTTGGTCTGGTCCATGAACTGGCTGAGCTGCGAGCCGCCGAAGAACTCGCGCATGGCAGCCACCACCGGCCGGATGTTGATCAGCGACAGGGGCGTCGTTTGATCGGCGTCGCGGATGGACATGCGCTCGCGCACGACGCGCTCCATTCGCAGCAGGCCGATGCGCAACTGATTCTGGATCAGTTCGCCGACGGTCTTCACGCGCCGATTGCCCAGGTGGTCAATGTCGTCCTCGCCCTCGACGCCGTTGTTGATCTCGATCATGCGGCGCAGGACGGCGACCAGGTCCTCGTTTGTGAGGGTGCGGTGCGACAGGGGCACGTTCAGGTCCAGGCGCCGGTTGAGTTTGTACCGGCCGACCTTGCCCAGGTCGTAGCGCCGCGGCGCGAAGATAAGGTTTTGCATGAAGTTCCTGGCGTTGTAGAGCGTCGGCGGATCGCCGGGCCGCAGTTTCTTGTAGAACTCCAGCAGAGCCGCCTCGACGCCCTTCTCCGCATCGTCGCGACTTGGCGTGCGGGTCGGATCGCGCTCGAGCGTCGCGGGGATGTAGGCGTGCTCCGGCTCGTTGTCAACCCCCGCGAAGAGCTCCAGGATCTCTTCGTCCGATCCGTAGCCGATGGCGCGGAGCAAGACCGTGACCGGCAGCTTGCGCTTGCGATCCACCTTTACGGAGATGAGATCTCGCTTGCTCGTTTCGAACTCCAGCCAGGCGCCGCGGTTGGGGATCAACTTGGCGTAGCACAGGCGGCGGTCGGTCGCGCGGTCTTCTTCGACGGTGAAGTACACGCCGGGCGAGCGGATCAACTGGCTGACGACGACCCGCTCTGCGCCGTTAATAATGAAGGTGCCGTTGTCGGTCATGAGCGGGAAGTCGCCCATGAAAACATTCTGAGCGGAGACCTCGCCGGTCTCGCGATTGACGAGCCGGACGCGCACCCAGAGGGGCGCGGCGAAGGTCATGTCGCGAT
>FWPV01014838.1_pt1 | contig 11325 bp, 7 predicted proteins | sample 2228371 | NCBI WGS metagenome assembly FWPV01 (sample SAMEA103939776, study PRJEB20133) | metagenome | reverse complement strand
TAATGATCTCGAAATGATGACCGACGTCTTCGTACAGGCTGCGCGGCATAAGGGAGCTTCCCTTGTAGAAATCCTTCAAAACTGCGTTATTTTTAACGATGACATCCATATTGAAATTGCTGACAAAAATATGCGCGAAGAAAACCAGCTGTATTTAAAACACGGGCAGCCGATGATTTTCGGAAAAAACAAGGATAAAGGGATTATTCAGAAAGGTACCAGGTTTGTGGTAGTCAGAATCGGTGAAAATGGAATACGAAAAGAGGATATTCTTATTCACGATGCATATAATCCCGATGATACAAAGCATTACATGCTGGCCCGTATGACCCTGCCCGAATATCCTGTTGCCATGGGCGTAATACGTGCAATACAAAGCACCGTATATGAAGAAACTCTATACAACCAGATTGAACATGCCAGACATAAATCGGCCATTAAAAATATGGATGACTTACTTACAAGCGGAAATACTTTCAGGCTTAGATAAAAAAAGCGGCCGCATCCGCTTTAACATTAACAGTACACAGGCTTAAAACCTGAAGCCTACCGTAGTGATCAAACAATAGCGGTTAAGCGTCAGGTCGGCAATATTATTATAGTATAAATTGTATTTTTCGTTATGTAAAAGGCCCGATAAACCCATATCAATGAAAAAATTCTTATCGCGGTAACCTACACCTGCAGTTAATTCAACGCTATTGGCTTTTTCATTCAATTCCCCTTTTTTATAAGGACTTGGGTAATAACCGGCACCGGCTCTGACCGATACCTGACCGAAACGCAGTTCTCCGCCGCCTTTTATATTAAGCACCGGCCTGTAAGCATCTCTTATCTCGTCATTATAAATAGTCATGTCTGATTCTGCATCATAATTTCGGTAACGGATTGAGCCATAGTTAACATATTCCACATCAGTTGCCAGAAGCCCGATCTTTCCAATCTGAAATGATACTCCACCCATCGCCCTCAGCGGCGTAACAAGGTAATATTTGTATGCTCCTGTCTCAAGAATATTTCCGTTTATATCGGTCGGCCTTACCTTAAAATAATCACCATTATCAAAAGCCGATTCCATTCTGGCATCATATATTTCTTTAATATAATAATATGTGGGTATGTGCAGGGCGCCTCCAATTCGCAGAAAATTTAACGGCCTTGCAATAAACCCTAATTTGAAATTAAAGCCCGACCCGGTTAAGTCAAGTGTTTCGGTATACCTGAAATTATCAAAATCGGTTAAATTTCTGAAATCATTTTCACTATGTATCAGTGTTTCTTCATAATGCAGAGGCTGGATTCCCATACTTAATCCAAAATAAAACACATTACTGAAATTCATACCCAGTGCAAACGACAATTCGCCTGAACGGCCTTTTGTTTCTATGTATTTACGTTGTCCAATGGGCAGAAAAACAGGAGTTTCATAATATACTGCCGAGCCCGGTGTAGTATCAATAATATAGGCATCAAAAGCAAGCCTTTCCCTGAATGCATTCAAATCATCAGGATGTATGCCATTTGCATTGTCCATGAATAAATCGGCCAGCGAGTTGTTAGGATTTTCTCCTTTAATGAGAATATTTTTATTAAAATCATTAAGCCTGTTGTAATTTACAGCAAAGGAAACGCCTACCAAACCGGTTTCCTTTTTAGAATTGTATGCCGATACATAACCAAAATTGCCCATAATCATGCGGAACCTCGAATCATCCATTGTCTGATTGTAGTAGTCTGATAAAGTTGTTGCATTAACAAATCCGGGCGAAAAAGAAAATTCTGATTTACGGTACACACCTAATCCTGCAGGATTGAGGTATGCTGCCGACAAATCGCCGCCAAGAGTTGCGAAAGCTCCTCCCATACCCAGGCTTCGTGCTGTCATAATTGGATATCTCTGTGAAAACTGCAATGCCTGACCGGTATATTGCGCTGTTACCGGAAATATAATTGCAATGGCTATTAACAATGTGGTTATTTTTTTCATGACTTCAGTTTTTTAAGTATTAAATTACCTTTCCGTTTGCTTTTACGGACTAAACTTATTAATTATTAAACAGTTCTTGTAAGCAATACTGCGCCAATGATAAGCGTGTAATTACCTTCGCCCTCCCGAACTTGATGAACCCGATCGTGAAGAACTACTACCCGATGAGGATGAGCTTGAATGACTTCCTGAACCGGATGATGAACTACTGCTTGGCCTGCTGTATGACGATGAAGAGCTGCTGCTCGGCCTGCTGTATGATGATGAAGAGCTGCTGCTCGGCCTCGAGTAGCTTGAACCTGACGGTGTAACTGGTTGACTTGAACTAGGTGCACTGGGCCTGCTATAGGAAGGTGAACTGGTACTGGGTCTGCTGTATGATGAACTATTATCGGGCCTGCTGTATGAAGGTGAAGAGGTTGAAGGCCTTGGTGATATGTTTTCATTGGTAGCCGATGGCCTTGAATAAGATGGCCTTGAAGGATTGGCACTTGTAGTGGGCCTTGTATATACAGGCCTGCTCTGTGGCTCGTTTGATGACGATTCAGAAGTGCTCTTACGCATCTGGTAATTATTTGTTGAGCTGCTTTGTGTTGAAGGATTTGCAAATGTAGTTGAATAACTTCTCCGTTGTGTGGTTACTGTGCTACCTGACGGCCGCGTAATTGTTCCACTTTCTGAGGGCCTGCGGTTAACCGCAGTTGATTGCTGGTTAGAATATGTGGACGGCCTCCGGTATTGAGGTTGTGTATTAACAGCGCTTTTTTCCCTGCCTGTTGTATTTGTTGTAACACTCTGGCGACGTCCGGCATCAGAGTAGGAACGTGAATTGGTTGTCATGGTTCTTGTCTGTCCGCTGTTTGCAGGCATACGTCGGCCATAGGCATTGGTTGTTGCAACACGCCCGCCCGAAGAAGAACTGTAAGCATTCATGTAACGGTTTGTTTCAATTGACCTGCGCGGGCCGTAATAAACAGGCCTGTGGTCAGAATAATAAACATCACGGTAGTGATAGGGATAATAGTAATGGCTGTAGTAATAACCATCATAATATCCGTGATGATAACCATACCAGTAGGAACTTCCATAATAGGGGTAATACCACCTGTAATAGAAAGGATCGTACCAGTAAGGTGAATAATAATAGGAATAATAAGGATAACCCCAGCTTATGCTGAAGCTCCATCCCGGACTATACCAGTATGGATCCCAATACCAGGAATCAAAATAGCTGATTGAATATACCGGGTAATAAAACCTTCTTATCCTCGAAGCATAATAATAATCATCGGAGCCATAATAATAGTTGTTGGTAATATAAGTGTTGCCGTCTTTTTCATACGACTCGGAGTCAACATATTGCGGATCATCGGCATATTGTGTATCACCTGCATACTCCTGATTCTTTTCAGTATAGTTCTCTGGTTGATCTGACTGATTTTCCAGTGATGCTATATATTTTTCATAATCATCCATTTCCCGGGCAGGTTGTGCATCTGCTGGTGCTGTTTCGGCAACCGCTTGCCCCTTTGATGGCGTATAATAAATATCATCATATTCGGCGGTTGTTTTCATACTGCTGGAACATGACATGAGGTTCAGCCCCAAGGCCAGGATGAAGGCTATTTGTAATGTTGTTTTCATGGCTCACCTCCTATATTTTATTGTGTGAAGTTATAATTATTTTCTTTATTTTGCACCATATTTAATTCAATAGATTAACTACAAATACCATACCAAAAAATAAAATATGGCTAAAGAATTAACCAATAAAGAAGAAAATTATTCACAGTGGTATAATGACCTGGTAGTGAAGGCAGGGCTTGCAGAGAACTCAGCCGTGAGAGGTTGCATGGTGATCAAACCTTATGGATATGCAATATGGGAAAAGATGCGTGATGCCCTGGATAAAATGTTTAAAGCAACAGGCCACGTTAATGCCTACTTCCCCATGATGATACCCAAATCATTTTTTAGCAGGGAGGCAAACCATGTTGAAGGTTTTGCAAAAGAATGCGCTGTAGTAACTCACTACAGGCTGAAAAACGATCCTGCTGGCAAAGGCGTCATTGTTGATGAAGAAGCAAAACTTGAAGAAGAACTCATTTTAAGGCCTACCTCCGAAACTATTATATGGAATACGTATAAAAACTGGATACAATCATACCGCGATTTGCCTATTCTGATAAACCAATGGGCAAATATCGTACGATGGGAAATGCGTACACGCCTATTTCTTCGTACTGCCGAGTTTTTATGGCAGGAAGGGCATACAGCCCATGCCACACGTGAAGAAGCAATTGAGGAAACATACCGTATGGTTGATGTATATGCCGACTTTGCCGAAAATTATCTGGCCCTGCCGGTAATTAAGGGCCGTAAGACCGAAAGCGAACGCTTTGCCGGTGCATTGGATACTTTATGCATCGAAGCCCTCATGCAGGACGGAAAAGCCTTACAATCAGGCACTTCACATTTCCTCGGACAAAACTTTGCAAAAGCTTTTGATGTGCAGTTCCTAAATAAACAAGGAAAGCTTGAGTACGTCTGGGCCTCATCATGGGGAGTATCAACCAGGCTAATCGGGGCTCTAATCATGGCACACTCAGATAATAACGGACTGGTTTTGCCACCCAGGCTTGCTCCGCTGCACGTGGTTATCATTCCAATTCACAAAAATAGTGAACAGTTAAATGCTATAAGTTCTAAAGCTGAAGTATTGAAAAAAGCCCTTGAAAATAAGGGGCTTACGGTAAAATATGATAATAGTGATACGCAAAAACCCGGATGGAAATTTGCCGAATACGAACTCAAAGGTGTGCCGGTAAGGCTTGCCATTGGTCCGCGCGATCTGGAAAACAATACTGTCGAAGTTGCCCGTCGTGACACGCTAACTAAAGAATCAGTATCAATGGATGGCGTAGATGAATATGTTCTGTCGCTATTGGATAAAATACAGCAAAATATTTATAAGAAAGCGCTTGAATTCAGAGAAAAAAACACTTTTCGGGTTGATAGCTGGGACGAGTTTAAGTCAATAATGGAAAACAAAGGCGGATTTGTCCTCGCCCATTGGGACGGAACTACTGAAACAGAGTTGAAAATTAAAGAAGAAACAAAGGCAACCATCCGTTGCATTCCTTTTGATGCACCCGAAGAAAAAGGCAAGTGTATTTACTCAGGAAAGCCCTCTGACAGAAGGGTTATTTTTGCCGTAGCATATTAGGCATGCATTAAACCCAAATTTACGCATTAAACATGGATTAGTCGTTAGGAATCCTGCTGGCACGAATCGGACTGATGATTAACCCCGACTTAGATTTTGTAAAGATTTCTTATAAACTAATATTTCATGAATTCCTTACAAAATCTTAGTCGCTAAAAGTCTTATGACTTTTTTAGGTTAATAGTGTATTTGACTGCTTTTTACTGCATTGTTTTAATAAGGAAAGTTTTAGGCCGGGATGATTATCAAAACAATCCTTAATGAATTATCTTGTTATTCATAGATTACATTTTTTAAAACTTATTAACAAATTAATGTTCACTGCGATACCGGTTTAAATATCAGTCCTGTCGTCAGTCAGGCAGATCGGATTTTATTTTTTCGGGCTCAAGAAGGGCATAATATGTAGAAAATGAACTTGTTCAAGTTAAAGGAATTTGTTATTATTACATTTAACTAATCTATAAACCATGAAACGAGCCATGAGAAATAGGATTCTGATAAAATCAGATATCAAAAATGGCGAGTTCCATGCCCGACGAGATGTAATCATTAATAAACAATTTCTGACAAATGAAAAAACATTTTAATTCTAATTTCTTTGTTCTTTGCATTGCATTCTGGGTAATCACCCAGCCGTCGTTCAGCCAGATAATTGCTGATCATACTATTGTTGATGAGTTTGATGATATTCCTCAGCAATGGATTGACAGTGTAAAAACCATGTGGCTTGTTATTGCGGGCGAATCGCATTCTGCTGCATACCGAGATGGTCTGGCTCGTTTAGAAGAGTTATATCCGGCTTATGCTGTAAGTGTGAGAGAATCAGGAACACCTGATCCCTACACAACAGAAAATCTGAGAGTAAGCCGTGCTACATGGGGCGATCTTGAGCACGAAACCGGTTGGCGATACGGATATGGCGAGGAAGATTGGTTTACTAGCGAAACTGCTATGAATCGCACAAAAGCCGGGATTTCCTATTGCAATTCACACGGCCTTACTATTGGTGCCTTTGGTTTAGGATGGTGTTGGGATCCTGAGATCCTCGATTTTACGGATTACATAAATGCAACCCGTTCGTATATTGATTATTGTGCTGATAGTATTCAAACAAAAATTATTTTTACTACTGGTACGGTTGACAGCTATACAGGCGAAACCGGTTACCTCAAACACCTGGGATACGAATCCATCAGAGATTCTGTAAAGAAACATCCCGACTGGATATTATTTGATTATGCAGATATTTTATGCTACGATAATAATGGCAGAGACAGCATAGTTTCATGGAATGGTCATCAATATCGGGTAATTGCATCAGATAACATGGAAGGAGATGAAACAGGCCATATTGGTATGAACGGAGCATTAAGGCTTGCCAAAGCCATGTGGTGGATGCTTGCGCGAACAAAAGGATGGGGGGGAATAACTACAGATATTAAACAGAAAGACAATGATAGCCAATTATCTGATCAATTCTCATTATCCCAAAATTTCCCAAACCCATTCAATTCCATAACAAATATCACTTATAGCGTGAAAACACCTTGCCACATATCTTTGGAAATATTTGACTTTCTCGGCCGTGAAGTTGCAACACTGGTAAATGAAGCAAAATCACCAGGTGAATACACAGTAGAATGGGATGGCACTGACTCTGCGGGGCATAAAGTCGGCAGCGGTGTGTATTTCTATCGGTTAAAATGTAAACCGGGTTTTAGTGATACAATGAAAATGATTTTGTTGAATTAAAAAAATGTATAAGTGTTAATATGAAATCTATAAAAGGAATTATCCTAAAGGTTTTCGGCTTATTAGCATTCTCGGCATCTGTTTCTGTAATAGCAATTTGCTCGCCGAAGGCAGAAACGCATCCTTGCCTTATGTTTGGTCCTGAAGATATCCCTGTTCTTGCCCAAAGACTCGGCGATGATCATCTGAGCGATGATGTATTTGAGTCTGCATTGGAAGCATGTTTAAAAGGAAAACGGTCGGATAAATCAATTGAATGGCTGATGTCCTGGGTCGCTCATGTAGAAGCAACAGGAATATTTTCAGATACTGGAACCTACAGATGGAATCCAGATTATGCGTATGTCTGCGATTTTCAATGGAACTATATGACACCGGATGAGCGAAGCCGCACTAAAACTGTTATGATAAATATGTCAACAGATATATATAATGAATCTCTCACAGATTCTTATTGGTATTTTGATGAGGAGAATATTAATAATTGGGTCATATCTCATATGACCGATTATTACATACAGCGTATGTTATATCCGGCTCTGATGTTCCCGTCAGAACCGCAGTCAATTCTATCCCAGACAAGGGCAATCGAAATCCTCTGCAGTTGGTTCGACAGATGTCCAGGTGCTATAACGGGCGGGAGCGGCCAGATGATAGATGAAACCCTAACCTCTCCTAACGGCTACGGTTTATGGGATTTGGAAAATTTTTCACCTATCCTTCTTGCCCTTGCGCGAAATACATCATTCAATCCATATACATATGCAGGCAATCTTTTTCATAATGAAGGAATCTACAGGACATATATATTGTCTTTCTGGGAACAGCACTCAGATAATAAGACGTTCTATTCCAAGGCCGGGTATGTAGGAGCCGGCCATGGCGAAGGCCATGCAATAGTCTATTATTACAATACTAATTTATTACAACTTGCATCGGTATATAATGATCCTGTTATTGCCTGGCATTATTATTCAAATCCATCACCATCCAAAAGCGGCAACTTTGACGATTTCCTGGCAGATTGGAATACAATACCTCCTCCCATTGGCTGGACAAATTGGCACCATTTGTTATATTGGGGTGATGTAGAACCTGTCTCTCCTGCCGATGCGGGGTGGCCTCTTTCTAAATTTTTCGATGGTGCCGGTGTTGCTGTTATGAGAAAAAGCTGGAATAAGCATGACGGACTTGTTTGGTTTCGTGCTGGTTACGGTGGAAGTCATTACCAGCCGTGCCAGGGAACTGTCATATTTCATTCCAATGATACTGTTGTCCTCGGCAATGGAGGCGGCCAGAACTATTCTCCTCTTTCTCAAATGAACAACGTACTGCTAGTCGACGGCAATGGTCAGGTTAGTCCATATCCCTCGCTTCCTTCACAGCGCAGGGCTTATGGCACTATGACCAAAATTGACGACGATACTTATTTAGCCAGACTTGATGCTGCATACTACTTGAATCCGACCTCCGTCTATTGGTCCCGCCGTGTTCATTATGAGCGTTCGCACGATATTTTGGAAATAAACGATTCTGTAAACACCAATGACGGGAGTATACATAATTTATCGTTCAATTGGGTCACCAATCCGTCTATACTTACTAATGACAAGATATTGTTGCCGGGCGGATACATTATGATGATCCGGTCGTCCCGACCAATGACCTGCCAGCCGGTTATGGTACAGCCCGGTTCTCCTGAGGAAGCTTTCAATACTCTTCTGGTATCATGCCAGAGTCAGAATCTGAAAATTAATTGGTATATAGGCAGAAACGAAGCTGAACTCGAAAATTACATTAATAACGGAGGTTATGTTACCGGAGTGGAAAAAGAATCACAACCTTTAAACTACTTGCTTTATCAAAATTATCCAAATCCATTTAATCTTACAACAAAAATAAGTTATAACATCCCAAAACAATCGGAAGTGATGTTAAAAGTATATGACTTTCTCGGCCGTGAAATTGCAACACTGGTGAATGAAGTAAAATCACCCGGTGAATATACAGTGGAATGGGATGGCACAAACTCAGCCGGTCAGCAGGTCGCAGGCGGAGTGTATTATTATCAGCTGAAAACGAATAATGGATTTGTTAACACAAGGAAAATGATTTTCTTGCCTTAAATAATCATTAAATATAAACCAATCAGGAGGAGTTGAAATGAAATTTTTTTATGTTGGTTTATTGTTTTTCTTGCTGATGCTTCCAGTTTCAGCACAGATTACTCCCAATAAAAACATAAAGGTTTACGGATATATTGTGAGCTGGGCGCTGAATATGAATGGGATACCAGGAGGTGCCGGAGCGGCAAATTATGGCAACTGTAATTACCGAGACATTGATTATGATGCCTGCACAGATTATATTATGTTTGATGCGCATTTTGATTCGAACGGAGATTTGCAAACGCAAATAGAATGGGACTCGACTTTAACATGGGGCCCTAATCCGACGATGGCCGTTATGAGAAGGCCACTTAATGATTATATACACTCAAAAGGAAAATCTGTTTCCATGACAATGTTTGTGGACGGAGGTGGTGGAAACTGGACAAATCTTCTCTCTACGCCTGAAGGAAGAAATGCAATGATCAGAACAATTGTCGATTCACTTATCGGCCCTGCCAATCAATATGACGGCGTTCATTTTGATCCTGAGCCTTTTACTGATACCGATACGGCAAATGCAAGGATATTTTTTGCTCAGCTGAGGGATACATTAGACAAATATCATCAGTGGGTAAACACATCAAAAAAGCCTTTGCTCACAGTCGCAATATACGGGGTTCCAATGGGCAGATTCTGGGCAAGCGTATCACAATATTTTGATGCTATCCTCCACATGAGTTATAATATGTTTGGCAGTTGGATGACAGTAACATGGTATAACGCTCCTGTATATTTAACCGGTTATGAGGGTTCGCAGTATAATGTAGGTTCAATTCAGAGTTATGCCGACTATTATGTCAATGTGAGCGGAATTCCGAGAGATAAACTTGTAATGGCCTGCCCATTCAATTATAATGCATTTAAAGGCGGTCGTACAAGTGATGGCGAAGGTTGTTACGCTCCCTTACTTACTATGGAAGAATTTCCGGCACAGGTCAATACTTATGAGGAGATGTATTACAATTGCTGGCTAAAATACATAGATACAGCAACAACAACTATACATTATGATAGTATTCGTAAAGCAGCATGGATCGGTTATAATAATCCCGGAAGCGACAATGACATGCTGATTCTTTTTCAGGATACGAACTGTGTTCGCGAAAATATTGAATACATTTCATCTGCAGGTCTGCAGGGAGCAATGGTGTGGGAGATTTGCGGAGCATACCTGAGTGAGAAAAATGTTCCCGATTTATCAAGGCATCATGGTCTTGCAAGAGATCACCTGTTGCAAGCTGTAAAAAAGGCAAGGTTAGCTTTATTGGAAACCAGAGTACCGGAAAAATCATGTCCGTCTTCATATTCTCTTGGCACAAACTACCCCAATCCCTTCAACACAAAAACAACAGTCACTTATTGTGTGGAAACGAACTGCCATATATCTTTAAAAATATATGACTTTCTTGGCCGGGAAGTTACAACACTGGTAAATGAAGTAAAATCACCCGGTGAATATACAGTGGAATGGGATGGTACAAATTCCAATGGTGAACAAGTAGCTAGTGGAGTATATTTCTATCAATTGAAAACAAATCATGGATTTGTTAACACAAAGAAAATGATGTTGTTAAAATAATAAAATTATAAAGTAGGTAATTATGAAAATTAAACACTCTACCTTATTTCTTATTTTTTTTTCGATGTTGAGAATCAACATCTTTGGGCAAACCTATTATATTGATTTTGAAAATGGCAGTGATTTAAATGACGGACTCTCCCCTGCCGCTGCATGGAAACATTGTCCGGGGGATGCAAATGCAACGGATAACCCAAAAAACATAACCTTGAATCTTGGAACTACATTATTATTCAAAGGTGGTGTAACATATCGCGGAAGTATTACGATAAAATTCAGTGGCGCTGAGGGTGCCCCCATAATTTACAAAGGTGATGGCTGGGGAACAGAAAAAGCGATCATTGATGGTACAGATACCCTCGAAGCAGAATGGCATAGGTGTCAATCAGCTGATGAGGCTGGTGGAAACCCAAACTGGCAAAATATTTACTATGCAGATTTTTCCGGTATAATTTCTCCATTCGCTCAACTTTTTCAGGATAAGCAAAAACTTTACCCTGCACAGTCGCCCAACATCTCAGATCCTTTCTGGGAGGATAAAATTGACGAATACTATCCTGTGTCGCCTGATAGAATAACGCGCACTTCTATAACCGATTCAGCTGTG